>Ga0075431_100003650_pt1 | contig 14923 bp, 17 predicted proteins | sample RhiMetdeltSRZDD5_FD_75297 | JGI IMG/M metagenome (GOLD analysis project Ga0075431, IMG submission 75297) | Populus rhizosphere microbial communities from Tennessee, USA - Rhizosphere MetaG P. deltoides SRZDD5 | ecosystem: Host-associated > Plants > Roots > Rhizosphere > Soil | place: USA... | reverse complement strand
CGCAACGCGAGTGGCGGGGCGCCAGCCGCTTGTGTTCCAGCAATGCGAAACGAGCGACGCCCGCGCGCGTAGGCCGTGAAGGAGAACGCGATGCCGTCCATCGTGACTCGATCGAACGGCGGTTGGTCGAAGCCGGCAACGATGCGCTTGCGCAGGATCGTGCCGACCAGCTCGGTCAGCGGCAGCGATGTCGCCGGCAGCACAGCCGCGTTGGCGCGGATCAGGGCTTCGGCTTCGGCAGGTGAAATCAGTCGGTCGTGACGCTCACTCACCGGGCGAGTGTGTCACGCCGATGGCCTCGCGGCCATCGGGCGGCTCAGCGCACGGCTGATCTCAGCCGCGGGATTTGAACAGCCGCACCTGCTCGTTGAAAACCTTGGCCTTCGACTGCAGTTCGTCGACAGCCGCGTTGTGCTTCTTCATCTGCAGCGTCTTGAGCTGCATCAGCTGCGCGGTACCAGCGGCCTTGTTCTTCGTTTCCTGATCGAGGCAGCTGCCGAACGCGCTTACTTCTTCGTTGTACGCTTTGAACGCCTTCATCGCCTCGAGCATTTCGGCTTCGGACGCAGTCTTGCCATCCGGCATGGCCGCGGGGGCCTTCGGATAGGTGCAGTCCGCGTGCGCGGCAATGGAGAAAGAGGCGAGGGCGATGCCCAACGCGGCAATTGCGATACCCAGGCTGGCGCTGATCTTCATAGTTCGTCTCAAATTGGTCGAGCCACCGCCCAACGAGGGCGGTCGTTACCGGCGTTGTCGGCAGCCGGTGACGCGACTTGAGACGAACCTGGGCGGACCGTGACGCGGTCCGCTTTTCACATAAGCGGATCAGCTCTTCTTGTTCTTGTCCCGCGACTTGAACACTTTGACCTGCTCGTTGAAGTGCGCGGCATTCTGCTCCAGCGCCTCGACGGCGGCGTTGTGGCGCTTGGTATGAATCGCGTTGATCTGCTCGATCTGCTCTGCGGGAGCATCGGGTCCTGCGGCTTCCACCCGCGCATTCTTTTCCTGCTCGAGGCAGGCCAGGTACGCCGTGACCTGATTGTTGTACTCCTTCACAGCCTTCATGCCTTCGACCATCTGGTCCTGAGTGGCGGTGGCGCCATCGGGCGTGTTGGTCGGCTCCTTGGGATATACGCACTCGGCATTGGCCGCGCCGAGCATCAACAGCCCGAGAGCCAGCCCTGACAGGATTCGGATAGTCATTAAAGTCCCCTAGCGGTCTACTGTGGCGACCCCGCCGGGGGATCGCATCGCACGCCATCTTAAAGCGCAGCAAAGCGACTTGGCTATGCTGAAAGTTGCGACAGTCCGGCATACTGGCGCGCCCCAATGACTGGCCCAGAACTCGAAGCGCTCCGCCTCAGCCTGTCGGTCGCACTGCGCAGCGTGCTGGCCAGCCTGCCGCTTGCGATCGCGATCGCGTGGCTGTTGACGCGCCGCCGCTTTGCCGGGCGCACGTTCCTCGATGCGTTCGTTCATCTGCCGCTGGTCCTGCCGCCAGTCGTCGTCGGCTATCTGCTGCTGCTGACGTTCGGCATGCGCGGCCCGGTCGGGCGCTGGTTGTACGAGCAGTTCGGCATCCAGCTGATCTTCACGACCGCCGGCGCCGCGCTTGCCACGGCGGTCATGACCTTCCCGCTGATGGTGCGCGCGATCCGCATTTCGCTCGAGGGCGTCGATCCGGGGCTCGAGGATGCGGCCCGCACGCTCGGCGCCGGGCCGTGGGATCGCTTTTTCACGATCACGTTGCCGCTGATGCTGCCGGGCATTCTCGCCGGCGTCGTGACCGCGTTCGCGGCGGGTCTCGGCGAATTCGGCGCGGTCATCACGTTCGTCTCGAACATTCCGGGGCAGACGCGGACCTTGCCGATAGCGCTCTACACCGCGCTGCAAACACCGGACGGCGATGCGCTCGCGGCGCGCCTCGCAGCAATTTCGTTCTCGCTCGGCCTGATCGGCTTGCTGATCTCCGAGCTCATCGCGCGGCGCGTGCAGCGCTTTCTGGGGCGCTGAAGGCCGGCATGTTCAGCATTCGTGCCCTGAAGCGTCGCGACGGATTCACACTGGACGTGGCGGTGGAAGTTGCGACTTCCGGCGTCGTCGGCCTGTTCGGCCGTTCGGGCTGCGGCAAGACGACGCTCGTCAATATCGTCGCAGGTCTGCTCGCTGCGGACGAAGCGCACGTCGAAATCGACGGCGTCGTGCTCGAAGACTCGCGCACCGGGACGCGCCTGCCGGCAGAACGTCGCCGCATCGGTTACGTATTCCAGGACGCGCGACTGTTCCCGCATCTCGATGCGCTCGGCAACCTGCGGTACGCGCAGCGGCGAGCGCACGGTGTCGAGAAGCGCATCTCGCTCGACTTCGTCGTGCAGTTGCTCGGCCTCGAGCTGCTCCTGCAGCGTCGCGTTCAGAAGCTCTCGGGCGGCGAGCGGCAACGCGTCGCGCTCGGCCGCGCCTTGTTGTCGCAGCCTCGACTGCTGCTGCTCGACGAGCCGCTGGCGTCGCTCGACATCGCGCGGCGTGAAGAAGTCTTGCCGTACTTCGAGCGTCTGCGCGACGAGTTGTCGATCCCGATGATCTACGTGAGTCACCAGTTCGAAGAAGTGCTGCGCCTCGCGACGCACGCTGTCTTGCTGGAGCACGGGCATGTGGTCACGCAAGGGACGCTGGATGATGTGAGTTTGCATCCCGAATTGCGAGCTATCGTCGGCCCGGAGGCCGTCGGCTCCGTGTTGACCGGCACCGTCGAGGCCCATGGCGGCGATATCGCGGGTCTCGCTGCGATTCGCATCGGGGCGAACGTGTTGCACGTCGCGCTACGCGATGCACGCGCTGGCGCCAGCGTGCGTGTTCAGGTGCTCGCGCGGGATGTGATCATCGCGACCGCTCGTCCGGAGAACATCAGCGTCCGCAACATCATGACTGGAACGATTGCACGCATCGTCGGCGACGATGCCGATACCGACATGGTCCACATCGACATCGGCGGACCGCTGGTGCTCGCACGTGTGACGCGCGCCGCGTCGGCGGCATTGAATCTGCAGCAAGGCAAGCAAATCTGGGCACTGGTGAAAGCAGTGTCGATCCGCGGACACGCCTTCGTGCGCAATCCGCCGCCAGCCGGATCGGTTCGCAAGCTTACGTACTAGCGTATCGGCAGCTCGCGCGCCTTTTGGATCGTGCGCAACGCGAAACTGGAATGAACCCGAGCGACGCCGGGCAGGCGCGTCAGATGCTTGCTGTGCAAGCGCTCGAAGTCGGCGGTATCGGCGACGACGACGCGCACGACATAGTCATAGTCGCCGGTCATCAGGTAGCACTCCATCACCTCCGGAATCTTGCGGACCGCCTCCTCGAAGCGGCGCAGGTCCGTCTCGTCCTGGCGATCCAGCGTGATGTTGACGAAGACGTTCACCGGGCAGCCGGCCTTCTGCTGATTGATCAGCGCGGTGTAACCCTCGACCAGACCCGACTCCTCGAGCGCACGCACGCGCCGCAAGCACGCGGATTCCGAAAGGCTCAGGCGCTCGGCCAAGGCGGCGTTCGAGACCCGGCCGTCGAGCTGCAAGGCCTGCAGGATGGCCTTGTCGAAGCGGTCCAGTTTCATGCGCAAGAATCCGTCGTGATCCTGTGATCGGGTGGCAGATTCTGCCACATTTTCACCGAACTAAGCCGATTCGCGCAGTTTCCTGCCGGTTGCCGCCACTAGAGTAGTCGCGGTCATTCCACCCTCACGAGGTTGCGCATGCGCGTCGGCGTCCCGAAGGAGATCAAGAATCACGAATACCGCGTCGGCCTGGTTCCGGCAGGTGTGCGTGAGCTCGTTGCGGCAGGTCACCAGGTGCTCGTGCAGAGCTCGGCCGGCGCCGGCATCGGCGTCGACGACGCGGCATACACCGCAGCGGGCGCGAAGATCGTCGCTACCGCGAAGGAAGTGTTCGACGGCGCCGAAATGGTCGTGAAGGTGAAAGAGCCGCAGCTCGCCGAGTGCAAGATGCTGCGTCCGGGACAGATCCTGTTCACCTATCTGCATCTCGCCGCCGATCCGGAGCAGGCGAAGGCGTTGATGGCGTCGGGCTCGACTGCAATCGCGTATGAGACGGTCACTGCGAGCGATGGCTCGCTGCCGCTGCTCACGCCGATGAGTGAAGTCGCGGGCCGCATGTCCGTGCAGGTTGGCGCCGCATCGCTGCAGAAGGCGAACGGCGGCATCGGCGTGTTGCTCGGCGGCGTGCCGGGCGTGCCGCCGGCGAAGATTGTGATTCTCGGCGGCGGTGTTTCCGGCACGAGCGCCGCGGAAATCGCGGTCGGTATGCGTGCGGACGTCACCGTGGTTGACCGTTCGTTGCGACGGCTGCGCCAGCTGGATGCGATGTTCGGCGGCAAGCTGAAGACGTCTGCTTCGACCATCGAAGCGATCGAATCGCTGGTGACCCAGGCTGATCTCGTGGTCGGTGCCGTACTGGTCGCCGGCGCGGCAGCGCCGAAGCTCGTGACGCGCGACATGGTCCGCAAGATGAAGGCGGGCGCCGTGATGGTCGACATCTCGATCGACCAGGGTGGCTGCTTCGAGACCAGCAAACCGACGACGCACGCGGACCCGACCTTCGTGGTCGACGGTGTCGTGCATTACTGCGTCACGAACATGCCCGGTGCCGTGCCGCGCACTTCGACGTTCGCGCTCACCAATGCAACGTTGCCGTACGTGCGGGCGCTTGCTGACCACGGTGTCGGCGCGCTGGCGCTCGATTCGCACCTGGCGGCGGGCCTGAACGTCCACCAGGGCGCGATCACGCACGAAGCGGTCGCGCGCGATCTCGGCTTGCCGTATCGCCCTTACACGGGGCGTAACGCTGCCGCTGCCTGATTTCGATTCGCTGTTTTTTCCTAACCCCCCTTGCCCGCGCCCCCGCGGGCTTTTTTTTTGCTTGTTGAATTGAATTGGTCCGGCAGATCCGCATACTCACGCCGATGTTCGACCGACTAACAGCAACCAACAAGGCCATCATCCTTTCGAACGTCGGCGTCTTCGTCCTGCAGCTCTTGGGGATCGGGCTCGGCTTGTTCGCGCTGTGGCCGGTGCAGACCGGTCTGTTCCGCCCGTGGCAGCTGCTGACCTACGGGTTCATGCACGGCTCGTGGCTGCATCTCTTCTTCAACATGTTCGCCGTGTTCATGTTCGGCTCGGAGGTCGAGCGGCTGTTCGGTGCGAGGCGCTATCTCATCTACTACCTGACTTGCGTCGTCGGTGCCGCGCTGATGCACATCATCGTGATCTACGTCGCGCGCGACTTGCCGATGGCAGCGACAGTAGGTGCATCGGGTGGTGTGTTCGGCTTGCTGCTCGCGTACGGCATCGCTTATCCGCGTCGCGAGCTGATCATCTTTCCGATTCCCGTGCCGATTCAGGCGTGGCTCGCGGTGACGTTGTACGGAGCGATGGAGCTGTTCCTCGGCGTCACGCGCACGGCTTCGGGCATCGCGCACTTCGCGCATCTCGGCGGCATGGCCACGGGCTTCGTGATGATCCGCTACTGGCAGGCCCAACGGCGCAGGCCGCGCCAATAAGCTTCAGCGATCCGAGCCGCGCAGCGCGACGACTGCCTCGCGCAGCGTTTGCAAATCCGCGCGCTCGGGTGCAATTACCGCGCCGACTTTGAGGCCGATCTTCGGCCAGAAGCGCCGCGGCCAACGGCGCCACACCGTTCCGTACTTGCGCGAGAACATCGAGTCCCACAAGCCCGTCAGCGCCAGCGGCACGACCGGCACCGGCGTTTCCTTGAGGATGCGCATCATGCCGGCGCGGAACTCACCGATCTCGCCGTCCGGGGTCAGGCGACCTTCCGGGAAAATGCACACGAGTTGCCCGTCGCGCAGCTCGCTCGCGACGATCTGGAACGCGCGCTCGTAAACCTCCGGGTCCTCCTTCGCCGGCGCGACCGGAATCGCCTTCATGCCGCGAAAGATCGCGCTCAGCACCGGGATGCGGAAGATGCTCGCTTCCATGATGAAGCGGACCGGCCGCGGACAGGACGCCGAGACGACCAGCGCATCGGCGAAGCCGACGTGATTGCAGATCAACAGGGCAGGACCCTGCGCCGGAATGTTCTCGGTGCCGCGCGTTTTCAGCCGGTAGATGAAGTGCACCAGCAGCCAGGCGAGGAAGCGCAACAGGAACTCGGGCACGAGCCGGTAGATGTACGCGGCGACAAACGCGTTGAGGATGCCGGTGAGCAGCAGCAGCTCGACGATCGACAAGCCGGCATTGAGCGCGATCGCTCCGAGCGCGGCAGCGACCACCATGAAGACCGCGTTGAGGATGTTGTTCGCGCCGATGACACGCGACATCGCTTCGCGCCGCGCACGCTGCTGCACGAGTGCGTAGAGCGGCACGATGAAGAAGCCGCCGAACACGCCGATCAGGCCGAGATCCAGCAGCACTCGCCACGAGCCGGGCAGTGCGACGAATTGCGCGGCGCTCAATCCGGTTCCCGGCGGCGAGCCTGGCACAGCGAAATACAGATCGACAGCGAATGCAGTGAGACCGATCGAGCCGAATGGCACGAGGCCGATCTCGACCTTGCGTCCGGAGAGGCGTTCGCACAGCAGCGAGCCGACGCCGATGCCGGCGGAGAAGAGCACGAGCAGCAGGGTCACGATCTCCTCGCTGCCGCCGAGGACGTCCTTCGCGAACAGCGGCAGCTGTGCGAGCACCAGCGCGCCGTAGAACCAGAACCACGAGATGCCGAGGATCGACTGGAACACAGCGCGCGACTCGCGTGCGGCGCGAATGTTGTCCCACGTTGACGTCCACGGGCGCCAATCGACGCGTAGGTCCGGCGCCGCCGGACGCAGTGCAGGGATCGCCAGGCTGACCGCGAAGCCGGCCGCTGCGACGGCGATCAATGCAGTGGCGATCGCGCCGATACTCCCTTCGGCCGCCAGCAACCCGGCCGCGAGCGTGCCGAGCAGGATCGCGAGGAAAGTTCCCATCTCGACCAGCGCATTGCCGCCGACCAGCTCGGTGTCCTCGAGCACCTCCGGCAGCAGGCCGTACTTCGCCGGCGCGAAGAACGTCGAATGCACGCCCATCAGAAACAAGGCGCCGAGCAACACTTCGATGCTATGCGAGGCGAACCCGAGTGCCGCGATCGTCATGATGACGATCTCCGCAGCCTTGACGACCTTGAGCACGAGCGCCTTGTCGAAGCGGTCGGCGAGCTGGCCCGCGATACCCGAGAACAGCACATACGGCAGGATGAACAGTCCGCCGGCCATGTTGGTCAGCAGCTCCGGATCGAGCTGCGTGTAGCTCGCGGCGTGATACGTTGCGACGATGACGAGCACGTTCTTGTAGACGTTGTCGTTGAAGGCGCCGAATGCCTGGGCGCCGAAGAACGGCAGAAAGCGTCGCTGCCGAAGCAGCCGGAACTGAGAACCTTGGGACACCCCGGCTCCGTATTTCGTATTGTTGCGGCGTATAGCGTAACGTTTTCCGGCCTCCCTCGTCTTTGTCTGCGAGGCGGCGAAAACGATCATGCAGGCAGTATCCGACGAGCAACTGATCCAATGGGTGGCTGACGGCGACGCGTCGTGCCTCGGCACGCTGTTCGAACGTCACCACCGCGGCGTCTATCAATACTGCCTGCAACTGACACGCAGTCCCGCGGTCAGCGAGGACCTCGTCCAGGACGTCTTCCTCAAGCTCCTGCAGAAAGCCGGCAGCTATCGCGGCGAAGGCAGCTGCAAGGCCTGGATCTTCAACATCGCCCGCAACGTGACTTTCGATTATCTGCGTCGCGCCGACCGGCGCACCGTCACCGACGACGAATCCGACGAGAACGCCGAGCGCCTCGTCGACCACCGCTCGACGGAGCAGGTCGCAGCGGGGCAGCAGAACCTGCATCTGGTCGCGCGAGCGATGGCGGAAATTCCTGCGACAGCGCGCGAGGTCATCTGGCTCGGGCGCTTCGTATTCGAGGATTACGACGATTTGGCCCGCGCGCTCGGCTGCACAGCGAGCGCCGCGCGCGTGCGCATGCACCGCGCGATGCAACAGCTCAACGCGACGTTCACACGCATGAACGGAGTACCGATCGATGTCTGACAAACGCAAGAGCGGCGTGCCGTTCGAAAGCGACGACTCCGCCGAGCAGCAACTGTGGAGCGAGCTCGAAAACCTGCCGCAAGACGCGCCCTCGCAGCGGCTGCGGCGCAGGTTCTACGACGAGTTGGAGCACGCGGACCGACGCCTGCACCGCCGCCGTCGGTTGTTTGGTTGGGTCACGGCGCCCGGCCTGGCTGCTGCGATGGGTTGCCTGTTCGTCGGCGTGATGGTCGGCCTGCTGCTCAGGAGTCCGCCGGCCGCGAATCGCACCGAGCTCGCAGATCTGCAGCAGCAGGTCGCCATCCTTAATCGGAATCTGGTGCTGGATCGGCTCGAGAACGACTCCGCCAGCAAGCGACTGCTGGGCGTGATCGAGGCGAGCAATCTCGCCGAGCACGACCCCGAAGTACGGCGTGCGCTGCTGGAGCGTGCGGTCGACGATCGCGTGCACTCGGTGCGCTCGGCTGCCATCGACGCAATCGGTCCGCGCGTCGGCTCGCCGGCCGTGGGCGATGAGCTGATGGCCTCGCTGGAGAAGGCGCAATCGCCGCTCGTGCAGTTGGCACTCGCCGATCTGGTGCTTCGCTACGGCAACCCGAAGCAAGTGGAGGAGCTGCTGCGGCTCAGCGAGCGCGGTGTGCTCAATGCCGACGTTGCGCAGCACGTCAAGTCGTCCGTATCGAGGAATCGCGTATGAACAAGCAAGCCACGATCGCATTTCTCGCACTGCTGGTCGTTGCGGATCACGCGGCCGCTGCTGCGGTCACCGACCAGAAGACCTGGTCGCAGAGCTTTCCGGTGACCGCGGCCGTGCCGCGTCTGTTGATCGATAACATCTGGGGCAACGTGCGCGTGCGCGTCGGCTCGGCACGCGAGATCGCGGTGACCATCGACGAGAAGCGCTCCGCACCCAGTCAGGAGCTGTTCGAGCTCTCGAAGCAAACGATCTTCCTGGATGTGCAGGCCAATGCGGACGGCGTCGCGATGGTCGTCGGCAAGCCCGAGGACACGACAGTGCGTCCGCGGATCAACAGGTGTCGCGGCTGTCGCGTCGATTATCAGTTCGAAGTGACCGTGCCGCCGGGAACGCAGATCGACGTGAGCACGGTCACCGACGGTGGGATCGACGTCGCTGGCGGCGGCGGACCGGTGAGCGCCAGCAACGTGAACGGCCCGGTTGCAGTGAAGGATCTGCAGGAGTGCTCGGAGATCGAGAGCGTCAACGGCGCGGTCGAGGTGAGCTTCGCGCGCGCCCCGAGCCGCGATTGCAGCATCAAGACGATCAATGGCGACATCACGCTGACCGTACCCGGCGGCACCGGTCTCGACGCGGCGCTGAGCGTGATGCAAGGAGACATCGTGTCCGAGTTCGACCTCGAGCCGCTGGCGCTGCCGGCGAAGATCGACCAGCACAAAGAGGAAGGACGTTTCGTCTATCACATCGAGCAGGCCGCCGGGATCCGTCTCGGCACGGGCGGCCCGACGTTCAGCATCGAATCTCTCAACGGCGATCTGCGCATCCGCAAGAGTAAGTAATCATGAGCACCGCAAGAACTTTCATTCCCAGAGTCGCGATTGCACTGACCGCCGTGCTCGGCGCCGCAGTGGCTTTCGGCCAAGCCAGGAACGCGACTGCCGCCACACCGGCGCAGCCGCAAGCGGAGACGATCACGATTCCGCTGTCGCGCCCCGGCGATCCGCTGGCGATGCACATCGACATCATTTCGGCGCACATCGAAGTGATCGGCGAGGAGCGCAAGGACGTGGCACTCTCGGTCACGCTGTCGAGCGGCCGGCGCAAGATCATCACGCCTTCCGGCCCGAAGCTGCTGGCGGGCGGCGGCTCCGGGCTGGAGATCAACGAGCGCGACAACTACGTCTCGATCGAGTCCGACACGCCCCCGACGAATCGCATCACCATAGTTGCCCGCGTGCCGCGTCGTGCGTCGCTGGATCTCTCCACGATCAACGAAGGCGAGATCATCGTTCGCGACATCGTCGGCGACCTGCAGCTGGAGAACGTCAACGGGCCGATCACCGCGAGCAACATCACCGGCTCGGTGATCGCCGAGAGCGTGAACAATCTGATTGCGGTGGGACTGGCGGGCGTGGCCGCGGGAGGCGCGACGTCTCTGTCCTCGCTGAACGGGGACATCACGCTGACGCTGCCGGCGAGCGCGAAGGCCGAGCTGCATCTCGACACTTCACGCGGCGAGATCGTCTCGGACTTCGAGCTGGACGTGAAACCGAGCAAGCCGCGTATCGAGCGCAGCGAGAGCCGCGGCGGAGTCTCGGTCCGCATGGAGGACGTGATCGTGGCGACAGTGAACGGCGGCGGCCCGGTCGTCCGCGTCAAGACGCTCAACGGCACGATCAAGATCGCGAAGGGCGGCGGCTGAGAGTCGCAATCAGTTCGGCACCCAGACGAAGCCGGCGTCCTTCGCTTTGACCTTGCCGATGCCGGGAAATGGAAAGTGGAACGCGTAGATCAGCTGCCCCTTCGCGGCAGCGGCGCCGAGCACGGCCTTGCGGCTGGCTTGCGACGTCTCTGCATCGGTGTCGAAGCCGCAAGTCCAGTCGGGCTTGCGTGTCGACACGACGAAATGGTGCACGGTGTCGCCGACGTAGAACACCGACTTGTTCTTGGAACGGATCATGTAACCCGAATGACCCGGTGTATGGCCTTTGATATCGACCGCCTTGACCGCATCGGGAATGATGTCTGCGCCCGGCTCGAACGCGACGACCTTCGGCGTGATCGCGGCGACCAGCTTGTCGTGCTGGCCGACGCCGGCACCCGAGGCTTGCTCGGGCGTCATCCCTTTCAGAAAGGCCCACTCGGGGGCTGAGATGTGAATGGTCGCGTTCGGGAAGGCGAGCGCGCCGGATGCGTTCAAGAGACCGCCGACATGATCGCCGTGCGAGTGCGAGATGAAAATGTCGGTGACGGTGGCGGCCGCGATGCCGGCGCCCTCCAGCGATGCGGGCAGCTTGCCGGCGGTCGGTCCCATGTTGGTCCCGGCGCCGGTATCGAACAGCATCACGCGATCGGCGGTTGTCACCAGCAAGGGTTGCAGCGAAAGCTCCAAGCGATCGGTGGGCAGGCCGGCCTCGCCCAGCAGCGCGGCGACGTCCTGTGGCGTGTGGCCGACGCCGAAGACTTTGTTGTCGTTCGGCAGCGAGATCGTGCCGTCGCGCAATGCCAGCGCCGAAAATTCTCCGATGCGGAAGCTGCGTACGTCGTCGGTTTGCGCCAGTGCCGGCGCAGCGAGCGCCGTTGCCACGATAAGAGTTGCAAGGGACAGTGCGGTTTTCATGGATCCTACAAGTGCCGACCCGACCATCGGGTTCCGCTACAGTATAAATGTGTATCCAGAGGAGCTGGCCACTATGCGAACTGCACTGTTCCTGCTGACGGGCTTCCTGCTACTGGCTGCGTCGATCATTCTCGGCAGATTGTTCTCTGCAAACTATCCTGCCGCGACGACGTGGGCGACGGTTGGGTTCGTCGCGCTGTGGTTGGTGATTGCCGCCTTCAATATGTGGACGGGTGTCGCGAAGGCCGGCTATTCCTTCGCCGAAGAGCTGCCGGTCTTCGCGCTGCTCTTTCTGGTGCCCGCCGTCGTCGCGACCCTAGTGAGATGGCGGTTCCTCTGAGGCGATCTGGCGCAGCGCCTGCTCGAAAATCTCGACGGGCTGCCCACCCTGGATGAGGTACTTGTCGTTGACGATGACGGAAGGTACGGCACTGATGCCCTGCTGGCCGTAGAACTGTTCGCGCTCGCGAACCTGGTCTGCGTACCGATCTGACTCCAGCACTTCGCGCGCACGCACGGGATCGAGCCCAGCCTGTCCGGCGAGATCGACCAGCACTTCGCGATCGCTCGGGTTGCGACCCTCCGTGAAATACGCGGCGAACAGCGCGCGCTTCAATTCACGCTGACGTCCTTCGAGCTCCGCCCAGTGCAGCAGCCGGTGCGCGTCGAAAGTGTTGTAGACGCGGGACCGCTTGCCCATGTCGAACGTAAAGCCGAGCTCGGCGCCGCGGGCGCGAATCGCTTCCTGATTGCGCTGCAGCTGCTCGGGCGTCGAGCCGTATTTCTGCACCAGGTGCTCGGTAACGTCCTGGCCCACCTTGGGCAGATGCGGATTGAGCTCGAACGGTTGGAAATGAATGTCGGCGGTGACCGTGTCGCTCGCGCGCTCGAGCGCCTGTTCGAGCGAGCGGAGCCCGATCACGCACCAGGGACAGGAGACATCGGACACGAAATCGATCTTGAGCTTGGCGGGCATGTCACTTCTTCAGAACGATGTGGGTCGCGGCGGCCGACGGCGTGTGCTCGACGCAGCGATAGCCGAGCTTGGCCAAGTCGAGTCCATTGAACAGGTGCTCGCCCGAGCCGAGCACGACCGGCGCGATAGCCACGTGCATCTCGTCGATCAGCCCGGCGCGCAGATACTGCTGAATCGTGGCCGCGCCGCCGCCGAGCCGCACGTCGCGTCCCTTGGCTGCTGCCTTCGCACGATCGAGCGCTGCTTGGATGCCCTCGGTGACGAAATGAAACGTCGTATCGCCCTCCATGCGAATCGATGCACGCGGATGATGTGTGAGCACGAAAACGTCGGTGTGATACGGCGGGTTGTCGCCCCACCAGCCTTTCCAAGCGTCGTCCTGCCATGCGCCGCGGATCGGTCCGAACATGTTGCGACCGAGAATCCACGCGCCGAGGTTGGCGAAGCCGCGCGCCGCGAAATCATCATCCACACCGGTAGTGCCGGCAGCATCTCCGTAGAGCTTCTGGAATGTGCGCGTGGGAACAATCCATTCGTGCAGTGATTCGCCGCCGGCGCCGAGTGGGTTCTCGAGACCTTGGTTCGGGCCAGCGCCGTAGCCGTCGAGCGAGATCGAGAAACAATGAACGCGCAGCTTGGACATGAGGGCAAGTATCCGCCACCTCGAACTATTGCGCGAGAGCCATTCTTACACTGACGACTGCGAGCTCGCCACGCTGAGCTGCTTTTTCAAGTAGTACTCGCGCCACAGGATGATCAAGCCCGAGGCGAGGATCAGCGGCGCGCCGATCCAGATCGAGAGCGCGGGGATCTCGTCGAAGAACGCGTAACCGATGACGATGGCAAAGATCATGTTGCTGTAGTCGAGCGGCGCGATCGTCGACGCTTCCGCGTAACGATACGAGTACGTCATCAGCAACTGGCCGAAGACGCCGAACAGCCCGGCGAGCACGATCAGCAGCCATTGCGCGGGCGTGGGCATCGGCCAGCCCTGAATCGCAGTCAACGCTGCGCACACCATGATCGTCAGCGAGAAATAGAACGTGATCGTGATTGCGTGCTCGCCGCCGCTCATGCTGCGCAGGAAGACCATCGCGGTGGCGGAGAGCACGGCATTCGCCAACGCGAGCATGACGCCGGCCGAAGCGCCGTGCCCGAACGTCAGGTGCGGACCGATCGTGATGAGCACGCCGATGAAGCCGATGCCGAGCGCCGTCCAGCGAAAACGGTGAATCTGCTCGCCGAGGAACACCATCGCCAGCACGGTCAGGAACATCGGCGCAGTGAAGGTGATCGCAGTGAGATCGGCCAGCGGGATCATCGTGACCGCCGCAAACAAGCAGAACATGCTGGCGGTGCCGGACAACGAGCGCAGCGCGTGTCTGCGCCAGTTGCTCGTCTTCAGCAGGTGCAGTCCTTCCGTGCCCCAGGCGATCAGCGCCAGAACCACGACCGAGATCAGGCCGCGCACGAAGATCGTCTGGCCGCTCGGAATGTCGCGGCCCAGGTATTTGACGCAGACGGTCATGCCGGCGAAGACGGCGACCGAGGCGAGCTTCAGCGCGATTCCGAGCAGCGGCAGGTGACGGGAGGAGGAGGGCGGCACTCGCGCGAATGGTACCAAACGGACCGCACGGACGAAGAGGCTAATGCGGTTTGCGCGCCGATAACTCGCCGCGTGCGATTGGACGGCCGTGCAGGAACACTGTCTCGATCGTGTCGAACGCGCTCACGTCCATCATGGGATTGGCACGCAGCAGGAGCAGGTTCGCTGTCTTGCCCGGCTCCACCGTGCCGATCCTGTCGTCCAAATGGAGCATGCGGGCGTTGTCGATCGTGAGCGCGCGGAACAGTTTCTCGTTCGACACGCCTGCCGCGATCCAGTTGCTCATCTCCAGTCGTCCGTTGAGTCCCGGAGGGTTGGTGTAGAGCAGATCGCTCGGCGTGTCCGATCCGAATATCAAACGCGCATCCGCTTCGGCGAGGAGGCGCGTGAGCTCAGCAGCTCGGCTGATCGTTGCGCGAATGCTGGGCTCCGCTGCAGCGTCTCGATGACGGTCGGCCCCGCAGCCATCTTTCGCGTGAGCGCACCAGTCAATGAACGTCGCGGGGTACACGTCGGCGAGCTGCGGCTGTGCCAAGTAATCATCGCGCAGCATGTCGAGCTCGCCGACGATCACTTGCGTCGTCGGCTGATAGCCGGTGCCGCGGCGTGCGGCGGTCATCAGAATCTCGCGCGCTTCTGCATCCAGTGCGACGTCCTCATCCGGCTCACGCCACATTCCATGCGCGATCACATCGACGCCAGCGCCGACGGCAACCGCCTGGGCCCGCTTGCGGTTCGCGTGCATCAACACCGGCAGGCCGCGTGCGTGAGCCGCGGCGACGAGTTCCTTCACCTCGTCCACGCTCGGCGTGACTCCGACGAACCCGTCGTAGACGGTCTTCACGCAGATCGCGCCATCAGCCGCGATCCGGCCGACGATCGCTTCCGGCGTGCGTTGGGCCGGATCGCTCACC
>Ga0075431_100003649_pt1 | contig 14923 bp, 10 predicted proteins | sample RhiMetdeltSRZDD5_FD_75297 | JGI IMG/M metagenome (GOLD analysis project Ga0075431, IMG submission 75297) | Populus rhizosphere microbial communities from Tennessee, USA - Rhizosphere MetaG P. deltoides SRZDD5 | ecosystem: Host-associated > Plants > Roots > Rhizosphere > Soil | place: USA... | reverse complement strand
AGGAAACCAGTGCTCGAGGTTACGTGGGCGACGTTACCGATGCTGGGAATCCTCGCCGTGGGCGTGTTGCTCATTACGTACGTGCCGTGGTTGACGCTGGGATTGCTGCACTGGCTGGGACGGGGAGGATCCTGAAATTGTCGATTGCTGGTTTCTGATTGCTGATTGTTACACCGATCAATCAGCAATCAACAATCGCAAATCAGCAATTCCAGCAATCACCTAGAGCCCCTGATATGCCCTGAACATCCCTCTGAAGTACTTGAGCACGCGCACTGGATCCGTCGATTCGGGAATCTCGGCGAAGCAGTAACCGGGAAAGTTCATTTCCGCAAGATTGCCGATCAACTTGCGCCACGGGTATTCCTCGAGCATCAGATCACGCATATGGATTTGACCGATCTGGTTCTTGAGGAGCTTGAAGTTGGCGTCGAATCCCCCATCGAGCAAATCCGCCTGGTTTGAATTCCAGCACGCGCGAAGCGCCTGAGGATTGCCGGCGTAATCAAAGATCTTGCGAATGCGTGGCACGCGTTGTGTCTCGGTTCCGTGCACTTCAAGCTGTATCTTGATGCCGTTGTCCTGCGCGAACTTGGCACATTCGGCGAGTGACTTGCCGATCTGCTCGAGCGTCTTCTCTTCTGGAACGTCCTTCACGAGTCCATTCGGGCGCACCTTCACACTCGGTGATCCGATATCCTTCGCAAGCTTGACCCACTCCTTGGTCTCGTCGATGTTCTTCCGGACGACCGCCTGGTCAGCGGCGTGATACTCGCACGTTGTTCCAAGCCCGCCGATCTTGATCGGCGAGCCTTCGAACTGCTTTCGCACTTCCGCGCGCTGAGCTGCCGATAGCGCGATCTCGACGCCGTGCTTGTGGGTGGTTCGCAGCTCGACGGCATCGAAACCTGCTTCGGTGAGATTCTTGATGATCGTCGGCACATCCCAGTCTTTTGCGATGTTGTAGGTAACGGTCCCGAGCTTGAGCCCGTGCGGCCCTGGCTTCGTCGCCGGCGGCGCGGGTGTCTGGCCAATCGCGAGAGCGGGAACAACAGCAACGCTGGAGAGGAAGTCGCGTCTATTCATGGGGGGAAAAGTTACCAGTTACCAGTTGCCAGTTTCCAGTAATTCTTTGACTTAGCTGAAAACTGGAAACTGGCAACTGGCAACTGGCAACTGACATTCAGATCGCATGATCAATCGGAAACCCTTCTCCCCGCCAGGCTTTCACTGAAGTCCACGGCTGAGCCGCAGACGACCAGAATGGATCACTCGCATCCAAGCCGAGTGGCAAGAACGCGACTGAACAGAGATAGAGACTGCCAGTCGACATGTAGGTTTCGCCGACGCCGGGCTGGTGGCCAGACAGCCCGATGCGAAGCCAGCCATTCCCGTCGAACGTCTCCGGCGCCTCCAGCGTCCGTCGGATCACTGCAGTGAGCGCTCCGCGTGCCTGGGACGGCGACACGCCGTCGGGAAGGGCGCGGCGCAGCGCGATCGATGCGAGCAGATGAAACGCCCCGCAACGGTACGCGATTGAACGACCGATCGCGGGAAAGCTTCCATCGGGCGCCACGAGTCGTTCGAGCACCGCGGCGTACCGCTTCGCGCGCTCGTCGACGCGTCCCGACAGTTCTTTCCATGCCGGCATCTCGTCGCGGCAGGCGTCGAGGACGTCGAGCAGCATCGGATGAATGACGAAGCTGTTGTAGTAGTCCCAGTGAAACTGGGGACCGTCGCCGTAAGCGCCATCACCCTTGTACCACTGGTCGTGCTGGCGAAGCGCGTAGTCAACGCGCACGCGATCCCACGCGGCGCCAAGTTTCAGGAGCGCGGCCTCTACCGTCGCCGAAAACAGCAGCCAGTTATTGAAGCCGGGCGTGATGATCCGGGTCGATTCGAGCGCGACAATCAGGTTGCGGCGGGTCGAGGGATCGAGTGAATCGCGGAGCGCGCGCGGCGCGCGCAATACGGCTTCGCCAAGAAATGCCGCATCGACCAGCGGCTGCCGCTCGCGCGTGAAGTTGAGATAGTCGGGCGATGCGGGATCCACAGCGCGCGTGATCGCCTGGCGAGCGAGCTCGGAGTACTCGGCGCGCAGCTTTCCTTCTGCAGTGCCGTCGGCAGGAAGCTCGATCCACGGCGCCAGGCCTGCAAGCAGCCGCCCGATTGCTTCGAGGTGCGTGACGTTCTGACGATTGGCGCCGGCCGCCTGCTCGACCGGCATCCGGGCCTTCAGCGTGCCCTTTGCGAGATTGGTCAGAACCGGATCGGCGAGCTTGCGAAGAAGCACGATCCATGTCGCGCGATCATTTTCCGCGGCAGCCGCCGGCTGCGAAGCGCGGCTCGTTGACTGCACCGGCGCTATCAGTGGGCTGGCGCTCGCCGCCTTGAGGAAATCACGTCTGTTCACGCTGGACTCCGGGTGATCCGTTCCAGTCGCCAACCGCCAGTCACCCATCGCCAGCCGCGTTTCGCGAGGAAACCAGCAGCCAGGAGCCAAGAGCCAGCAGCCAGCGCTACTTAATCGGCCAGTTCGCCGATTCTGTTCTCGCGGTCTTCAAATACGCCTCGATTTTCGCGACAACATCCGGATGCTTGTCAGCGACGTTGGTGAATTCTGTTGGATCGTTGGCGAGGTTGTACAACTCGAGCGGCTTGTCCTTCCCAAGCCGAACCGCTTTCCAGCTGCCCATGCGAACAGCCTGCTGAAAGCCGCGCTCGTGAAATTCCCAATACAGGAAGTCGTGCGCAGGCTGCGGCTTTCCTTGCAGCACCGGCACAATCGATTTGCCGTCGAGACCTGCCTGGACTTTCGCGCCCGCGAGTTCCGCGAACGTCGGGAAGAGGTCCCAGTGCGCCGCGGCATAGGTCGTCGACGTACCGGCGCTGATCGTGCCAGGCCAGCTCGCGATCATCGGCACGCGAATGCCGCCTTCGTAGAGATCGCGTTTGATTCCGTGGAGGCCGCCGGAGCTCTTGAAGAACTCCGGATCCGCTCCGCCTTCCTGGTGCGGACCGTTATCGCTCGTGAAGAGCACGAGCGTTCGCTGCTCCAGTCCGCGCGTGCGCAGGAGATCCAGGATTCGCCCGACATCACGATCCATCCGTGAGACCATTCCGGCGAAAGCGGCATGCGGCGTCGGCTGTGAGCGATACCCAAGCGACGGCTCGTCCGGGCCGGTCAGCTTTCCGTCGGCCGCAGCGTTGGCGAACGCCTTCTCGGGAAATCTCCCTCTGAACGGGGCCATCGAGTCGTCTGGAACTCGAAGCTCGGCGTGCGGGACCGTGTAATTGAGATAGATGAAGAATGGCCGGTTGTCGCTCTGCTCGATGAACGACATCGCGTCTCGCGTGAAGAGATCGTTCGAGTACTCGTCCTTGTTCACGTCGACGCGCTGGCCGTCGCGATAGAGATGATCGGTGAACTGCCGGTGCGCATGCGTCTGCGACAGATAGCCGAAGTAGTGATCGAATCCTTTTCGATCAGGCCGTCCCGGAGACTCGGATTCGCCAAGCCCCCACTTGCCGATCATGGCGGTGCGATACCCGGCATCCTTCAGCAGCATCGCCACCGTTCGATCCTCGGGCCGCAGGGAATTGCCCGCCAGGTTGCCGCGAATCGACGTGTGGCCGGTGTGAAGGCCGGTCATCAACGCGGCGCGCGAGGGAGCACACACAGTGCTGCCCGCGTAGTAACTGATGAAGCGCAGGCCGCCGCGCGCAAGACGATCGACGTTGGGCGTCTGGAACATCGCCTGGCCGTAGGCACTGAGATCGCCATAGCCCAGATCGTCGGCCTGGATCAGGAGGATGTTCGGCGTTGACGGCTGTTGCGCCCGCGGCGGCGCTTCAAAGGCGACCCACGCGAGCGCAACCAGAAACACGAGTGCGCGCATGATCACTTCGCTAAGGGATCAGGACGGATCTGGAAATGCAGAACCTTGCTCGTCGTCCCTTTGCCTGTCTCCATGTGGAACGGCGTACGAGTGCCGATCGTCGCCCACAGCCCCTTCCCCTTCCAACCGGCTTTCGCATCGTCGATGCGTCCGTCCATCCATTTCGTGTAGAAGCCCGTCGGATACGGGACGCGCATCACGATGAACTTTCCGTCTTTCAGCGCGAGCAATCCTTCCGACGCGTTGCCGGTATTGATGGGCGTGTTCGCCCCGAGTCCTGAGGTATCGAACTGATCGACCCAGGTGTAGTAGCTGGCTTCGGCGCTGCCAGAGTCAGTCACGTTCTTCAATTGCGGCAGCGGCTCTTTGTAGAATGTCCAGCCCTCGGCGCACTGCTGCCCTGTTGCTGACGGACCGTTGAGCGGTCCCTTGCACTTGCGTCGATCGAAACTCCCCAAGTGTCCGCTTGCAAGCGCCACCCAGGCGACGCCGTTCCGATCGATGTCCATGCCGCGAGGCGAGTAGCCTTCGACCGGAACGCCATTCTTCATCGGCGGCTCGAACACTTCAGCGAGCGCGGTCGCCGGAGGATTCGCTCCCGGACTCAAACGGATGATCGCACCCGGAAACCCGAGCTGCGAACCCCACACGGATCCATCAGGCGCGGGCGACACGGCGTAGAATGCGCCGCCATAACGCTTATCCTTGGCGGGATCAACCGGCTGATTCGGCTCGACCGCATCGTCGCGTTTGCCGTTTCCGTTCGTGTCCATGATGAGAGCCGTCCATCCTTGCGACTTCTCTTCATCGCCGGTTGCCTCGTACATCTTCGTGTTCAACCATCCGACGACCTGGCCGCCACCGCTCGTCCACAGCGTGTTGTTCGCGTCCTCCGCGAACATCAGGTGATGGGTACCAAAGCACGTGCTGATGTGTGTCAGCTTGCCGCTCTTCGGGTCGTACATCGCAAGATGCCGGCCAGAGCGCTCGAGCGGCGTCAACTTCGCCGACGGATGTTCAGATCCGCTCTTGCAAAACGCCGGATTTTCGAATGGCCGCACCGCAGATGTGATCCACACTCGGCCTTTCTCATCGAGCATCGGATTGTGCACGTTGTTCCGGCTCTTCCAGATTGGTTCGGTGGCGAAGTACGCCGAGGGCTGAATCATCAGCTGTGATGTCTGCGGTGTGTTCGGATCTCTCACCGTCAGCTTCACCTGCCCAATCGCGTTCTCCTGCGGATCGAGCACCGGCAGATAGTCGGCGCTGAGTTCGAGGGCGCCGTAGATTTTGCCATTCGGGTTCACCGTCGGATTGCGCCGATCGGTCGAGACCTCATCGTGGAGATACGCTTTCGGATCGGCCCAGTCCCATTGGGTGATCACGACGTTGCGCTCGATCCCTTGCGGTCGCGGCGGTGCCTGCGGCACTTCTCCGGCGGCGATGCGATCGGTCCAGTCCGCGAACAGCGTGAGCGCGCGATCGTGACCGATGTTGCCGAGCGTCTGAATCATGTTCGTGCCGGCCTGCCCGGATTGCAGCCGTCGTTCCCATGCCAGGACTGACGACGGAAAGTCGTCGAACTCTTTCGGCAGCTTGCGTGTGCCTGGCGTGCCGAGCTGATGGCACGCGGTGCACCCGCCGGACTTGATCAACCGGATCCAGTCCGCCTGATTCTTCACGTTCTGACCGATGCCTGCACCACCGGGGAACTCACTCTTCTCCGGGACCTTCAGCAGCGACAACCAGTAACCTGACGGATAGATCTCGGCCGCCGCGCGGGGATCAGGCGCAGGCACGGCCGTCAGGTTGACCGCCTTGCCGGGCAGCGCTTTGACCTTCGGCGAATCGACGAGTCCATATCCGCGAACCCAGACGCTATAGTTGGCCTTTGGCAGATCGGGCAGGAGATAACGTCCGCTATCGTCGGTGACGACGATGCGTACGAATCGGGTCGGTAGCTCGGTCGTCTCCGCGATCACCCAGACGCCGGCTTCCGGGCCTTTTGGACCCGTGACGACGCCGCCAATGTCGTCGCCGTCAATCGGGACAGCGGCTGTCGAACCCTGTTGCGCGCTGGTCGCGCCAAGAGCGAGAGCGCAAACAGCAGCCACGAGAACCGCCTGCATCATTCGCATGGTCTTCATAGTTCCTCTCACGCGATCTGTAAAAGGTGGCTGGCACCTTTCCCGGAAAGGTGCCAGCCACCTTTTACTTGGTTTGTAACCACCATCCCTAATGGCAGCAACACCTTACAGCAAAAATCAGCCGAACATCGTGCGGACGACGAACCACATATTAGCCGGACGCTCGGCGAGACGCCGCATATACCACGGAAACCAGTATTCGCCGTAGCTGATCAGGACGCGCAACCGTCGTCCTTCGCGCGCGAGACGCAACTGCTGCCCGCGCTGGATACCGTATAACATCGCGAACTCGTACACCGAGGACGGCACATTCTGGTCACGAATGTAGCCGGCGATCCGATCCGCCAGCGGAATGTCGTGCGTCGCAACGTGCAGCAGCGCCCCCGGCTTCCGCGCGTCCGGCGAGAGCAGCCGCCTGCACAATTTGAAATAGTTGGCGTCGACATCCGTTTTCTTGGGGAACGCAATCGACGCCGGTTCGAGATAGGCCCCTTTGACGATTCGAATCGCCGCTCCGAGCGGAATCAGCGATTCAACGTCCTTCTCGGTGCGGTAAAGGTACGCCTGGAGCGCGAGACCGACGCGTGCCGTGCGTGCCCGTGCGCGCCGGTACAGCTCGATCGTTCGATCGACATACGGCGAACTCTCCATGTCGATCCAGACGAAGTTGCCGAGCGCATCTGCGCGCTCGATCAATCGATCGAGGTTGCGGTCGCAGAGGGCACGATCCAGATCCAGGCCGAGCTGTGTCGGCTTGATCGAGATGTGGGCGTCGAGCCCGGACCGGTCGACGCGATCGAGAACGTCGAGATAGTGTGTCGTGACCTCCTCAGCTTCTTCGACCCCGGTAAGATTCTCCCCGAGCTTCGTGAGGATGGTCGTGATGCCCTGCGGCTTGAGCTCCGCGGCCGCACGCAGCGCATCGTCGATCTGCTCTCCGGGCATGAAGCGCGACACCGACCGCCGCACGAACGCCGTTTTCGTCGCACGATTGCGGAGCCACGGATTCGTCGATCCCGCCAGCAGCACTTTACGCATCATGGACATTGCTTACAGCACGCTCTTGATCAAACCACCGTCCACCTGCACCGTCGCGCCGGTCATATACGACGCGGCTTCGGACAACAGGAATGCCCCTACCCGTCCGAACTCGGGTGGTTCACCGTAGCGCCCTGCGGGAATCGCAGAAATGGCTCTCGCTTTCGCTTCGTCCACCGAGACGCCTTGTTTCTGAGCGTTGACCTGATCGAGGTGACGGACGCGATCGGTGTCGATTCGTCCTGGGATGATTTGGTTGACCCGGATTTTCGACGGCGCCAGCTCGATCGCGAGCGTCTTCGCAAACGCAGACACGGACGCACGCAGGACGGTTGAAAGCCCGAGGTTCTGAACCGGCTCTTTCACCGACGAGGAAGTGGAAACAAGGACGGCACCACCGCCCCGCGTCTTCATGTGCGGCACTGCCGCGCGCACCATTCGAATCGTACTGAACAGCAACAAGTCCGCCGCGTCCTGCCACGCCGCGTCGTCGAACGAAATGGCAAGACCTGCTGGCGGACCACCTGAGTTGGTCATCAGACCATCAATGCCGCCAAACTTGTCCGCTGTCGCAGCAACCCACGTGTCGATCGCTTCTCGCGAGCGGACGTCCACCGGCATTGCGAACACCTTTGATCCGGTGTCACGTTCGATACGCGACGCGGCCGACGCGATCGATGCCTGGTCGCGGGACGCGATCGAAACGATGGCCCCTTCCGCCGCAAGCGCGTGGGCGACGGCGTATCCCAGCCCTTTGCTGGCGCCGCCGATCAGCATGACTTTGTTCTTGAGTTGAAGATCCATGTGATTCAGCTTCCAGTTTCCAGCTCCCAGCTTCCAGCTCACGGCATTTTGCCGGCCCTTCACGCCCCACCCGGATCGCCAACCGCCACCCGCTAGCCGCTAATTACTTCACGGCACGCGTCTCCACCCACTGCATGACCCGATCGAGCGCCTCCCGGGTGGTCTGATCCAGGACCGCCCCGGGCGCTCGAGTCGCGGGACTCGCGAGCGCGCCGCGGCGATGGAGGACTTCCTTTCGGATCGCCATCCCAATCCCTTCCTGAAACTCGAAGCGCATCAGCGGTACTGTGCGGTAGAAGGTATCAGCCGCCTCTTCTACGCGGCCGGCGCGGAACATCTTCACAATCTGGACGAGTATCTCTGGGAATGCAAAACCGGTCATCGCGCCCGTCGCACCCGCAAGAAGCTCCTCGAGAAGGAACACACCGCCAAGCCCACCAAAGATCCGGACCGGCGTGTCACCAGCCGCCTCTATGATGCGCGACGTCTTGAACGGCGTCGGCGGGTCTTCGAGCTTGATCGTTCTGGCGCGCGGAATCTCGCGCGCAATGCGAGCCAGCAGCGCCGGCTCCATCGTGAATCCGGAAATTGGCGGGTAATCCTGGACAACAATCTCGATATCCACCGCGTCCGCGAGCGCCGTGTAGTGCCGCACGACAGCGTCCGAATTCAGTTTCGGCAGACGCGGTGGACTCACCATGACGGCGGTCGCGCCGACCTCGCGCGCGTGCCGGCTGTATGCTATGCAGGTCCGAGTTCCGTCCGAAGTCGTACCGGCAACGACACCGATGCGACCTTTCACATGCTCGACCACAACCTCGAGCACGCGACGGCGCTCACTATCGTCGAGCCGCGCAACCTCACCCGTGACGCCAAGCGCTGTCACGCCGTTGACGCCGGCGCCGATGAACAAGTCGATTACTCGACGAAGACTGGCCTCATCGAGGTCGCCGTTGGCGTGAAACGGGGTTGGGAGAACTGAGTAGACGCCTTCGAGTTGCACTGCGACTCCTTACGTATTGGACCGAATGACGATTGTTGATCAGATAAGGGATTGGAAGCGACCAACCGATCAGCCAAATGTCTCGTCACATGTCGTCGAGGGGATGGGAGCCTTTCATGACTGATATCCGAGATGCCTTTCGCACGCTCAAAGCGACACCGATTGTGACGCTTGTCGCCATCCTGTCGCTCGCGCTCGGGATTGGCGCCAACACGGCGATCTTCTCAATCCTGGACACATTGATGCTGCGGACGCTGCCGGTGAAATCACCGGACCGCCTGGCCGTGCTCGGGATTGGCAACTCCGGGCGCGATTCATGGACCAATCCCATCTGGGAACAGATCCGCGGTCGCCAGGATCTCGTTGATGGCGCGTTTGCATATTCCGGGAGCCGATTCAACCTGTCGACCACAGCCCAGACGGACTACGTCGACGGGTTCTGGGCAAGTGGACGGATCTTCGATGTCCTCGGCGTCCCCGCCATTCTTGGCCGGACGTTCACGGAGGCCGACGATCGCCGTGGCGGCGGGCCGGATGGAGCGGTTGCGGTCATCAGTTATCGCTACTGGCAATCGCGATATTCAGGCGCCGCCGATGTAGTTGGACAGCACCTGACGATCGAGCGGACGCCTTACACGATCATCGGGGTGACGCCGCCGGAATTCTTCGGCGTCGAGGTCGGACGGACCTTCGACATTGCCATTCCGCTCGGAAGCGAACCGCTCGTACGCGGCAAGGAAAGCGCTCTCGATCGGCGCTCGTACTGGTGGATGAGTATCTTCATCAGGACGAAACCAACCCAAACTTTTGCTGAAGCCACGGCTGCCCTGCGCGGGGTTCAGCCTCAGATTCGCGACGCCACGATGCCGCAGAATTTCCGTCCCGAAGACAAGGCAAATTACTTGAAGGAAGCGTTTGTCCTCACGCCCGCCGCGACTGGCAACTCGTCGCTGCGCGATCGATACCGCACCGCGCTCGTCACGATCATGGGCGTCGTCGCGCTGGTGCTGCTGATTGCGTGTGCGAATATCGCCAATCTGCTGCTCGCCCGGGCGACGGCGAGACGCCACGAGATGAGCGTGCGCCTCGCGCTTGGGGCATCACGCCGTCGGTTGGTGCGTCAACTGCTGACGGAAAGCCTGCTCCTCGCGGGTTGCGGCGCGTTGCTTGCGGTGTTCTTCGCTCGATGGGGAGCCACGCTGCTGGTGCGTCAACTCTCGACCTCGACGAACACGGTGTTCCTCGACATCGGCATCGACTGGCGAGTACTCGGATTCACCGCCCTGATTGCGGTCGCGACGGCGTTGCTCTTCGGCACGGCACCGGCGTTTCGCGCGTCAGCCACGACTCCCAGCGAAGCGCTCAAAGAGCACGGGCGCAGCGTGGTTGGCGACGCACGGTTCGGCCTGGGAAACCTTCTCGTCGTCGTTCAAGTTGCGCTGTCGCTCCTGCTCATCGTCGCCGCCGGACTCTTCATCCGCACCTTCTCGTCGCTCTCGAATGTACAGCTCGGATTCGATCGCAATCCGATTCTTGTCGCCAACGTGAACGCCGCCCGCGCCGTGCCGGAGGAGCGCCTCGCCTTGTACGAGCGGCTGCGGCAGACGGCCGCTGGAGTTCCCGGCATCGCAACCGCCGCGGCTTCGGCGGTGACACCGGTCAGTGGCAGTACGTGGCAATTCGCGATCGAACGCATGGACGATCGAGAGATCGCGCGGGACGATCGCGGCGTGTATGTCAATCTCGTCAGCCCGGGATGGTTTCAAACCTTTGGCACACGGTTCCTCGGCGGACGCGATTTCAACGATCGCGACACCAAGGCGGCTCCCCATGTCGTCATCGTGAACGAAACATTCGCGCGAAAGTTCCTCAACGGAGCGAATCCGATCGGGCACCATTTCAGACAGCCCGATTATCCGGACAGGCCGGCGTTCGATCAGGAAATCGTCGGGTACGTCCAGGATGCCGTGTACCGATCGCTGCGCGCGCCGGTACCGCCGACGATGTATGTCCCGATCGCGCAACATGCCGAACCACCGTCGGGCATTTCGATCAGTGTGCGTGCCGCGGGAGGCTCGCCGGCACTCTTGACCAAGAGCGTCGCGGCCGCGCTGTCGGCCGTGCATCCAGACATCACGATGTCGTTCCGCCCGCTGGCCGAGCAGGTCAACAACTCGTTGATCCAAGAACGCGTCGTCGCGATGATGTCTGGCTTTTTCGGCGGCCTCGCCGTGCTGCTCGCCGGGCTTGGGCTCTACGGCATTACGTCGTATGCAGTGAGCCGCAGACGCACCGAGCTGGGCATTCGAATGGCTCTCGGCGCGGGGCCGACTGGCGTCGTGAAGCTGGTCCTTCAGCGCGTCGCGATCCTCGTCGGCGTGGGCGTGATCGCCGGCACGATCGCCAGTTGGCTGCTGGCGCGATTCGTTGCGACGTTGCTTTACGGGTTGCAACCGCGCGATCCGGTCACGCTCGCAGCCGCAACGGTGGTGCTGATCCTGATCGGCGCCCTGGCCGGCTGGATCCCGGCGCGCCGCGCGTCGCACATCGATCCGGCGAGGGTGTTGCGGGAAGGGTGAGTTCTCGCTTCTCGCTGCTGGCGGCTGGCGGCTGGCGGCTGGAGATTCAAGGATTCAGCGATTCAAGGATTAGTGATTCGCGATCAGTGATTAGTGATCAGTGATTGTGCGTGTTCGATCACGTTGCGAGCGCTCCATCCGCGCACGCGCAGGTCGCGCACGCCGGTATCGCCGTCCGACTTGCTCAACTTCTGATCCGGGCTCTTCATGATGAGCGGGTGATGAAAAAACGTCGGTGGCGGCGTTCGGCCGAGCAGTCTCGCGATACGGATCTGTCGACCGGTCGATGGTAAAAGGTCGATGCCGCGAACGACGTAGTCGATGTTCTGACGCCAGTCGTCGACCGTCACGGCGAATTGATAGGTCCAGTTGCCGTGCCGATCGCGGAGCAGCACATCGCCGCCTTGCGCGGACGGATCCTGACGCTGCAAACCCACGCGCCCGTCCTCAAACTCCTCCACCCCCGGTTCGATCCTGATCCTCCACCCGAAACCGTCGACAATGGGATGCTGCTTATTGCGGCAATGACCGGTGTACCGTAGCTCCGTGAAGTCGGAATTCGCCACCGTCGACGTGGACTGTGCCGCAACACGGCGTGAACAGTCGCAGGCATAGACGAGTTGCTGCTGGCGCAGAATCTCGAACGCCTCGAAGTAGATATCCTCGCGATCGCTTTGACGTCCATCGCAGCGTCCCTGGCGATAGGCGTCAGTGGAATAAATGTCGGGTCGGTAGCCCAGCCAATCGAGATCGTCGAGGATGCCGAGCTCAAATTCTTTGCGCGACCGAATTCGGTCGTGATCCTCTATGCGCAGAAGCACTCGTCCGCCCAGCGACGCGGCTTGCCGCCAAACGAATTCGGCATTAAGCACATGGCCCAGATGGAGCCAACCGGTGGGTGCCGGCGCGAACCGCGTGATCAAGGGAGCGTGATTTTTCTAATCACCATCTCGGCCCCATCGCCCGACGCCAGGTAATAGAGCACGCCTCCCGCGATGGTCGCCGCCGTCGGATCGGTTGTCGCCAGCGAAGCATCGAGTATCTGCTGCCGTATCGCGCGCCGCCCTGTCGAGTCGAGGGCTATGCGGACGGCTCGGTACGAACTGTCGCTCTGCTGGATACCGATAAGCGAGCCCTTGTGCCATCGCAGTCGCGACAGCTGCGCGAGATCGACTCCGGCTGCAGCCGTGAGGGGGGTAACAGCCTTGGACGACAAATCGACGACCACGATTCCGTCGGTAGTGGCGGCGTAGACCAAATCGTCGGACGCCGGCGCGATGGTTGAGGCGCGCTCTTTGAGCGAGGCAGCGATCTCGAGATCGGCCCCTCTCGATCGAAGGCGGAAGATCCGCTGACCCGAATCATCGAGAACGAGGACCGTGCTGTCGGCGGTCACCGCAACGTCCGCGAATCGCGCCGCACCAAGACGATCCGGCAGCGCAAAGCTCTGGAGCACTCGCCCTGAGATGAGCTGCAGCTTGTGCAGGGTCGTCCGCGCGGCGGCCGTGCTGCCAGTGGTGTTGTCGGCGGCTGAATCGCTGCTGACAACCCACAGATTGCCCTGGCGTGGATCGATCTCGAGCGCGGCGATGTTGCCAAATCCGGCAGACTGAGCGCTGGCAAGATTGGCCACGTGCTGCGAGAACTCGTCGACGACGGTCAGTTTGCGCGCGTCGCGATCGCCAACGATGAACCGGCGCGAAACCGCGTCGTACGCGATGCCCGCGGGCGTCGATGCCGCCACCGTGAAACGGATCGATTCGGTGGGAACGACACCCGGTGCCGGCGGGCGCGCGTCGACAGGTTTCGGCGCCGCGGTCGTCGAGTTCTCGGCAGCCGGCGGCTTCGTTCGATTCGCAACGACGTCTCGCGGTTGCGTCGTCAGCGTTGCGGGTGACAACTGAGTCTCTGTCAGACCACCGGTGCCGGTCTCCAATGCTGCCCAACCGGGCAGCGCACGCACGCGGCGGAAATCATCATTGGTCGCCGCATCGGTTTTTGCGCCCATTTGCGCGAGCCGCTGCAGCATGACCAGCGCGTCGCCCGGCCGACCGCTCAAGCTTTGCGCGCGCGCCAGAAGATACATGATGGCCGTATCGCTTTTCGGCCCCTTCTGTACTGTTCGCCACGCGAGATCGTGAAAGCGTTCGAAGTCCTGTCGCTCTGCAGCCTCCAGAGCGAGTTGGCGGCACTCCTGCCATTCTTTACAGTCGGCGGGTGGCTGAGCATCCTGAAACGCGAGCGTGATGACGACGAAGGCGACGTGGACCAGGGGCATGCAGGGCTGAGTCAGTCCATATTACTCCCGGTTTTAGATTTTGGAGGTTTTGGTTTCGTAGTATTTCGGCTGTCGACGGTTCAACTCTCTCGCAGCGCTACGATTGGATCGATCTCTGTCGCGCGCCGTGCCGGAATGTAGCAGGCGGCAAGGGCGACGGCCAACAGCACGAATGGAACGCCGACGAACACGGACATATCGTGCTGTCCGACACTAAAGAGCAGCGTTTGGAGGAACCGGGACAGTGCGTAGGAGCCGACCAGCCCGATCGCGACACCAATCAACGTCGTCCGCATTCCCTGCGTCAGCACGAGTGACAGGATGGCGCGGCGATTGGCTCCCAGAGCCTGCCGGATTCCAAACTCACGGACGCGCTGTGCCACGCCGAACGCGAGCACACCATAAATCCCTATGGCTGACAGCACCAGCGCGACAGCTCCAAAGAGCGCCAGCAGCACCATCGGCGCGCGGCGTGTCGCGAGCGATCGAGCGACCCACTGGTCCATCGTCCGAACATCGGCAATCGGCTGCTCCGGATCGATCGCGAGAACCGCTTCGCGCAGCGGTGCCACGAGCGTCGACGGATCGAGACTGGTCTTCAGTATCACGGCCATGCGAGCCTGTGCTGCTTGCGTGACCGGATGGTAGATTCGCTCTTTGATCACTGGCTGCGCCAAATCGATCCCGTTAATCGTGCCGACGACGCCGACGATTCTCAGTCTCGGGCTATTGGGACCGCCACGTTGAATCTCGTGGCCGAGGGCGCTCTGTCCCGGGAAATACCGGCGGACGAGATATTGATCGACGACAACCGCGCGCGGACTGTCGGCGGTGTCGGCATCCGTGAACACTCGACCCTCGACGAGCGGAATCTGCATCGCTCGAAAGTAATCGCCGCCGACGATTTCCTGGCGTCCGTGTGGCGCCGTTTCAGTGGGCCCTGGTGTGTACCCGACAATGGAGTAGGATCCCGAACTCAGATTGCCACTAAGTGGGATGTTCGAGGTAAGTCCCGCGGCGGTAACCCCCGGTAGCGACCGCGCCTTTTCAATCAGCCGAACCCAGAACGCACGGCGCGCTGCCGGATCGGGATAGCGAACTGCCGGCAATCCGATTTGCGCCGTCAAGACATTTTCGGCAGAAAATCCAGGGTCGACAGCCTGGAGCCGGGCGAA
>Ga0075431_100003644_pt1 | contig 14933 bp, 12 predicted proteins | sample RhiMetdeltSRZDD5_FD_75297 | JGI IMG/M metagenome (GOLD analysis project Ga0075431, IMG submission 75297) | Populus rhizosphere microbial communities from Tennessee, USA - Rhizosphere MetaG P. deltoides SRZDD5 | ecosystem: Host-associated > Plants > Roots > Rhizosphere > Soil | place: USA... | reverse complement strand
GCATTCCCGTCGGCTTTTACAATCGGGGCGCGAGCGGTATGGAGCGGTTCGACGATTACGACGCGCGCCAGGCGGCCTACTGGTCGCTGCTGGCCGGCGCCTGCGGCCACACATACGGCAACAACAACATCTGGCAGATGTATAAACCGGGAATCGGCGGGGAGGGCGACGCCGCGCGACGCGCTCTTTTCGGCGGCCCGGGCAGCGTCATCGGAGCCAACATCCCCTGGTACGAAGCCCTCGATCACCCCGGCGCGTTCCAGATGCGCCAGGTGCGCCGGTTGTTCGAGTCGCTTCCCTTCACCAAGCTTACGCCCGATCAGCAAATCATTCTGAACGGCCCCACCACCGGCGGAGCGAAGATTCGGGCCGCGCGCGCCAGCGACGGATCATTCGCCATCATCTATTCCCCGCGCGGCGAGAGCTTCACGCTGGATAAGAACGTCATCAAGGCCGAACAACAAAACCAGTACTGGTACGACCCCCGCTACGGCGTCTCTTATCTGTTCAAGGAGCAGGACAGTTGGGGCATCCAAACGTTCACGCCGCCGACCAGCGGGCGCGGGAATGATTGGATTCTCGTGTTGACGGATGCGGCGGCGAGGTTTTCCTTACCGGGCGCCGCGCAGTAACAATGGGGTTGAGTAACTACTCAGCCACTATGCCGCTGTAGCGGCATCTGAATTTAGCCCGGCGTTTCAACGCCGGGGAAGCTGTGGAAAAAGCCCCGCGTCGCGTCAGCGACGCCTGAAATCAACCGTCGCTGACGCGACGCGGAGAATCTCACACGCCTACCGTGGGTTGAAACCCACTGGAATCTACACAAGTCTGGCGACCAATTTCCGGCGTTGTAACCACAGACTTTACGCCGCCCGCCAGAGCTTCACAGCGCTTGAAAGTCCTTTGTTTCGGACTTGTGTAGATTCCAATGGGTTGAAACCCACGGCTAAATTCAAGCGCCGCTAACGCGGCAGGAATGCCTGAGAAGTTACGGGGTTGAAATGAAAGTCTACGCAATCGAACACGTGCAACTGGCGATGCCGCCAAACGAAGAAGAGTCGGCACGGTCTTTCTATGCAGGCGTCTTGGGATTGACCGAGAAACCGAAACCGCCTCGTCTCGCAGCGCGCGGCGGGGTCTGGTTCGAGCATGGAGATTTGAAGCTCCATCTTGGCGTCGAGTCCGACTTTCGCCCGGCGAAGAAAGCGCATCCCGCCTTACTCGTCGAAGGGCTGGATGAACTCATCAGCCGATGCGAACAGGCAGGCGTCCAGGTCGTTTGGGATGAACCGCTCGAAGGATTCCGGCGCGCCTACGTCAATGATCCGTTTGGCAACCGCATCGAACTGATGGAAATTGCAAGTAAAACCAGATGGTACGAAAAACGCGTTGAGAAATGGTGTGACTTCACGAAAATAATAGATGTAATTGAGACTCGGTACGAAGGCCAGCAACATCATTTCTTCTACCGCGGCCAAGTTAATAAGGGATGGGGGCTTGAACCCTCTCTCTTCCGTGAACTTAGAGAGAAAAAAGAGAATTTACAACGATGCTTCGAGATCGAGCATGACACGAAAAAGGAATTTGCGTCGCAAGCACACTTGTATATGGATCCGTCTGCACTTCCAAACTCAGGTGACTGGTTAGAGTGGTGGGCTTTGATGCAACACTACGGAGCGCCTACTCGTCTGCTAGATTGGACTGCCTCTCCATATGTGGCCGCCTATTTTGCAATCGAATCGGGTGAAGACACAGATGGTTTGATCTGGGTATTAAACGACTGGGCTTTAGGGGACAGAATGCGAGAGCATTCTCCCGCAGATTGGGACGAATGGGATCGTTCACTCCGCCCCCCCAATAATTGGAGCAACGTAGCGAAATCTTTCGATTCAAAGAAATTTTTCGACGAAACTGCGGCCCCGCAGTTGTTCTTCTTTCAGCCGAACAGAAGAAGCCCTCGAATCGTCGCGCAGCAAGGTTGGCTTAGCGCATCACTGAAACCCTTCGCTGATTATGAGACGGACATTGCTGACTGGTTCGATAGACACAAACATAACCCTGAGAACCAAGCTAGATATGACACCGCCCCCTGGAAGTATTGGAATTGTAGGATTGTGATACCCAAAGAAGTAAAGCGGGAGTTTCTGCGTCGCCTGCAGACGATGAATATTACTGCGAGCGCTTTATTCCCTGGTGTAGATGGTCTCGGGAAATCGGTTAAGGAATTCACCAAAGTTGAAGTGCGGCACGACAAGCCTGGAAGCAGTCATTCGCTGCCTTAGCGTAAGGAAGCGGGCAGAAGTTTGGTCTGGCCTATGACCAGGTTGGCCCCTTAGCATAACGAAGTTAAAGAACAAATCACCCCCAATCTACAAACATTGCGCTCATTACGGAGTTGAAAGCATTGCGTCTCAGCCAAACGACTAAATGATATAAGAGCCGCGCCGATTGCCTGTCGCCGGACTTGCGCTGCGCGCCCATCACCCCCATAGAGGATGACTATGGCATCGCAACAAAACGAAATAGAAGAACTCAAAGTCTTCATCTCGACCCGCGAATCCACTTGCGGCGAGTGCGGCGAAAATCTAGGTTCTAAAGCCTGGATCACGCTGGTCAAAGAGAAAGGCGCGTTGTGCCTGGCCTGCGCCGATCTGGATCATCTGGTCTTTCTCCCGTCCGGCGATGCGGCGTTGACGCGACGGGCGAAAAAGCATTCGACGCTTTCGGCGGTGGTCTTGAAATGGAGTCGCGCGCGGAATCGGTACGAACGGCAAGGGCTGTTGGTTGAAGAGCTGGCGCTGGAAAAGGCCGAAGAGGAATGCTTGGCCGACAGCGAGGTTAGAGAGCGCCGCAGAGAGCGCGAAGCCGTCCGGCGAGAAGAGTTGGATAGGCAATACGTGGAGCGGTTCGCGCAGCGAGTCCGAGAACTCTTCCCCGCCTGCCCCGCCGGAAGAGAAACCACAATAGCCGAACACGCATGCCGGAAATACAGCGGGCGCGTGGGCAGGTCGGCTTCGGCGAAGAGCCTGGGTGAAGACGCCGTGCGGCTGGCGGTGATCGCTCACATTCGGCATCGGGAGACGGATTACGACCGCCTGCTGGCGCAAGGCTACGACAGACGGGAGGCGCGCATGGAAGTCGAGAGCGCCGTTGGCAAAGTCTTGAGAAACTGGGAAGCTCGGGGATAATTCCGAGCTCCTTATCTGACCGCTTCCATGCCACCTTGCTCCCGCCCGGCTCTCCCTCAATTCAAACGGATGCGATTCACTGAATCGAACTGCGAAGTGTCGGACAGAATCACCCTGGCGCCGACGTTCAACCCTTCCAGGATTTCGACGTCGGTGACGGAACTACGTCCCAGCCTGACCTGCACGCGCACGGCCTCTCTGCCGCCCTCGACGTACTTGAAGAGCGTGATCACGCTCTGTTCCTGGCCCTGGGCCGGGCGCTGAACATAGAGGACGTCTTTCAGTCGCTCGATCTCAATCGTGCCGTCAACACTCATATCTGGGCGAGCGCCTTTGGGCAGTTCGCCGTCGAGCGCGACGTCTACGGGCAAGGTTCCCTGCGTGGGAGCGGGGGCGATGCGCATCACGTGTCCTTCGACGATCCCGAGGTTGCGCATGTCGATCTCGACGCGCTGCCCGAAGGCGAGGTCTTTTGTCTGCGTTTCGGCGATGCGGATTTCGGCCTTCAGCTTCGACGGGTCGGCCACGCGGGCGAGGTTGGCGCCGATGGCGACCTGCTGGCCGATTTGTACCGCTACATCCTGCACGACGCCGCCGAGGCCGGCGCGGACTTTGAGCGAGTCGAGTTGCTGGCGCCGCAGGTCATAGAGCGCCTTGAACTGCCGCACCCGCGCTTCATAAACGGCGATCTGGGCTTTGATCGAATCGGCGCCGATCTCAAGCCGCTCCTCCTCGATCTGAACGCGCTCAGCCAATTCATCAGCCGTGCTTTTTGAGAGCTTGTAGGTGCGCTCGGAGCCCAGGTGTTCTATAAACAACGCGGCGTCGGTTTCCGACATGATCTTCGCCCTGGTGTAATCGGCCCGGACGGCGGCGGCCTGAGCTTTCTGGTTGAGGTGTTGGCTGCGCAATTGCACGCGCTGATTCGCAAGCTCGGCTTCGGCGGCGACGAGTTGCGTCTGCGCGTCGAGCGCGTCGCGTTCGAGTTCGGGGTTGCTCATCTCGATCAGCACGGTGTCCTCTTTGACGGCGTCGCCGGGCTTGACGTGGCGCTTCTCGATGCGCCCGTTGACGGTCGCGGTAATCCAGCGAATCTCTTCGGGCACGAGCGTGCCCATGCCATGCACATTGCGGATCATCTGGCCGCGTTTGACCTCGCCGGACACGACTGTGGCGCTCTCGACGCTGGGCGGGGCCGGTTGGAGTTTTGACAAGACCACCGTCGCGCCGCCGATGACGGCAAAAGTCAGTATCAGATAAAGGATGCGGCGAATGCGCTTGTTGCGTTTGACTTTTTCACTGCGTTGTATGTCCATAATCTCCTCCGCAAATCAATTACCAACTGCCGTGCCAAAAAGACCGCAAGGCGTTGAAAGGAGTTAGCGCTACGACAAGGAGATTACTGTCCGCCGCCGGGATTGACATTTCTCAAAATCGGAATAGCTTGGTCGAGATCAAGGCCGGCGCTGAAAACCGATTGCAGATTGAAATCTTCACCCGGTAACCGCTACGGCTTTCAGAAATCTTTCAAAAAAATTTCAACCGTGAATCAAGACGCCAATCTCGAGGCTCGATTATTTTCCGCCATGCGCGGAACCGCTCTGGCCGCCGCTTCGTATGCCAGTGCGAATCTAAATCAAACCATGCTAGGTCGGCGCAGCGCCGCGCGCGGCGCTGCGCCAACAGGAGAACCACTATGCGCAGACTCGGCAAAATTCTTCTTGTGGCGTTGTTCGTGACCGTGGCGATGGCCCAATCGCCGGAACCGCCGCTCTCAGACACTCGACTCACCGTCCACACTCTTATACGCGAGGACGTCTTCGCCGGCTTTTTGACCGACGACATGGAACGTTTAGCCAGGGGAGAAAAGAACCTTCAAACGCTACTTGAAAAACGCCCCGCCGAGAAATCCAGTCTGTTGGCCTGGAAAGCCGGCATAGCGGCCTACCGCGCGGTGCGCGCCCACGAAGCCAGCCGTGACGATGAATTTCAGCGGAAATACCGGGAGTCGCTCGAACTCTTCTCTCAAGCCCGCGAGATCGGCCCGAACGACCCCGGGGTCGCCGCAGTCACAGGGGGCGTTTATGCCGTCTTCGCCGATCGGCTGCCGAAGGAAAATCGCGGCGCGGCGTGGTCGCAGGCCTATGACGCCTATCAGCAGCTTTGGAAAATGCAAGGGGCCATGGTCGACAGGCTACCCGTGCATATGCGCGGCGAGCTTCTCGGCGGGCTGGCGGTGTCAGCCTTGCGCACCGGCCGCGACGAAGAGGCGATGCGGCATCTAGACAAGATACTCGCCGTGCTCGCCGACACTCCTTACGGCCCGGTCGCTAAAAAATGGAAAGAGAATCCGAAGGCCGCCGCCGACACGAGCATCACCTGTATGACCTGCCATGAACAGGGACGCCTGGCCGCGCGTTTAAACGCGCTCAACAACAAATGACAATGGCCTGATACCCACGTCACAGGGAGTGGGGAGTGGGGAGTAGGGAATGGGGATAATATCTTCTCCCCATTCCCTACTCCCCACTCCCCACTCCCCATTCCTCATTTTTTTGTCCGATATTCTCAATCGAACTTGTTAAGCAACCCGGGAGGCGTATAATCGCCGCGCCTGATCTCCTCGGAATCAGACAAGCCAAAACGAAGTAACAGCAGTTTTCAAGTCTCAGTTAGCCTCTGAGGCTTCGACCCGAATTTTCTCAGGCCAACTTCAAGGAGATGATATGGCCACACAAAATGACACGATCGCTGTTATCAAAACAGGAAATACCCGAAAAGAAGAGTCTGCGGCTGTAACAGCCAAGCCGCTAGTAGAATACGCCATCCTATGCGCCATTGTGTACGACGACCCGAAGGCGCCCTCTAGGCAAACAGACACTGGATTTTTACTGAAGAAGGGCTGGCTGCAGTGGGAAGGCGCCCCCAAGCTTCAATCGACGGATTGGCGTTATAAGATTGCCGGGCTGAGTTACGAAGTGTGGGAAAAGACCGATGCGGAACAGGTCATTGTCGCGCTCGTGTTTCGGGGAACCGACGACGCGGTGGACTGGTGGACTAATTTTCGATGGGTCACACGCTACGTGCCATTAGTCAGCGATCAATATATGCAGGTGCAAAGCCTGACGCAGCCGCTGGTCGATGCGATCCGCGAACGTCATCAGGGCAAGAACTTTCGCATCGTCACGACCGGCCATTCGCTTGGCGGAGGGTTGGCGCACCAGGCGGCATATGTCTCGGATTGCATCAAAGAGGTCTTCGCCTTCGATCCCTCGCCGGTCACCGGCTTTTACAGCGTCTCCGACCCTCCACGAAGCAAAAACGCCATAGGAATTGTAGTGCGGCGTATCTACGAGCGCGGCGAGATTCTCGCCACTCTCCGCCGCGTCGCGCGCCTGGTCAATCCGCTTTCCACGAAAGACCCGGAGATCATTGAGGTCCGATTCAACTTCTCGCAAGGCTCCGCGGTAACTCAACACAATATGCGAACGCTGGCCTACAAACTCAAGGAGAAAGCCGGCGACTCCTGACCCCGTCCGCGCCCCGGGCCGTAGTCGCGTAAAAGAGCGCGACGCCAGATAAACGGCTCCAAGTGACATTTTCCGTTTATTGGTTATCATATGGCGCTACGCTTGAAATCTCATGAAGGATTGGTCATTGGCTTTTGCGCCTATGGAAGATAATTCGCCACGCTATGATGAGCGCCCCTGGGGCAATTTCACCGTCCTCGACGAGGGCGAGGGATACAAAGTCAAACGAATCGAGGTTCTGCCCGGCAAACGGCTTAGCTATCAGAAACACGCGCGCCGCGCCGAGCACTGGTTCATCACGCGGGGCGTGGCGAAGGTCACGCTCGACCACAGAGAGATCATTCTCAACGCCGGCGAACACATCGACATTCCGGTGGGCGCGGCGCATCGGGTCGAAAATCCCGGCGGGGAGAAGATGATCTTTATAGAAGTGCAGCGCGGCGATTATCTGGGCGAGGACGACATCGTGCGGTTGCAGGATGATTTCGGGCGAGTAGCTTGAATGGGACAGACTAAAGTTTGCCCCATTCTGTTAAGTCATTTATCCATCGACCTGGCCAGCGTCTCTTTGGCCATCTCTTTCGGCACTTTGATAACGGCCTGGATGCGGTTGCCTTTGTGCTTGATGTCCAGATTGTTGAGCATGATCATGGCCGCCGGGTCGTCACCCTTTTTTTGCTTCGCGGCAAACACCGCGAAGTCGGCCAGATTGTGCAGGTTGCTGGCGTCGGTCTCAGTGCTGGTGAAGCCAACGACGGTCAACCTCGCCTCCTGGTCAATATCCAGAACCATGGTGATCTCTTTCAGTTTGGAGAGCGGGCCTAGCGCGCGGCTTTCACTGACCGCCGCCAGGATAGCCATCGCGGTATCGTCGATCTCCGGGATGCCGGAGGGAATGTGTACGTGATATTCGGCGAGCGAGCCGTCGGGATTGATCGAGCCTGAAACGCCGACCGTGAATTTGCCGTCGGGAATACGCAGCTTGCCGTCCTTCTTCGCCAGGTAGAGCCTTTGAATCTGATCTTTGATCGGCGCCGTGTTGATCTTGCCGAAACTGCCGTAACCGCTCGGCGATGGTGTGGGCGTCGGCTCGACTTTGGCCAACTTGGCTTTCGCCACCTCTTCGGCTTTGGCTCGCTCCTCGGCCGCGCGTTTTTTAGCCAATTCTGCCTCGCGCTTGCGACGCGCCTCTTCTTTTTTGCGGCGCGCCTCTTCTTTTTTCATCTCATCGAGCGAACTGGTCTTTTTCGGCGCGCTGAAGCCGATGTAGCCGGACGGGTACTTCAGCCATCTGACGTCCACTATTTTCTTGCGGTCATACGGCTCCTCGACCCACTCGACCCCCTGGAACCCCATCGCAATGCGGACGATCGGAGCGACTTTTATCGCCAGCAGAATCGCCGCGTGCGCGAGGACGGAAAAAAGGACCGCCATCATCAGGCTCTTTACGCGCGAAGGATATTTGATCTGGGTAATCATTTGATTTTGATCCGCCACTGTCCTTCCGTTTTATAAACCGTGGCCCGATTCAACTCCTCCTTGAACCGCGCCAGCATCGGGACGCGATCGGGCGCGACGGTCCATCTGGCGTAATTCGACAGATAGCGTTTCGCCTCGTTGTCGGCCCGCGTCGCTTCCGCCTGCTGTCCCGACGCCTCCAGAGCCTTTGCCAGCAGGAATTGCGCTTCCCCGTCGCGCGGGTCGGCCTGCGCGACGACGCGCAGATGCTGGACGGCTTCGGCGAAGTTCCGGGCGCGCCATAGCGCATAGCCGATGTTGAAGCGATAGAGCGTGTCGTTCGGGCTGTTGGCCAGCGCGGCGCGAAAACGATTCAGAGCCTTCTCGTTCTCGCCCTTCGCCAGCAGGGCCGCGCCGGCGTTGTTCACCGCTTCGGCGCCGGGGGCCAACTCGATCAGCCTCTCGAAGGCGGACGACGACTCGTTGGCGTCTCCGGCCTTGTATGCGGCGAGGCCGAGATAGAAGAGGCTCTCGACGTAAATCGGGTCGTCCTTGCCCAGTCGCTTGAGCTGCTTCGCGGCCTCGGCGAAATCGGCCTGGCGGTAATACAGCAGGCCGAGTTCGTAGATCGCCTGCGGGAAGTAGCCGGCCCCGCCCGAATTATCGAACTCCTGAATGGCTCGGAGCAGGAAAGATTCGCGCAGCTTCAAGTCGCGCGTCTGAACTCCTTTGACGAAGCTCTCGTACGCCGCCGGGGGAGTGCGCTTCGCGCGGCGAATTATCTGCTCCTTCGAGTAAGGCGGCGCGAGATTGCGCTCGTAAACGATGTTCCAGGCCAATTGCCCCTGCCAATCCTGCAGGTCGGAGAGAGAGCCGCTGTAATTGAACGTCTTGGCGCCGACCAGCCGCCCCTCGCGCGTTTCTATCAGGCGCGCCGTAATCGAGATCGTGACGCTTTCTTTGGCCTCGCCGATGTCGAACTCGCCGACGAGCGCCAGATTGGCCTGCGCGGCGCCGGCGACGCGGATCATGGCCGCGCGCGTCATCAGATCGCTCGGGCTCAGACGCAATTTCTCGAAAGCCATATTGCGTTTGTCAATGTTGATGACATTCACGCCGTGGGCGTCGAGCACGTCCCCGATCAGGATCGCGAAGCTGTCGCAGATCCAATTATATTTGGCCATCTGCGAGCGGTTTTCGAACGGCATTACCACGACCGCGTCCAGCGGCCCCGCCGCCGCGTCTGAAGACGGACTGATGAATGAGAACCCTTGGGCGAACGCGCCAGCAAATAAAAAAACTAATGCACCGAACGCCACAGCCATTCGTTTCGCCAATCCGAAAATCGCAAATTGCAAAACAGTCGACCTCACAAATAATCAATTACGAAGAAACGAAGAGTGCGAATGCGCAAAATCCTGAGAAAATCCTGTAAATTAAGCCTCGAAAGTCTAGCACAACGATTAAAAGCTGAACAAGCTGACGAAAGTGGCGCATTGCCCACCTTGTTTTGGTCATGGCTGATGTACAATCCGTCCGTTCAAACCCGCAGCTCCGCTTCCAGGTTTGCAACGCCACAAATTCAAAACTCGCAGTTGAGATTTATGATGATTCGGAAGTCACTAGATGTTTTGCGCGCGATGTTTATCGGCTCGCTTCTATTCGCCTTGCCTTATGGCGCTTTTGCGCAGGATCAGAAACAACCGGCCGAGAAACCGCCGGCGAAGAAAGGCAAAGCCGGCGCCGATTCCTGTGACGGGGCTCTGGACATAGTCCCGGGCAAACCGGCGACCTTCACACGCAAACGCCGTCCATCCAAATCGGAGACAAAGTCCGAGGCCAAATCCGAGTCAAAGTCCGAGACCAAACCCTAAAACAGCAGTAACCTCAATAGGGGCTTTTTTCTATCGAGCGATGTCGGTCCAGCCATGCCGTCACATCGGGCGCCGCCGACAATTCGCCGCGCAGCAGCGCCAGGAGAAGGTCTTGACTTAGGACGGTGTTGAAAGAAGGTTGATAAATTACGCTTGCTCTCTGGTTTTTCAACTTCAGCATGAAAGGGACATGGTAGTCTGGGCCCTTAGAGATTACAGCCTGCTCCTCTTTCGTCCATGATTGATTTTTTGTCCAAATGTCAGTTCTCCACCAATGATCCGACGAAACGAGCACGACCGTGTCATCCCACAACCCGGCCCGCTCCATTGAGCGGCGCAGGTCTCCGAACGTTCGGTCAACGAGTTCAAGGTTGTCAAAATAATTAGAGCCGCCATCAAAAGTGAAATCATGTTTCCGCCGGTCGTACAGGCATGGGAAATGAGGCGCCGGGAAATGGATCATGACGAGTGAAAGCGCGCTGTCCGTCGCCGCCGCCGCGCTTTCCTGGGAGATCCTTTTCAGGCTCTCGACGTAATCAAACTCCCACCGTTTGCCAGATCTCATGGATTCAGGAAGAACTTGGCGAATCACTTGGGCGGCGGCGCCGACCATCCGAAAATGCTCAAGCATACTTCGGGAGACGCGTTGACCGCGCGTGTCCAATTCATTGGCGACGACGGTAAATGAACACCTGGTCAAATCTCCGCCGATCACCCGGCAGTAGGGGTGATACCAACCGACAACGGCTGCGGCGCCGCCGATCTCCCGCGTGCGGGAGAAGACATTCGGCTGTGTACTCCATCCTACCGGCTCGCTGGCGCCGTCAAATTTGATCATCAATTCGTTGCAACTTGAGGGTTGAGCCTCGGCGACGAGCCTCCCGGTGACGAGCGCAGGGATCGACAGCAACGTCCATTTGGCAGGCGGGTACGCGTTAGTGGCCACGACAGACACGTCACGCAAGCGGTCGAACTCGGGAAGCTCGACCGAAGAGGGTCGCGCGGAGAAAGCCGCCTGGTAGTCCAGCTCGTCAAAGATGACCCACAAGACGCGAGTCGCGGGCCGTATATTTTTGCCGGCGTCAGCCCCCGATTTGTTTTTCGCCGCCGCAATGGCCGGGCGGTTTTTCACGAGAGACCAGGCCGCTTGCGAGAAGGTCATGAGCGCAAACGGCGAAAGAATCAATACTACCGCCTGCGCTACGGAAATGACTCGTCGTGAATGGCGCGCGAGCGTAAATACAACCAGGGAAAAGACGCCGATAAGGATGGCGATGAAAGCGGTTTTGCCCACGACGGCTATAAAAGCTGGCGCGCTCAAACGGCCGTAGAACTGCCTGCGGGCGCCGTCCAGCGCGGCAAAGACTACGAAGAGAAACGCCCAGCGCGCGATCGCCAGGAGGCGCGCTTGACGCCGGCTCCGGGCGAAAGCGTATGACGCCCAGAACAGGGTGGCGAGGAGCAATACGTCAATCATCAGCCCCACAGAATTCCTCCACATAGAATACTCCGTGAGGCTGTACCCGTTGGGGTCTGGGGGGTAGAGCGCGGAACGCCAGGCCGCGAGAAAACACAGGTTGGAGAGCGACAAGGACGTGATCACGTCCTTTATATGAACATAGTGAAACCGCTTCATCTTTTCTTCTTCAGCAAATAAATCCAGCGATGCGCGCCTGCCAACCGCCGGCAAAGAACGACGTCGAAGTAACGCAGACAGGCGTTCCTGAAAGCGTCGTTCGTCAAGTCTTTGAACAAATGGTCCCGCCCGCGCGCGAGGCGTTGAAACATTGGGTCCTCGGGCGCCACGAACTCGACGATCAGTAAATCCGTTGTCAGATCCACGGCGAGACTCAAGATTTCATCCAGCGGGACGCGTTCACAAACGAGCATGTGATGAATTACCGCCAGCATCAGCACGAGATCGAACACTCCATGCGCGCGGGTGAGGAAAGACGGGTTTTCCCCGTTGCGCCAACCGACGCTCGGACTCGGGCGCGTCAGGTCTACAACGAGCGGCAAAATTTTCAGGCCTGAGGATGTGGCCTCGCGCCACAGCTCGCCGACAGTCGCCGGATCCTGGTCGATGGCGACCACGCTGGCGCCCGCGCTGGCTGCGATTCGGCTGAAAAAGCCGGTATTACACCCAACGTCCAGAACATTTCGCGGCTTGAACTCGCGGAGCGCATGCTCGACGAAAGCCTGCTTTTCCGCAAGGTAATCCGGGGCGCGGCTTTTGTTGAATGAAACGTAATCAGTCCATTCGGACCTCCGACGGCCCGGCGGCTCGACTTTTTTGAGTTGGCGCCGCAGGCGCTTGAAGAGGAGATCTAGAACATAGATCGCTTGCCCCGCGCTGCCGAGGCGACGCTCGCGGTAAATTTTCGCCTGATCCTTACTCGATTTAGAAGCTAACCACGTCGGAATAGAAACGAGTGTCAGAAATGGCGGGCGCAGCCTCTGCATGATTCCGCACAAGCTGTACACTTCTTCCGGCTCGAGGCCGTCGCGGCTTGCGAGAAACAGTTGCTTTAATTCCAGCCCGAAATATTTATTCGCCAACAGCGGCAGCAGGAAGGCGCGCGCGAATTGGGCGTAGGGCTTCCAGACGGGGTCGCGCGGATCACGTCGCTCGAATGAGAGTAGGTCGACGAAAACCGGCTCCGGGCCGCGAAACAACACGTTGTAAGGAGTGGCGTCCTTCAGCCCGAAACCCTCGGTCAGTACGCTCTCGGAGAGATCGAGCGTTAAGCGACCGGCCCGGAATAACATCTCCGGCGCCCACTCGTAGGGGTAACTCGGGAAAGCGATGCGCTCGTGCTCAAAAACCGCCTCGGGGGCTTCATCCCTCCCACTCTCGTGTTGAAGATACTCGGAAAGTAGTTTAACGCTATCCGCGCCCGGAAGACCGGTACGCGCCAATTGACCCGCCGCGACAAACTGCTTCGCGACGGCCGAGGCGAGGAAAGCGTTGAGGTTCGCGGCGCCGGTCTTGTTGACAATGCGTAAGACCCGGTCATCGATTAACAGAAGACGACCGTCAGGGTCCCGAAACGAGATTGTCATTTGCGCCCTCTCCGATACTACTGAACCGTGTTTCGGTTCGGAGCGGTTGAACCAGTTTGATCAATGGCGCCTTGCTGATCACTCTGCTCCCTGCTTCTCCTGCTTGACATCTTTGTCGTGATTTTTCGGATGAATGTACGTATGTAAAATAGGCCGCCGACGAACGACGCGACCAACAACTGCCAAATCAGAGCCCCGGAGCCGGGGTCGGTATAGAGAAAAGCCAAGCTGTGAATATCGATCCAGTTGAAAATATACAAAAAAGTTACGCCCAGAGTCATAAAGTGATGGTTACCTCCTCCGAACATAACCACGTAGGCGCCGAATTCATTCGTCACGAGACGAATAAATCGCCACTACGTGGCGGCGTGTATTGATTGTTTCGGGACATCGCTCATTACGACATGAACGACTCCCGTGAAAGATTATGCGTGCGCACTCAATGGACCTGTGGTGAAATGTTTTTGTGGGGGATGCTCAACTTTAAGACGTTTCTCTTCTCTGGTCGGACACATATTTTTATATGCTAATGTCGATTCCCTATTCGACAACTGATGCAAAAATCGGGAAATTATTTCATGGAGACGTGGCCTGATTACTGGACGGAATGAAATAGATTGTGTCTTCAGGTTGGACTAATCAGCTTTGTAAAACAGGCTCTAATTCGAACCTGGCGCCATTGAGAGACACATCGGTATAGCGCCGAGTGCGGGAGCCATTGGTTTCTACACAAGCTCAGGCCTCATGAATTCCACCGGCGACGAGCCGGTGGATCATTCAATCTTGTCATTACCCAAATCTTTTCCGTTTGGCGATTCCCGATCTTCGCCATGAAAAGGCGGTGGATATTAGCCGGCGCCGCCGACGCCGGCTAATATCCTCTGCGCCTCCGGCGCAAAACTGAAAAGATTTGGGTAATGACAAGCGTTCAAGCCTGACCTGCGCGCCCGACAACGGAGAACAAAGGTTAAGATTGAATGATCCACCGGCTCGTCGCCGGTGGGATTCGCAACGCGTAGACGTATTCTTCGTCGAGGAGGTGGCGTCTGGAGGATATATTTTCAGATTGTGGAATCAATTGTTGAGCCTTGAAGTTTATTTGTCGCTCTGATACTTTTTACTCCTAGCTCGACACTAATAATTGTCGCCCACGAATCTGGAGGGAAAAAAAGAGTAATGGCTTTAGCAAAAGAGGCTAAACTGGAATTGATTTCGCAGTACAGGACCCACAACACCGACACTGGCTCGCCGGAGGTTCAGGTCGCGTTGTTGACCAAACGCATTATTGAGTTGACGGATCATTTCAAGACTCACACGAAGGACAATCATTCGCGCCGCGGGATGTTGAAGCTGGTCAATCAGCGCCGCAGCCTTCTCAATTATCTGAAGGGGCGCGACATCAATCGTTATCACGACCTGATCAATCGTCTTGGTTTGAGAAAGTAGTTGGATGTGTTGGCGGCGTCCGAGCGGTGGACGCCGCTTTCGTTTTGCAGCCGCACGTGACGGCAACGTAATCCCGCCTCAACTAATCCGGGCCCCCAGCAACACCCGGTTGAGTTGTCCAGCCCCTCACAAGGCGCCGGGAAAACGATTACACATTCGAACCGGTTCAACCTTCGAGCGAATTTTGAGCGAACCGGGTTCGGATGCCCTCAGCGCCATCATCACTCCTGGCTGCCCGATCCAATGTAGTATTAAGGAGATAAACAATGTTTTTGAAACAAGGAATAAATCTAGGCGGCCGTGAATTCACGATGGAAACGGGCCGCATTGCGAAGCAGGCTGACGGCGCGGTGCTGGTCAGCCAGGGAGAGACG
>Ga0075431_100003642_pt1 | contig 14936 bp, 16 predicted proteins | sample RhiMetdeltSRZDD5_FD_75297 | JGI IMG/M metagenome (GOLD analysis project Ga0075431, IMG submission 75297) | Populus rhizosphere microbial communities from Tennessee, USA - Rhizosphere MetaG P. deltoides SRZDD5 | ecosystem: Host-associated > Plants > Roots > Rhizosphere > Soil | place: USA... | reverse complement strand
CTCGACGTTCCGGCGACGATGGAACGTCTGGAGACCCTCGGCGTTCCGATAATAGGGTACCGCACGGACGAGATGCCCGGTTTCTTCACGGCGACGACCGGCTTGGCGGTGCCCGCGCGGGCCGAGACCGCGGCCGAGGTCGCGGCGGCGTGGCGCGCGCATCGTGGGCTGGGTCGCAATACCGCGATGCTCGTTGTCCAGCCGCCGCCGTCGAATGTTGCGCTATCACGTCGGGTCGTTGACGACGCGGTCGAGCGAGCGCTCGAGGCTGCCCGAAGGGAAAACGTTCAGGGAAGCGCGGTTACTCCGTTTCTGCTCGCCGCGGTGGAGCGCGAGACGGGTGGACGCTCACTCGGCGCGAATCTGGCATTATTGGAGTCCAACGCGGTGCTGGCGGCGGAGATAGCGAACCACCTGGCCCTTGGCCCCTGGCCCTTGACCCACTCGACCTGAAAGAGGAACCCTCCTCCAAAGTCGCTATTTGCTTCTATTGCTTGAACTTCGCGGTTTCGCCGTGGTAGTATAGGCGGAGAGCCACCCTTGGTCGGAGGTGCCGCTGGACATGCCTTCCCCCTTCCTGAGTTCCGAAGAGTACGACGAGCGGGCCCATCAGCTGTACAACGAAGGGCAATACGAGGAAGCGCTCGAGGTTCTTCGCGAGGGATTGGCGCTCTACCCGCATTCGGTAGAGCTCCACATCGGGGTGGGGTACGCCCGGCTCGCGCGTGAGGAGTACGCGTGGGCCCGCCGGAGCTTCGAGGAAGCCCTCGTGCTCGACCCGGAGCACGAGGACGCGCTCGCCGGACTCGGCGAAACGCTGATGAAGTTCGGGCAGCAGGACGCCGGCGTGAAGACCTTCCGTCGGATCCTGGAGCTCGGGTACCGCGACGATCTCGACCTCATGCTACAGGTCGGGCGTGCGCTGTTCCGCGAGAGTTTGTTCGAGGAAGCGCGTGAGTTCTTCGAGATCGCGGTGCAGCAGGCGCCGGAGATGGCGGAAGGCGTGGCGCTCCTTGGCTACACGCACCACCGTCTCGGCGAGGAGGACTCCGCCGTGGCGATGCTGCGCCGCGCGCTGCAGATCGACGACGATCACGCGGAAGCGCGCATCTATCTGGCGAACATCCTCTACGATCGCGGCGACTACGAGGCTGCGCTTTATCACCTCGACCGCACGACGCCCGAGGACCACTGGGACGAGCTGGGGATCTGGCGTCTGGTCGAGCTGAAGAAGTCGATCTACCGTCTGCAGGACGACGACCCCGAGCTGCGTCCGTGGGACGAGCGTCTCGCGGAGCTTGCCGGCGATCCTGACGATCTCGACGAGATGCTCGCCGAGATCGAAGGGCGCTTCAACGATCGCTCGAGCGGCGATCAGCAGGGGCAGCTCGAGCTGTTCGGCGCCCTGCTCACCGAGCTGGCGGAGCAGCGCGATCCGCCCGAGCCGAAGCATCGCATCCTCACGCGCGAAGGGCGCGAGTATGCCGGCAGCTGGGAGCAGATCGTTCGCGAGATGCGGGACGCCAACAAGCAGTGGGCCGGCCGCACCCTGCAGGAGTTCATGCATAACGAGGCGCGCCGCGGCTACTCGTTGACGGGCATCACGATACCGACACACAACGCCGAGAGCTTCATCCGCGGCAGCGCGGACGCCGGACTCCTACGCATCGTACGGTGATCACTGCGCACCACCGTGCCGCGATGGCGGCACTCGCACCGGCGCGCCCGCTCGTCGCGCGCGTCGATATTTCGCAGAATTCCGAAGAAATCGCCGCCGACCTCCTCGACATCTGGAATGCCGTGGAGGTCGCGATGCGTGCGCTGCTCGGCGGATCAGCCCTGGGCGGGCAACCGCTCGTCCAGGAGCTCAGGCAGCGCAACATCATCTCCATCGAGCAGGCACACGCCCTGCTCGATTTTTTGGCGGCCCGCGATCGCGTCAAGCGAACCGAGTATCGACCGACGAACGCCGACATCGACGCGGCGCGCGAAGCGTACAACAGGCTCGACCAGGGATTGCGCGCCGAAGCCGCGTCCGCGGGTGGCACGGCGACGGCGGCGACCGCCGCGCCCGCTCCGGTGACGGTCGCCCCGACCCCGGTTCCGCCTCCGCGCCGCTCGCGCGTTCCCTGGCTTCCGCTGGGCGCGTTGCTGCTCGTGCTCGTCGCCGCCGGGGCGGCCTGGTTCTTCTTCGAGCGCGGAGGACCAAGCGCGGCCATGCGTCGCGGGATGGAAGCATACCGCGGCGGTCGCCTGGCGCTCGCGCGCACCGAGTTTCAGGATGCGGCGAACGCCCGCCCACAGGAAGCGGCTCCGCACGTCTGGCTCGGTCGCGTCGCCCGCGATCAAGGCGACTTCGCCACCGCGGGGCGCGAGATCACGCGCGCCGTACAGCTGGAGCCGCGGAACTATCAGGCGCACCGCGAGCTGGGGAGCTACTTCCTGACGCTGCGCAATTACGACGCGGCTCGGCGATCCTTCGTCCGCGCGCTCGAGATCCAGCCGCGCGATCGCACCTCGATGGGATATCTGGGCTGCTCGCTGATCCGGATGGGGCGCCTCGAGGAGGGTCAGCGGTTCCTCGCACGCGCGGGGCAGGGACCGTGGATGAGCTGCGCTCCGCCCGCGCCGGTGCAGATGCAGCGTCCTCCGGCGTGATCGCATTCGATTCCGTCTCGAAAACTTATCGGTCATTGTTCCGCCCGCCGGTGCGCGCGGTGGAAGAGTTTACGCTCAGCATCGGGCGCGGTGAGATCATGGGACTCGCCGGGCCGAATGGAGCGGGGAAAAGCACGCTCATCTCGCTGCTGTTAGGCTACCTGCCGCCGACGAGTGGTCGAGTGACGATCGATGAAACGTCACCGCGCCCCTACATCGAACGCAACGGAATCGGCTATCTCTCCGAGCTCGTCACGCTCAACCCGCAGTGGACGCTGGAGGGGGCACTGGAGCGGCTTGCCTTGCTCGCGGGAATTGCCCATCCGCTGGCGAGCCAGCGGGTAGAAGCGGTGATCGACGAGCTGGGCATCGGCGAGCACAGACAGAAGAAGTTGAAGGCGCTTTCGAAAGGAAATCTCCAACGGCTCGGGCTCGCGCAGGCGCTGCTTCGCGACGAGGCGATCCTGATTCTCGACGAGCCGACGCACGGGCTCGACCCCGTGTGGACGCAGCGTTTTCGCGATCTCGTGCAAAGTCTGCGGACGCCGACGCGCACGATGCTGATCGCGTCGCACAACCTCGATGAGCTCGAGCGTCTGTGCGACCGCGTCGCGATCATCGATCGGGGGCGCTTGCAGCGTGTCGTCGATACGCGTCGTCCCGTCGCGACCGACGTGGCCTCGCTGTACCATCTGACGGTGACCGTCGGCGCGGAACACGTTCCAGCCATCTTTCCCGGCGCACGGTCGCTTGGTCAGGGGCAGTTCGAGATCGAACCCGGGGACGCAGCGGTCCTCAACCGCCGCCTCGCCGATCTCCTCGCACGCGGATCGCTGATCACCGCGCTGATTCCCGCGCACTCGCGGCTCGAGGCGCAGTTTCGTGAGGCGGTCCGATCGGCCGGCGGTAACGCATGAAACGCGCGCGACTGTGGAGCTACATGGGGTGGCAGGCGCGCGACTTCGCGTTCGAGCGCGGTGCTCCGTTGCTGATCGTCGCGACGCTGATGGCGTTCCCGGTCATCATGGAGTTGCGCAAGATACGGCCGGCGATTTCGACGACCGGGCAAGCGCACTCCCTGGTCGTCTCAGGCATCCTCGAAGTCCTGTCACAATTCTCGTTCATCGCCGTTCTCATCGGGATCAACGGGATTGTCTCGAACGATCGCGTCCGAGGGTACTACCGATTCCTTTTCGCGAAGCCGGTGTCGATCCCGCGGTACTATGCGCAAGCGTTCGTGGTCAACGGCGCCGGGCTGGCGTTTTCCGCGCTCACCGTCATGGTGGCGATCTACGCCTTCGGGTACCCGGTCTTTCTTCCGCGCGCGCTCCTCATGGTCGCCCTCGCGTATGTGTCGCTTGGCGGACTCGGCTTCCTCTTCTCGACGGTGGCCCGCTTCGACTGGGTGCTCATGGGCGGCACGTGGGGCCTGGCACAGGTGCTGCGAGCGGTGTACCCCGCGCCCCAGAGCCGGGCGGGCCGGGTGCTCGATGTCATCCTTCCTCCATATCATCGACTGCGCGATGTCAGTCTCGAGCTCGCTGGCGGTGATCCCACGGACACGAGGACGATCGCCTGGCTGCTCGGGTGGGGCGTCACCGCATTCATTCTCGGGTTGATCATCCTCCGCCGGCGTCCTCTCGCGACCTGACGTGCTGTCGATTCCAACGCTTCCCGCCGAGACCGTGATGAAGGCGCGCCTCGGCAACGGTCTCACCGTCCTCGTCAGGCGGGATGACTCCGCACCCGTGGTCGCGATCGTGACGCACGTGAAGGCGGGCTACTTCGACGAAAGCGACGACGTCGTCGGCATCGCGCACGTGCTCGAGCACATGTACTTCAAGGGCACCCCGACGCGCGGCGTCGGTGAGATCTCCAAGGCGACGAAATCCGCCGGAGGGTACCTCAACGCCGGGACCATCTACGACTACACGAGCTACTACACGGTTCTTCCGGCGAGTGGCTTCGTCCCCGGGCTCGAGATCCAGGCCGACGCATACGCACACTCACTGATCGACGCCGAAGAGCTGCGAAAAGAGCTCGAGGTCATCATTCAGGAGGCGAAGCGGAAGGCGGACAATCCGAGCGCGGTGGCGGTCGAGTCGCTCTACGAGCTGTTGCACGATTCGCATCGGATGCGGCGGTGGCGGATCGGACGCGAAGATGGCCTGCGGACCTTCACGCGCGATCACGTCGCCGGGTTCTATCGCACCTTCTACAAGCCGAGCAACACGATTCTCGTCATCGTCGGTGACGTCGATCCCGATGACGCGCTGCGCCATGTCGAGCGGCTCTACGGTCCGCTCGCGGACGGGGACATCCCTCGGGACAAGGGTCCGGAGGAGCGTCCACACAGCGGGTTTCGGTTTCGTGAGCTCTCGGGCGACATCACGCAGGCGCAGCTCGCCTTTGGCTGGCGCACGGTTCCCACGCTGCATCACGACACTCCGCTCCTCGACGCGGCCGCCGCGGTGCTCGGCACCGGCCGTGCCTCACGACTCTACCGCGCCGTGCGCGAGCGCAAGCTCGCGGCCTCGGTCACGGCGTACAATTACACTCCGACGGACGTCGGGGTGTTCGTCGTACATGCCGAAGGTCCGGCGGACACGGCCCTCGAAGCGGCCCGAGCGACCTGGAGCCAGCTCCGCGACATGCGTGAGACCGGCATTGGCCGCGATGAGCTGTGGCGCGCCCGACGGATCTTCGAGTCGCAGTGGATCCGGCGGTTCGAGACGATGGAGGGCCAGGCGAATCACCTCGCCGAATGGGAGGCACTGAGCGACTGGACCCTCGGCGATCAGTATCTCGAGCGGCTGCTGACCGCGACACCGGAGCAGGTGACCGACGCCGTCCAGCGATACCTCACCCCGGCGCTCGGCGCGCTGCTGCTCTACCGGCCGGCATCCGCCGCCGCGAGCATGCGCGACGCCGAGGCGATGCGCGAGCTGCTCGACGCGTCCCCCTCGGCACCGCTGCCCGCGCAACCTCCGGTCATTGCCGCGGCACCTCCTCCGGCGAGCCCTCCGACGTTCGAGCGCGCCGTCGGCCGTGTGCGTGTCTATCGAACCGCCTCGGGCGTCCCGATACTCGTCAGGCGCAAGCCGAGCGCGATCGTTCACATGGGTGTGCAGATCCTCGGCGGCGCCAGCGAGGAGCCCGCCGATGTCGCCGGCCTGACGAGTCTCCTGGCGCGCACGGCGATCAAGGGAACGAGTCGCCGGACCGCCGCACAAATTGCCGAAGAGGCGGAGACGCTCGGTGGAAGCATTTCCCCGTCCACCGGTTCCGAGAGCTTCGGATGGTCCTTCTCCGTGCCGGCACAGCACGCTGACGCGGCCATGGCGCTGCTGGCCGAGGTCGTCCTCGAGGCGTCGTTCGCCGATGAGGCCATCGCGACCGAGAAGACCATCGCCATCGCCGACCTCGCGCTGCTGCGCGACGACATGTACCGCTACCCGATGCGACTGCTCACCCAGGGCGCGTTTGCCGGTCACACCTACGGCGTTCCCGCGAATGGAACGGAGAGCACGATCGGACGAATCGACGCGAACACCGTGCGCGAGTGGCATCGCGAGCGTGTCCGCGAGGGTCCGGCGGTGATCGGGATCGTCGGCGACGTCGATCCCGACCAGGCGGCCGCCTACGCCGCGAGCCGCTTCGGCGCGCTGCGCATGGGTGATCCGCACGCCATTGACGCGCCCACCTGGCAGCCGACGGTGGTCGCCGAATCGCGCCAGAAGAAGCAGACGGCCCTGGCGCTCGCCTTCCCCTCGCCGACGCGGACCGATGACGCTCGTTATGCGGCGAGCCTCATTGCGGGCGTGGCCAGCGGGCTCGGTGGCCGCTTCTTCGACGAGCTCCGCGATCGTCGCTCCCTCGCGTACACCGTGCACGCGCACGCCGCCGAACGCCGTCTGGCGGGAATGTTCATCGCCTACATCGCCACCTCCCCCGACAAGGAGCACGAAGCGCGCGCCGGCCTGCTCGCCGAATTCGCCAAGCTTCGCGATGCCGAGGTGAGCGCCGAGGAGATCGAGCAGGCGAGGGCCTATGCCCTCGGCACACGGGCGATTCGTCAGCAGAGCGGCGGCGCGGTGCTCGCCGACATGCTCGATGCGTGGCTCGTTGGCACGGGGCTCGACGAGCTGGACGCCTACGAGGACAGGATCCGCGCCGTCACGCCGAAGGACATGCGTGCCCTCGCCGTCCGGTACTTCGATGAGACGAAAGTGGTGGAAGGGATCGTTCGCGGAACTCGAGACGTTCCGGCCGTCACCTGACCTCGCGTTCCCTGAGCGCGCGGATCGCCCGTCTCACGGCCCCGGTGGCGCGTCGGATTCGGCCGCCGGGCGCTCGCAATCCCGTTGGTGACTCATAGTCGCTGGCCTGATACACCACGTATCCCTTCACCGCCGATTGCGACGTGGCCCACGCGAGCGCACCCCACAGCGCGCGTTCCTGATTCAGCTCGCCATGTACGGCCGGGAATGCGCGGGCTTCGAGCACCCACACGTCCTTGTCGCTGGCCGCGGCGTGGATCCACTTGTCTGCCGCGATCATGTCACGGTCGAGCGACTCTGCGCCGTCATACCACGGCATCAACGAGATCGCGACGACATCCACCGGACTGTCGGCGCTGGCCGCCCAGTCGAACAGGGCGCGATCGCGTCGGGTGAAGCCACCCACGTGCGCGATCACGCGGATTCGTGGATCGGCCGCTTTCGTCGCCCGGGCGACGGCCTCGACGAGTCGTGCCCACTCGGCCGGCTCGAGCATTCCGAGGCGCCGCCGGCCGGCCCCGAACGGGTCGACCACCGGAACGATGAAGTCGGGCCGGAGGCGCTGCGCGATTCGTGATGCCTCACGAATGCGCGCGTCGAGGTAGCCCTGCGGCGACGCGCGCCAGCGCTCGCCCGCATCGCGCGGGTACCCGAGCGCCGCGATCAGCTGACGGCCCGCGCTTCGTTGTCGCTCGAGGGCACGCGCGAGTGAATCGAGCGAGCGTGACGTCACGCCCTCGGGCGTGAGGTACACGGAGAGCGCCCCGACGCCCAGCGTATCGGCGAGGTCGAGATCGGTGCGTAGCGCCAGCGGCGGAGGACCCGCGCGAAGGGGCGGAAAGATCTTCAGCCCGATGACGAAATCCCCCTCGGGCCGCTCCTGCAGACGGTCGTCCGCATAACGGTCGTAGCTCGCGAGCGCCCGAGTCGAGCGAGGCACCTGCAGCGCGATCAGCGCCACCCACGCAACGGCCAGCGTCGCGAGGGCAACGCGAATGGTCGTCCCGAAGCGACGCCGCGATGGCGTGATCGGCGCGAGAATCGGAATGTGGAGAAACCACGGCAGCACAATGGCCAGACGCGAGGCGGCGACCGCCTGCGCCCCCGTCTGTGCCGCCGAGAGGGCGATGAGCGTGTCGGGCGGAGCATCGCCATGCGCGATCATCCACCTGGTGACGTACACCGTGGCGAGCACGATGTCGTACAACGCGATGGGAATTCCCGCGCCACGCGCGACCCGGCCCTGAACCGTAGCCGCGACGGCCTGCACGGCGGCCAGCACGGCGGTGAGTGGCCACACCCATGAGATCGTGTACAACGCTCGGCCGGAGAGGCTCGAGCTCGAGACGAGTGCCACGAGCAGGGCGGGCGCGACGAGGAGGGCGCACAGCCCGGTCAGCGCCCCGATGATGGGCGGGACGCCGCGCGTCTGCGTCATGCGCCGAGCCACGTACAAGTCCCACAACAGCACGATGGCGGAGAGCGCGACGTGGACCGCCACGAACTCGCCGGCCAGCCAAGGCGTCATCGCTTCGCGGCCGGAGCTCCGCCGCGGTCGCGCACCTCGCTGTGCACCGCGCGCGCGGTCAGTCGCCGCGTGAACACGTCGAGCGCCTTGCGGGGATCGTGCGTCGCCAGGGAGAGAATGTCGAGCAGGAGCAGCTCGCGCTCCGGAAACGTGTGCACGGTGACGTGACATCCGTCGAGCAACAACACTCCCGCGACCCCATCATTCGGCAGCTGGTGCACGATGGGCGCGCCAATCGCGCTGAAGCCGGCGGCGCCGGCCGATGCGATCAGCAAGCCGCTCAGCAGCGGCGCATCGGTGAGCTGCGAATACGGAACGCCGGTGAAATCCGCCGCCACGTGGCGAAACACCGGCTCCGCCGTCGTCGCCTCGGGCGTTCTCACAGAAAACATCTCCGGTCACGAGCTGACTCCGGCGCCAACAGCCGGAGCGCGGCGCGAGCGGTTCGCAAATCCACGAGTGAATCGGCGGGGGACAACACCGTGTACAGCGATTCGACCGCCCCGGCGGCGTCGAGCGTTCCAATGACCGCGCTGGTCGCGTTGTCATGGCCGGTCGCCGCGAAGGCGAAGCGTGCCGTCCCCCACCCGCAAGTGATCAAAGGCGCGCCTGGGACGAGATTGGTGAGCTTGACCCACCCGGAGGTCGAGCGCCAGACCTGTACGACCACGGGGGTCGTCTGCGAGAGCGTGAGAACACGAAGCATCGCGAACGATCCGGTGTCGCGACCGGCCCGCGCACCATCGAGCGACAGCTCGCCGAGCGGCACGCTATCCGTGGTCAGCCGCGCGCCCTTCAACGACAGCCACAGCTCGCGGGTGGTGTCGTTGCCGGCGATCGTGGCCACGAGCACGAGACGCGTGTCGTTCGGACCGAGCGTCTGGAACGCGTCGATCGTCTTCGTGCCGACCGTACGCTCGAGGCTTCCCGTCAGCGTCGCCTCGAGCGTGTCGGCGAGCGTCGACGTCGGGCTGGCGGTGCGCACGAGGGGAGCATCGAATCTCGCGCCGTCGATCCGTCCGCACCCGATTTGCGTCCCGGACGCATCGCGCCACGTGCCGGTGAAGGACACCGTGAGGCCCACGCGACCGACGTCTTCGTTGCGCACCGAGTCGATGCCTAACGTGCCGGCATCGGCGATGAGCCAGCGCGAATAGTCGCCGCGAGTCGCATCGAACGATTCCGCCCAGAGCGCAAATGGCCCGTCGGGGCGGAACTGCGGGTCCCGTATCTGCTGCAGCGTCACCGGGACGAGTGGGCGCGTTCCGACGACCGGCGTTCCGGGCGAAAAGACGACCAGCTCTCCGGTAGGACGGCCCACCGCGTCCGTCGTGAACCCGTCGACGACCATGAGCGCTGGGAACACGGTGCGCGAAAAACCGCTGGCCGGCCCCGCGATCGTACGCGGAAAGTCGTCGGTGATCGCCGCCGACACGGTGCCGGGGCGCGCGTTGCCACGAACGCCCGCCAGCTGTGCCGAAACTCGCAGCGCGGGGGAGGAACACCGTCCGTCCGGCACCGGCCCGGGCTCGCCCCCGCCGCCGCACGCGAGAGCGGCGAGCGCGACACCGACGCTCGTGAGGCGGAGGAATGACATGTCGAGGACGGAGGTGACGTGGGGACGGTGGACGCAAGCTAGACCGTCGGCGGAGCACCTGCAAGCCGACCACCGTGGCATTGATACTCGGGCTTCGGTATTTGTTTTTTGCGCCGCGATGCGCGTGACGCACTCTGGCGCTTGCCGTCGCTCGATTACCTTCGATTCGTGACCGCCGCGACATTCTTTACCGTTCCGAACATCATATCGCTCGCGCGTCTCCCGCTGGCCGTCCTCTTCGTACTCGCGGGGACGACCGGCCAGCGGCTGACACTGCTCGCCATCGCCGCGGCAAGCGACCTCATCGACGGATGGCTCGCGCGTCGCTTCGGTCGCACGACACGAAGTGGCGCGCTGCTCGATCCGGTTGCCGACAAGACGTTCGTGCTCGCCGCCCTCACCGCGTTTCTCCGCACCGGGGAGCTTTCCTCCGGAGCATACTTTCTCATCCTCGCGCGCGACTTCGCCACCGCCATTGGCTTCATCGTCGCCTGGCGGCTGCCCGGCCTCGACCCGGCCGATTTCAAGGCGCGATTTCCCGGCAAGGTCGTGACGGTCCTTCAGCTCGCCGCCATTCTCGCGCTCACTGTCGCGCCGGGCGCCATGCGCTGGCTTCTCCCGCTGATCGCGGTGTCATCCGCCGTCGCGATCATCGACTACACGCTCGTTCTGCACCGCACGCGAAAGCGATGAGCGGCAAGCGAACGCGTTAACGTGCGCGGCACTCTTCTCATCGCGGTAGCGCTTCTCGTGGCGCGTTCCGCCGCCACCCAGACTCCGGCCGAGCGACCGCTCGCGCTCGAGGCGCGGTTCGACGGCATCTTCGCGCGACGCGTTACCACCACGCACGCCGGCCTCGGCGTGACGCGAGCCGCATCGCGCAATCTCGAGCTGCAGATCGTTCTCGCCGGTGGCGTCACGATGCGTGGTGACAATGACGATCGGAACGCATCCGGACGCGCCGACGTGCTCGCGCGGTTCGCTCCACGGCCGACGAGACGCGACGCCTGGGCCGCCTACGGCGGCGGCGGCGCGAGCGTGCTCGTGGAAAAAACCGCGCGAGGCCGCGCGGTGCTCGCGATCGTCGTCGGCGTCCGCGGGCGGCGCCAGTTCGTGGAGATGGGACTCGGCGGCGGCTTCAGAGCGGGCGCCGGCGTCCGATTCTGATCGCGCTCGGGCACGCGTCGCGCCTGGAAAAAACGAAGGGCCCCGACGAGATCTCGGAGCCCTGAATCCGCTGCGACGCCTGCGCGGCTCAGGCCGCGTCCGCCGCTTCTGTCTGTCCCTCGGAAGATTCCAGCTTCGCCTTGGGCGGTTGGCAGAATCGCTCTCCCAACGTCCGGAGCTCGGCTACCTCCGAACCTTCGAGCTCGTGGTACCGATCCGCCAGATAGTCGATCGTCTGATCGAACCACTCCTTCTGGTGCTCCGGCGACGCTTGCAAGACGCCGCACCGGATGATGTGCTGGAACATCTCGTCTCGAGCCTGCTCGAACGGAGACGGTAACGCGGGTTCTCGTTTTCGGGTTCTATTTCTGGCCATGTATTCGCGAAGGGGTGAAGTGTCACTCAATCTAACTGCGCTGCACGCGCTTACCAACCGCGGAGCTCACGAGTTCCGCGGGTAATTCCACTTACACTCCCGGTGCCGCGGACGGTGCGGCGTGCTGCACGATGAATTCCAGAAGCAACCGCGAGAGCGAATCGCTCGCTTCCTCTGGGACGAGCCGCCCGACGCCTGGTAGACGAACGACCGTACTGCCGGGAATCTTCGCCTGAAGCCGCTCTCCAAGCCCCGAATCCACCCATCGGTCCTCTTCGCCCCACACGATCAGCGTCGGCACGTGAATCTTACCCGGATCGAGGGCTTCGAGGTCCTCCCGACGGACCGATCGCGCGAGCGTCAGCAGATGTGAGACACCATCACTGCCGACAAAGGGTGCCAGATATCGCGCGACGAGCCGATCGGGCATCGACCGCGGGTCCGCGACGGAATTCTGGAGCACGGGCGTGAGCAGGGGAGCCGCGCCGAGCACGCCGCGCCCGACGCGCAGGGCGAACTTCGCCGTGCCGCGCTGCACCGCGCGAACGTCGCCCCCCGGAAGCTCATCGAGCGCGACCGGATTGACCATCGCCAGGCGCGTCGCCCGGGCGGGCCTGAGCAGAACGAGCAGCATCGCGATCGCGGCGCCAATGTCGATCCCCACCAGCGAGACTCGGGACAGCCGCAGCGAGGAGAGGGCTCGGTCGACACACTCCGCCTGCGCGCCGAGCGTGTAGTCGGCATCGAAGGGACGATCTGACTCGCCATATCCCAGAAGGTCGACGGCGTACGCGGTGTGACCCTCGGCCGCCAGCACGGGCGCGACGGAGCGCCAGAGGAAGCTCGATGTGCCAAAGCCGTGGAGCAGCACGATCTGCTCCCCGCCGTGACCGTAGCGCTCGACGTGCAGCGTGCCTGCCCCCGCGGGGACCCGGAGAATGTCTGCTTCGATGGGAGAGCCTCGGTGCCGGAGGGGTGCAATTCCGCGCGGGGATGCTCGTCAATTGAGAGGCGGGGGTCAAGCGTCTCACGTCACACCCCTCGACCCTCTTTCGTCCGCTCTCTAGCTTTCATCGCATGTCGGACCAGACTTACAACGACGATCGCGCTCGTAACCTCGAGGCGCTGTTGCGCGCGCTCGCCGAGCGCATCCGCGAGCTCGATGCCGCCGGCAAGCTGCTCGAGCACGCCGGTGAGCTGACGAGGCTCATCGGGGACGTCCGCAGTGAGTTGTTCCATTACGAGGTGCGTGCGACATACGACACTCCCGAAATCGCCGAAAACCGGCGCATCGTGGATGAGGCGAAGAAGCGGCTCGATCCCCTGTGGAAGCCGACCGACTGGAAACCGGATGACGGAGACGACCCGAAATGGTGAAGCCACCGCCGAAATCGCGCGGTCCGAACAAGCTCTTCCTCGTGATCCTGGGAATCATCGCGGTCGTCGGGGTTGCGCTCATCGCGATGCAGGCCGGGGGCGGGCCGACTCCGAAAATCGTCGCCGAGCTCCCGCCGGGTGACGCGGGGAAAGCGCAGCCGTACGTCTACGGCAGACCCGACGCGCCGGTCATCGTCGCGGAGTTCGCGGATTTCGAGTGCCCCGCGTGTGCGCAGTTCGCGACGCTCACCGAGCCCGACGTTCGCAAGCGGCTCGCGGATGCCGGTCAGGTGAGCTTCCGCTTTTACGACTTCCCGCTCGAACAGCACCGCAATTCGGTTCTGGCATCCCTCTCCGCGGCGTGCGCCGCCGACCAGAACAAGTTCTGGGAGATGCACGACCGGATCTTCGCCGGTCAGGATGCGTGGGCATCGAAGCCCGGCGAGTCCGACGGATCGGCGAACCGTCGCGCGAGCCGACTCTTTTCCGAGTACGCGAAGCAGATCGGGCTCAACGAGTCAGCGTGGTCGACGTGTGTCGAGGAGCAGCGGCATCTCGAGCGCATACAGGCGAATCGGCAGCTCGGCATTCAGCGTCAGGTGCGCTCCACGCCTACGTTCGTGATCGGCAATCAAATGGTCCCCGGCGCGATCTCGTACGATGCGCTCAAGCGACTCGTCGACGAGGCCTTGGCTCGTCGGGACACCACGGCACGGAGCGCGGCAACACAGTGACCACCCGGATGACGATCGCGCTGCTGTCGCTCATCGGCATCCTCATCGCGCTCTACCTCACGCTGTACAAAGTCGGCGTCGTCGGCGACCTGTCGTGCTCTATTGGCTCCTGCGAGACGGTAAACACGAGCCAGTGGGCGACGTTTCTCGGCCTGCCGGTCGCCGCGTGGGGCCTCGGTACCTACATCGCGCTTTTTACGCTCGCGATGGCCGGCACGGGCGAACGATACGCCGGATCGCTGAAGATCTCGTGGTTGCTCGTCGCCCTCTCCGGATGGAGCGTCCTGTTCTCCGGCTGGCTCACGTATCTGGAGCTGTTCGTGATCCACGCGATCTGCATCTGGTGCGTGGTGTCGGCGGTGCTGATGGTGGTGATATTCGGGCTCAGTCTCGCCGACCTGCGCGGGGCACGGGGCCACGGGGTCGCGGGGTCGCGAGATCACGGGCTCGGGAGCACCGGACCTGACGCAACCGGGCGACCGCGACCTCGCGACCCCGCGACCCCGTGACCCCGGCCTTAAACGTCGCGTCCTTGCCTCAGAATGACGGGTGGTGCGGCCAAATGAACCCTTCCGGGGCGGTTTGACGTTGTAAGAATGGGCTCGGTGATTGGTACAGACCGTGCTCTTTCCAGGTGTGACGCAAGGCACAACGAAGCACACAAATTCCACCGACTCGGTGATATCGATGCTTGGCCGGCTTTTTCCCGAAACGCTCTTTCCGCGCAAGCTGTCGCCGTCCGCTGAAAAGCGGCTGCGCCTCGCGCAAGCGCGCGCCGAGGAAGCGATTATCCGCGCGCACGTCGACAACGCCCTGATGTTCGTCGACATGCTCGCCGAGGACCTTTCGTTCGATCGGGCGATCGACAGCTACGTGCGCGTGATGGGGCTTCCCGAGCCAATGGCGAGCGTCGTCGCGACGCGAACGCTGGTCGTGCTCGGCGAGGATCTCGTTCCATATCGTCGTCGCGCGCAGGAGGCCGCGCGCCCGGAGGAGACCCCGGGCCGTCCGCCGCTGCGGCTGAACGACGCGAGCGAGGCTCGATTTCGCGCGGTGAGACGGGCCTGAGGTAGGGGTCAGGAGTCAGGAGTCAGGGATCAGGGGCGGTAAGGCGCCGCGGCTGCATCGCAGCCGCGGCGCTCATCTGATGAGCAAACGGCGGCGCGAATGCGCCGCCGTTTGCCTTACCACCCCTGACTCCTGACTCCTGACCCCTACT
>Ga0075431_100003641_pt1 | contig 14938 bp, 6 predicted proteins | sample RhiMetdeltSRZDD5_FD_75297 | JGI IMG/M metagenome (GOLD analysis project Ga0075431, IMG submission 75297) | Populus rhizosphere microbial communities from Tennessee, USA - Rhizosphere MetaG P. deltoides SRZDD5 | ecosystem: Host-associated > Plants > Roots > Rhizosphere > Soil | place: USA... | reverse complement strand
CTACTCGACGGACTTCCCCTCCGGCGGCCGCGAGGTGCGCGACCTGAACCGCAACCTCGTCATCGACCGTCCGGACGTGGTCGACCCGTTCAAGCTGTTCGTGCTGGCCGACGAGGACAAGACCTTCTCGTCCATGTTCGTCGCCGGCGCCGGCAGCCTGGTAACCAACACCCTTGGCGAGGACCTGAACAACAACGGCATCCTCGACACGACCGAGACGGATTACATCCCGAACGGCACGCTGGACCGCGGCATGCTGTTCTCGGCCACCGGCCCGTCGAGCGGTGACAAGATTCCCTGGAGGTTCGACAGCACGAACGGCGGCTGGGTGCCTGTCCGTCATCCGGGCAGCACGTCGTTCAACATCTCCGCCAACCCGATGTGGGAGTACAAGACCACCGGGCTCTGCGGCTTCCAGACCAGCACCGGCGGCTCCTTCGGCATGTGGCACACGGGTGACGGGAACACCGCCACTCCCGGTGCCGGGGCGACGGCCTGCGACAACCACGCCATCCCGAACAACGCCGCGACCGAGGCGCGCGCCGAGCTGACGTTCGACGTCCTGCACTCGCCGATCGTCGCCAAGGTTCACCAGGACAATGACGCGCGCGGCTTCGCCTACGGCGTCGAGTTCCAGCGTTTCGGCGCCAACCTGAACCTCCAGGTCGTCAACGCCGCGTACTTCGGCGGCGGCATCAACATCGACAACAACGTCGATCTCGACACGGTCAACTGCCTGCTCTGCCAGCAGCTCGACACCTACTACACCCGTCGCGGAGGCGGCTGGCCGTACAACACTTTCGCCCTGTCGTCCACGGCCCAGTACTTCGCCGACGGCGAGGGGATCGACCCGGCGAGCACGACGCCGCTCCAGAGGACGTTCGGTCCGCTCAACGACCCGAACAACTCCACGGCGCTGGTTCCGCCGGTCTTCGACGCCGGTGATTCGGGCTACACCGGGGCGACGCAGAACACGAACCCGGACAGCTCCTCGCCGATCCCCCAGGCTCCGCCCGATCTTCTGAAGTTCCCGCTCCCGGGAGCGCCGGTCCCCGGCGTCTGCACGGGCGGCCCGACCCCAGGCGGACCGTGCCAGGTGACGGCGGATTGCGGCACCGGCGGGGTCTGCACGCTGGAAGGAATCACGACTGCCGGCCCGGTGCGCAACTTCGATACGACTCTGCTCGGATATGAGGGCGGATTCGCCGCCGAGAATCTCGCGGGGACCTCCGCTCCTGAGAACGTCGCAGGAAACTGGACCGGTCCCGGCAAGACCGGCGGCAACCGCTGGGAGATTGGGATCGGCTTCTACTCGATCGAAAGCACGAGCCTGACTGCCGACTACGGTTTCGGCGTGGACGATATCGTCTTCGAGTGGGATGAGTTCCACCCGGTCGACGAGAGCGCGTTCGTGCCGGCCCACACACCGGCCTGCAGCCGCTTCAACACCCCCGGCAACCCTTCCGGCGGCCAGTGCGGCACCATCGCCGTGGATCGCACCGACATGTACGAGTGCGACGACTCGGTGGAGATCACCGTCTTCGACCCGAAGCTGGCAGCAAACACGCCCAGCGTCCAGGTCATGATTGTGACGGACAGCGACTCCATCCAGTTCGCGACCATCCGGTTCGCGGTTCTGACGCCGAACGCGAAGCGTTACACGCTGCCGGCCGTCCCGGGCCAGACCGGCCTGTTCCGCGGCAACGTGCCGTTCTCCACGGTGAGCAACAACCCGACCAACGTCTTCACCAACCCCGGCACGGACGGCCAGTTCATCGTCTACTACGTGGACGCCGGGTGCGACGGAGACCGCGACGGCCAGGTCAACGAGTCCGCATTCGACAACTTCGACGGGGACGGCGTGGCCTTCAGCGTGGACAACTGCCCGTTCACGTACAACCCCCTGCAGGAGGACGGGGACACGGACGGCATCGGCAACCTCTGCGACAACTGCCCGACCGTCGCCAATGCCAACCAGGCGGACGTCGGGAGCAACGACAACGTCGGCGACGCCTGCGACTACGACGATCTGGACGGTGACGGCGTGGCCAACCCGGCCGACAACTGTCCGGATCTCTACAACCCGATCAACGCCGCTGCCGGCGATACGGTTCAAGCGGGCCGCTGCGTCTACAGCCCGGCTGCTCCATCCACGTCCTGCCTCGTGAACGCCGACTGCACGGGCGGCACCAACGGCGTGTGCGACCTGAGCCGTGGCTTCGCCTGCGCCGGCACGGGTGATCTCGATGGAGACGGCCAGATCGACGCGAGCGACAACTGCGTGCTCGCGGCGAACGCGAACCAGAAGGACACGGACCTTGACCATATCGGCGACGCGTGCGACGGTGACTGTCTCGGGATCAGCCTGGTCCGCATCTGCAGCAACGCTCCAGGGACCACCTGCACGAGCAACGCCAATTGCTCCGGCGGCGGCGTCTGTCAGACGGCCACGCGGCACAGCCCCTCGACCGACTGCGCGACCGTCAACGACGATGCCGACATCGACAACGTCGACGACGCGAACGACAACTGCGCCGCCATCTACAACCAGGTGATCATCCCGGGCACGACGCGGCAGCTCGACACGGACCGCGACGGACTCGGCGATGCCTGCGACCCCGCCGGATCGTCCGACGACGATTTCGACGGCGTCCCGGACGACCTGGTCACCTTCCAGGGGTCCATCTCCTGCCGCGTCCTGCCTCTGGCCCGCTACTCGGTCCTGGGCGCGGACTATTTGGACATCGACGGCGACCACGACATCTTCCCGGACACCGGGGAGACCGGCCGGGTCTCGGTCCGCATCCAGAACACCGGACCGGCGCTGACCGATGCCAAGTTCACCTTGCTGTCCAGCGATTCGGACGTGGGCTGCATCACGCAGCCGACCCTTTCCGTCCCGGTGTTCGGGGCGGGGGCGACCATGACCCTCGGCAGCCTGGATCCGCTGCAGCCGGGCTTCCAGTTCAGGGCCAGCAACACGCTCACCACGCTGCCCCTGCAGGAAGCGGCCAAGGTGACGCTCTGCCTGTCCGTCGTGGCCAACGAAACTCTCGGGTCGGCCACGCCGGTCTGCTTCAACTTGTCTGCCGACCTCGACTTCCCGTCGGCCACGCAGGTCTTCATCAACGGCCCGGACAATCTCCCCGGGACGGCCGATGACGGCACGCTGCTCGAGACCTTCGACCTCGACCGCGACGGCGACGGCAACTTCACCGTCAACGACTCCTTCCGTTCGACGGACGCGGGAACCGGCCTGACGTATCACGGCTTCTACATCCGGGGCGCGGACACCGGCGTTGGCGCGGACGTTCTCGCCGCCACGCCCTGCGGCGGATTCACCGAGCCGGCCGCAGGCAACCCGGGTTGCGTCCTCGATCCGGACTTCCCGATGGACTGGCACTACCACTGCGCGCCGGGCGCCACCAACTGCCCGAACACGCAGAGCGGCGGCGGAGTCTCCGGCACGAACGGTTGCGCCGGCGGCTGCTCCTACCGGACGCCCACGGACGGTGCGAGAGCGTTCACTGCCCCGAACTCGATGCACATGGGGGCCCACTTCGATCTCGACCAGTCCACCGCGGGCGACACGACCCACTTCCGGGCCCTCCAGGCCTTCGTCTCCGCTCCGATCAACCTGGCGCTCTTCCCGCGTCCGGGTGACCTCGAGCTGTCGATGTTCCACATTGCCGACCTGATCGCGGCCGGCAACGGCGTCTCGGGTCCTGCGGCCACACAGTGCGTGGACTGCGGAGACGTCCATGTGCAGGTCGACCTGGATGCCGATCCGGCAAACGATGTCTGGGGCAACTGGGACAAGCTCGTGCCGTTCCAGAACGGTTACGACTACCAGATGGGGTCCTACAGCCAGTTCTCGGCCGGGTACTACTGCCGGTTCACGCCGATCGATACCGGCGGCGCCCCGCCCGCGCCTCGCGGCATCCACGAAACAATGTGCTTCCCGTCGGGCGCCTGGGCGTTCTGCGGCAGCACCAACGGCACGACCCCCGCAACCACCAACAAGTGCGCGGGCCCCGGTGTCGTGGATCCGTCGGGACTCGGAGTCTGGGTCCAGACCAAGTTCAACATGTCCGGCTTCCTCGGTCAGAGGATCCGGGTCCGCTGGATCGGAACGTCCTGGATGTTCGACCCGACCTCCGAGTCGTACTACCAGGTGGGCGGCGGCTGGGCGACGACCCAGTCTGATGACGGCTGGTGGCTGGACAACATCCAGGTCACCGGTGTCATCACCGGCCAGCGCTCGCTCCTGCCCGATACCGGCCCGATTCCGGCTACTTCGTGCCCGGCCTCGGCCGACAACTGCAACGAGCTCGCGGCTGCCACCGACAAGGGAACCGCGCCTCAGATCAAGGTCACTGACCTGAACGGCAACCTGGTCAGGGCTGACGGGGTCTCCCAGGTGCTCACGGAGGGGACACCGATCCGCATCAGTGCGGCCGGTTCCAGCGTGCCGGGCAATTGCGTCAATGGCACGCTGCAGTTCCAATTCACGAAGAACGGAGCCATCGCCCAGGACTGGAACGCCAAGACCTTCTACCAGGACGCCCTGAGCTTCGGCGCCCAATACAGTGTCAATGTCCGCTGCTCGAGCGACTTCAGCTGCACCAGCACCGGTTCTCTGGCGACCGGCGTCGACGACATCTTCTTGACGATGGCGTACGACCGCGTCACCGGCGTTGCCACGGCCAGCTGGAAATCCAGGGACCAGAGCCTGCCCGCGGCGACCTTCGCCGGCTATGACGCCTTCAGCGGCACGCAGGCGGACGACGGCTCGTCGACGACGCCAGGTGCTCCGGATACGGCGCTGGCCACCCTGGCCACGCTGTCCTGCAACGTGGCCCAGGTCAATCCGGTCGGCTCCACGATGTCGGTGACCACGAGCACGACCACACCGTCGAACACGGTTCAGTACTTCCTTGTCGGCCACAACCGTGTCAGTGGCGCCAACACCGCGCTCGGCCTCAGGTCGAACGGCACGCTCCGCACTTCCCCGATCAGCTGCCCATAGCGGGTTGACCGGACGCAGTTTCAGGGGGGCCCTTCGGGGCCCCCCTTTTTTTTGGAAAATGCCCGAGGACCGTGGAGGCAACCGGGGGGCGTGTCAGGGGCGATGGGGAGCCTGCCCCAATCCTCTCTATCCAGGCCAGAACCTCTTCCTCGCGATAGCGCCTCGGAGACAGCCCCAGCGCCTGGGCCGGCGTGGCGACGCTCCGGTTGGTGATCGTCCGGCAGGTGTTCGCCTGCCGGGAGAAGCGGCGGCGGCAGTGCCGGCAGCGGAAGTGCTGTACCGGATGGGGCCGACAGAGCGGTGGAGTGAACACGTGAGCCTCCGTCGACGCGGACGGCGGCACATACAAAAAGGACCGTGTCAGGAGGAGCTCGCCCGGCCGCGAGGCTCGAATGGCCGGCGGACACGTCCCCGCTGAGGCCCCTCACCCGCGGGGGGGCGCCTCCACGGTCCTCGGGCATTTTCTCTACAGAAGACGGCCCTGCACGCTTCCCCGGCTCAGTCCAAGATGCTCGATTGCCCTCGGGGTGATGCGCCGGCCGCGCGAGGTTCGATCCAGGAAGCCGATCTGCATGAGGTAGGGCTCGTAGAGCTCCTCGATGGTGTCCCGCTCCTCGCCGAGGGCGGCCGCGATGGTGTTGATGCCGACCGGGCCGTCGTCGAACTTGTCGTGGATGGTCAGGAGGATCTTCCGGTCGAGGGGGTCGAGCCCGAAGCGATCCACTTCCAGGCGCTCGAGGTAACGTTCGGCGATGGCGCCGGTGATTCGGCCGTCGTCCTCGACCTGGACGAAGTCCCGGACCCGCTTGAGGAGGCGGTTGGCGATGCGCGGCGTCCCGCGCGAGCGGCGGGCGATCTCCGCGGCCCCCTCGCGGTCGACGGGAATCCCCAGGATGCCGGAGGAACGCTCGACAATCTTCACGAGATCGCCCGCGGGATAGAAATCCAGGTGGTGCACGATGCCGAAGCGATCGCGCAGGGGGCCCGTGAGCAGCCCGACGCGGGTCGTCGCCCCGACGAGGGTGAATCGGGGAAGGTCGATCTTGACGGTCCGGGCCATCGGCCCGGCGCCGATGATGATGTCGATGCGAAAGTCCTCCATCGCCTGGTACAGGATCTCCTCGAGCGAAGGCTGCAGGCGGTGAATCTCGTCGATGAAGAGGATCCCGCCGGCCTCCATGTTGGTGACGATGGCGGCGAGGTCCCCGGCGCGCTCGATGGCGGGACCGGACGTGCTCTTCAGGACGGCGCCCATCTCATGGGACAGGATGTGGGCCACGGTGGTCTTGCCGAGCCCGGGAGGGCCGTACAGGAGGACGTGGTCGAGCGGCTCGTTCCGCCCGAGGGCGGCCTTGATGAAGACCCGGAGGTTGGCCTTCATCTTCTCCTGGCCGACGTACTCATCGAGGGTTCGGGGGCGCAGGGTGAGATCGGCGCCCCGATCGTCCATCTGCGGCGCCGGATCCAGCAATCCATGGTCCGCGCCGAGGCGCGAGCCTGGCGCCGGAGCGCCCGCCCCGCGCTTCCCCTTCGGGCGCAGCCGCTCCAGTTCCTTCTGCACGGCCAGGACCTCCCGGGTGATGGAGCCGGCGCCGACTTCCGGACGGGCGCGCCGTCAGGCGGAGGCGGTCAACGCGAGAGAATCTTCAGGGTCTCGCGCAGCAGGGCATGAAACGGTGGAGGCGTCGCCCTGGGGCTCTTGAGGACACGTCCCGCGGCATCGGCGGCCACGCGGACATTGTATCCGAGGTTCACGAGGGCCGAGACCAGATCCTGGCGGACGTCCGGCCCCGCAGCGCGGTCTTCGCCGCCGGGCCCGCCGACGTCGGTTCGAGCCGGGAGCGAATCCAGCCGGTCCGCCAGGTCGACGACCATCCGCTCGGCCGTCTTGCGTCCAACCCCCGGCACCGAGGCGAGTCGGGCGATGTCGCGCTCCCGCACGGCCTCGATGAGGTCCTGCGCCCCGAGGCCGGAAAGCACGGCGAGCGCCGTCCGCGGGCCGATGCCGCTCACGGCCAGGAGGCGCGTGAACACCTCCTTCTCGAACCGCGTGTGGAAGCCGAACAGCGCCAGGGCATCCTCGCGAACGTGCGTGTGGACGTGCAGCTCGACCCGACTCCCCGTCTCGCCGAGCTCGCCATAGGTCGATATGGGAATGGAGACCTGGTAGCCGACGCCGTTCACGTCCACGACCGCCGATCCCGGCTGCTTGTCCACCAGGGTCCCGCACAGGCGCGCGATCACCGGGAACCCTCCATCACCTGTAAGGCAGGCCGGAGAGAGGACGCCCCTGCTCGATCTCCGCCTGCAGCCGGCGGGCGTCGGCCTGGCGCGGGTCGATTCGGAACGACTCGCGCAGGACGTCGAGCGCCTCCTCGCTCCGGCCGTTGATGTGAAGCGCGTAGGCCAGCCCGTTGTAGAAGAGAGGCACTCGCATTCCCAGCCCCTCGGCGTCCTTCACCAGCTTCCTCGCCGCCTCGACGTCGTGGCGCATGCCGTGGGCGACGATGAGGTTGGTCCGGGACTCCACGTTGCGCGGCTCCTTGTCGAGGGCCTTGCCGAGGATCGCCGTGGCCTCGTCCAGCCGGCCTTCCTGCAGATCCAGCGACCCCAGGTTGGCCATGGCGCCGACCAGGTCCGGAGCGGATTCGAGCGTTTTCTCGAACTCCAGCCGGGCCCCCTTCAGGTCCCCCTTCCTCCTGAGCACGAGCCCCATCCAATTGTGGTGCATCGCCGAGCGGGGGTTCCGGAGCAGGGCCGTTTGCAGGAGGGGCTGCAGCTCGGCCCCACGTCCCTGCCCGTCGAGGAGGGCGAATAACTCCTGCATCGCCACGACGGATGCCGTGTCCACGCCGAGGGCCCGCCGGAGCGACGATTCGGCCTCCTGAGGGCGTCCGAGCGCGGAGTATAGCATCCCGATGGCGACCCTCAGGCCGACCTCGCGCGGACCTCCCCGGCTATGGCCCGGCTCGAGATCCTTCAGGTAGGCAAGGCCGTCGGCCGGTCGCCCCATGCGGACGGAAAGCTCGGCGATTTTCAGGAGGGCCGGGAGGTCATCCTCCTTCTCAAGCCGCACGACGTTTTGTAGGTGGGCCAGCGCCTGGTCGAGATTCCCCCTCGCCTCCTCGAGGAGAGACATGCCTGTGAGGGCGGCGATCGACCCGGGATCGATCCGGAGCGCCTTCTGGAACTCCGCCTCGGCCTGATCGAACTGCCGCTTCGCGAGGTGGACCGACCCCAGGTTCGTATGGTACAGGAGCGTGGGGACGCCACCGGGCGCACTCCCCCTCCCGCGTGCCGGGGCTCCCGGTTCCCCCTTGGGGCCCCCCGGGGCGGGGGCCTGGCTCCCTCCAACGTACCCCAGGGCCCTCAACTGCTCGACCATTTCGATCTCGGCCGCGTCCCCACCGGCTGTCCCCTCCCCCCGCGGAACCGTCGAGGCCACCGCTCCCTCGCCTGCAGCGGCCTGGAGCGCCTCGTAGGACGGGACCCTGGCCACAGGGTGGGACGAGGCAAAATCGGCGGCCACGGCCGATTCTATGACCTTGCCGGGCATGTCTTCGGGCACTGGCAGACCGAGCAGGTACAGCAGGCTGGGGGCGATGTCGAACAGGGTGACGGTCTGCAGCTCTCCAGGCCTGATCAGGGGGCCGTGGGCGATGAAGATGCCGTTCATGTCGTGCCACAGCCCGGGACGTCCCTCGATAAACGGCTTGACGTCCCGCGGCCGGCCGGTTCCCGAGGAGAAGCCGTGGTCGGACATCACGACCACTGTTCGATTTCCGGCCTTCCTCAGGATCTCGCCGAGAATCGCATCCTGGTACTCGTAAAACCCGGAAACGGCGTCCTTGAATCGCCGGTAGTCCCCCTCGGGGCAAATGTCCGCCCGGGGGGGCGCGCAGTGGGCGAACCGATGATTGACCTCGTCCACTCCCTGGAAATAGACCGCGAACAGGCGTGCAGGTCCATCCTTGTGGCTGCCCTGCCCCAGCAGATCGAGGGCGATCCGGCGATAGGTCTCCGTCGACGCGAGGACCCGGGTCAGGACGTTGATCGATTCGTCGGTCTCGGACAGAGCGTCGTGGCGCGCCGACGCGGCGCGCGCCCGCCTGAACTCATCGGGCGTGACGTGGACGAACCGTGCTACCTGGTCGTAGCTTACGGCGTCGGAGGTGACCCGGAGGGCCTCGATGGTGGAGGCATAGTCCGGCGGGAAGACCGCCCCCTGCTTCTGCCTGGGGGCGGACAGGTCGAAGGTGGAGTACGCCACCCGGTCGGAGACGAGATGACCCAGGATGGTCTCCGCCGGCCAGGTCGCCCACCACGCGATGACGTCGGACTCGAGGCCCGCTTCGGTCAGGATGTTCCAGATGGCCTTCGTTTTCCGGAAGGTCGAATTGATCGGTACCTGGCGCCCGGTGTTCGGATCGGCCACCAGAAAATCGTTGATGCCGTGGCGATCCGGGGTCTTCCCGGTGGCGACCGTGGTCCAGAGCAGCGGAGAGAGCGTCGGAACATTCGACCTCAGTCGCGCCCACGCGCCCTGTCGCTTGAGTCGCGCCAGGTTGGGAAGTCGACCCGCGGCAATCATGGGGTCGATCACGTCCCAGTCCGCCCCGTCGATGCCGACCAGGAGGACATGCGCTCCCGTCTCCACCCTCCTGCCGTAGATGGCCTGCCGCTCGAAGGAGGCACGCACGGCCGGAGGCGCGACCGGGGTCCCCAGGGAGATGTCGAGGTCCGGTCCGAGTCGTTCCTCGAGGGCGTCCCGCACCGCACCGGCCAGGGCCTCCTTCGCGGCCCCCGATGCCAGGTCGTACGTTCCGGTCGCGGCCGCTCCCCTGAGAAGCGGCTCCTCGACGAGCGCGCGCAGGGCAGCAGGCGCTCCCCCCGATCTCCCATCCCGGTGGAGCGACAGAAGCGCCTGAGGGTCCGGCCGGGCGCTCGCCCTGTACGGCAGGTCGATCGAGCTCCCCTCCTTCGAGGCGGCCGCCAGCGTCCCCTGGATGGAGACCACCCCGCCCGGATAGCGATGCACGCTCTGGAAAAACGGCAGGCGGAATGACCAGCCTCTGGTGCGGAGATCCGGGGTCCCGCCGCCACGCCAGGATACGACGCACACGTCCCCCTCCCCGACGTGGAGCACGGACATCGAGATCGCGGCCAGAACGGCCGCGATGACGATCGCGAGCGCGGCGGAACGCTTCAGGGACATGGTCCGGCCGACCCGGTTGGCGACCGCGGGCGCTCAGGCCCGCGCGACGGCCTCCCGGACTCCTTGGAAGGGGACGGAGTGGGCATGGCAGATGGCGACCGCGAGCGCATCGGACGCGTCCAGGGGCAGGGACCGGTCCCGGATCCCCAGCAGGAGCCGGACCATCCGGCGGACCTGCTCCTTCTCCGCCGCGCCGCTCCCGGTCACCGCCTGCTTCACCAGGCGCGGCGGATAGGCGTGCACCGGTACGCCGGCGCGCAGGATCGGCACGAGCGCGGCGCCGCGGACGTGGCCGAGCTGCAGCGCCACGCGGCTGTTGCGCGCGTGGAACAGATCCTCGACCGCCGCTCCGTCCGGAGCGACCGTGCGGACCAGCGTTTCGACGGCTGTGGCGATGTACGGGAGGCGGTCCAGGAAGGGCATGCCGCGCGGCGGGACGATCGTGCCGTGCGTCAGGGCGCGCAGGCGCCCGCTGCGGCACTCGACGACCCCGTAGCCGGTCGTGCCGGACCCGGGATCGATGCCGAGAATGAGCATGGGCTAGGAGGCCGCCCGCTGCTCGGTGATCTCGGCCTCATCGATGTCGAAATTGGCCCAGACGTTCTGGATGTCGTCGTGTTCTTCGAGGGCCTCCATCATCGACAGCAGCTGCTGCGCCTTCTTGCCCTCGAGGCGGACGGTGTTCTTCGGGACCATCGAGACCTCGGAAGACGTCACGGGAATCCCACGTCCCGTGAGCACCTCCTTGACCGCCTGCACCCGCTCCGGCGGCGTCAGGATCTCCCAGTTGTCGCCGTCGTCCCGGACGTCGTCCCCCCCCGCCTCCAGCACGACCTCCAGCAGGGTCTCCTCCGACGCCTTGTCCTTGGCCAGGACGATGTATCCCTTCTTCTCGAACATCCAGCCGACGCAATTGCTCTCGCCGAGGTTGCCGCCATACTTGGTGAACAGATGCCGGATCTCCGGCAGGGTCCGGTTGCGGTTGTCGGTCAGGGCCTGGACGTAGACCGCCACGCCGCCCGGGCCGTATCCCTCGTACGAGACCTCCTCGTAGGAGACCCCCGGCAGCTCTCCCGTCCCTTTCTTGATGGCCTTCTCGATATTGTCCTTCGGCATGTTCGCCGCCCGGGCTGCCTCGAGAACCGTGCGCAACCGGGGATTCCCTTCGGGGTCTCCTCCGCCGGTCCGGGCCGCCACGGTGATCTCCTTGATCACCTTGGTGAAGACGCGGCCCCTCTTGGCGTCGGTTGCCGCCTTCTTGTGCTTGATGGTGTGCCACTTCGAATGCCCGGACATGGGTCCCTCTGTATCGATCGGCGAGCCCGCATTGTAGCGCGAGGCAGGCCGTAAAGTGAAGAAGCCCGCGGGGAATCCCACGGGCTTCTTTTAGTTTATCCCGGCGATGTCCTACTCTTCCACGCCGTTGCCAGCGCAGTACCATCGGCGCTGGAGGGCTTAACTTCCGTGTTCGGAATGGGAACGGGTGTGACCCCTCCGCTATGGTCGCCGGGAAACTCGATAAATCCGGGACGGACTATAACACAACCAAACTAGAAAGTGAACTTGAAACCGAGCCCCAGGGAGAAGCCGCCCAGTCGAATCTTCCCGCCCTGGATGATGTACGTGTCGGCGGCGTTGTCATTCACCGTCGTCTGGACGTTCCCCCGGTCGAAGATCAAACGACCCTGCGAATCGCGCGCCGGAATGGGATTGCCGTTCTGATCCACGCCGGCGAACCGCTGCCGGGCCGGCAGGAACGGCGGGCAGCCGGACTCTGTCAGTGCCTCGAACGGGCCGAGGGTCTGCGGATCCCGCGAGCACCCCTCCGGCCAGACGAAATTGAAGCGCGTGTCGTTGAAGTCGTCCTCGATGCAGCGCGCGTTGCCGACGCCCTGCGGTGTCGTGCAGATGTCGACGCCATAGACGAGGAACCGGTCGAGGAATCCGTTGCCGTTGGCGTCCTCGGTATCGAATCCGTCGTCACCGGTGTCCGGGATTCCGTCGGGCCCGATATTGACGTTCCGCGCTAGGACGTCATCGGCCGTACCGTGGATTCCGTCCCGTCCGTCATTGGGGCTCTGATTGTGATAGCAACTCGGGCAATCGATTCTCAGGGCCTCGTCGACGTCGCGCGACCCGGGCAGCAGCCGATAGAGGAAGCCCTCATCCTCGCAGTAATTGTTCGGCCCGCCCGGCCCATCACAGGCCGTGTCGAGGTTCCCGTTCATGTTGCGGTCTTCGGTCTCCAGATAGCCGGAGTTGCGGCACATGGAGCTCCCGTCCGGGTTCGTGGGGCAGACGTCCATCTGGAAATGAGTATTGCTGGGGACTCCGTAGTCTTCCCAGAGGAAGGGGCCGCTCGCCGGGTCGCCGGGGTCGAGGAAGTGCTGCGGGTCCTGTACCCGGTTCGGGTAGTTCGGATCGTCGGCCGCGTACAGCCGCCGCTGCACGAGCAGTCGACCGCTGTCCGCGACGCCAAACCGCACCTGGTGGGCCCCGTCGGTCCGGATGTCGAGCGCGCCGCTGGTCCAGACATACTTGGCGTCCACGTAGACCGAGAAGTGATCGGTCGCGTAGTAGTCGACGCCGCCCGACATGTGCCACTCGTAGGTATTGTGGATATTGGCCTGGATGGTGCCGGGCGTGAAATCGGTGCATCCCACATCGATCGGAAGACCTTCCCGGTTGCAGCGGTTGATGGTGAACTCTCCCTCGCTGGCCGTCGCGACCCGCATGCCCGAGACCAGGTCCGCGGTCTCGTTGAACTGGCTGCTGGTCGTCATCTTGGTCATGATGTACCCGAACCCGGCGCCGATGTAGGGGTCCAGCGGACTCTCAGGACGGAAGCGAATCAGGCCGCTCAGCATGACCGGGATTTCGCGCAGTTGTCCCACGGGCAGGAAGAGGTTGTGCTTGTGGTCGTTGGGAAGCATCCCGGTGTAGTCGTAGCAGGTGCCGGTGAGATCCGGCCCGCACTGCGATTCAGGAGACGCGTTGCCGTTGCCGGTCAACCCCTGATGCACGTCCTTGTTGTAGAACTCGATGTTCCCCACCGGAGCCTCGAGGTACGAGACCGCCGCCTCGAGAGCGAGCCAGCGCGTGAGGCCATAGCTGGCGCTGAAGTCGAGCTTGAAATCGTCCCGGATGCTCGCCTGGTTCAGGATGTTGGAGTCCGGCCTCTCGTCGACGTAGGCGACCGAGGCGAGCTCGCCGCCGGGGCCTCTCTCGGTTTGCGCGTATGCCAGGTCGGCATTGCTGCGAATGTAGTCGACGGTCGCCATGTAGGACAGTCCGAACCCGAACTGCCACTTGCCCTTGGTGTCCTCTGCAAAGACCTGAGAGAGGGACACCAGGGAGGCGATCGCGACCAGCGCCGGCAGACCGCTTGAAACCCTCTTCAATGGCCTCATAAGCCCTCGGTTGTCTTATTTAAGTCGCGGATATTCCTTGCACAGGATACGACGAAGCCCCTTGGCGATCAACCGGATTCTGCGCGGTTCGCTGCACACATACAGCGCCGACTAGGCTCCAAGGAGCCGAAATTGTAATCGACATATATTGAGGGGAATGCGTCGCTGCAGGAAGGTCGGAAAATGCGGAAGCTCGACCGGGAGGTCATCCCAGTCATGAAAATCGATCCGGTAAACTCACAAAGGCGGGGCGAGATATGGTCAAGCCTCACGGCCGATTAGTACCGGTCAGCTGAGTGGGTTGACCCCACTTACACCTCCGGCCTATCAACCTGGTCATCTCCCAGGGGCCTTTAGTCCGCCCGAAGGCGGAAGGGATACCTCATCTTGGGGAGGGCTTCGCGCTTATATGCTTTCAGCGCTTCTCCTTTCCGGACATAGCTACCCAGCGCTGCTCCTGGCGGAACAACTGGTACACTAGAGGTCCGTCCATCCCGGTCCTCTCGTACTAGGGACAGATCCCCGCAAGTATCCTGCGCCCACACCAGATAGGGACCGAACTGTCTCACGACGTTCTAAACCCAGCTCACGTACCGCTTTAATGGGCGAACAGCCCAACCCTTGGGACCTGCTTCAGCCCCAGGATGCGATGAGCCGACATCGAGGTGCCAAACCTGGTCGTCGATGTGAACTCTTGGACCAGATAAGCCTGTTATCCCCGGCGTACCTTTTATCCGTTGAGCGACGGCCCTTCCATACGGGACCGCCGGATCACTAAGGCCTACTTTCGTACCTGCTCGACTTGTGGGTCTCGCAGTCAAGCTCCCTTGATGCCTTTACACTCTACGGCTGATTTCCAAACAGCCTGAGGGAACCTTCGCGCGCCTCCGTTACACTTTAGGAGGCGACCGCCCCAGTCAAACTACCCGCCTAACAATGTCCCCCGACCGGCTGACGATCGTGGGTTAGAACTTCGGCGCGATAAGGGTGGTATTTCACTGTTGGCTCCACACAGCCCGAAGGCCATGCTTCAAAGCCTCCCACCTATGCTACGCATACCAGGCCAAAATTCAGTGCTAGGTTATAGTAAAGGTGCACGGGGTCTTTCCGTCTAGGTGCGGGAAACCGGCATCTTCACCGGTGCTACAAATTCGCTGAGCCCCACGTCGAGACAGCGCCCATCTCGTTACGCCATTCGTGCAGGTCGGAACTTACCCGACAAGGAATTTCGCTACCTTAGGACCGTTATAGTTACGGCCGCCATTCACCGGGGCTTCAGTTCAG
>Ga0075431_100003640_pt1 | contig 14938 bp, 12 predicted proteins | sample RhiMetdeltSRZDD5_FD_75297 | JGI IMG/M metagenome (GOLD analysis project Ga0075431, IMG submission 75297) | Populus rhizosphere microbial communities from Tennessee, USA - Rhizosphere MetaG P. deltoides SRZDD5 | ecosystem: Host-associated > Plants > Roots > Rhizosphere > Soil | place: USA... | reverse complement strand
GTTCCTCGCCGAATATTCGCGGCGCCGCGGACTCGACACCGTGACCGAGCTGATGGACGCCATGCACCGCATCGAGGCAGCGATCCGCGAGCATCCGGCTCCAGCCCTGCCCTATCCGCCGTATGAGGGCATCGGCAGTCGGCCAGCAGTGCGCCCCGCCATGCCGGTCGGCGATGCCGACAAGCGCGCCGAAGCGATAGCCCAGTTCAACCAGCTCCAGGCCGGCCTCAAATCGATCCTTCCGGACTCGCCGCAGCAGGACCCCGATCGTTCATCGGAGCCGGTGGCGATCGATGCCCGGAATCTGCGCTATTTCATCGAGGATGAAGAACTGTTTGCGCCGCCGGGGAAACCGTCAAGCGGTCTGCCGGTGGTCACGCCGATGACCGGGACGCTGAAGGATCGCAAACGGATCATCGTCATCCGCCGCGCTTCGTCGCGCGAGACCGCCATCCCGCTCGCCGACGAGCGGCGGGGCGAGGACGAGGGCGCCGCCTGAGCGCACTATGCTGCCCTGAGGATGTCGGCGAAGGTCGCCGGGTCGGCATTGCCGCCGGACACCACCACCGCGATGGTACGGTCGCGCGTTGCGATGCGACCGGCCAGCACCGCCGCGAGCGCAACGGCGCCGCCCGGCTCGACAACGATCTTGAAAGTCTCGAAGGCGAAGCGCATCGCCGCCATGACCTCTTCATCGCTTGCCGCTAGTCCGCCCTTCAAGCGGTCACGATTGATCGAGAAGGTGAACTCGCCGGGCTCCGGCGACAGCAGGGCATCGCAGATCGAGCCGGTGCGCACCGCATTGCGCTCGCGCCGGCCGGAGGCGATCGAGCGACGGTGGTCATCGAACTGCTCGGGCTCGGCCGTGTAGATCTCGGTCCCGGGCGACAGCGTCTCGAGTGCGAGCGCGATCCCGGCGGTGAGGCCGCCGCCACTGGCACAAGCAATCGCCTGATCGATGGTGAGACCGAGAGTGGCGGCGTCCTCGGCGATCTCCGCCCCGACCGTTCCCTGGCCAGCAACGATCCAGGGGTGCTCATAGGGCGGAACCAGCACCGCGCCACGCTCGCGGGCGATCGCCCTGGCGATCTCCTCGCGCGACTGGGCCTGGCGGTCATAGGTCACCAGCTCCGCCCCATAGGAGCGGGTATTGGCCTTCTTGATCTCGGGAGCATCCTCGGGCATCACGATGACGGCGGGCAGCCCACGCAATGCCGCCGCGGCCGCCACGCCCTGGGCATGGTTGCCCGAGGAATATGCGACCACTCCGGCCGTCCTGGCCTCTTCCGGCAATTGTGAGATGAAATTCCACGCTCCGCGAAACTTGAAGGAGCCGGTGCGCTGCAGGCACTCCGCCTTGACGAGGATGCGGCCGCCGCAGGAGGCGTCCAGTGCCGGAGAGCTCAATAGCGGCGTGCGCACGGCATAGCCCTCCAGCCGCTTGCGAGCCGCAGCAATATCAGAAAAGGCAGGTGGCTTGAGCGACGGGTCCATGCCGCCATTCTACTCCCCCGGGGTGGCTCCTTGCCAGCCTCGCCTCCCTTGAAGCGGTGCCGGTGATCACCATATCGCGACCGTATCGTTTTTTGACAAGAACTCTACATCGGAGGCACTCGCTGATGAACACTGTCGCAACCCGCACTGCGCGCTGGACGCCGATCAACGTCGCCACCGTCGTGCTGGGCTTTGCAGCCTGGTGGCCGCTGGGCATCGCCGCCATCGCTTACATCCTGTTGGGCGGAAGCATTGACGAGCTGCTCAAGAACGGCTTCTCGCAGCTCAAGGGTATCAGCTTCCCGCAGCGCTCGTCCGGGAATGCGGCGTTCGATGCCTATCGGGCCGAGACCCTGGAGCGCCTGGCGCGCGAGCAGGCCGAGTTTGCCGCCTTTGTCCGGCGCCTTCGCGAAGCCCGCGACCGGGAGGAGTTCGACCGGTTCATGAAGGAGCGAAATGGGACCTTCGACAATAACGGCCAACCGGCCTAGTCAGATTGCGGCGGCTGGCGCTCAACCCGGCGCCAGCCGCACTACTTTGCCGTTGCTCTCGTCAGTGATCACCAAAAGGCTGCCGTCAGGCGCCTGAGCAACGTCGCGAATGCGTTCCCCTCGGCTGCCAAGCAGCCGCTCCTCATGAGAGATCCGGTCACCATCGAGCACCAGGCGCACCAACGCCCCCGCCGCCAGACCGCCTACGAATAGATTGCCCTGCCAGCCGGGAAATGCCGCGCCGGAATAAAAAATCATGCCTGATGGCGCGATCACAGGCGTCCATTGATAGATCGGTGGCGTCACTCCAGCCATGGTCCTGGCGCCCTTGTTGACGGGCGATCCATCGTAATTGATCCCATAGGACACGAGCGGCCAGCCGAAATTCAGGCCAGGGCGATCGATATTGACCTCATCGCCGCCGCGCGGGCCGTGCTCGATGGTCCACAGCTCGCCGCTCGCCGGATTGATGGCCGCCGCCTGAACGTTGCGGTGGCCATAAGTCCAGATCTCCGGCAAGGCACCGGCCTTCGACGCGAAAGGATTGCCGGCCGGAACACTGCCGTCGGGGCGGATCCGCACCACCTTGCCGAGATGCGAACCGAGGTCCTGCGCCTGGCCCCTGAAGCGCTCCTGCTGACGCTCGCCCATGGTGACGAAGAGGTTGCCCGAGCCATCGAACACCAGCCGCGAGCCATAGTGGCCGGTGCTTGTGACCTTCGGCTTCTGGGCGAAGATGATGGTCGGGTCGACGAGTGCCATTGCGTCGTCGGACAACCGGCCGCGCAACGCTGCCGTACCGTTTCTGCCGCTGCCGTCCGGCTGAGAAAAGGTTAGATAGATCAATCGGTTGCTCGCAAACTCCGGGTCGAGGGCGACATCGAGCAGCCCGCCCTGACCCCGGCTGTCAACCTCCGGCACCCCTTTGATCGGCGGTCCGACCTCCCCATCCTTGCCGATCATCCTCAGTCGTCCCGGCTTCTCGGTGACCAGCATTCGGCCATCATCGAGAACAGCCAAGCCCCAGGGATGCTCGAGACCGGTGGCGACTTCCTCGACGGTGAAGCGCGCCGCCTCGGAGCTCACGGTGTCGGAGCGCGCCGGCGCCGCGCCGAGCATGACAAGTGCAACAAGCAAGGAGGTCCGCCACATGATCCGCATCATCATCACCACCGCACCGTTTTTCGCTCGAGGTAACCAAGACCGGTAGTCACCAGTTCGGGATCGACGGTACCGACGGCGTCCTCATCCTTGTGGTCATAGGCGAAAGCCGACAGAACGACCTTCATGCATTGCAGCCGCGCGCGGCGCTGATCATTGGCGTCGATCACTGTCCAGTGGGCGTCTGACGTGTCGGTCCGGCGAAAGATGTCGGCGATGGCCGTGGTGAAATCGTGCCATTTGCCGACGGCCGCGAAGTCAACAGGCGACAATTTCCAGCTCTTGAGAATGTCGGTCTTGCGTTCGTAGAAACGCTTCAGCTGCTCGTCGCGGCTGACGGTCAGCCAGAATTTGAACAGGCGGATACCGTCGCGCACCAGCATCGCCTCGAAGGCCGGCACCTCCTTGAAGAACAGGGCCACTTCGCCCGGGCCGCAGAACCCCATTACCCTTTCCACGCCAGCGCGGTTGTACCAAGAGCGATCGAACAGCGTCATGGTGCCTTTGGCCGGCAGATGAGCGACATAGCGCTGAAAATACCATTGATTGCGTTCGGTCTCGGTGGGCTTGGCGAGCGCCGCCACCTGCAGCTGACGCGGGTTGAGATATTGGGTGAACCGGCTGATGCAGCCGCCCTTGCCGGCCGCGTCGCGCCCCTCGAACAGGATCACGATGCGTTCCCCCTTGGCCTCGACCCAATGCTGCAGCTTCACCAGCTCGATCTGGAGGCGCCGCAACCGCTTCTCGTATTTCTTGTCCTCGATCGGCTTGCTCTTGGCATAGGGTCCATGCGGGAAAGCGCGCGCGGCAATTTCCGGCGGCAGAGCCTCGAAATCGAGCGAATAGAGCGCTTCCGGTGGGTCAACTACCGTCGTTTCAGCCGGCATGGGCTGCCCTCCTCGTTGTCACGGTCGCTCGTCCCGCAAGCTGTAGCCCGAATAGGCGGCCTTGAGATAGATGCGCCGGAGCGCTGGCAGGGGAAAGCGCCGCAGCGGCCCGGCAGTGATCCTCGGGATCCGCCGTTCTGCCCCCTCGACACCTGCCATGACGTCAGCGATGAGGCGCCCGGCAAGGCTGCCAAAGGCCACCCCATTGCCGTGATAGGCCAGCGCGGCATAGGCCCCGCCCATCCGGCCGATCGGGCCGATATAGGGGACGAGCCGCAAGGAAAGGCACACCAGGCCCGACCAGCTTCGCTCGGTCTCGGCATGAGCGAACACCGGGAACATGCGCTCGAAATGCGCCCGGAGCGTCTGCCCGGTCCGTTCGAGGCCACCGGCCGACAGATCGGTGCCGCCGCGACCGCCGAACAGGAAGCGGCCATCCGGCAGGAGCCTGAAATAATGCACGAGATTGCGGGTGTCGTAGGCGAGCTCGAAGCTCGTCCAGCGCTGGGCGGCGCGCTCGTCGACGGTCAGGGGCCGGGTGATCAGCACCCGCGACAATGCCGGGAGAAACCTGCCGCCGATCCAGCGCGGCACCGAGTCATCGCTATAGGCGTTGGTTGCGAGCAGCACCCGTTTCGCCCTGACCTCGCCGGCGGCGGTCGACAGAACATGCACCCCGCCGACCTGCCGCCACGACTTCACCTCGGAGCGAGAATGGATCACCGCGCCAGCATCGAGCGCTGCGCCGGCGAGGCCGCGCAGATAGCGCAGCGGGTGGAGCCCGAAGCCAACCGGGCTCCACAGCCCACCGTGAAACTCGGCGCCACCCACCCCGCGCTCGCCAAGCTCATCGCGCTTCAGAAGCTCGGTGCGAAAGCCGAAAGCCGCGGCCAGGAGATCGTGCTCGGCCTTGAGCTCGTCCATCGCCCAGGCGCGATGGGCGAGCTGGAACTCGCCACTGCCGCTGCGCTCGGCATCGATGGCGTGAGCACTGATGAAATCATCGACATAGGACACGGCGTCGAGCTGCGCGTCGAAGAACTCGCGGGTCGCGGCATGGCCGTGTTTCCTGAGCATTGCCGCGTAGGAAAGTTTCGCCGATCCGACGCAGCAGAACCCGCCATTGCGGCCCGAGGCGCCCCAGCCCGGCGTGGCGGCCTCCAGCACGACCACCTGCATGCCATGGATCTTGGCCAGCCGGTAAGCGGCATGGAGGCCGGTATAGCCCGCACCAATGATCGCTGCATCGGCGTCGATTGCGCTACGCAGCGGTGCGAGCGATTGTCCCAGCGGCGGCGCAGTTGCTTCCCAGTGGCTGTCGACGGACCTTAGGAAATCATAAGCCGTCGCAGGATAAAGTCTCATGTTATGCTTTGTCCGATGCCGTTTGCGCCGCCGTCAAGGCATCTCGCCAGGCGGCGGAACCTCAGGGTGAGGCCACAGGTTTTGGAGCATATGCTCGGGGGGGCGTGCATGGTGAATTGCGAGGAGTACCACCAATGAGACGTGCAGGTTTGACGATCATCGCCCTTGTCATCGGAACGGCGCTTTCCGGTGCCGCATGGGCGCAGACTGCGGGAGGCGGCGGTGCGACCGGCGGCGGAGCCGGAGCCGGCGCTGGCGCGACCGGTGTGCCGGCTGGTCCCGTGACTCCCGGCACCGCCGGGCAAAATCAGCTCACTCCCACCATGCCGACCGGCAGCCCGACCCAGCGGACCGTCACGGGCGTCAATCAAAATGAGCAGCTGCGCACGACGCCGGGTGCGCCATCGGACACCACCACGGGCGCCGGTGCCATGCCCAACGATGCGCCGGCGGGCTCGACGACCACGCGAACACGCTTAGGCCCCGGGTCGGAAACCGGCCGGGTGCCAAGGGACAGCAACGCCAATGTCGCGACGGGCGTCGAAGGTCCGGGCCAGCTCTCGCGGCCGACAGCTTTCGAGCTTCATAGCGGGCGGGTTCCGAAAACACCTTAGTGATGATGAGGCAGTAGGCATTTTGGCGTTGGGCAGTAAGCGGTGCTCTTCCGGCCTACTGCCTACCGCCCGTCTAGTGCTTGGGTGGTCGGCGTGGCGAGCGTGACTTGGCGGGCGCTGCCGGTTTTTGCGTGGCGACCTTGCGGGCGTTGGCGCGGGAAGGCGGATAAAGTTGCTCGTCCTCGTCGACGGTGGTCGGAAGCTCGCCGACCGAATTTGCCGCTACCTGCGAATCCTCCACCGGTTCACCCCATTCGCCAACCTGATCGCCGTCGGGGATGGGCATTCTTCCAGATTCGGGATTGTCCTCGATGGCAACGAGCTCGCGCGCCAACTCCCAATGCGCTTCGTCGCGACCGTCGGGACAACCCTCGTCGAGCCAAATCTGATAGGCCTTCGCCCTGATCCGTTCCTCTCTCGCGAAGCTGTCGGATTCCTTCATTGCGCTCTCCTCTGGCTGATCGCCAGAAGAAAGCCTACCGCCTTGAAAGAGGTTGCGCCAGCCGCCGACCGCTGCGACCCAATCCCATCATGCTCTAGATCCGGAGGAACGAGGGATCGCCCTGGGCGAGTGCGGTCGCTTCTGCCGAGTTACCGGATTTCTCCGCCCCCTGCCCGTCCAGCCGCTCGGTCCAGCTCGCCACGATATTGACGAATTCTTCCAGCGCGGCCATCAGTTGGCCGAGATCGACATATCGCGCATCGAAACAGCGCTGGAGCAGAATTTCCTCCATATCCGGGTCATAGGCGAGAGCCGCCTCGCCGGTGCCCTGTCCGAAAAGATTGGCATCGAGCAAGGTGCGCAGCTGCGCCTCGGTGGGCGCCTCGGCCTGGCCGACCGTGCTGACGAAATAGAAGCGGTTCTCCTGGCCTTCCTGGACCTGGATGTCGACCGTGTATTTGTCCTCGAACACCAGCCTGCAGGCACCCTCGTCATTGAGCTCCAGGGACAGCCCGAGCCGCTGCGCCATGCCCGCGATCAGTTCGTTGACCATGCTTTCTCCCCCTTCAGTGTCGGAATCGTTCCGGTAAGCAACTGATCAGGCACGCGGGTGATAAATCCCCTGCCCCGGCTCGTCATTGTCGCCGCGTTCCATCGGACCGCTTGTCAAAGCCCGTTGATCGAAGCGCTCGATCCGCTCCGTCCAGCTGACTGCCATATCCACGAATTTCTCGACGATTTCAGAGAGATAGACTGCGGTCAGCGAGGTAGCGTCGAGAATTCTCTGAAGCAGGATTTCATCCCGTTCAACATCGAGCGCGAGCACGCCTGCACCGCCGTTCTCGGTCGGCAGATTGGCCTCGAGAAGCGCCTGGTATAGCGCGCCGCGCGGTCCCGGACGCAATTTCGCGAGGACCGAATAAATGATGAACTTCTCACCATCGTCGCGCAGGGCCTCGACATCGACATTCATTCCGCCATTGAAGACGAGCCGACACATGCCATTGCCGTCAAGCGCCAGCGGCAGGCCAAGCCTCACCCCCAGCTCACGCACGAGCTGATCTACTCGCATTGTGTGATCCCCCGGTTTTTGCACAACCAGCGCGGTTATAGCTCATCACAACCGTTAGCGCAATAAATCTTGCGACTATCCAACTTTGGATAGAGAAAATACTTGCTCGCCGGTCAACTCTGGCTGGCTGGCCGGCGCCGCCCCCTCGATGGCGACAACGCTCCGGCCGTTGCTGCGCTTTTCCACCCTTATCTGGACGGGAATGCGCTCATGCATCGCCTCGACGTGGCTGATGACGCCGACCTTGCGGCCCTTGCCATGGAGCCGCTCGAGAGCATCGATGGCGACATCGAGCGTATCGGCATCGAGGCTGCCGAATCCCTCATCGATGAACAGCGTGTCAACGAAGCTCATCCGCCCTTCGAGACCAGACAGCGCCAGCGCCAATGCCAGCGAAGTGAGGAAGCGCTCGCCCCCCGAGAGGCTTACCGTCGAGCGCCGCGCCTCGTCCTGCTCGAGATCGACGATCTGCAGACCAAGATCGCTTCCCGGAGCGGTCTCGAGGCGATAGCGCGGATTGAGGTCGGCGAGGTGGATGTTGGCGAGGTGCACCAGATTGGTCAGCGTCACGCTCTGGGCGAAGCGCTGGAACTTCGATCCATCGGCCGATCCGACGGCCTGCCAGACCTCCCGCCAAGTCGTGACCTCGGCATTGGCCACGGCAATCCGCTCCTCGAGATCGCCGGCCAGCAGCCGGTTGTCATCATCGCTTCTCAGAATGCCGTCGACCTCGCCGATGCGGCGTTGCAGCTGCTCCAAGTCTTCGGTGAGCCCAAGCCGGCGATGAGCGAGGATCTCGACATCGGCCTGAGGCTCGCCACCGGCCAGCGCCACTGCGAGATCCCGCTCGCGCTCATCAACCAGTGTCGCCATGCGGCTCACCGCATCCGCCACCATCGAAAGGCCAGCACGCAATTCCTCGACCTCGGAATCATCGACCGCCATCAGGGTGGCGAGCTCGGCATCGCTCAATGCCAGCTTGCGCTTCGAATCGGCAAGATCGTCGGCAGCGCGGTCCTCGCGCATCCGCGCCTGGTCGACCAAAGCGGCAAGCGATGCTGCCCGGCTTGCGGCCGTTGCTTCCTCGGCCTTGGTCACGCCATGGGCCGCCTCGGCCAGCTTGAAAGCTTCACGCACCTGCCGGCGGAGATGGGTGAGCCGGGCCCGATGGGCCCCGGTCTCCTCGCCGGCGAGCAGCCCGGCGCGACGCAGCCGCAGCTCGTCGATCCGCTCCTCGCGCCCGACCAGCACCGCCTCATCCTCCCTTAGCTGCGCCAGGACCCGTTCCTCGAGCGACCGGCTCTCTACGCAACGGGGATTGAGCTTGGCAATTTCACTCTCGCAGCCGCGGAATCGATCGGCCAGAGCGCGATAGGCCGTTGCCTGCTTCGCCAATTGCGTCACGAGGCCGTCGGGATCGCGGTCGAGATCGAGCTCGCTCAGTCCGAGCGGCTCGATCAGCGGCTTGAGCTCACGGTCGATCGAGGCGATGCGGTCGTGCAAGCCATGACTCCGTTCAGTGGCGACGGCGGCGGCCTCCTTCAGCTCGCTGAGGCGGCCGGCAAGAGCGCTGCGATCCTCGGTCAGACGCGCAAGCTCGCGCTCGAAGCCCTCCGCCGCCTCGACCAGCTGGTCGCGCTCTTGGCGCAATGCGCTCGATGCCTTGAGCCTCTCGCGGCACGCCGCCCGGCGCTCGTCGATCATTGCGATCAGCGACTCGGTAGCGACTGGATCCGGATCGGCGCTGGCCGCCAGGTCGCGATCCTTCTGCCGGCGATCGGCGAGGAACAACGCCCGGCTGCGCCCATAGGCCTGCCGCGCTTCGACCATCTCGCTGCGATGGGTGGCGACCTGCTCCTCCGTAACCCCCTGGCGCGACCGCGCCGCCGCCGCCTGGCCGAGAGCTTCCGCCTCCAGCCGCTCGGCCTCCTCGATCTGTGCGTCGATCGCCGCCTTGCGCAGCTTCAGCGCTGCCACCAGCTCGGCCGTCTCCTCCGCCTGGCGGTGCGTGGCCGAACCGCAGACCGGACAGGGCTCGCCTTCGACCAGGGCGGCCCTGAGCTCCACCGCCTTCGTCGATACGGCGGCCTCCGCCAAGTCGAACAGCAGCTGGTCGGCGCCACGCCGATCGCGTGCCTCGGAGAGCCTCGCCTGAGCCGATCGTGCGGCCTCCATGTGGCGCACCAGGGCATCGGCCTCGTCGCGCTGCGTCCGCTCGGCCAAGGCCAGTCGCGACCGGGCAGCGGCATGCCGGCGTGCTGCCTCCTGCATGATACGGGCACGCTCCGCCAACTGGTCGAGACTGGCCGCCCGGGCCTCGAGAGCCGGGTTCTCGGCCGCTTTCAGGGCAGATGCCTTTTGCGCGGCACGCTCACGTAACGCCTCGGCCTGGTCGCGGATCTCGGCAATCCCCGCGCTGGCCTGGTCCAGCCGGTCGACGATCTGGCCGCGTTCGGAAGCGATGTTTGCCAGCGACCCGGCGAGTTTCTGAGAGTCGCGGCGCAACGCGTCGCGCTTCGGCAGGTCGCCCTCGACCGTCGGCCACTGCTCGGCGAGCAGCCGCGCCGCCTCATGACTGCGCAACTCGCCGCCGACTTGCCGAAGCTGCTTCTCGAGCTCGGCCAGCCGGCTCGTCGATTCCTGCGCCGAGGCCGCGGCATCGACGGCGGCCATACGCTGGCGGTTGACCTTCTCGCGGAGCTCGGCAGCGTCCTTCCGGGCATTGGCGATCTCGCCGTCGAGCCGGGCGGCTTCCTCCCAGAGCGGCACGAACTCCTGGAACTCCAGCTCGCTCGCCTGCTCCTCCTGGGCCCGCCTGGCAAGGACAGCCGCCGCGTCGCCAAGGGCGTCGGCGCAGCGCGTCAGCTCGTCATTGGCGCTCGTATGGGCCTGGCGGCATTTGTCGGTCTCGGCCCGCGCCGCCTCGAGATGGTGCAGCATCGGCCGCAGCGCCGCCGCCTTGTCGAGGAGATCGAGACGCGCCTTCTGCTCGGCCGCGGCGCTTTGCTGCCTGACGGCCTCCGCGAGATCGCTTTCGGCCCGCACCAGGGCAGCCCGACAGGCCTCGATCTGCCCATGGCGGACGATCTCGCCATCGATGCGATCGCGCTCCTGCTTGTGGGAGATGAGCGCCTGCTCGGCTTCGCGCCGCTCCGCCTCGAGCCCACTGCGCCTTTCGGGCGGCATCAAACCGATGCCGCCAAGCTCGGCCGCCAGCCGCTCGATGCTGGCCTCGGCGACCCGGCACAGCTCATGCACCCGGCGCGAAATCTCGGCATAGACGCCAGTGTTGGTGATCTTGTCGAGCAACGCCGCGCGATCCTTGGGGCGGGCCCGCAGAAAGGCATCGACATCGCCTTGCGCCAGAAGAACGGTGCGCCGGAACTGCTCGAAGGTGAATCCGGTTGCAGCTTCAACCTCCCGGTCGATCTCCCGGGCCTGGGCCGCAATCATCTCGATTCCTCCATCACCGATCCGGGCCAGCGAGCGCTCGACCCGCTGCAGCTTGCCGTCTGGCCGATCGCGCGCCCGCCGGACCTGCCAGCGCGCCAGATAATGCTGCCCGTCCAGACCGATGAACTCGGCCTCGGCACACCCCCAGGCGGCGCCCTTGCTCAGGATCGAGCGCTCGTCGCCGGCCGCCAGCTCTTCCTCGTTGACATCGGCGATCTTCTCCGGGCCGGCATGGCCGGCGCGCGGATATTGCCCGTAAATGGCGAGGCAGACGGCATCGAGAATCGTCGATTTGCCAGCGCCGGTCGGACCGGTGATGGCAAAAAGACCGGCACCCTTCAGCGGCTCGGCAGTCAGATCGACGACGAAGGGCTGTACCAGGCTCGCCAAGCCTTCTCCGGCGATTCTGAGGATGCGCATGGCGCTAGACCTCTTCCCGCGCTGCCGCGAAGGCCCGCAGGTGAATCTCCGCCGGCGCCACCTGATGGCAGGCGACGAAGGCCTGGGTGAAGAGATCGAGCGGATCGATGTCCTTGAGCTGGGGCGGTGCGGTCCCGGCGGCGTTGCCGGCGTGCTCGATCGCGCAGCTGCGCACGATCTCGGGGGGCGCTGCCACCCTGACCGGAAAGCCGCCGGCGATCTCGTCGACCTCGCCACGGATCCCCGCCGCCGTACCATTCACCTTGACGGCGACATGGACGAACGGCCTGAGCTCGGTTGCGAGCTGCGGATCGAGGCTCAATTCCCGGAACGCATCGGCAATCGCCGACCGCTCCAGGGCGCCGCTGGCCGGCAGGCGGATGAAGGGCACCGGACGGGCAAGCGGCAGGTGCTCCACCGCCACGCCACCCGTCGGATCGATGCTGACCACGCTCACCCCGTGCTCATAGTCACGCTCGGACGCCGACAAGGGAAAGAGCGAGCCGGCATAACGCACCGTGGTCCGCCCGACCCATTGCGGGCGGTGGAGATGGCCAAGCGCGGCGTAAGCGACCGTTGGAGGGAAGATGTCATGCGGCACGGCATGCTCGCCACCGACCAGGATGCGCCGCTCCGAGATTTCGCTCTCGGCCGAGCCGGCAAGCGTCAGGTGCCCGGTCACGATCAGCGGCAGCCCGTCGGACGCCGCCCGCGCCTCGGCGATCGCACTTTGATGCAGCCGCCGTACGCCCTCGACGATGGCCGAGCCGGTGCACTCCTCCGGCGCTATGCGGGGGATATCGCCAACGCCGAGAAACGGCAGGACCAGCACGCAGGCTCTCGGGCATCCTGTCGCATCCTTCAAGACGACATGGTGCTTCCTCGCATCGAGGCGGCCGTCAACCTGCCGCAGCGTCCCCACCACCCGGGTGCCGAGCCGTTGCAACAGCACCGAGGGAGCCTCGAGCTGTCCGGCGTGATCGTGGTTGCCGGCGATCACGATGCTCGACAGTCCAGGTCGGCGCGCATGCATGCGATCCATGGCGCCATAGAACATGCCGCGGGCATCGGCGCTCGGCGCCATGCTGTCGAAAATATCGCCGGCGACGATCAAGGCATCGATCTGTCGCTCGACGATGATGCGCTCGATCTCGGCAAGAGCCACAGCATGCTCGTTGCGACGCGCCCACCCGTTAAGTGTGCGTCCGATATGCCAGTCGCCCGTGTGCAGGATTCGCAGCATCGTGCTTCGGAGGATTGGCCGATTCCCTGGACCCGCGCAACGATTCGCGACGGCATTTCAGTCGGCTGCGATGAAAGCCGGCGATGAAATTCGAAGTCTCATGACAGGGCGCTGGCAGGAAGTCGGGCGCCAAACCCGCCCCTTGTTCAATCGATAAGCTCTCTGCATGATGACCGGCCATGGACCAAACCGTCGTCGACCTCGCCATGCGCACCGGCGCTGCGGCCAACCCTGTCGTTGAATTCCAAGATGTTTCAATGCGTTACGGGGATGTTTTGGCGGTCGACAATGTCAGCTTGAAAATCGCCCAAGGGACCTTCGTGTCGCTGCTCGGGCCTTCCGGCTGCGGCAAGACCACCTCGCTGCGCATGATCGCCGGCTTCGAACAGCCGGCTTCCGGTCATGTGCTGATCGAGGGCGTCGACGTCACCGGTGTTCCCGCCTATCGCCGCCCGGTGAACATGGTATTTCAGCACTACGCGCTATTTCCCCATCTCAATGTCTTCGACAACGTCGCTTTCGGACTGCGCCAGCTTCGGCCGCGTCCGCCCCGCAGCGAGATCAGCCGCCGTGTGTCCGAGACGCTCGAGCTGGTCCGCCTTTCCGGGCTCGACCAGCGCCGCAGCTTCGAGCTGTCCGGCGGACAACAGCAGCGGGTCGCACTCGCCCGCGCGCTGATCAACCGGCCCCAGGTGCTTCTTCTCGACGAGCCGCTGGCCGCTCTCGACCGCAAGCTCCGGCGCGACATGCAGATCGAGCTCCAGAACCTGCAGCGCAATGTCGGGATCACCTTCGTGCTGGTCACCCACGACCAGGAGGAGGCGCTGTCGATGTCGGACCGGGTGTGCATCATGCGCGATGGCCGCATCGTTCAGGCCGGCCCGCCGCGCGCCCTTTATGACGAGCCGGTCAATCGCTATGTCGCCGACTTCGTGGGCCGGTCGAATTTCCTCGCCGCCGTCGTCGAGCTGGTCGCAGCCAACGAAGTCGAGGTGGTGCTGGGAGATGGCACACGCAGCGCCGGACGGTTGCCGCCGGGGGCCCGCCGACCCGGTATCGGCGATGCTGTCGCCCTCGCCCTTCGGCCCGAGGTCATCCGGCTTGAGTCGAGCGAACGGCCGCCGAACAACGACCATCGCCGGCAGGTCCGGCCGGCCATCGTCCGCAACCGCATCTTTCTTGGTGAGCATACGGAATATCTGGTCACGGCCGAGGGGCTGGGCGAGCTTCTGGTGCTGACGCCAAAGCGCCTCGAGACCGAGTCGGGCGGTCTCGCCCCCGGCGATCATGCCGTCATCAGCTGGCCGCTGTCGGCCGCCCTCGCACTATGCGAGGACTGAGTTTTCAAGGAGGAGAAGAATGACCAGGAAGCATTGGGAGAACCGACCGATCAGCGCCAAGGAATTCATGCGCGAACTGAGGCGACTGGAAAAGGGCTCAGTGAGCCGCCGCCATTTCCTCGCCGTCACGGGCCTTGCCACGGCCACTGCGACACTCGCCGGCAGCATGCCGTGGCTCAAGCCGCGGCGCGCCTTTGCCGCCGGCCTGTCAGGCACCGTCAATCTGACGACGTGGCCGAACTATCACAGCCAGCAGAATCTCGACGACTTCGCCGCCAAGACGGGCGTCAAGGTCAATATGAGCGTCTTCGGCTCCAATGAAGAGATGCTGGCGAAGCTCCAGGCGGGCTCGACCGGCTGGGACGTGTTCGTGCCGACCAATTACACCATCTCGACCTACCAGCAGCTGGGCCTGATCGAGCCGCTCGAACTGGCCAAGCTGCCCAATTACGACGCCGCTGCCCAGGACAAGCGGTTCACCGCCGAGGGCACCATCAACGGCACCGTCTATGCGGTTCCCAAGGATTGGGGCACCACCGGCTATGTCATCAATACCAAGAAGGTGACGCAGAACCCGACGAGCTGGAAAGACTTCTGGGAGCTTGCCCAGGGACCATTGAGCGGGCGGGTGATGGTCCATGACTACCAGCTCACCACCATCGGCAATGCGCTGAAGCAGTTCGGCTATTCGTTCAACTCCAACGACGAGAAGGAGCTTGGCGACGCCGAGAAGCTGCTGATTGCGGTCAAGCCGCATCTGTTCGGCATCAATTCCGATTACCAGCCCTCGATGCGCAATGGCGATGCCTGGATGTCGGTGTGCTGGACGGGAGATGCGACCCAACTCCACCGCGACCTGCCGGAGATGCAGTATGTGATCGGTCGGGAGGGCGGAGAGATATGGACCGACTATTATGCGGTCCCGAAAGGCGCGCCCAACCGCGAGGCGGCCTATG
>Ga0075431_100003636_pt1 | contig 14944 bp, 11 predicted proteins | sample RhiMetdeltSRZDD5_FD_75297 | JGI IMG/M metagenome (GOLD analysis project Ga0075431, IMG submission 75297) | Populus rhizosphere microbial communities from Tennessee, USA - Rhizosphere MetaG P. deltoides SRZDD5 | ecosystem: Host-associated > Plants > Roots > Rhizosphere > Soil | place: USA... | reverse complement strand
CTCGGCAAGTCGATGGGCGCGCGCGTGATCGCCGCGGCCTCCTCTCAGGAGAAAGTGGACCTCGCCATGAAGCACGCCGCCGACGCCGGCGTCGTCTACCCACAGGGGCCGTTCGACAAGGACGGCACCAAGGCGCTGGCAGACCTGTTCAAGCGCGCCTGCGGCGAGGGTGGCGCCGACGTGATCTACGACCCCGTCGGCGGCGACTACTCGGAGGCAGCGCTGCGCACCATCGCCTGGGAGGGCCGCTTCCTGGTGGTGGGCTTCCCGGCAGGGATCCCCAAGCTGCCGCTCAACCTCACCCTGCTCAAGGGGTGCCAGGTGGTCGGCGTGTTCTGGGGCGGCTTCGCGCAGCGCGACCCGAAGGCCAATGCCGCCAACATCGCCGAGCTGATGCAGCTCTATGCCAAGGGGGCGATCCGGCCGGTGGTGTCGGAGCGCTATCCGCTCGCCAGGGCCGGCGAGGCGATCGCACGTCTGGCCGGCCGCCAGGCCATGGGCAAGATCGTCGTGACCATGGACTGAGCCCCATGTCCTCCGACCGGTCCCCCGTCTCCCCGATATCCGCCGCCCTGACGCGCTGGTGGTGGATCAGACATGCGCCGGTGCCGGATGGCGGACGCATCTACGGTCAGAGCGACCTGTCCTGCGACTGCAGCGACGCCGCGATCTTCGCGGGCCTTGCCGCCGAGCTGCCGGAGAACGCGGTGTGGGTGACGAGCAACCTCATCCGCACCACGCAGACGGCCGAGGCCATCCTGGCCGCCGATCCCCGCAAATTCGCCGGCATCGCTCCGACCGCCCTGGCCGAGCTGGCGGAACAGCACCTGGGCAGTTGGCAGGGCCTGAACCGCAAGGCGTTCTACGCGGAGCGCCAGGTCGGCACGCAGGCGCTGTGGTTCGGCCCCGCCGATGAGCGGCCGCCGGGCGGTGAAAGCTTCGCCGACCTCGTGGACCGCGTCGCCCCCGCCATCGCGCGGCTCAACCTGGAGCACCGCGGCCGGGACATCGTCGCGGTCACACACGGCGGCACCATCCGCGCCGCCATCGCTCTCGCCCTGGGGCTGGCGCCCCAGGGCGCGCTCGCGTTCTCCGCCGACAACTGCTCGCTCACGCGCCTCGACCATCTCTCCACAGCCAACGGCGGCCCCGGCCTGTGGCGGGTGATCGCCGTCAACCGCTGCATCTCCCGCGCCCCACTTGCGTGAACGGGGTCAGACCCCTCGCATCGAACGCTCAGTCTTTCCGCGACCGTGAGGCGAGGGGGCTGACCCCGCACGTCTCACCACTTCCCCGTATTGGGCATGGAGGCCCACGGCTCCGCCTTGGGCTTGGCCTCACCCTTCTGCAGCAGCTCGATGGAGATGTTGTCGGGCGAGCGGATGAAGGCCATGCGGCCGTCGCGGGGTGGCCGGTTGATGGTGACGCCGGCTTTGGCCAGGCTGTCGCACGTGGCGTAGATGTCGTCCACCTCGAACGCCAGGTGCCCGAAGTTGCGGCCCTCGCCGTAGGCCTCTGAATCCCAGTTGTAGGTGAGCTCCAGGAGCGGGGCCTTCTCGGTGCTGGCGCGGCCGCTATCCTCCGGTGCCGCAAGGAAGATCAGCGTATAGCGACCGGCCTCGCTGTCCATGCGGCGGACCTCGCGCATGCCGAGCTTTTTGCAGTAGAAGTCGAGGCTCTTGTCGACATCGCTGACGCGAACCATGGTGTGGAGATAGCGCACGCGCGCCTCCTTTTGGACCTAATTGCGGATCTATGGATCTATGACGGTTGCAGGGGATGCGACAGATGCAACCTCGCTGCGGCCCGACCGATCACAGCTGGCGATCATAGCTGGGCGCCGTCACTGAACAACCTGCGGATAACCTCTTGCACAGGATATGAGGGTTGAGCCCGTAAGCGTTGTCGCCGCCATGCGAATCGATTTCGCCGCCGAGCCTGTGAATAAAATCGCCCGCATTCCGCGAATCGGACCGGTTCGATAACTACGAATCACGGCACTCAATAACGCGCACAAGTTATCAACAGATCCTGTTTCCCATGCAACGTGATGCATCGACGTTACACCTCGTGCCAATTGCAAGGCAAACGGAACCAAATCGAGATACTTGAATTATATGTTATGTCTCAAAGCGTTAGACGAGGCACCTGATAATCGTCCGTCGGCGTCGTCACATTTTGCGCACAGCCTGGGATACCGAGCGGCAATAAACGCTGGACATTGACGGCACAGGAGAGGCAGTTTCCCGTCATCAATGCGACGCGGCCGATGAGGGCAGATTTCGGACCGCGCCGCCAAGTAAGCGGGGTAAGCTTATGGGTGACGACAGGTTGTCCCCCCAGCTGGGGACAGAGCCGACTGGCGTGGGTCCGGGTCTGGACCCGACTGGAGGGCTCGAGGTCTTTGAGATTGCTGGAACCATCAAGTGGTTCGACATCTCCAAGGGCTACGGTTTTATCGTTCCTGACAATGGTCTGGCGGATGTGCTGCTGCACGTCACCTGCCTCCGGGCGGGCGGCTACCAGACGGCCTACGAGGGCGCTCGCGTCCACTGCCAGGTGCTGAATCGTCCAAGGGGCCTGCAGGCCTTTCGTGTGCTCAGCATGGATGAGAGCACGGCCATCCATCCCTCCCAGCTGCCGCAGCGCACCCATGTGGTGGTGGTGGCAGAGAGCGACTGGGAGCGGGCCATGGTGAAGTGGTTCAACCGCGTGCGCGGCTTCGGCTTCCTGACACGTGGGGAAGGCACGGCCGACATCTTCGTGCACATGGAGACGCTGCGGCGCTTCGGGTTCACCGAGCTGCGCCCCCAGCAGATGGTCCAGGTGCGCTGGGGCATGGGTGTCAAGGGTTGCATGGCCGCCGAGCTCAGGCCCGACGGCGTCGCGCCAACTTTCCCGCCGGCGCACTGAGCAGCGCGAGCATTGGGTCTGCAGCCGGCTGAGGCCAACCGGGGCTGACCCAACCTCCCGAGGCTCGGCCCGGGGACTACCACAGCTCTACAAATCAGCGGCTGGACGTTTCGCGTCCGGCCCCTTTTTTGTGTCCGGCCACTATTTCCACAGGGCCCGCTGATCGGAGGCCACCCCCAACAGCGAGGTGAAGATCGAAGTAGGCGTGCGCAACAATCAAGGGCCACAGATGCTTTCCGCTGCACAAACCAATAGGCGAAGACCAAGCCGAGGACGACCGCGAAGGCAGCGATCGGGCCCTCGTAGCGCTGAGGGACGTCCGCCTCAGTTCGCCCCCTCCAGCAGCCGCCTGGCGATCACCTGCGCCTGGATCTCGGCGGCGCCCTCGAAGATGTTGAGGATGCGGGCGTCGCACAGCACGCGGCTCGCGGGATACTCGAGCGCGAAGCCGTTGCCGCCGTGGATCTGTACGGCGTTGTCGGCATTGGCCCAGGCGATGCGGGCGGCGAGCAGCTTGGCCATGCCGGCCTCCAGGTCGCAGCGACGGCCCTCGTCCTTCTCGCGCGCGGCGAAGTAGGTGAGCTGGCGCGCGATCATGGTCTCCACCGCCATCATGACGATCTTGTTGGCGACGCGCGGGAAGGCATAGATCGCCTTGCCGAACTGGATGCGGTCCAAGGCATACTTCAGGGCTAGGTCCATGGCCGACTGGGCCACGCCGATGGCGCGCGCGGCGGTCTGGATGCGGGCGGCCTCGAAGGTGGTCATCAGCTGCTTGAAGCCCTGGCCCTCGACGCCGCCGAGCAGCTGTGCGGCCGGCACCTCAAAACCGTCGAAGGAGATGTCGTACTCCTTCATGCCGCGGTAGCCGAGCACCTCGATCTCGCTGCCCGACATGCCCTCGGCGGGGAACGGCTCCGCGTCGGTGCCGCGTGGCTTCTCGGCCAGCAGCATGGAGAGGCCCTTGTAGCCGGGCTCGCTCGCGTTGGTGCGCACCAGCAGCGTCATCAGGTCGGCGCGGACGGGATGCGTGATCCAGGTCTTCTGCCCGGTGACCTTGTAGGTGTCACCCTCGCGCAGGGCGCGGGTCTTGAGGGAGGCGAGGTCGGAGCCGGTGTTGGGCTCGGTGAAGACGGCCGTCGGCAACAGCTCGCCCGACGCGATCCTGGGCAGGTATTTCTGCTTCTGCTCGTCGGTGCCGGCGCCCAGGATCAGTTCCGCCGCGATCTCCGAGCGGGTGCCGAGCGAGCCAACGCCGATATAGCCGCGCGACAGCTCCTCCGAGACCACGCACATGGCCTCCTTGCCGAGGCCGAGCCCGCCATAGGCTTCGGGCAGCGTGAGCGCGAACACGCCGAGCTCGCCCAGCTTGGTGAGGACCCCGGCCGGAATATAGCTGTTGGAGAGGTGCCATTCGTGGGCATGGGGCTCGACCTCGCCTTGCGCGAAGCGGCGCATCTCCTGGCGCATGGCGTCCAGCGTCTCGTCCAGGCCGGTATCGCCAAATGTGGTGGCCCCAGGCTGCGACTCGATCAGCCCGGCCAGCTCCGCCTTGGTGGCCTCCGCGCAACCCTCCGCCACCAGCTCCGCCACCGCGTCTTCGAAGCGGCGCACCTCGGCGCGCGGCACACCCAAAGCGGTCAGGCGAACCGTCTCGATCTGGCTCATCGGGATGCCGCCGGCGATCTGGGCCAGATATTCGCCGAAGGCGCTCGCCAGCAGCAGCTCCTCCGCACGCCCGAGGCGGCCCGCGGCCTGGAGGCGGGTTGCCCATCCCAGCATCTGTCGGAGGGCCTCCACGTAGGTGGCGAGCCACGCGAGCCCGTGCCCTGCCGCCTGCTCGGGATCAAGCCCGCCGGCAGCGTCGATGCGAGCGCGCACGGCAGCCCTGGCGTGGTGCAGGAGGCGCTCCGCCGCCGTTATGGCGTCTGCGCAGCGCGCAAGCAGGTCGGCTTTGCCTGAGCCGGCAGCGGCCTCCGGCTTAGTCTCAGACAGTTGGGGCATGGAAACCGCTCCTCGCATTCACGGCAGGGCGCGCCGGCGGGCACGTGCCGGTCAGCCTTATTGCGTTGCAACAATAGCGCCCACCCGGACGCTGGCAATGCGCGATCACCGCCGCCGGGGCACGATCACAACCTCGGCCTCGGTGCCGAGGTCGTCCTCCGGCTCCTTTGCGGCCCCCGCCTCGTGCGGTACCGGCTCCTTCTGGGCTGACGCATCGCCGCCCTGTCCGGCGGGAGGCGCCGGCGGCGCCCGCTCGCGGATGACGAACGAGACCGTTGCCTCCTCCGCCTCCGGGGAAGCGTGGGCGGTCCCCGCGGGTGGCATGGCAGCTCCGGCTGGGTTCGCTGTGGAAGGCGGCTCAGGACCGGATGGCGGCTCCTCGGATGGCTCGGACCGCCTGCCATCCGCCGCAGCGGCCTGCGGCTCGCAGCCGCGGGGCAGGGCGGCGTCGCCGCGGATGTGCTCCAGAACATCGCGCAGCGAGGCCCTGCGGCGTGCGGTGGTCGCGCCGGCCTCGGTCCAGGCCCCAACGTCGATCTCGCGCCGCAGCTTCTCGATGGCCTCGTTCACCTGCAACCAGCAGAGGTACACCGGATTGCCGCCGAGCTCCCGCTCGTATGCGGCCCGGTTCGCATCGCTGCGGCCCGCGCCCCGGCGGCGCCAGGTGTCGTCGGCTGAGAGCGCTCCCTCCAGCTCGGTCCTCGCCCGCTCGAGTGCGGCGATCCAGCTCGCTGTCTTGGCGTCGCTCACGGGTTACCGTCTTGGGTCCGTCACAGTCCTGTGTCAGCGCCTTTCGTGCCGGGAGCGGAGACGAGAGAACGCGACGCAGCACAGGATAGCACAATTGTCGGCACCCGCGCGGAGCCGGCAGCGCCGGCGGGCCGCCTCGACGGTGCCCGACGTCGCCTCTAGTCTCCTTTCAACCTTGAAAACGCGCCAGCCCTCGCGGGCTACCGGACGCCCGGTGCAATCATGATCTTTCGCCAAATCAGGACCGTCGTCGCGGCCGTGCGCGCGGTCTACGCCGACAGCGGCTTCGCCATGGCCGGGGCCGTCGCCTTCTCGTTCGTGCTGTCGCTCTTCCCCTTCTGCATCTTCCTCGGCGCGCTGGCCGGCGTGTTCGGCGGCGAGGAGCGCGCTCAGGAGGGCATCAAGCAGCTGTTCGAGATCGTGCCGAAGCCGGTGGCGGAGGCCCTGGCACCGGAGGTCATGGCGGTGATGGGCAGCACGCGCTTCGATATCGTGACGTACGGCGCCCTCATCTCGCTGTTCTTCGCCACCAGCGCCATCGAGAGCCTGAGAGCCGCGCTCAACAACGCCTATCGCCAGAAGGAGACGCGGCCCTATCCCGTGTGCCTCCTGCAGAGCTCGGCGTTCGTCATCTTAAGCGCGGTAGGCGTGCTGGCGCTGACCTGGGGCGTGGTGGTGGGGCCGGAGATGATCGCGCGCATCAAGCCGGCGTGGCTGCTGTGGCTGGCCGATGCCGGCTGGGCCGGCCTGATCGTGCGCTTCGTCATCGTCATCGGCGTGATCGGCGTGCAGCTCCTCGCCTACCATCTCTGGCTCGCGGCGGGGCACAGGCGCTTCATGGACGTTCTGCCCGGCGTGGTCCTCAGCATCGTGCTGTGGCTTCTGGCCGCCCGGCTGTTCGGCTCATGGCTCACGATCACCAACTACTCCCGCTTCTACGCCGGCCTTACGTCCATCATGAGCGCTCTCGTGTTCTTCCAGCTGTCCGCCATCATCATCATCCTGGGAGCGGAGCTGAACCGGGGGCTGATGGAGATACGGCACGCGACGTTGCTGGCCGGCAAGCATGGCAGATCCGCGAATTGAAGCTGTCGTCCGACCGCCGGCTCGCGCCTTAATCTCTTGAAATGCAAACTGCTTCAGCCGGCTGAGGACAGCACACCGCACCTTGCGGCGGTCGCCCGCATCTTGAGCCGCCCTGACAATGGTGGCATATCCACAACGCTTGCGCGCCGCATTGCACGCGGAGCCCGGAGGCGCGCGCCGGCAGCTCCGACCCCCAAGATCGAGACCGAGCGGTCCCCCCATCATGGCAGCATCTTTCGCCACATGAGCCTTGCGGCCCACTCGCTTCAACCGGCTGAATTACATATGATTGAAATCCGCCCCCGACCAACGACCTGCAACTAGGAGGAGAAGCTAGAATGTCTTTCAAGAACCTGGAGGAAAAGCTTCAGGCGGCCGGTAACGCGGTCAGCATGATGCGCAACTCGCAGATCGGAGCCTATGTCTACCCGGTGGTCGCGCCCGAGTTCACCAATTGGCGCGACGAGCAGGCCGCCTGGGCCAACACCTGCGTGCTGTTCGACCAGTCCCACCACATGGTAAACCTGTTCGTGCGCGGACCTGATGCCATCAAGCTGCTCTCCAGCCTCGCCACCAACTCGTTCAAGAGTTTTGCGGTCAACCAGGCCAAGCAGTTCGCCCCCGTCACGCCCTACGGCCATGTGATCGGCGACGGCATCCTGTTCTACCTGGCCGAGAACGAGCTGGTGTACGTGGGCCGCAACCCCGCCGCCAACTGGATCGAGTTCCACGCCAAGACCGGCGGCTGGAACGTCGAGACGCTCTACGACGACCGTTCCCCGTCGCGTCCGATGGGCAAGCCGGTGTTCCGCCAGGACTACCGCTACCAGATCCAGGGACCGAACGCGGAAGCTGTGATCCGCAAGCTCAACGGCGGTGCCTCCCCCGACATCAAGTTCTTCCGCTTGGGCCACATCACCATCGCCGGCCGCAAGGTGCGGGCGCTGCGCCACGGCATGGCCGGCGCGCCGGGCCTCGAGGTCTGGGGTCCCTACGCCGAGGGCGAGGAGGTGAAGGCCGCCATCCTGGAGGCCGGCAAGGAGCACGGCATCGTGCAGGTCGGCGCGCGCGCCTACGCCACCAACACACTGGAGTCGGGCTGGATTCCCTCACCCGTGCCGGCCATCTACACCGGCGACAAGATCAAGGCCTATCGCGAGTGGCTTCCCGTGACCGGCTACGAGGCCAACGCGGGCCTCGGCGGCAGCTTCGTCTCCGACAAGATCGAGGACTACTACACGACGCCGTGGGAGCTGGGCTACAACACCTTCACCAAGTACGACCACGACTTCATCGGCAAGGAGGCGCTCCAGGCCATGGAGGGCAAGGTCCACCGCAAGAAGGTGACCTTCGCCTGGAACAACGACGACGTGGGCCGCGTGCTGCTGTCGATGTTCGCGCCGGCCGGCGAGAACTACAAGTTCATCGACCTGCCCCTGTCGAACTATGCCTCCAGTTCGTTCGACAAGGTGATCAGCGGCGGCAAGACGGTCGGCGCCTCCATGTTCTCGGGCTATAGCTGGAACGAGCGCAAGATGCTGTCGCTCGGCTTCGTCGACGAGCAGTACGCCAAGCCGGGCACCGAGCTCACCCTGGTGTGGGGCGAGGAGAATGGCGGCACGAGGAAGACCACGGTCGAGCGCCACAAGCAGACCGAGATCCGCGTGGTGGTCGGCCCGACCCCCTATGGCCAGCAGGCGCGCGAGACCTATCACACGGGCTGGCGCACGGCGAAGGCGAGCTGAGCATCAGGCGCGGTCCGGGCTCGCATCGAGTGACAGCGAGCCCGGATCGAGGGCGCACGTGCGACGGCGGCGGGCTTTCGAGGCTGGCCGCTCGTAACGTGCCACGCCCCGGCAACTGTGCGACCAGCGCGATGAGGGCGGGGCAGGGTGCACACGGGCTGCCCTGCTCATTCCCGGCGTTGCCGGGGAACCCAGGTTGGAGACCACGCGTTACGGGGCCGACACCTCCCTGCCAAACGCAACAGGTCCACTTTGCAAAGGTCGGCGCGCGCAATCGTCATCACTGGCGCAAGCTCGGGCTTGGGCGCGGCTCTTGCACTGGAATATGCTCAGGCAGGGCACATACTGGGCCTTGTTGCCCGGAACAGGCGTAGGCTCGATGATGTCGCAGCGCTGTGCGCCGGCGCGGGAGCGCAATGCGTAACTGGCTCGATCGACGTTACCGACCAAACCGCGCTCTGCCAGTGGATGGACGCCTTCGATGCCGAGCATCCGATAGACCTGCTGTTCGTGAATGCCGGCGTGTATGCAGGCCATGGTCCCGGCGGCCAGATGGAAACGATCGAGGAGGTTCTCTGGCAGATACGGACCAATCTCGAAGGCGCGGCAATAACGATCGGAGCCGTGCTGCCGGCGATGCGCAGGCGGGGCAGCGGGCGAATAGTGCTCATTGGCTCGCTCGGCGCCCTGCAATGCCTGGCGGACGCGCCAGGATATACTGCAACCAAGGCCGGACTGGTTGCCTACGGCGAGGCCTTGCGCGAGTATCTCGCTTCCGAGGGCGTTGCCGTTTCGATTGTCTGCCCCGGCTATATCGAGACGGCGCAAACGGCGCATCACGTCGGCGCCCTGCCCCTGCAAATGTCGCCGAGGCGCGCCGCTGCCATCATCAGGAGGCGCGTTGGCCGAGGCCGCTCCTTCATCGCGTTCCCGCTCCGTCTGTATCTGCTTATTCGACTGGGTCGTGTTGTGGGCTGGCGCGCCCGGGCGTTCTTTGGGCGCGGGCTGCGCTTTCACACCGAGAAACCGCTTGCCCAGCGCACTGAAGCCCTCACAACCCACGACGAAACGTAGGGGAGGTTGACCCATGAGCTGGACTGTAAGCGAGACGATCAATGCTGCCGTGCGGAAATGGCGCGCGCCGTGGAAGAGCGACGGAGCGAACGGACGCGTTCAGACCGCCGATGCCCACAGACCAGGGCGGTTTGCCGACCTCTCAACCTACAAATCCATCCAGAACCACAAGAAGATCGGCAGAGTGCTCTCCCTCGAAGATCCATTTTTCAGGACCCAGGATGGCCATCTCGGCACGACCACGCTCATTGCAGGCAAGCAATATCTGAATTTCGCGATCTGCGACTATCTCGGATTGAGTCAACACGCTGCGGTCGTTGAAGCCGCCAAGTCAGCGCTCGACGAATATGGTACATGCGTATCGGCAAGCCGCATGGTCGCCGGCGAGCTTCCTCTGCATCAGGTCTTGGAAACGGAGATTGCGCAATATTGCGGGTGTGAAAGCGCGCTGACATTCGTCAGCGGCCACGCCGCCAATGTGTCAACAATCAGTACGGTGATGGATGACAACGACCTTATCGTGCTTGACGAATTCGTTCACAATAGTGCCGTTGTGGGGGCGCGGCTGTCGCGGGCGACATGCGTGAACTTTCGCCACAACAATCTGGATGCACTCGAGCGGATTCTGCGCGGGTCCCGCGGAGCTCATCGCAACGCATTGGTCGTGGTTGAGGGATGCTATTCCACCGAAGGCGACATCCCGGACCTGCATCGGCTGATCGAGCTCAAGGAGCGTTACGGGGCCTGGCTGATGATCGACGACGCGCATGCGCTCGGAGTGCTCGGCGCGAATGGCCGTGGCGTTGTCGAGCATTTCGGCGTCGATCCGGCCAAGATTGACATTTTGATGGGGACCCTCAGCAAGACGCTGGCGTCGTGTGGTGGTTTCATTGCGGGGCCGAACTCCCTGATCGAGGTGTTGAGGTATGCGGCGCCGGGCTTCGTTTTCTCGGTGGGTCTGCCACCGGCGATGGCTGCTGCCGCGCTGGCGGCGCTTCGCATCATGCGCGACGAGCCCCAACGGGTAAGCCGGCTGCAATCGAATGCTTCGTCGTTCCTCGACCAGGTTCGCGCGGCTGGCATGGACACCGGCAATTGTGGAGGCGGGGCAATCGTGCCGATCATGGTTGGCTCGATGCGGCGAGCCGCCAGGCTGACGCAGGGTCTGTTCGCGAGCGGCATCAACGCCTCGCCCATCATCTACCCCGGCGTGCCGATCAATGCGGCACGGCTGAGATTCTTCCTGACATCGGACCATACGCCCGAACAGATACAGATGACGGTGCGAGCAGTGCGGGACACACTCGATCACTGTTGAGGGGAGTCCCCAGACCCGCAGGTTGCGTCAGCGCGAAGGGCATAACGCAACGCGGCTCTGCGTCCGGAAGTGGTGGGTTGCGGCCCTTCGGGCCTAACCCACGCTACGTCTTACCCGAACCGCTTGCGGCTTTCCTCGATGGCGTCCTCAAACGTGCGCAGGCCGGTGGTGGGCGCGCTGACCAGTACGGCCATGTTGCCGGGGCGGTGCTCGTTCTTCCACATGCGGGTGTGGGCCTTGGGGATCTGCTCCCAGGGGAACACCTCCGACATGGCCGGATCGACACGCCGCTCGATCACCAGCTTGTTGGCCTGTGCGGCCTGCAGCAGATTGGCGAAGTGCGAGCCCTGCACGCGCTTCTGGTGCATCCAGAGATAGCGCGCGTCCATGGTGAGGTTGTAGCCGGTGGTGCCGGCGCAGATCACCACCATGCCGCCGCGCTTCACCACGAACACCGACACCGGGAAGGTCGCAGCGCCCGGGTGCTCGAACACGAAGTCGACGTTGTTGCCCTTGCCGGTGATCTCCCAGATGGCGGCACCGAACTTGCGCGTCTCCTTGAACCAGGCATCGTACTCAGGCGTGCCGACCTTGGGCAGCTCGCCCCAGCAATTGAACTTCTTGCGGTTGATGACGCCGCGCGCGCCCAGTTGCATGACGAAGTCGCGCTTGTCGTCCTCGGAGACCACACCGACGGCGTTGGCGCCGGTGGCGGAGATGAGTTGCACCGCCATGGAGCCCAGACCGCCGGAGGCGCCCCAGACCAGCACATTATGGCCCGGCCGGATCACATGGGGCCGGTGGCCGAACAGCATGCGGTAGGCGGTGGCGAGCACCAGCATGTAGGAGGCGCTCTCCTCCCAGGTCAGGTGCTTCGGACGCGCCAGCAGCTGGCGGTCCTGCACGCGCGCGAACTGGGCAAACGAGCCGTCCGGCGTCTCGTAGCCCCAGATGCGTTGCGACGGCGAGAACATCGGGTCGCCGCCGTTGCACTCCTCGTCGTCGCCGTCGTCCTGGTTGCAGTGGACCACGACCTCGTCGCCCACCTTCCAGCGCTTCACCTTGGAGCCGACGGCATAGACGATGCCGGCCGCATCGGAGCCGGCGATGTGGTAGGGGTTCTTGTGAACGTCCAGCGTCGAGATGGGCTTGCCGAGCGCCGCCCAGACGCCGTTGTAGTTGACGCCCGCGGCCATTACGAGAACGAGCACGTCGTGGCTGTCGAGCTCCCAGGTGGGCACCACCTCCACCTGCATGGCCTGGTCGGGCGGACCGTGCCGCTCCTTGCGGATCGCCCAGGCGTACATCTTCGGCGGCACGTGGCCGAGGGGTGGAATCTCACCGACCCGGTAGAGGTCCTTCCTCGGCGCGCCGGCTACGACCGCAGGAGCAGAGCCCGCCGCCGCTGCCTTTAAGGGGACTACAGTTCCAGCCGACTCTGCCTTGACTTGAGGCATGTCCGTCATCCCGCCATGGTAGCCTGCTCATCCCGCGAGCATAGCGTCCGACAGTTTTTGGCAGTGCACAAGTGATTTTTTGCGGTGCAGGTAAAGGGGTCCAAACGAGGGTCAGACCCCTGGCTCTCAATCCTTCGTTCAATATTGCAGGTTGGCGGCCAGGGGTCTGACCCTATTCGCATATTGCGCCGCGTGCAGCCTCGGCTACCCTGAGCCATCTCGCGCATGCGAACCCGAGGAGTGATGTCATGACCGCGCCGAAGCGTGACATGAAGGGGGCAGACCCCTCGCCTCCAACGGGAGTGTTGGCCGACAACGCCGGCGCGCGGGGTCAGACCCCTTCCCCCTGGCTCATCCGCACCTATTCGGGCCACTCCACCGCCGCCAGGTCCAACGCGCTCTACCGGAAGAACCTCGCCAAGGGGCAGACCGGCCTGTCCATCGCCTTCGACCTGCCGACGCAGACGGGCTACGACTCCGACCATGAGCTGGCCCGCGGCGAGGTGGGCAAGGTGGGTGTGCCCGTCTGTCATCTGGGCGATATGCGCACGCTCCTCGACGGCATCCCGCTCGAGGCGATGAACACGTCGATGACCATCAACGCCACCGCGGCGTGGCTGCTCGCGCTCTACGTGGCGGTGGCGGACGCGCAGGGCGCGGGGCGCGACAAGCTCACCGGCACCACGCAGAACGACATCATCAAGGAATACCTCTCGCGCGGCACCTACGTGTTCCCGCCGGAGCCGTCGCTCAAGCTCACCAAGGACACCATCGTCTTCAGTTGCCGGGTGCTGCCCAAGTGGAACCCGGTCAACGTGTGCTCCTACCATCTGCAGGAGGCCGGGGCGACGCCCGTGCAGGAAGTGGCGTTCGCCTTGGCCACGGCCGAGGCGATCCTCGATACGGTGCGCGACTCCGGCGAGGTGGCGCCGGCGGAGATCGGGGCGGTGGTGGGACGCATCTCGTTCTTCGTCAACGCCGGCGTGCGCTTCGTCACCGAGATGTGCAAGATGCGCGCGTTCACGGAGCTGTGGGACGAGATCACAGCCGAGCGCTACGGCGTTGCCGACCCGCGCCACCGGCGCTTCCGCTATGGCGTGCAGGTCAACTCGCTCGGCCTCACCGAGCCGCAGGCGGAGAACAACGTCTACCGCATCCTGCTAAGCATGCTGGCGGTCACCCTCTCCAAGGACGCCCGCGCCCGCGCCGTGCAGTTGCCCGCCTGGAACGAGGCGCTGGGCCTGCCGCGGCCCTGGGACCAGCAGTGGTCCATACGCATGCAGCAGATCCTGGCCTACGAGACCGACCTGCTGGAATATCCTGACCTGTTCGAGGGCTCCACCGCGGTCCGCCGCAAGGTCGATGAGCTGAAGGAGGCGGCAAAGGCGGAGCTGGCGCGCATCGAGGCCATGGGCGGCGTGGTCGCGGCCATCGACTGGATGAAGCGGGCGCTGGTGGAGAGCAACACCGAGCGGTTGCGCAAGGTAGAGTCCGGCGAGCAGGTGCTGGTCGGCGTCAACCGCTGGGCCGAGACCGAGCCGTCGCCATTGGCAGCGGGCGCCGGCGCCATCGAGGCGGTGGACACGGCGGTGGAGACCGAGCAGGTGGGGCGGCTGGCCGCCTGGCGCACGGCCCGCGACAACGCCGCGGTGAGGAGGGCGCTGGCCGAGCTCGAGGCTGCGGCCAGGGAAGGCCGCAACGTCATGGAGCCGTCCATCGCCTGCGCCAAGGCGGGCGTGACCACCGGCGAGTGGGGCGCCGCGCTGCGCTCGGTATTCGGCGAGTACCGCGCTCCCACGGGCGTCGGACGCGGCTCCGCCGCAGCGGGCGAGGAGAGCCTTACCGACGTACGCGCCGAGGTGGACCGCGTGTCGGGGCGGCTGGGCCGCCGCATCAAGCTGCTGGTCGGCAAGCCCGGCCTCGACGGTCACTCCAACGGTGCCGAGCAGATCGCCGTGCGCGCCCGCGACTGCGGCATGGAGGTGGTCTACGAGGGCATCCGCCTGACCCCCGCACAGATCGTACGCACCGCCGGCGACGAGGCGGTACATCTGGTCGGCCTGTCCATCCTGTCCGGCGGCCACACCTCGCTGGTGGCCGAGGTGATGGAGCGCATGCGCTCAAGCGGCCTCGACGACGTGCCGGTGGTGGTGGGCGGCATCATCCCGCCCGACGACGCCGAGGACCTGAAGCGCCTCGGCGTGGCCGCCGTGTTCACGCCGAAGGACTTCCGGCTCAACGCCATCATGCGCGACATCGTGCGGCTGGTGGACGGGGCGGTGAGTTGAATCGTAGGCTGGGTCGAGCGACAGCGAGACCCAACACGGGTGAGCGCAACGGTGTTGGATCTGCGCTTCGCTTGACCCAACCTACGATGGAGGCGGCGCGGCATCGCGCAATCGCCTTGATCATGCGCGGCATTGGAGCTCCATCTTCCCACCCTCTTTGCGACCCCATGGCGTCTTAACCGCTGTGGCGCCTTCTCGGCATATACTGTGTCCGGCCTGCCCGCCGGGCCACTGGACAACTGGGGATCATGGCCACCGCTGTCGGCAACATTCTGCGCCTTTCCCGCGCCGGCCTCGTGCTGGCGCAGT
>Ga0075431_100003635_pt1 | contig 14948 bp, 14 predicted proteins | sample RhiMetdeltSRZDD5_FD_75297 | JGI IMG/M metagenome (GOLD analysis project Ga0075431, IMG submission 75297) | Populus rhizosphere microbial communities from Tennessee, USA - Rhizosphere MetaG P. deltoides SRZDD5 | ecosystem: Host-associated > Plants > Roots > Rhizosphere > Soil | place: USA... | reverse complement strand
GCGAACAGCGGGATCAGCGGTATGTTGAGAACGAGCAGCATCACGTTGCCGACATACATACTCGCGACGAGCCCCCAGAAAAGCGCCGGGTTGTCCTGGATCATGAGCGGGCCGGGCTTCAGGCCCCAGAGTATCAGCGCCGCGAGCAGAATCGCGGTCGTGGACGAGCCCGGGATGCCGAGGGTCAGCATGGGCACGAGCGCGCCGCCAGTCTCCGAGTTGTTCGCGCCTTCCGGCGCTGCGACACCTTCAGGCACGCCGGTGCCGAATTTCTCGGGGTGTTTGGAGACAGCTTTCTCCAGTCCGTAAGAGATGAACGAGGCGATCGTCGAGCCTGCACCCGGCAGCACACCGATGAGAAAGCCGACGACCGAGCCGTTCAGAAATGCGAAGCGGCACGCTTTCAACTCTTCGAGCGTTGGCAGGAGGTTGCGCAAACCTTTCGGCACGGGAAGCACTTGCGCTGCCTCCCGCTGCTCCATGTTGCCGAGCACTTCGCCCACGGCAAAAACGCCGATCGCGACGATCACGAAGTCCACACCGTCGAGCAACTCGGATTGACCGAATGTAAAGCGCGACACGGCAGTGAACAGGTCCGTTCCCATTCCGGCAATCCACAAGCCGACCAGCATCGCGAGCAACGCTTTCACGAGCGACCTGCCGGCGAGCAGCACGACCATCGCGAGTCCGAGCGCCATCAACGCGAAATATTCCGGCGAGCTGAACGAGAGCGCGACTTTCGCGAGCGGCGGCGAAATGAGCATGAGCGCAATCACGCCGACGGTGCCGGCGACGAACGATGCGATCGCTGCGATGCCGAGCGCGGCACCCGCGCGCCCTTTGCGCGCCATCTGATAGCCGTCGAGACACGTCACGACCGATGCCGATTCGCCCGGCACGTTCAGAAGGATCGACGTCGTCGAGCCGCCGTACTTCGCGCCGTAGTAAATACCGGCGAGCATGATGATCGCGCTCGTCGGATCCATTTTGAACGTGAGCGGCAGCAGCATCGCGATGGTCGCGGCGGGACCGAGGCCCGGCATGATTCCGACGACAGTGCCGAGAAAGCAGCCGACGAAGCACCACATCAGATTGCCCGGGGCGAGCGCGACGCTGAATCCCTGTATCAGGCCTGAGGCAACGTCCATCTCAGAATCCGAAAACGCCGACAGGGAGCGCGACGTTGAGCGCCAGCGGGAATATCAGATAGAAGGCCGCTGCGCTGCCGACGCTTGCCGCGAGCCCGAAGCCAAGGGGACGGCGGTACATCACGGACACGATAAATAACGTGAGCAGTGCGAAGCTCAGCAGGAATCCCAGCAGCTTCAGCAAGGCAACTGACAGCGCGAACGCGGCCCATGCGACGAGCGCGCGCCCAACCTCTCGCCAATCGGCACGCGTTTCAGATGCCGCAGCGCGCCGCTTCAGCGCCCCGATCATCAACGCGAGCGAAAGCGCGATGAGTGCAATGCCATACCAGAGCGGAAAAAATCCGGGGCCGGGGCCGTCGGGCGCCAGGTAATCCCACCGGCTCGCTTCGATGACCACGAAGACGCCGAGGCCCGTGAGCACGCCCCCGGAAACGACGTCTCCGTTCGCACCTGATTTCATGGCTGACGCGCCGCCGTCAGTCGTCGACGAGGTTCTTGTAGCGGCCTTTCGGCACGAGCTCGGCGACCGTGCCGCCGGGCGCGCGGAATTTCACCGGGATGACGCCCGGGTCGCTGATCATCCGGCAGCCATAGCCTTCGAGCCTTTTCCAGTAGCTCTGGATGTCGTCCACTTCGATGGCGAAGTGATGGATGCACGGTCCTTCGCCGGAGGCTTTCGATTCCGCCGACTGCGTGCCGTCGTCGTACTTGATGAGCGTAAAATCGATCGCGCCGTCGGTGAGATGGCGCGACAGATGATCGCGGGTCTTGCGAGTCTCCACTTCACGAAACCCGAAGACGTCCTGATAGAACTCGGTCGTTTTTTCGAGATCCTCGACTTTCAGCGCGAGATGCACTATCCGGTTCATGCTTCACCTCAATATGAATTGATTGAGCTTTTCATCCTTCAAGCTCGTAGCCTGCGTCTGCGAGCAGCGCACGAGCCGTTCTGAAGCGGTCGATGAAATCCTTCGCAAGCTGCGGTTCCTGCGCGCGGCTTGCGACCCCGGCGGAGTAGACGGCCTTCATCTGAAATGCCCCGGGGAGTGGGCCGGCATACGCGACGCCTTTGTTCGGCAGAATCTCCGTGATTTGCGTGATGCCGAGATCGCGAGCGCTGCCCTCCGCCGCAAGCCAGCGCATGGCTGCATAGCCGTTCGGGAAGAACTGCATGCGGTCGCGCACCTGGTCCGCGACTCCGAGCTTCTCCATGAGTCCGATGACGACCTTGCCTGCCGTCGCGACCGCCGGGTCGGGACAGACGATCCTTGCCGCGCCAAGCACCGCAGTACGCAGCGCATTCGCATCTGCGACCGATGGAGCCGGTGCGCCAGCCCGCACCGCAACGCCGGTCCCTACTCTGCCCAGATCGAAGCGTGAACCCTGCTGCACGAAACCGCTCGCGATGAGCTCGTCGATCATCGCCTGGGTCAGCGTGATCACATCGACCGGCTCACCGGCAGTGACACGCGCTTTCATGGCGCCCACTGCGCTGAACTCCGCCGCGACCTCGTGACCGGTCTCACGCCGAAAGGCGTCGATGATCTGCTCGGTAACCGCTTGCGCCGCGCCGGCGCTCAGAATTCGTACTGTTGCCACGTCAAATCGCCGCTGCGATCGCGTCGCCCATTCCGCGCGTGGATGCTTTGCCGCCGAGATCGGGTGTGAGCGTTTTTGCTTCCCTGATCACGCGTTCCACGGCGCGCTCGATCACGTCGGCGGCTTCGATCGCTTTCGGTTGCGCGTGCTTGTGACCGAGCCATGCGAGCAGCATCTGCCCGGAAACGATCATCGCGTAAGGATTTGCGATGCCTTTGCCCGCGATATCCGGCGCCGAGCCGTGCGTCGCCTGCGCCATCGCCCGATCCGGGCCGGCCGACAGTCCGGCCGCGAGCCCCAGACCACCCACGAGACCCGCCGCCGCGTCCGAAAGGATGTCGCCGAACGTATTCGTCGTCACGATCACATCGAATTGCTGCGGCTTCATCACGAGCTTCATTGCCATCGTGTCGACCAACACTTCGTCGTACGCGATATCGGGATACTGTTCAGCCATCGCGCGGCACTCTTCCGCGAACATGCCGCAGGCGAGCTTGAACACCGTGTCCTTGTGCACGGCCGTCACTTTTTTGCGCGGCCGCGTGCGCGCAAGCTCGAAGGCTGCGCGTGCGACTTTGCTCGAGCCCTGGCGCGTGATGACGCGTATGCCGATCGTCATGTCCGGCGTGGGCCGGAATTCGCCGTTGCCCATGAAAACGTTGCGATCCGGCGGCATGCCTTCGTTGTTCTCCCGCACGATGATGAGATCCACGTCGCTATAGAGCGCCGGAAGACCGGGCAGCGATTTCGCGGGCCTCACGTTCGCGAAAAGATCGTAGTGTTTGCGCAGGATCGGATGCGGATTGATCGCGTTTGGCTTACCTTTCGGATACGCCTGGTGGCCGATCGGTCCGAGTACCCAGCCATCGAGCGTGTCGAGCTTCTCGAGCGTCCCCGGAGGCAGCGTATAGCCGAGCTCATCGTACGCCTTGCGCCCGATCGGCACCGGATGCCAGTCGATCGCAAGCGCACACTTCTCGGCAGCCGCGCGCATGACCTTGATGGTTTCAGGCACGACCTCGAGCCCGATGTCGTCTCCTTCGAGAATACCGATCCTGAGAGCTGACGCGTTGTTCACCTGATCTCCGTCGGACGATGGACCGATCGCGCAGTGGCGGCGCGGCGCGAGAGCTTCGTGGCTTCGAACGTGGCCGCCAGGCGGCGCTCTTGCGGGTGGGAATTGCCTTTTTGGCCCGGCGATTCTAGCATCGGTGCCGTGCCGGATGTCACGACAAGAGAAACCGTGGACGACATGGACGCTGTGACAGGCGAGCTCGTACGCGCGCAGGCAGCTCATCTGCGCGGTATCGATATCGGGCAGCCACGCGCGGAGGAAATCGCAATGGATATCGGCAGGATCGTAGAAAGCGTCGCTGCGGTACGCGAGCGCCTGGACTTCAACGACGAACCCGGGCGCTTCGACGCTTGTCTGCATGCGCCTTCGGGCGGTCCGCGTCAGCGCAGATGAACGACCTCGCGTGTCTCACTTTGAGTGAGGCCGCCGCAGCCATCCGCCGCAGGAAAGTCTCATCGGCAGAGCTCACGCGTGCGTGCCTCGACCAGGTGAGTCATGTCCAGCCGAAGCTCAACTGTTTTATTTCCATCGAAGAAGAACAGGCACTCGAGGCGGCACGCAAAGCCGACCGGATGCTGAAGAAAAGTGCTCGCGTGGGGCCGCTGCACGGCGTGCCGCTCGCGCACAAGGACATGTATTACCGCGCGGGGAAAATCTCGACGTGCGGCTCTAAGATCCTGAAGCAGTATCGACCGGCTATCACCTCCACGGTCGTGGAGCGCCTCGAGCGCGCGGGCGCGATCTGGCTCGGCGGCCTCAACATGGCCGAGTTCGCCGCGAACCCGACAGGCCACAACGATCACTGGGGTCACTGCCGCAATCCGTGGAATGCGCAGCACATGACCGGCGGCTCGTCGAGCGGCTCGGGCTCGGCGGTCGGTGCTCGTGCGTGCTATGGCTCGCTGGGATCCGATACGGGCGGCTCGATACGTCTTCCGGCGGCGGCGTGCGGCGTGGTGGGCCTCAAACCGACGAACGGGCTCGTCAGTCGATATGGCGTCATGCCGCGCTCGTGGTCGCAGGACACCGTGGGCCCGCTCACGCGAACGGTCGCGGACTGCGCGCGCATGCTGCGCGTTATCGCAGGCGCCGATCCGAAAGATCCGACCTGCGCTTCGCTGCCGGTACCCAACTACGAGAAAGAGCTCGAAGGCCGCGTGAAAGGCCTCACGATTGGCGTGCCGACGAATCACTATTACGAGGAGGTCACCGCAGAGGTGCGCCGCCTGATGGAGGCAAGCCTCGCCGTGCTGAGCTCGCTTGGCGCACGTCTGATCGAATTGCCGGTGCCGGATCCTGCGCGCCTTTTCTTCCTTTCGAGCGCCATATCGATTTCAGAGGCCGCGGTCATACACGGTCGATGGATGCGCGAACGGCCGCAGGATTATTCGATGTACGTGCGCTCGCGCATCGAGCCTGGGTTTCACGTCCCCGCAACCACGTATCTCGAAGCGCTCAATCTGCGCGCGAAGTACCTCAGCGAGTTCCTCGAAACGGTCTACAGTAAAGTGGATGTGGTGCATACGCCCGTGATGGTGATGCCGCCGCCGGGCATTGCGGAGACCGAGCCGAAACAATCGGGGGATGTGGCTGCGCTGGTTTCGCGCATCACGCGCAACACGCGGCCGACCAACTATCTCGGCTTGCCGGCGCTTTCCGTTCCGGCAGGCTTCATCGGCGGGCTACCTGTTGCGTTCCAGCTCATGGGCCGTCCGCATTCCGAGGCCCTGCTTTTCCGGATCGGCCATCTGTATCAACGTGAGACCGACTGGCACCGCCGTCTGCCACCGCTCTGACCGAACGCCGGAAAATGTGAGAGGCGCGACCGCACCAAAACGAGCAACCGTCGCACCAAAATCGCCCTGGAGCATTCGCCGCATGTCATTGTGGTAAATGTAGATCCGTGAACACGCCCACCGGGCTACCGCTGGTGAAGGTCGAGGATCTGTCGGTGCAGTTCGTAAGTGCCGAAGCGACCGTGCGCGCCGTCAATGGTGTGAGCTTCACGCTGGAGCGCGGCGAAGTGCTCGGCATTCTCGGCGAGTCCGGCTCCGGCAAGAGCGTGACGCTGCGCGCGCTCATGCGGCTGCTGCCGCTCCGTAAGACACGGCTCGGCGGGCGTATCGAAATCGCCGGCGAAGACGTGATGGCGCTCGACGGTCCGGCGCTCGCGCGCTTGCGCGGCTCACGCGTGGCGATGATATTTCAGGAGCCGATGACAGCGCTCGATCCCGTTTTCACCATCGGCGACCAGATCGTCGAAGCGATCCTGCAGCACGAGCGTATCGGACGGCAGCAGGCTCGTGCGCGCGCGCTGGAGCTCCTCGAGCTCGTGCAGATTCCCTCCGCTCGCCGGCGGCTCGACGCGTATCCGCATCAACTGTCCGGAGGACTCCGGCAACGCGCGATGATCGCGATCGCGCTCTCCTGTCGTCCGGCCCTGTTGCTTGCCGACGAGCCGACAACCGCGCTCGACGCGACCGTGCAGATTCAGATCCTGCTGCTTCTTCGCTCGCTTCAGCGCGAGCTCGGCATGGCCATGATCTTCGTCACGCACGATCTGGGAGTCGCGGTAGAGGTTTCGCACAAAGTGTCCGTCATGTACGCGGGGCGCATGGTGGAAAGCGGATCGGTGCACGACGTGGTCCGCAACCCCCGACATCCGTACACCGAAGGGCTCATGCGTTCGACGGTGCACGAAGTTGCCAAAGGCGAGCGGCTCACGCCCATTGCCGGTTCTCCGCCCAATCTGGCCGCGCTGCCTCCGGGATGCAGCTTTGCACCGCGATGCCGCTACGCCGATGCCCGATGCCGCGTCGCTTATCCACCGCCTGTCACCATCGGCTTGCACGGACGATACGAACACGTCACGCGCTGCCTCTACCCGGACCGGGTCCAACGCGAACCCGACATGGAGTACGCACCATGACTGCACCAAACCTGCTTTCGGCGACCGAAGCAGCGGCAGCGATTGCCGCCGGAACGCTGAAGTCCGAAACACTCGTGCGCGCATGCCTCGATCGCATACGCGCCCGCGAATCGGAAGTGGAAGCGTGGGCGTATCTCGATCCGGAGCTCGCGCTCGCACAGGCCCGACAGTGCGATCGCGAAGCGCCTCGATCAAGGCTGCACGGCATTCCGATCGGCGTCAAAGATGTGATCGACACGGTCGAGATGCCGACCGAATACGGCTCGCCCATCTATAAAGGCCACAAGCCTTCGTGCGATGCAGCGTGTGTCGCCCAGGTGCGCGAGCTCGGCGGCGTCATCCTCGGCAAGACAACGACCACCGAGTTTGCAACGCGACATCCGTCCAAGACGCGCAACCCGAAAAATGGAGCGCACACGCCGGGCGGCTCTTCCGCGGGATCGGCCGCCGCGGTCGCCGACGCAATGGTGCCGATCGCTTTCGGCACGCAGACGTCCTCTTCGATCATTCGGCCCGCCGCCTACTGCGGGAGCGTCGGCTACAAACCGACGTTCAACCTCGTGAATCGCGCCGGTCTCAAATTTCTGTCCGAGTCGCTCGACACGATTGGTGTGCTCACGCGCACCGTTCCGGACGCAGCCATGATTGTCGAAGAGCTTTCCGGGAGCGCTCCGGCACGGTTCGAAGACGTCGCGACTCTCAAGCCCAGGATCGGTTTCTGCCGCACGCCTTATTGGACTCAGGCCGACGCCGCGACGCAGGCCGCACTGCTTGGCGCGCTTCCACGGCTTTCCCGTGCCGGCGCGAGCCTGGACGAAGTGGCGCTCGAGAGCGACTTTGCCGAGCTGGCCGACACGCAAATCCGCATGAGCTCGTACGAGTTCTACCGCGCGCTCACCTACGAGCGCACACGGTTTCCGCAGCTCATTTCCGATAGCCTCATGACGCGCATCCGTGCGGGATCGCTCGTGACGCGCGCCGATTACCAGAAGACTCAGGAAACGGCCGAGCGCTGCCGCAGAAAACTGGACGACGTCTGTCGCGAGTACGACGTGCTCATCTGCCCGAGTGCCACGGGCGAAGCGCCGCGCGGATTGAGCAGCACGGGCGATCCTGTATTTGGACTGACGTGGACGCTGATGCATGGACCCGCCATGACCCTGCCGGTATTCACCGGACCCACAGGCCTGCCGCTCGGGCTGCAGGTGACCGGGCCGCGCAAGTCCGATGCACGAACGCTCGTCGCAGCCGAATGGATTCGACGTGCACTGACGGATTGATTCCTTCAGACACACAACCGGGGAGAACGAAGATGATTCACTGCTTGGTACGGCCGCTCGTATATACGATTTCTGTTGCGGCACTGGTTGCATCGAGCTCTGCGCTCGCCCAAAAACGTCCGCTGCGCGTCGGCATGACGCTGTCCGAAATCTCGACGACGAGCGGCCAGCCGAACGGCGGCTTCGAAGGTTATCGCTTCACCGGCTACACGATTTACGACGCGCTCATCAACTGGAAGCTCGACGACGCGAAGACCGCTTCCGGGCTGGCGCCGGGCCTGGCGACCGAGTGGAGCGTCGATCCCAAAGACCACACGAAATGGATTTTCAAGCTGCGTAAAGGCGTCAAGTTCCACGACGGCTCGGATTTCAACGCCGACGCGGTGATCTGGAATCTCGATAAATGCTTCAAGAAAGATGCGCCGCAGTACGACGCGCGGCAGCAGGCGCAGGTCGCAGGACGCATTCTGTCGATCAAGAGCTGGCGCAAGATCGACGACTACGCCGTCGAGCTCACCACGCACGCGCCGGACTCCACGTTTCCCTATCAGGTGACCTACGTTCTGTATTCGAGCCCGGCGCAATACGAGAAGCTCGGCCGTGATTGGAACAAGTTTTCCGCGCAGCCTTCCGGCACCGGGCCGTTCCGGGTGGAGCGTCTTGCGCCGCGCGAGCGCCTCGAGCTCGCGCGTAATCCCAACTACTGGGATGCGAAGCGCGTCGCGAAATCCGAGCGCCTCATCCTCTTGCCCATACCCGAAGCGACCACGCGCGCTTCCGCGCTTTTGTCCGGCCAGGTGGATTTCATCGAAGCGCCGCCGCCGGATTTCATCCCGCGGCTGAAGCAGCAGGGTTTCCAGATCACTTCCAACGTATATCCGCACATCTGGCCGTACTTCATGAGCTTCAAGGAAGGCTCGCCCTGGCGCGACGTTCGCGTGCGCAAAGCGGTCAATCTCGCGATCGATCGTCCCGGCATCGTGAAGCTGCTGGGCGGCTTCGCGGAGCCGGCGGTCGGCATCGTCGATCCGTCCAGTCCCTGGTTCGGCAAACCGACGTTCGGGATCAAGCACGATCCCGCCGCCGCTCGCAAGCTTCTCGCCGAAGCCGGCTATTCGGCTGCGAAGCCGCTTGCGCTGAAAGTGTTCGTGTCGCCTTCCGGCTCCGGCCAGATGCTGCCGAAGCCGATGAACGAGTACATTCAACAGAACCTGAAGCAGGTCGGCATCAATCTCGAGCTCGTCACCGCGGACTGGGAGCAGTTGCGCAACTGCCGCCGCGCGGGCGCGGGCGCGCCCGTGTGCCAGGGCACGGACGGCATCAACAATTCATCGGCAACCGTGGATCCTTTCAGCGCATTCGGGCGCATCTACAGCAGCAAGGCCATACCGCCCGCGGGCTTCAACTACATGCATTTCTCGGATCCGAAAGTGGATGCGATGGTCGAACGCGTACAGACGACGTTCGAAGAGAAGAAGCGCGATCAACTGCTTGGCGAGCTGCACGCATACCTCGTCGACAATGCGGTCGATGTCTGGGTGGTGCACGATGTCGGCCCACGCGCGCTGTCCTCTCGCGTGCGCGGCTGGGTGCAGGCGAAGCACTGGTTCCAGGACCTGGCGCCGGTGTATGTCGCCGACTGATAAATGCTGAAATACATCCTCCGCCGCGTCCTCTACACCATTCCGATCGCCATCGGCGTATCGCTCGTGGTGTTCACTCTTGTACATCTCGCGCCGGGCGATCCGCTGTCAGCGGTGATGGGCGAAGTCGATCAGAAGATGCTCGTGGAAATGCGCAAATCTTTCGGTTACGACAAGCCGCTGCCGATCCAGTATGTCGTATGGCTCGGTAACACGCTCACCGGAGACATGGGATATTCGCTGCGCAGCGGCGCCCCGGTATTTCCGATGCTGATGAGCGCTGCGAAGAACACGATGGCGATCGGGGTTGCCGCCGCATTGCTGGGCTTCGTTTTCGGGATCGCAGCCGGGATGATCGCAGGCTACAACCATGGTACATGGCTCGATAAAGCCGTGTCCTCGACCGCGATCGCCGGCGTATCGATGCCGCATTACTGGCTCGCGATCATTCTGGTGATCGTGTTTTCCGTGCAGCTCGGATGGCTTCCATCGGTGGGCGCGGGATCGGCCGACAGCTTCTGGAGCTGGGAAGCGTGGCGGCACATGCTCTTGCCCGCGCTCGCCCTCGCAGCGATTCCCGGCGCCGTGGTCGCGCGGACTGCACGCGCAGCGGTCATGGAGATCCTGAGCATGGAATTCGTCGAGGCGTTGCGGGCACGCGGTCTGTCCGAGCGCCGGATCCTCCTGCACGTCGCCCGCAACGCGCTCCCGACGGTGCTCGCGGTGATGGGCCTGCAGTTCGCGCATCTGCTCGCGGGGTCGATACTCGTCGAGACGGTGTTCACATGGCCGGGCACCGGATACCTGCTCAATCTGGCGATCTTCGACCGCGACATGCCGGTGCTGCAGGCGACCCTCATGCTGCTCGCGCTCTTTTTTGTCTTCACGAACCTCGTGGTCGACATTCTGCAGGCGTGGGCTGACCCGCGCATCAACCGCGCATGAAGAGCGCGGATCCGGCAACGCTCACGGTCGCGTACGACACCGCGACCGGCGGGCGTGCGGAGCTCGGCGTTCCGGTCGGGCCCGCTGTCCAACGCACCTACTGGCAGAGCGTGGGCCGCCGGGTTCGTCGCGATTCATATACCGTCATCTGCGCCGCCGTGCTGCTGCTGATTACAGCCGCCGCCGTTTTTGCGCCGTGGCTGGGACTCGACGATCCGACGTTCTCGAACGTCGCGAAGCGGCTGCTTCCTGTCGGCTCGCCGGATCACGTCCTCGGGACAGACGAGCTTGGCCGCGACATGCTCTCGCGGCTCATCTACGGCGGACGGCTTTCGCTCATGATGGGCGTGCTGCCGGTTGCGGCGGCGCTGCTCATCGGCGGCGCGCTCGGCCTCATTGCCGGTTTCGCGGGCGGACGCACGAACATGGCGATCATGCGCGTGACCGACGTCTTCTATGCTTTTCCCTCGATACTGCTGGCCGTGGCGATTGCCGGCTCCCTCGGTGCCGGCCTCACCAATGCGCTCCTTGCGATCACGATCGTTTTCATCCCGCCGATCACGCGCGTCACCGAATCGGTGACGACGCAGGTGCGGACCATGGATTTCGTCGAAGCGGCGCGAGCGAGCGGCGCGAGCACCTACGCGATCATTCGCGTGCACATCCTCGGCAACGTCCTGGGACCGATCCTCGTGTATGCGACCGTGCTCGTGAGCGTATCGATCCTCATCGCGGCGGGCCTTTCGTTCATCGGCCTCGGCGCGAGCCCGCCCGCTGCCGAATGGGGTCTCATGCTCAACACGCTGCGGGAGTCGATTTTCCTCGCGCCGCTCAATTCCGTACTGCCGGGCTTCATGATTTTCGTGACGTCGATGTGCTTCAACCTGATCAGCGACGGATTGCGAAGCGCGATGGACGTCCGCTTCTGATGCTGACCGTCACGAACCTGCGCAAGTACTTCCCGGTCAGAGCCCAGGCGCTGGGCGGACCGAAGGTGGTCGTCCAGGCAGTGGACGGCGTGAGCTTTTCGATCGCGCAGGGCGACACGCTAGGCATCGTGGGCGAGTCCGGCTGCGGCAAGTCCACGACCGCACGGCTGCTGATGCAGCTCATCGAGCCTGACGCGGGCGAGATACGCTTCGACGGCCGGAAGCTCGGCGGGAGCGGCATGAGCATTCGCGAGCTGCGGCGGAACATGCAGATGGTGTTCCAGGATTCCTACGCATCGCTCAATCCGCGGCTGGCCGTGCAGGACAGCATCGCTTTCGGTCCGCGCACCCATGGCATGAGCGCGCAGGCAGCACGCGCCAAAGCGCGGGAGCTTCTCGGGCTCGTGAACCTCGATCCCGATCAGTTCGGCCCGCGCTACCCGCACGAGCTCTCGGGTGGTCAGCGTCAGCGCGTGAACTTCGCGCGCGCGCTCGCTCTCGAACCGCGCCTGGTGATCCTCGACGAGGCCGTATCCGCGCTCGACAAGTCGATCGAAGCGCAGGTCCTGAACCTCCTGATGGACCTCAAGGCCAACCTCGGCCTCACGTATCTTTTCATTTCACACGATCTGAGCGTCGTGCAGTACGTGAGCGATCATGTGCTCGTGATGTATCTCGGCAAAGTGGTCGAGGTCGGGCCCGTGGACGACGTTTACCATCGCGCACGCCACCCCTACACCGTGGCGCTTCTGAATTCGCGCCCGTCGATGGACCCTGACGTACATGTCGAGCAGCCGCCACTTGCGGGCGATCCGCCGAGCCCGATCGGACCGCCGTCCGGCTGCCGCTTCCGCACGCGCTGCGCTTTCGCCGAGGAAGTCTGCGCGCGTGCCGAGCCTGCGCTCACCGTTCAGGACACGAGCCCGGCGCACGCAGCGGCGTGCCACATGGTCATCCCCGGATCGGGCCACAGCCGGGCTGTGCAACAGGGCGCCTCCCACGTCCCGCCGCCCGCCTCACTCGCATGAAACAGCTGCACGCCGCGCGACACGCTGTCGAAGCCCATCTCATCACGGGCTTCCTGCTTTCGCACGGGATATCGGCCGAAGTGCGCGGCGAGTTTCTGACGAGCGGATGGGGCGAGCTGCCGCTCGACGTATGCTCCGTGTGGGTGACCGACGACGCGCAATTCGAGGCTGCGAACGAGCTGCTCGCGGCGTTCCTCAACGGAAGCTTCGCGCGCATGTTCGGCGGGCAAAGCTGGAGCTGTCCGCGCTGCGGCGAAAAGCTCGAAGGTCAGTTCACGCAGTGCTGGAGCTGCGGCGCCGCAAAACCCGCCCCTGCCTGAGCGCTACAGCGGCCTCACCCGCGCGATGACGCCGGCAATCGATCCGCCGACCATGAGCGGCAATGGGCTCAGGCGCCAGAGCATCATTGCGGCGATCGTCAGTCCAAACACGACCGCGGTGAACGCATCCGGCGCGGCGTGAGGCAGCAGCCGCGCGAGCGATACCGCGAGCACTCCGATCACCGCACTGGTGATGCCTTTCATTGCCGCTTTGAGCCAGAGAAGCTCCCTCAGGCGCTTCAACATCGGCACGATCGAAAGCATCAGTACGAATGCGGGGAAGAAAATCGCACACGCGCTCACGACGGCACCCGCAAACCCGGCGAGCCTGTAGCCGACGTATGCGGCGAGCATCAATATCGGCCCCGGCGTGAGCTGACCCAGTGCCAGGCCATCGATGAATTCCTGCGCCGTCAACCAGTGAAACTGGTTTACGACCTGCTCCTGGATGAAAGCGAGGATGGTGATTCCGCCGCCGAAAGTGAACGCGCCGACTTTCATGAAAAAGAGCGCAAGCTGCCACGGGCCGGGCGGTCCGGCGGACGCCGCAGCGGCTTCACCGGCCGGCGAGTACACGATATGCGATAGCGCCATCGCGACAAGGATCGCTGCGGCGATCGCGGATCCCCATGCTCGCGAGTGGTAGAGAGCGACGCCGGCGCAGCCTGCGAGCAGCAGCACGGGCGCAATGCCGATCGGCGCGTACGCGAGCAGTCCGGCACTCGCGACAGCGATGAGGATTTGCGCGGCGCTTTTCATGACCACTCGACCCAGCCGCCACACCGCCACGGCAAATATGGCGAGTACGACCGGACCGATCCCATAGAAAACGTCGCGCGCCGCCCCAAGGTTCCCGTACGCGGTGTAAAGCCAGGTGAGCGACATCAGTATGAGAAAAGCGGGGAGCATGAAGCAGAGCCCCGCGATAACACCGCCCCGCCATCCATGACACGCGTGACCGATGTAGATGCTGAGCTGCGCCGCGGGCGGCCCGGGCAGCATGTTGACGAGCGCGAGGCCTTCGAGAAAAGCCTCCTTGGACAGCCAGCGCCTCTTCTCCTGGATCTCGGACTGCATGATGCCGAGAATCGCCGGACCGCCATAGCTCAGCGCGCCGATCTTCAGGAAGGCGCCCGCGACCTCCCGCAGCCCACAAGCCTGTCGTGACGTCGGCTCCATGTCGTCATTGCTTCACTGTTTCGCCGGAAGCGTAAGAAAAATCGTCGAACGCCGTTACGCTGTCCGCTTTCGTCCACAAGCCAACGCCGCCCGCGCCGGAGATGTGCGCATCCTTCACCTCGATGTACACCTTGCCGTCGAGCGTCACCTTGATGCTGGCCCCTGCGAAATCGACGCGTAGCGTGTGCCATGTATTCTTCGGTACGGGGGCATCCACGTACTTGATCGTGTTCCTTCGGCCGTTCGCCGTGTAATAAAGCGAAACGTTGTTCTCGAGCGCGTTCGCGCGGGCGACGTAGTAGTTGTTGCCGTCCTTCCACCGCCAGATCACGCCGCCTGCCTGATCGCGCTGGCCCGCCAACGGCTTGAACTTGACCTGCACGAAACCGTTCGCAATCGATTCGGCCTTGAGCGCGCACCAGGGAAAATCACCGACGCCCGACTGCTTCAGCACGTTCGGTTTGCTTGGCGCGTCCGCGTCGGCTTCCACCGTCCAGCGCGCAGTACCAGACCCCGTGACGCCGCACGCCCATTCGGCCGGCAATGGCCCGGGGCTCAACCCATCGAAGTTAACGACCTGTGCCATCGCGTCCCCCGTCGTGATCAGGACAGTGAGGAGAAAACCGCGAAGCCGGTGCCGTGCCATGACGAATGTTTATACGCCGGCTCGCGTGAATGAGTCGTGAGTATCTTCAGTACTGTGTGCTGACGGGCCTTAGCACCCACGTCCGGCCGGCTTTCTGCCGCCATCCCGTCGGATCCCCCGCCGGCGCTGTCTTGCCGGCAAGAAACAACACGCCACCCGAGTTGATCATCGTCGCATGATCTGTGAGCATGCGCGCGGCCAGCGGCTCGACGCTCGCGACACGG
>Ga0075431_100003629_pt1 | contig 14955 bp, 12 predicted proteins | sample RhiMetdeltSRZDD5_FD_75297 | JGI IMG/M metagenome (GOLD analysis project Ga0075431, IMG submission 75297) | Populus rhizosphere microbial communities from Tennessee, USA - Rhizosphere MetaG P. deltoides SRZDD5 | ecosystem: Host-associated > Plants > Roots > Rhizosphere > Soil | place: USA... | reverse complement strand
GCCATCATCGGCTTTTCCGATCTGCTGCTGCTCAAGCAGCGCCCGACCGACGCGGCCTATCGCGATATCATGAACATCAAGCAGAGCGCGCACCGCGCCGCCGGCCTCGTGCACCAGCTGCTTGCATTCTCCCGCCGCCAGACGCTGCAGGCCGAGGTGCTGGAACTGGGCGAGACGCTCACGGACCTGGCACCTCTGCTCAACCGTTCGCTCGGAGAGACAATCACGCTGAAAATCTCGCCGGGCCGCGACCTTTGGTACGTGAAGGCGGACCGGACGCAGTTCGTACAAGTGATCATCAACCTGGCCGTTAATGCGCGCGATGCCATGCAAAACGGCGGCACGCTCTCGATCCGCACCCGCAACGTTAGCGAACGGGAAAGCTTGAAGCTGTCGGGCTCGGGCGTGGCAGCCGGCGAATACGTGCTGGTCGAGGTCGAGGATACTGGCTGCGGCATGACCCAGGAGGTGATGGGCAAGATCTTCGAACCGTTCTTCACCACCAAGGATGTCGGGAAAGGCACGGGTCTCGGCCTGTCGACGGTATACGGCATCGTCAAGCAGACGGGCGGCTATGTGTTTGCCGACAGCGAGCTTGGCAAGGGCACGACATTCCGCGTCTACCTGCCGCGCCACATCGTCGAGAGTGTGGAGGAGATCGCCCCGACCGAGAAGAAGAAGGAGGTCGTGCGCGACCTCACGGGTACGGGGCGCGTGCTGCTGGTGGAGGACGAGGACATCGTGCGCCAGGTCGCCGCTCGCGCGCTGCTGCGACAGGGCTACGAGGTGCTGGAAGCCGGCACCGGCGTCGAAGCCCTGGAAGTGATGGAGCGTGAGAAGGGCCGCGTCGATATCGTGGTGAGCGACGTGGTGATGCCCGAGATGGATGGTCCAACGCTGCTGAAGGAGCTGCGCAAGACCAATCCCGACCTCAAGATCATTTTCGTCTCAGGCTACCCGGACGACGCGTTCAAGAAAACGCTCGACGAGAACGAAGCCTACGCCTTCCTCGCCAAGCCCTTCACGCTGCCGCAGCTGGCCGCCAAGGTGAAGGAGCAGCTCGCCGCCTAGCCTGCTTTGGAGATCTTGGCACACCGACGGCCGCACAATGCCCTTGCCGGCCGGCGCGCGCTGCGCCCCGCACGGGACGGCTGACAACTGCTGCGGATGGATCGTCAGTCCTCGCGGAAGACTTTCTCGCGGCGCTCGTGGCGCTCCTGAGCTTCCAGTGACAGCGTTGCGATCGGACGGGCATCAAGCCGCTTTAACCCAATCGGCTCGCCCGTCTCCTCGCAATAGCCGTAGGTTCCCTCCTCGATGCGCGCCAGCGCCGCGTCGATCTTGGCGATCAGCTTGCGCTGGCGATCGCGGGCTCTGAGTTCGAGCGCCCGATCCGTCTCGGAGGTGGCGCGATCCGCGAGGTCGGCGTGCTGGGCTGAGTCCTCGTGCAGAACCTGCAGCGTCTCGCGGTTCTGCCGGATGATCTCTTCTTTCCAGGCCACCAGCTTGTTGCGGAAATACAACCGGTGCCGCTCATTCATGAACGGCTCGTTCTCGGACGGCTGATAACCCTCGGGGAGCACGATCGCGCTTGCCCGTCCAGTCGCCTTACGCGGCTTGCCTGCGCCATTCTTGTGAACGTCGTTAGTGCGTGTTTCGGATCGCCCGCTGGATGCAGCTCTAACAACGGTCTTGGCAGCGGCTTTCTTGTCGGCTTTACGCGGATCCGCTTTGGTCATGCGCGCTTCCAGACGGCTCCTGCACCTCTGCAAACCTCGCGCCGCGAGCCGGTCGGCGCGATTTGCGTGCCCGTATTTAAGCCTCTGTTATTGCAAGTCAAGCGGTTGCAGAGACCGCCGATCATAGCCTCCGGCCAATGCCGACCAGCGTTAACACCGCGGCTTGATTGGCGAAATCTCTGCACACCATCCTCTGTTTGATATCCTCTAGTTTCAGTAGCGATCATTGTTTGCTACACGTTTACCGTGCATTCATTTGTCTGCGGCATAGTCGGCAGCGACACGACGGAATTGGGACCCTGCAGAGCGGCGAACTAGGCGATCGAAACCGGTAGGGAAAAGTTGCCCCTCCCCCGCAACTTTTCTCCACCACTCGATCGTCGATGCCGGGTTCCGACAAGCGACGCTTTTCCCTGCGTTCTCCCCCCCAAGCGTCGCCGCGCCACTTCCAAATGCCGCCTGGAAGTGGCGCCTATCTTTTCCAGCTCCTCCCCTCCTGCGTCAGTCGCTTGCTTGCTGGGCGCCAAGCTCACCCCTACTGTCGCGCGTCCATTTCCGGCTTGGGAGCGCGCGCTCGGCATCATGCTGTTCAAGGGTACCAAGGACTACGTGGCGACCGATGACCTCAAGGTCGCCGTTAACGCCGCCATTACGCTTCAGCGCCCGCTGCTTGTGAAGGGCGAACCCGGCACCGGCAAGACGGTGCTCGCCATGGAGGTGGCCAAGGCCGTCACGGCGCCGCTCATCGAGTGGCACATCAAGTCCACCACCAAGGCGCAGCAGGGGCTGTACGAGTACGACGCGGTCAGCCGCCTGCGCGACAGCCAGCTCGGCGACGAGCGCGTCAAGGACATCCGCAATTACATTCGTAAGGGCAAGCTATGGGAGGCGTTCACCTACGGCGAGCGCCCCGTGCTGCTGATCGACGAGATCGACAAGGCTGACATCGAGTTCCCCAACGATCTGCTGCAGGAACTCGACCGCATGGAGTTCTACGTCTACGAAACCGGGGAGACCATCAAGGCCACCCACCGTCCGATCGTGCTCATCACCTCCAACAATGAGAAGGAGCTGCCCGACGCCTTCCTGCGCCGCTGCTTCTTCCACTACATCAAGTTTCCCGATCCGGAGACCATGCGCGCGATCGTGGAGGTGCACTTTCCCAACCTAAAAGGCCGCCTGGTTTCGGAAGCGCTGAAGGTCTTCTACGACGTTCGGGACGTGCCGGGCATCAAGAAGAAGCCCTCCACCTCCGAGCTGCTCGACTGGCTCAAGCTGCTCCTCAATGAGGACATCAGCCCGGAGACGCTGCGCGAGAACGATGCGCGCAAGCTGATCCCGCCGCTGCACGGGGCCCTTCTCAAGAACGAGCAGGACGTGCATCTGTTCGAGCGCCTGGCGTTCCTCAGCAAGCGCCAGGGATAGCGGGGCTGCGATGATCAACGAAGCAGCGTTGGCCGGCTTTGCTCCGCTGGCTGGCGGGCTCGTCAAGCCGATCTATGCCGACTACTCGTTCGGCAACATCCCCGACACCATCGAGTTCCTTTTCACTGGCGAGGCGAGCCGCGGCCCGTTGCTGCCGCCCGACTGCTTCGGCGGCTCCTATCCGCGGCCAGCCAAGATCGTGCTGGTGTTCGTCGACAGCTTCGGCTGGCAATTTTGGCGCGAGCACGGACACCGCTTCCGCGCCACCAGCCGGGTCGTCGAGCACGGCACGCTGACGCCGATTTCGGCCCTCTTTCCCTCCACCACCGCTGCCTCCGTCTCGACGCTCAACCTCGGCGTTCTGCCCGCCGCGCACGCCCTCTACGAGTGGAACATCTACATCCCGGCCTACGGCGAGGTTATTCAGTCGCTCGCCTTCACTCCCCTCGGCCGCCATCCGCGCGATGCCTGCCTGAACAAGGGCTACGATCCAAGCGCGCTCCTAGAGCTACACGAGACGCTGCACCAGCGCCTCGGCCGGCGCGGGGTACGCTCCGTCCAGTTCTCGCATGCCAACTATGCAGGCTCAGCCTACAACCGCGTCGCCAGCGCCGGGGCAGAGGTGGTGGTGCACGGCACGCCGGCAGAGGCTCTCGTGCAGCTCAAGGACGCGCTGCGACAGACCAGCGGCAAGGCGCTGCTCAGCGTGTATTGGGCGGCGATCGACACCATGGCCCACATTCACGGGCCGGGCAGCGCCTATCATGCAGCCGAGATCGCCAGCTACTGGCACACCTTCGATGCTGTCATGCGCGACATCGATAGCCCGGACACGCTGTACTTGTTCATTGCCGACCACGGCCAGGTGCAAACCGATGTGCGCGAGACCATCTATCTCAACGAGCGCGTGCCGGAGCTGGCAGCGTGTCTGCCCGTCAGCCCGACCGGCAATCCCATCTATCCGAACGGTGCGCCGCGCGACGTCTTCCTGCACCTGCGCCCTGAGCGCAAAGCCGAGGCGCTCGAGCTGCTGCACCAGAATTTTGATGCCGATGCGCTCATCCTGCCCATCGAGGATGCGCTGGCGCAGGGCTTGTTCGGCCCAGGCCCCATCAGTCCGGAGTTGCGGCGGCGGCTCGGCGATGTGCTGATGCTGCCTTACCGCAACCGCTTCATCTGGTGGCGGCAGAAGGGTCTGCTGCAGAACACCTTTCACGGCCACCACGGCGGCCTGCTGCCCGAGGAGGTCATCACCGTGCTGGGGGCGGTCGACAGCCTGTGACGCCGTGCAATCGGCATCGGCATCGACTAACCTGCTGGCCTACACCCGAGACACACGAATGTTCGCCACGTTCTTCTATGAGCTGAAATCCGCCAAGGTGCCGGTCACCCTGAAGGAATACCTGACGCTGATGGAGGCGCTGCAGGCCGACCTCGCCGATCGCAGCGTCGAGAACTTCTACTACCTGTCGCGCGCCGCCCTGGTGAAAGACGAGCGCCACCTCGACAAGTTCGACCAGGTGTTCGGCCATGTCTTCAAGGGCCTTGAGCTGATGCGCGAGGCGATCGAAGCAGCCATCCCAGACGAGTGGCTGCGTCTCGTATCCCAGCTCTATCTGTCGGATGAGGACAAGGCCAAGATCGAGGCGCTAGGTGGCTGGGACAAAATCATGGAGGAGCTGAAGAAGCGCCTCGCTGAGCAGAAGGGCCGCCATCAGGGTGGCAGCAAATGGATCGGCACCGGCGGCACCTCGCCTTACGGCGCCTACGGCTACAACCCGGCCGGCGTACGCATCGGCCAGAAGGAGAACCGCAACAACCGCGCCATCAAGGTATGGGACAAGCGCGAATACAAGGACCTTGACGACAGCGTGGAGCTCGGCACGCGCAACATCAAGGTGGCGTTGCGCCGCCTGCGCAAGTTCGCGCGCACCGGTGCGGCCGACGAGCTCGACCTCGACCACACCGTCAAGGGTACCGCGCAGAAGGGCTACCTCGACATCCACATGCGGCCCGAGCGGCGCAACGCGGTCAAGGTCTTGATGTTCTTCGACGTCGGCGGCTCGATGGACTGGCACATCAAGACCGCTGAGGAGTTGTTCTCGGCGGCGCGCACCGAGTTCAAGCACCTCGAATATTTCTACTTCCACAACTGTCTGTACGAATTCGTCTGGAAGGACAACGCGCGGCGCTGGACCGAGCGCACGCCGACCTGGAGCGTGCTGCACACCTACCCGGCCGACTACAAGGTGATCTTCGTCGGCGACGCCTCCATGAGCCCCTACGAAATCTCGGTGCCGGGCGGCTCGGTCGAGCACATGAATGAGGAGCCGGGCGCGCTCTGGATGCGGCGCATCACCGACATCTACGAGCACTGCGTTTGGCTCAACCCGGTACCCGAGCACCACTGGGGCTGGACGCCCTCCATCAAGATGATGCGCACCGCCGTTAGCGATCGCATGTACCCTCTGACGCTCGAGGGCCTGGACCGCGCCATGCGCGAGCTGATGCGCTAAGCGTGGCCCGCCGGCCCCGGTCAAGCTCGCGCCAGCCTCTTGTGGAACACGGGGACCCGCCGGGCTATGCAAGTTGCGCCGTCTGGCCGATCTGCCATTGTCTGGTCTTGAAGGGGGGCTAATTGCGGCCTCAATTAGGGGACGAGCGACGCTGGGACATGTCATGCCCCAGCGTCCCGGAGGGGGTGCGATGGACCGCACGACCAAGGGAATTGGCGCAGGGCTGCTGCTGCTTATGACGGCCCTGCACGCGGGCTGTGGTAGCGGAGCGAGCGGGCTCACGGCGGCCAGCCTTGCCGCCGACACGCCAGGCATCAGCAATGAAGACCCGATGGCTCGCCCGATCCAAGTGGCCTGGACGTCGGCCCGTGCGCAACGGTGCGGCTTCAATTTCGATACCGCCAAGATGCGCAGCAATTACCTGGGTTACGAGCAGCGGCAGGGAGCGGCCGGCGAGCAGCTGATCAAGATCCAAAACAGCTACGACACGACCTTCAGGACCATCTCCGGCAAGGTGTCGTCCGATCCCGACTACTGCACCGATAAGCGCAGCAACTTGATCAAGGCCGACCTGCAGCGGCACCTCGCCGGCGACTACAAACCCAACCTGCCGCAACCGGCCAAGGCCGAGCCTCAGTGCGGCGGGCTGTTTGGGGGCGCCTGCGACAGCGGCGAGCCCGACCGGAAGTTCGACTCCAAGGAATTCTACGACGAGCTGGAGAAGCGCAAGAACAAGAGCTGATCAGCCGACGCCCAGCTTCTTCTGCAGCGAGGAGGAAGACGTCGTGTACTGGAACAGCAGCTTCTTGCCCGGATAGACGATCTTGTGCGCGGCCTGCGCCGCCAGCGCCACCTCGTGGAAGCCCGACAGAATGAGCTTCAGCTTGCCCGGATACCAGTTGATGTCGCCAACCGCGAAAATGCCGGGCTCGCTCGTCTCGAACCTCTCGGTGTCGACGTGGATCAGGTTCTCGTGGAGATTGAGGCCCCAGTCGGCCACCGGGCCGAGCTTCATGGTCAGGCCGAAGAACGGCAGCAGCCGGTTGCAGGGATAGCGCACCTCGCCGTCCTTACCCTTGAGGACTACCGCCTCGAGCTGGCCGGCTTCGCCTTCGAGCGCGCTCATCTGTCCGATCACCAGGGCGATCTTGTTGTCCGCCACCAGCGCGCGCATCTGCTCCACCGAATGGGGTGCGCCGCGGAAATCATCGCGCCGGTGCATGAGGGTAAGCGAGCGGGCGATCGGCTGCAGGTTGAGCGTCCAGTCGAGTGCGCTGTCCCCGCCGCCGACAACCATCACGTCCTTGCCGCGGAAATCGTCCATGCGCCGCACGGAATAGAACACCGACTTGCCTTCGTAGGCCTCGATGCCGGCGAGCGGCGGACGCTTGGGCGTGAACGAGCCACCGCCCGCCGCAATCACCACCGCCTTGGCAAGGAACTGGGTGCCGGCGTCGGTGACGAGGCGGAAGCGGCCGTCGTCCGTGCGCTGCAGGGCATCGACGCGCTGGCCGAGATGCAACGTGGCGTTGAACGGCTTGATCTGCGCCATCAGCGCATCGGTCAGACCTTGTCCGGTCACAATCGGCAGGCCGGGTATGTCGTAAATCGGCTTTTCTGGATAAAGCTCGGCGCACTGGCCGCCGGGCTTGTCGAGAATGTCGATGACGTGCGCCTGGATGTCGACCAGGCCCAATTCGAACACCGCGAACAGGCCGACTGGGCCTGCACCAATTATGACGGCATCCGTCTCGACGACGGGCGCGCCGGTTGCACCTTCAGCTGCCATCACTGGTGTCCCGATTGCGAAGTTCGCCACACTTGCTGCCAACGCCTCGAGTGAACTTCGCCATCACAAGCGATGCTGGAAGCATAGGCTTAGTCGCATGCTTGACACCGAGACATTCGCTCAGAACCAAGCTGCGAACGCTGGCGAAAGTGTCGATCATCACACGACTGTTCCAATGCGAGTTGGGCACTGCTCACTGCTTCTTGCCGGTCCCGGCTGACATATAGTGCCTGAGCGTGCAACTGCTAAAGCCCGCTTCGGTAAGGTTCTTGCGCACGCTGGCGGTCGCATCCTCACGCGACTCGGCCGCCGCAGCCGCGCAGCCATGCCTCGGCCGGGAGCAGCACATCACGGCGAACACGTCTTCCATATGGTTGGTGGTCGCCGGGCCGTTGGCACACGTCTTCGACACCTTCTCGCAGACGTCAACTGCGCGCTCCTTGGCCTGCGCCTCCGTCGCCCCCCAGGCAACCGTCGACGACACCTCGCGGTTCGGATCAATGGCGGCCCAGCGCTGCTGTTGAGCCCACGCTATGCCGGTCGAAGCAAGCCCAATCGTGACCAGGATGGCGAAAAATGCCGCAGCCGAGGCGCGCATGCCTTGCTTCTCCGTGGAGCTCGACGACGGTTAACGATAGCGCGCGCCGGCAAACGCCGTCCAGCAACCGGGGTTGCACACTAGAACTGCTTTTCGGGGACGCTTACGACGAGGCCGTCCAGTTCGTCGCGGACCTTGATCTGGCAGGACAGGCGGCTGGAGGCTCGCACATCGAAGGCGAAATCCAGCATGTCCTCTTCCATCTGCGAGGGCGGGCCCACCTTCTCGCGCCAGGCATCGTCCACGTAGACGTGGCAAGTGGCGCAAGAGCACGCACCGCCGCATTCGGCCTCGATGCCGGGCACCAACTCCTTGCGGGCCGCTTCCATCACGGTCATGCCCGGTTCGGCCACGACCTCCTGGCGCGTGCCGTCCGGCTGGATGAACGTGATCTTGGCCATGGGCAGGCGGGCCTCGCGGAATTTGTCCGGGCATGTCGATGCGCTGCGACCTGCAGGCCAGAGCCCTGACCAGACAGGCTGATTGCGGCCGCGAGTGTTAGCGGGGGCAGCGCGGATCGGCAAGCGCCATGCCCGCCCCGCCGTGGCCGGCACTGCTTGGGGAGCCTCATTGCAGTGGGAGCAGGCGCTGGATGCAGCCTCGCACGTCCTCCATCGCCTGCGTGACGGCGGCGATGGCCTGGGCGCGGAGGTTCTCGTCGTGGGTCACGGCGTCTGCGCTCTCAAGATGGAGGCGTTCAGCCATCTCAGCGATGCGTGTGAGGCGGCGCGCACCGATGGCAGCGCTCGAACCCTTGATGGTGTGCACGGCTTCCGCCCATTCCTTGCCCGTCTTGGCGTTGCGAAGCTGCTCCAAGTATAGGGGTGAATGATCCATGAATAACCGTAAAACTTCTTCTTCGAGCGCCGCATTACCCAATGTAAAACGACGAAGATATTCGAGATCTATCGCATCCGAGGGCGTGTGGCCGTCGTATCGATCATTGCGAGCCAACGGCTTTTCTGCGCCTAACTCTGTGCCTCTACTCCCCACCGCCGCCTCTCCCTGGCACTGATCCTTAAATGTCCTGCAATCGTCCTGCAATCGCCCTGCAATTGCGTTGCACGTCCGAAGACGTTCCCCGACGCCCGTCCAGCCAACCGCAGCCCACCCTGCCGGTCGCATGCGCTGCATCATGCGGCCGGAGAAATGACCCAACCGTTAAGGCGTGCCTGCTGCACCACGGTCGCCGACAAATGCATGTCAGGTGAGGGTGTTGGCGACCGCACCAATCTTCGTTTTGCCCAATTGCGTGCCTAGCTAGACAGCAACGCGAGGCGCGCGGGGGAGCCGCGATAGAGCGCGCCTGCGCACGGGAGGCTGATCACCAGTTTTCCGCGTTCCGTGCCTGTGCCCTTCTGGGTAAATAGGTTATGTGTCGATGCTGAACGGTTGGGGCACCGCGTCGCGTCGCAATTGGACTGGGGAATGGCTCACGACGGCAAGACGCAGCGGGAGACGGCCAAACGCACGTTGGGCCTCGCCACGCTCGGCCGTCCGCCTGTGCCGCCCAAACAGGCGAACGGCGCTGCAAAGGCGCCCGAGCCGCCGCCGATCCCACCGGCAGATGTTGCCGCAAAACCCGACGAACCGATCGAGGACGAAGGCCAACGGCGGACGGCCAAGCGTCGGCCGGCTGGTCCTGCGCGCTCGCGGGTTGCCGCCAACGACGACGTGCCGTCGATCGGCGGCCTGATATTCGCGCTCCAGCAAAAGCCGTCCAACCAGCCCTTCATGATGGCCGCCGCTGCCTCCGGCGGCTGGCTGGCCATCGGCGCCCTGCTCGCCTGGGCTTTCCTGTCGCCGGTGATCGCCACCGCGCCCAGCGCCGGCGCCGTCTTCACCAGCCCGATGATGATCGTCGTGCTGGCCACCATCGGCCTGCCAATCGCGCTGTTCTGGTTCTTGGCCATGCTGGCAGTACGCGCGCAGGAATTGAAACTGATGTCCTCGGCCATGACCGAGGTGGCCGTACGGCTTGCCGAGCCCGACCGCGGTGCGGAGCAGGCCGCGGCATCGCTGGGCCAGGCGGTCCGCCGGCAGGTGTCGTTCATGAACGAGGCGATCTCGCGCGCCCTTGGACGTGCCGGCGAGCTGGAAGCGCTAGTGCACAACGAGGTTGCCGCACTCGAGAAGTCGTACGGCGAGAACGAGCACAAGATCAAAGGCCTGATCCAGGAACTGGTGGGTGAACGGCACGCCCTGGTGAGCACCACCGACAAGGTCTCGGAAACGCTCAAGTCGATGGGCAGCGAGGTGCCCAACCTGATCGAGAAGTTGTCGCAGCAGCAGATAAAGCTTGCCAAGATCATCGAAGGCGCCGGTCAGAACCTGATCGCGCTGGAAGGTCAGCTGGCCACCGCCAGCGGCAGCCTCGAGACCTCGCTTTCAAACCGCACCCAGCAGCTGCAGGCGGTCCTTGACGACTACACGGTGGCCCTCGACGCCACGCTGGCGAGCCGCGCCGAGGCACTCGATGTGCAGCTGGTGGAGCGGACGCGTGCGCTTGATGCTGCCTTCGCCGAGCGTCTGTCGCTGTTTGACGATTCGCTGCGGCGCTCCACCCTCGCCATCGACAGCGCCGTCAGTGAAAAGGCGCGCGCGCTGACCTATGCCATGGAGAACCACGTCAAGTCGCTCACCGATACGCTCGGCCGCCAGGCGCATAATATCGACGAATCGCTGATGACCGGCATCGATGCCGTGCGGCGTACCAGCGATAGCATCACGCGCCAGTCGCTGCAGGCGATCGAAGGCCTGTCGAGCCGCGCCGACCTGCTCAAGAACGTCTCGGAAAACCTGGTGCAGCAGATCTCCGGTGTCACCACCCGTTTCGACAGCCAGGGCAATTCCATTGTGCAGGCGGCCAATGCGCTGGAGCACGCCAACGCGCGCATCGATTCTACGCTGCAGAAGCGGCACAGCGAGCTCAACGATACGCTCACCCGCATGAGCGGCAAGGCCGAACAGCTCGATCAGGTGATGCGCGGCTATACGCAAACGGTGGAGGGCTCCATCGCCAACGCCGAGGCACGCGCGCGCCAGTTGCTGGAGCAGCTCGCCAACGGCACTGCAGCCCACTCCCAGGCGGCGCTCGAAGAGCTCGACCGTCTGCGCATGCAGACCGATGCCAGCTCTCGTGCCGTGGTGAGCGAGATCGAGCGGCTGCGCAACCAGACCGAGGCGCAGGCTTCGCGCACACTCGAGGACATGCGCAGCAAGTTTTCCGGCGTGTCGCAGGAGGTCAACCAGCATCTGGGCAGCATCGCCAACCGCTTCAACGAGACCTCCAACGACCTGCGCGCGCGCGCCTCGCGTGCGGCTGCCGAGCTGCAGAGGGAGCAGGACCGGCTGCGCGCCGAGGCCGACCGTCTGGACCAGGAGCGTGTGCGCAGCAGCGAACCCGAACGTCTGCCCGCCCCTGCGCGCGGGAGCGCGGACGTGATGCGCGCTGCGCTCAACGATCAGCTACGCGCGCTTGAGCAGCTGTCCTCGCTGTCAGGTCGCGAGCGCCAAGACATCACCCTGCCGGGAGGGGGCAACCCGGTGCCGCACAGCAATACGCTGTCGCTTGCCGCCGCCTATGCCGAGCAGCCAGGCGCACAGCTTCCCGTACCCATGCAGAATGGCGGCGACAACGGCTGGTCGCTGGGCGACCTGTTGCAGCGCGCCTCGCAGGATGATGACGGCACGCGGGCTGCCCCGACCATCAACACCGAGGTTATCGCCCGCGCTCTCGATGCAACCACCGCATCGGCCATCTGGTCGCGCTTCCGGGCTGGCCAGCGCGGCATCATGGTACGCAGCATCTATACCGCCGAGGGGCGCGCCACCTTCGACGAGATGAGCGAGCGCTACAAGAGCGATCCGACCTTCCAGCGCATGATCGATCGCTTTCTGCACGACTTCGAGCAGATGCTGCGCGGTGTCGAGCAGAAGGATCCCTCCGGCCGCGGCGTGCACAACCACCTGATCTCCGAAAGCGGCCGCGTCTATTTGTTCCTCGCCCACGCCAGCGGGCGGCTGCGCTAGCCTCCCAGCGGAGGTCTACGCGAATTTCGCCAATCACATGGCTAGGACAATTCTGTAAGCTTGGCTGCGGACACTATCGGCGAGATTGGTCGAATCTCGCAATCGGGAGACCGAAGCCCATGGCGCTCAGCGTCGAGGCGACCGTCGAAACCTGGCCGATCGCCGGCACCTTCGCGATCTCGCGCGGTGCCAAGCGCGAGGCGGTGGTGGTCATCGCGCGGGTCGGCGACGGCCGCACGACAGGCCGCGGCGAATGCGTGCCGTACGCCCGCTACGGTGAGTCGGTCGACAGCGTCTGCGCCGCCATCGAGGGCATCGGCGGGCTGACGACACGGGCGGCGCTGCAGCAGAAGCTGCCCGCAGGCGCTGCCCGCAACGCACTCGACTGCGCCTTGTGGGACTACGAGGCCAAGCGTGACAACACCACGGTGGCCGTGCTCGCCGGACGCCAGCAGCTGCGCCCCCTCACCACCGCCTACACGCTCAGCCTCGACAGCGCGGAAGCCATGGCAACCAAGGCCGCCGCTGCTTGCAAACGCGGCCTGCCACTTCTCAAACTGAAGCTCGGCGGACCGGGCGATGATCGGCGCATGCGCGAAGTGCGTGCCGCCTGCCCCAACGCGCGCCTGATCGCCGATGCCAACGAGGCCTGGACGCCGGCTTTGCTGCCCGAGCTGATGCGGGTCGCCGCCGAGACGCGCATGGAGCTGATCGAGCAGCCCTTACATGCCAAAGACGATGCCGCGCTGGCCGGAGGTCCTCATCCCGTGCCGGTGTGCGCCGATGAGTCGCTGCACACCCGCGAGGGGATCGCCGAGCTGGCCGGCCGTTACGATGCCATCAACATCAAACTCGACAAAGCGGGCGGTCTGACTGAGGCCCTCCTCCTGGCTGCGGCCGCCCGCGACACCGGCCTCAAGATCATGGTCGGCTGCATGGTGGCTACCTCGCTCGCCATGGCACCGGCGTTGCTGCTGGCCCAGGATGCGGACTGGGTCGACCTCGACGGCCCGCTGCTGCTGGCCGGCGACCGACCCGATGGCCTCACCTACGAGGGCGCGCTGGTCTCGCCGCCCACAGCCGCGCTGTGGGGCTGAGCCATTCGCCATAGTACCAGGCTGGAGGCCAGTGCCACGGCGGCCATGATCGCCATCGCCCAGTAAGCGCGCCCGCCGTAGCTGGCATACAGCGGTCCGGCGATCAGCATCGCGCCACCGAGACCGATGCCGCCAGTCACCGACGCATAGAGCGCCTGCGCCGTTCCGGCCTGATGGTCCGGCGCCACGCGGCTCATGAAGTGGATGGCCCCGATGTGGGAAGCCGTATAGGTCAGGCTGTGCGATATTTGCAGCAGCACCAGCACTAGCAGGGGCGGATCGAAGCCCATCAACAGCCAGCGCACCACGGCCGCCGCACAGCCGACGATGATCAATTGCACGGGTCCAATGCGTCGCACAACGGCGGCCGAATAGGCAAACAGCGCCACCTCGCAAACGATGGCCACACCCCACAGCATGCCCGACCAGGCGGTGTCGAGCCCCTGCTCGCGCCAATGCAGCACGCCGAACGTATAGAACATGCCGTGCGCTCCCTGCACCAGGCCGGTTGTCAGCAGGAACACGAGGAACAGGCGCGACCGCAACAGGCCAAGGGCATCCGCGAACCTGACGCGGGGCGGGCTCGTTGCAGCTTTCAGTCGGCCAAGTCCGATCGGGCGCTGCAGCCCGTGCGCGGCAGCGACGGTAAGCGCGGCGCCGACCGCCACCAGCCAGATGGCGGCGCCCGCACCCAGCGGCTCGAGCAGCCACCCTCCGCAAATACTGGCGGCGATGAAACTGAGCGAGCCCCACAGCCGCATGCGGCCGTAGTCAAGTCCCGCCGCCTTGACGCCGGACATCGCCACCGTCTCGGTCAGGGGCATGATGGTCGACATGGCGAGCGAGAACAGCACGGTGCCAAACAGCAGCGGCCAGAACGTGGACAGCTGCGTGAGCACCAGCACGACCAGCAGGCCGGCCCAGGCGAGGCCGATCAGGAACCGGCGGTGGTCGCCGAACCGGTCGGCGGCGAAAGCCAGCGCCGGCGTCACCACCACACGCACCACCAGCGGCGCTGCCGTGATGATGGCGATCTCCGAGGCGCCGAGCCCGCGCCAGTCAAGCCAGACCGGATAGAACGGCAGCTGCGTGCCGACCACGGTGCAGACCGCCGCAAACAGCAGCGACACGCGCACGGCAAAGCTATGCCAGTCACGCTCCCCCGCGGCGAGGCTCATGCACTCATGTCGCCTGGCGGCGGTCCTGGATGATGTCGGAAAACAGCGCGGGATCGATGTTGCCGCCGGTCAGCAGGGCACCGACCGTGCGACCGCGCAGATCAAGCTTGCCGGCCAGGATGGCCGCCAGTGACACCGCACCGCCCGGTTCCAGCACCAGCTTCAACTCCCGGAACGCGAAGCACACCGCCTCCTTGGCCTGATCGTCGGTCACCGACAGGCCACCGGCCAGATTGCGCCGTGCCACCTCGAACGTCAGCTCGCCGGGCGTTGGTGCCAACAGCGCATCGCAGATCGAACCGGACAGCTTCTCATTGCGCTCGCGCTTGCCGTGATCGAGCGAGCGGGCGAGATCGTCGAACCCGGCCGGCTCGACGCTGTAGATCTGCGTCGACGGGCTCTTCTCCTTCACGGCGATCGACACGCCGCTGATGAGGCCGCCGCCGGACACACCGACCAGCACAACGTCGGGCACCGCGCCCGCCTCCATGGCCTGCTCCATCATTTCGAGGCCTGCGGTGCCCTGACCGGCAATCACGTCCGCATCGTCGAAGGGATGCACCAGCGCCGCCCGGCGCTCA
>Ga0075431_100003627_pt1 | contig 14956 bp, 13 predicted proteins | sample RhiMetdeltSRZDD5_FD_75297 | JGI IMG/M metagenome (GOLD analysis project Ga0075431, IMG submission 75297) | Populus rhizosphere microbial communities from Tennessee, USA - Rhizosphere MetaG P. deltoides SRZDD5 | ecosystem: Host-associated > Plants > Roots > Rhizosphere > Soil | place: USA... | reverse complement strand
CGCCGACGTCCAGCGGTTCGGCGATCGTCTGGACGTGCTCGTGGCCGATCCGCATGCGGGCGAGCGCGCCGTCCGGGAGGTCCTGGGCGGCGAGGTGAGGAGCTTGCGCGCAGCGCCGCCGACGCTCGAGAACACGTTCGTCGCGATCCTGCGCGGCCTGGAAGGCGACGCGCGCGTGCCGCCGTTTCCGGCCGGCACGCCTCGATCCATCGCCGACGACGACGTCGCGATCGGCGCGCGCGGCCTGCGCAAGACGTTCGGCGACTTCGAGGCCGTGAAGGGCATCGATCTCGAGGTCCGCCCCGGCGAGGTCTACGGCCTGCTCGGCGCCAACGGCGCCGGCAAGACGACGACGATCAAGATGCTCTGCGGTCTGCTGCCGCCGACGGCGGGCGAGGTGCGGCTGGCCGGAGAAGTCGGCGAGCTGCGCTCGGAAGCGGTCCGCCAGCAGATCGGCTACATGTCCCAGAAGTTCTCGCTCTACGACGATCTCACGATCGTCGAGAACCTCGACTTCTTCGCCGGTGTCTACCAGGTCCCGCGCGAGCAGCGCGCGGCACGTCAGCAATGGGTGCTCGCGTTCGCCGGGCTCGACGGCAAGGGCGGGCAGCTCACGGGCAGCCTGCCCGGCGGCTGGAAGCAGCGCGTGGCCTTCGGCGCCGCCATCATGCACGAGCCGCGCGTGCTCTTTCTCGACGAGCCGACGTCGGGCGTGGATCCCATCGCGCGGCGCGCGTTCTGGGCGATGATCAATCGGCTGGCGGACCAGGGCACCGCGATCCTGGTGACCACGCACTATCTCGAGGAAGCCGAGCAGTGCAATCGGCTGGGGTTCATGGTCGCCGGCGCGCTGGTGGCCGAGGGGACGCCGAGTGGCGTGAAGGCGGCGCAGGGCGGGCGCGTCCTCGACGTCCGCGCCGACGATCCGCTGCGCGCGGTGACCCTGCTCAAGACGACGCTCGATCCCTGGCGCGTGTCCCTCTTCGGCGATCGCTTCCACGTCATCGTCGACGGCGATGCCGACGCGGCCGCGCGCGAGCTGCGGGCGCGGCTCGCGCGCGAGGGCATCCGGGTCCTCGAGGTCCGCGACGACGACTACACGCTCGAGGACGTCTTTCTCGCCATCGCCGAGAAGGGCGCCGTCGCCGCCTGAGGGGGCCAGGCCGCATGCGCCGCATCCTGGCCCAGGCGCGCAAGGAGCTCCTGCAGCTCGTGCGGGATCGCCTCGCCCTCGGTCTGGCCCTCGTCCTGCCGGTGGGGCTCACCGCGTTGATGGGCACGTCGGTCTCGCTGACGGTCACCGACATCCCGATCGTCGTGCAGGACTTCGATCAGACGCCGCTGTCGCGCCGCTACGTCGACGCCTTCCGCACGTCGCTGACGTTCCGGGTGGTGACGCTCCCCGCGGCCACGTCGCCGGAGACGCTGCTGGCGCGCGGACGGGCGCGCGCGGCGCTCATCATCCCCGAGCACTTCGAGCGGGACCTGCGCCGGCGGCGTCCGACCGAAACCCAGCTGCTCGTCGACGCCACCGACGGCAACACCGCGCGGCTCGTCCGCGGCAGCGCCGGGCAGATCACCCGTGCGTTCGCCCGCGACGTGGGCCGCGTGGGCACCCCGCCGATCGAGACGGCGACGCGGCTCTGGTTCAATCCCGGCCGCGACCCGCAAAAATTCTACGGCCCCGGATTCCTCGTGCTCGGCCTGTCGATCTTCCCGACCGTGCTGGCGGCGCTGGCCATGTCGCGCGAGGGTGAGCAGAAGACGATCCTGCAGGTGTACGTCTCCAGCATCTCCGCGCACGAGTTCCTGCTCGGCAAGATCCTCGCCGGCATGGTGATCGGGTTCGTGCAGTGCGTGCTGCTGGCGCTGCTGATGTTCACGCTGTTCGGGCTGCGCTTCGCCGGCGACCCCACGCCGCTCGTGGTCGGCAGCGCACTCTTCGTCTTCTGCGTCGTGTCGTTCGGCTCGCTGGTCGGGGCGGCCATTCCCAACCAGGCAGCCGCCGTGCAGGCGGTCGGGCTCGGCGGCTTTCTCCTCGCGTTCCTGCTCTCCGGGCTCATCTTCCCGATCGAGAACATTCCCGACGCGCTCCGATGGATCTCGAGCCTGGTGCAGGCGCGGTATTACGTGTTGATCGTGCGCGACGCGTTCCTGCAGGGCGGCGGGTGGCCGGCCATGTGGTGGGCGGTGCTCGCCATCGGCGCCATCGGCCTCGTCTTCTACGCGCTGGCCTGGCGTGCGATGCGCCGCATGCAGGTAAAGGCGTGAGCCGCTTCTGGGCGCTGGCGCTCAAGGAGCTGCGCCAGATCCGGCGCGACCGGCGCCTGACCATCTCGCTGATCGTGCCGCCCACGCTGCAAATATTATTGTTCGGCTTCGCCCTCGACTCGAACGTCAGCAATCTCCGGCTCGGCATCGTGGACGAGAGCCGCACCGCCGAGAGCCGTGAGCTGATCTCCGTCCTCACCCAGAATCCGACCTTCCGGTTGAGGGGCTCGTATGCGACGCCGGCCGCGCTCGGGGAGGACCTCGGCGTCGGGCGCCTCGACGTCGGCGTCGTCGTTCCCTATGACTTCGCGCGGCTGCGCGCGCGCGGCCGCCCGGCCACCGTCCAGGTGCTGCTCAATGCCGCCAACGCCAACACCGCCCAGATCGCGCAGGGCTACGTGGAGGGTGCGGTGGCCTTCCTCAACCGCGACCTGGCCGGCGCGCGGGCGGCGCCGGTGGAGCTGCGCACGGCGCTGCTCTACAATCCGGGGCTGGTGAACGCCTGGTTCATCGTCACCGGCGTGTTCGGCACGCTGATCATCCTGAACGGCTCGCTGGTGTCGGCGGCGACGATGATCCGCGAGAAGGAGCGCGGCACCGTCGAGCAGCTCCTGATGACGCCGGCCAGCGCCCTCGAGATGATCACCGCCAAGATGGTGCCGCTGTTCGTGCTGCTGATGATCATGGTCGGGCTGGTCGTCGCGGTGGCGCGGCTGGTCTTCGGCGTGCCGCTCCGTGGCAGCCCGGTGCTGCTGCTCGCCGCCTGCGCCGGCTGCGTGCTGACGGGGATCGGGCTCGGCACGTTCATCTCGACACTGGCCCGCTCGGCCAACCAGACGCAGCTCATCAGCTTCTTCATCAATCCACCGCTCGCCATGCTGTCCGGCGGTCTCACGCCGATCGAGGCGATGCCGAAGTGGGTGCAGCCGATCACGCAGCTCAACCCGATCGCCCACTTCTCGGAGATCGCGCGCAGCGTGCTCGTGAAGGGCGCCGGCCTCGACGTCGTCTATCCGAATCTGCTCGCGCTCGTCGCGCTGGCGAGCCTGTTCGTCGCGTTCAGCGCGTGGCGGTTCCGGCGCCAGCTCAACTGAGCGCCGCTCGCCTATAATCCCCTGGCGCAGAGGGAGGGTCTCATGCCGAACGCGCGCTCCGGCAAGGCGCAGACCGTGCTCGGGACGATCGCCGCCGATGACATGGGCGTCACGCTGCCCCACGAGCACCTGCTCATCGACTTCGAGGTGATGTTCAAGGAGCCGCCGGCGGCGAGCGACAAGGGGCTGGCCCGCCAGCCGGTGACGCTCGCGAATGTCGGCTGGGTGCGTCAGAACTTCAACTCGAGCCTGGACAACCTGCGCCTGCTCGACGAGCAGACGGCGCAGGACGAGATCACGCTCTTCCAGCGCGCGGGCGGGCAGACGGTGGTCGACCCGACCAACGTGAGCCTCGCGCGCGATCCGCGGGCGCTCGCCCGCATCGCGCGGGCCACCGGCCTCAACATCGTCATGGGCGCCGGCTACTACGTCGCTGCCGCCCATCCGGCCGACATGGACCGGCGCAGCGAGGACTCGCTCGTGCGCGAGATCGTGCGCGAGGTCACGGTCGGCGTCGGTGACACCGGCGTGAAGGCCGGGCTCATCGGCGAGATCGGTAACACGTGGCCGTGGACGGAGAACGAGCAGAAGGTGGTGCGCGCGGCGGTGGAGGCGCAGCGCCAGACGGGCGCGCCGCTCATGCTGCACCCCGGACGTCACGAGACGGCGCCGATGCGGCTGGTGGAGCTGGTGCAGAAGCAGGGCGGCGACCTGCGGCGCACCATCATGTGCCACATCGAGCGCACGATCGCCGACGAGCGCCATCTGCACGACCTCGCCGACACCGGCGTGTGGCTCGAGTACGACCTGTTCGGCATGGAGAACTCGTACTACCCGTACAACCCCGACTTCGACATGCCCAACGACGGCGGCCGCATGAGGCAGATTCTCGCCCTCATCGCGCGCGGCCATGCCGATCAGATCCTCATGTCGCACGACATCGCCTACAAGAGCGCGCTCACGAAGTACGGCGGCTACGGCTACCACCATCTCCTCGTCAACGTCGTGCCCCGGCTTCGCCGCAAGGGCGTCGACGACGCCGGGCTGCGCCGCTTGCTGGTCGAGAATCCCGCGCGCGCGTTCGTGTTCGCCTGATGCCTCGCTATCTCTTCCAGGGCTCGTATTCTCGCGGAGGCGCGCAGGGCCTGCTGCGCGAGGGCGGCACGGCGCGACGCGCGGCGGTGGAGGCGCTCGTGCGCAGTCTCGGCGGACGCCTCGAGGGCTTTTACTATGCGTTCGGCGAGAGCGACCTGTTCATGCTCGTCGAGCTGCCGGGGAACGTGGCCGCCGCCGCCGCGTCGCTGATCGTGGCGGCCAGCGGCGCCGGCCACTGGCGCACGACGGTGCTGCTCAGCGCAGAGGAGATGGACGAGGCGACGCGGACCGGCGGCGGCTACCGCGCGCCGGGCGGCTGATTCACCCGGCCATCGCCGGCTGCCGTCTCACCGCCCGCACCGGCGACGTCAGGATGACGAACGCCTGCACCAGGAAGCCGAGCGACGCGAGCAGCAGACACGTCTCGGCGCCATAGAGACCGCCGACCGCCGCGCCGAGCGCGGCGCCGGCCGGACGCGCGCCGTAAGCCGTGATGTTGATGGCCGACACCCGTCCGAGCAGGACCTGCGGCGTCACGCTCTGCCGGAGCGTGGCCGTGCTGATGACCCAGACGATCGGCCCTGCTCCCATCAGAAAGAAGCCGAGCGCGGCCAGCGCCGCGGACGGCGCCCACATCGTGGCGACCATCAGCAGTGAGGCGGCGAAGCCGGCAACGGGCCCGAGCACGATCACGCTTCCGAACCAGAGGCGGCGCATGATGCCGGGCGCGGCCAGCGCGCCGGCGATCATGCCCACACCATAGGTCGCCAGCGTCGCGCCGACACCGGAGGCCGAGAGACCGAGGTGCTCGACGGCATACGGAACGTACACGGCCTGCAGCATGAAGAACGCGGCGTTGAAGACGAACTGGGTGACGAAGATCGGGCGCAGCAGCGCATGCCCGAACACGAAGCGCGCGCCCTCGCCGATGTCCGCGAGCGTGCTCCGATCCGGCGTCGCCGCCCGCGCCGGCTCCCGCAGACCGAACAGCATGACCACCGCCCACATCGACAGCGCGGCGGCCGCCGCGAACGCCAGCGCGCCGCCCGTCCAGCCCACGAGCGCACCGGCGAGCGCCGGCCCCCCCGCGAACGCGACCGTGCGCGCGAGCTCGAGCCGCCCGTTGGCGACGGCGAGCGCACCGGGCGCCACCAGCGCGGGCACCAGCGCCGGGGCGGCGACGCTGTAGGCGACGGTGCCGCTGGCGCCGACGAAGCCGAGCGCCGCCAGCGCCGGCACGCTGAGCCACTCGAGCCACACGAGCGCGAGTACCGCGAGCAGCGACAGCGCGCGCAGCGCCTCGGCGCCCGCCATCACACGCCGGCGCGACGTCCGATCGGCGAGCAGTCCGGCCGGGATGGCGAAGAGGACGAACGGCAGCGTCTGCGCCGTCTGCAGCAGCCCCGTGGCCGCGACGCCGGCGCCGAGCGTCAGCACGGCGATCATCGGCGCCGCTGCCAGCCCGATCTGCTCGGCCGACTGGGCGGCGAGATTCGACCAGGCCAGGCGCGTGAACATGGGCGGTAGCGAGTCGGTGCGCGTCATGCACGGGTATACGGCTCCCGCGTGCGGATGGGTGGAAAGACGGAGTAGCATTCGAGTGTCGGGAGGTGCTGCGATGACGATCCGGCTGGACCACACGATCGTGCCGGCGAAAGACAAGGCCGCTTCGGCAGAGTTCTTTGCCGAGATCTTCGGCCTGATGGTCAAGCCCGGGAAGGGGTACTTCGCCCAGGTGCAGGTGAACGACTCGCTGACATTCGACTTCTCCGACGAGCCCGAGGACTGGGGCGGCCCAGGCTTCGACCCCAGAACCGGCAACAGCCATCACTACGCGTTTCACGTCAGCGATGCCGAGTTCGACGCGATCTTCGGTCGGATCAAGGCCCGCGGCATTCCGTACGGCAGCGGGCCTGGGCATCACGACGACGGCAAGATCAACCACCGGCGCGGCGGCCGCGGCCTGTACTTCGAGGATCCCTACGGCCACCTCCTGGAGATCATGACGGTGGCGGAGACGGGAAGCTAGCTCGCGGGCGCCCGGTCGGCCTGGACGTGACTGCACTTCGGGCACGTCCGAAGCGCGACGCTCGCGTCGAACTGCTCGATCGCGGTCTTGAGATCCCGCTCGATATCGGCGACGTGCAGCGTCACGGCGTGGAGCTGCGCGTCGCAACGCTCGCAGAACCATAGCAGCGACTCGGTCTGGTCCCGCCCACGCTTGATCTCGACGACCAGGCCCCACGTCTCCGCCGGCCGGTGCGGCGAGTGCGGCGTCAGCGCCGGCACGAGCATCAGCTCACCTTCGCGAATCGGCTGGCGATGGCGGCGGCCGGCGTCCATGTACTCGAGGATCATGTCGCCCTTGAGCATGTAGAAGATCTCGTCCGACGGGTCGACGTGGAAGTCGCGTCGCGCGTTGGGCCCGCGCACGATCATGGCGGTGAACTGCGAGTCCTCCCAGATCACCTTGTTGCCAACCGGTGGCTCGAACGCCCGGCGATGCTCGTCGATCCAGTCCCAGAGCCCGGACGACACGAGCGGCTTCATCGCGCTCCGCGTCGTGCCTCGCGTGCCTGTTTCGTCTTCACCTCATCCACCGCGGAGCCGTCCGCGGTGAGCACCACGCCGTAGTCCTCGGTCGTGGCAATCTTGCCGTCGCGGAGATCGGCGAGGACGGCCGCGGGGTCGCGATCGAGCGGGTCGCCGTAGCCGGCGCCGCCCGCGATGTACTCCCAGAGCTGGTCGCCCGGGTGCAGCACGATCATCTTCTTCGACGGCAAGTCCTCGCGCGTGCCGTCCTTGCGCACGATGAACGCGTGAGCGCGGGCGCCCGGCGCACCGCCCTCGAGGCCCCACGGCGCAGAGGCAAAGCGCTCGCCGCGGTGGGAGACCATCACGTCGGTCGTGGTCGCCTCGAAGACCTTCTCGAGCCCGAGGCCGCCGCGGAACCGCCCGGCGCCGCCCGAGCCCTTCCACAGCCGCACGCGCGGGATGCGCAGCGGGAAGTTCATCTCGACCGACTCCACCGGGATGTTCATGCAGTTGGAGACGTCGGTCTCGATCACGTCGATCCCGTCCTTGTCGGGTCGGGCACCCATGCCACCGGCGGCGAGCTCACTGGCCACGAAGGGACGGTCGGTCTCCGGATCGCGCCCGCCGAACGCCATCACGAGCAGCGTGCCCGAGTTGGCGGCCGGCATCTTGCCCGGCAGCGCGCCGACCAGCGCGCCGAGGATCGTGTCCGCAATACGCTTGATCGTCGCCGTCCGACAGCTCACCGGCGCCGGCGGTCGCGGATTGACGATCGTGCCCTCCGGCAGCACGGCGTCCACGGCGCGGAAGCAGCCGCCGTTGTTGGGAATCGACGCGTCCGAGATCGCGCGCACCGCGTAGTACACGGCCGACATCGTGGAGGCCGGCACCGAGTTGAACGGGCCGCGCACCTGCGGGTCGCTGCCGGTGAAGTCGAACGTCATCGACGAGCCGCGCACCCGCAGCGTCACCGCGATCTTCACCGGCTGACCGATGGCGACGCCGTCGTCGTCGAGCCAGTCCTCGAAGGCGTACTCGCCGTCGGGAATCGCCTCGATCTGCGCGCGCGTGAGCCGCTCGGCGCGCGACAGGAGCTCCTCGATGTACGCCACCACCGTCGCCGCGCCATGGGCGGCGAACAGCTCGCGCAGCCGCACACCACCCAGTCGCCCGGCGGCGACCTGGGCCATGAGATCGCCAGTGAAAACGTCCGGCAACCGGACGTTCCGCGTGAGCAGGCGAAACAGGTTCTCGTCGAGCTCGCCGGCACGGAAGAGCTGCGTCGGCGGGATGATCACGCCTTCCTGGAAGAGCTCGGTGGCGTCGGTCGGTACGCTGCCCGGTGTGCGCCCGCCGACGTCCTGGTGGTGACACATCGTGCAGGCGAGCGCGACCGCGCGGCCGTCCGCGAAGACGGGCACCGCGAGCGTGATGTCGGGCAGATGAGTGCCGCCGTCGTAGGGATCGTTGAGCAGGAATGCGTCGCCGTCCCGCATGCAGTCCGGCGGAAAGGCGCGCACGATCCGTTGCGCGGCGAATTGCAGGGCGCCGAGATGGATCGGGATGGCGGCGGCCTGCGCGATCGTCTCGCCGCGCGTGTTGAAGAGCGCGGCGGAGGCGTCCAGGCCCTCCTTGACGATCGGCGAGGCCGCGCTCTTGAGCAGCGTCAGCTCCATCTCGTCCGCGATGGCATCCAGCCGATTGCGCAGCACCTCGAGCAGGATCGGGTCGAGCGTCATCCATCTCTCCGCAGTCGCAGGGTACCGACCTCGTCCACGAGGGCGGTCACGCCGGGCGGGATCACGGTGGTCGTGTCGGTCTGCTCCACGATGGCGGGACCGGCAAGGCGAGCGCCGAGCGGCAGCCGCGCGCGCTCGTAGATGGTGGTCGGCACGAACTCGCCGAAGTAGGCGCGGCGCTCGCCGAGCCGCGCCTCGCTCAGCGTGTCACGCGCGCGCGCGGCGGGCGTGATTGCCGGCGGCGGTAGCGGATAGGTGTGGACGGCGCGGAAGTTCACGAACTCCACGGGCTGCTGCGTGCGCGCATAGCCGTAGACGCGCTCGTGCACCGCGTGGAAGGCGATGACGATGGCGGGCACGGCGGCCGCCGTCACCGGCGCGGCGATCGCGACCTCGAGCTCGTAGGCCTGGCCGACATAGCGCATGTCGGCGGCGTACGCCACGCGGACGTCGGCGGCCGGCACGCCTTCCTCCCGCATGCGCCCACGGCCGGCCGCGTCCAGCTCCGCAAGGCAGTGATTGATCGCGCCGAGATCGGCCACGTCGGTGCGCGCCTGAAGCGTCCGCGCGTGATGATGCTCGATGGCGGCGGCCAGCAGGCCGAAGGCCGCCAGCACGCCCGGCGCCTCCGGCACCAGCACCTCCGCCATCCCCATCTCCGCCGCCAGCGCCGCGCCATGCACGGGCCCGGCGCCGCCGAGCACGACGAGCGAGAACTGCCGCGGATCGTAGCCGCGCTTGATCGTCATCAGACGGATCTGGTCGGCCATGCGCGCGTTCACCACGCGATGAATCCCGGCGGCGGCGGCGACGGTATCGACGCCGAGCCGGCGTCCGATGGCGGCGACGGCCTGCTCGGCGGCCGCGACGTCGAGCATCATGGCGCCGCCCGCGAAGCGCGTCGGGCTGAGATAGCCGAGCACGACGCTCGCGTCCGTCACCGTTGCCTCGTCGCCGCCGCGCGCGTAGCAGGCCGGGCCCGGCTCGGCGCCCGCGCTGCGCGGGCCCACGCGCAGGCCGCCGGCGGCGTCGATCCACGCGATGCTGCCGCCGCCGGCGCCGATCGTGTTCACGTCCACCATCGGCGTGCGCACGGGGTAGGGGCCGATGGCGCCCTCGCTCGCCAGCAAAGGCTTGCCCCCGCGCACCACCGCCACGTCGTTGCTGGTACCGCCCATGTCGAGCGAGACGAAATCACGGACCCCGGAGCGCTCGGCCGCGAATCCGGCGCCGATGACGCCGCCCGCCGGACCCGACAGGAACAGCGTGACCGGCTGCTGTGCCGCGAGCGATGCCGAGACGATCCCGCCGCGTGACCGCATGATCAGCGGCACGCCGGGCACGCCGAGCCCGCGCAGAGTGTCGGCGAGGCCAGCGAGATAGCGCTTCACCACCGGCCCGAGATAGGCGTCGAACGCCGTCACGCAGAGCCGTTCGTACTCGCGGAACGTCGGATCGACGTCCGAGGAGAGCGAGACGCTGATCTCCGGCGCGACCTCGCCGATGATCTCGCGCGTCCGCCGCTCGTGCGCAGGGTTCACGAACGAGAACAGGTAGCAGACGGCGATGGCGGCCACGCCCTGCGTGCGCAGCGTCTGCACGGCGGCGCGCACGTCGTCTTCGTGCAATGGGACGAGCACCCGGCCCTTCGCGTCGAGCCGCTCGCGGATGCCGATGCGCCGCCGGCGTGGCGCCAGAAACGTCGGGACCTCCGAGTCCATGCCGAGGTCGTACATCCGCGAGCGTTTCATCCGGCCGAGCTCGAGCACGTCCTCGAAGCCTTCGGTGGTGAGGATCGCGGTGGTGGCGCCCTTTTGCTCGAGGATGGCGTTGGTGGCGATGGTGGTGCCGTGCATGAATCGGGTGACCTGCGCCGGCGTCGCGGCGGCCAGCTTCAGCACCCGCGTCGTGGCCTCCGCGATGCCGTCGAGCAGATCCTTCGGCGTGCTCGGCACCTTGGCCAGCGCAAGCCGGCCGCCGTCGTCCAGCGCCACGATGTCCGTGAACGTGCCGCCGATGTCCACGCCGATCTGGATGCGCGATTCCATGGGGCGCCCACGTTACCATATCGCTCATGCGACAACTCACCGAGCGCCTCGACGGCTGGCGCGACGAGCAGATCGCCCTGCTCGAGCGCCTCGTGAACCATGACAGTGGCACCGACGACGTGCTGGACGTGAACCGGGTCGGCGCCATCCTCGCCGAGCGGCTGCGCGGCCTCGGCTTCACGCTCAATCGCGTGGCCACCGAGCGATTCGGCGATCATCTCGTCGCCGAGAAGCCGGGCACGGGGCCCAGGCGCTTTCTCTTCGTCGGTCACTACGACACCGTGTTTCCGTCCGGCACCGCGAAGCAGCGGCCATTCCACATCGACGGGCAGGGACGCGCGTGGGGGCCGGGCGTGTATGACATGAAGGGCGGACTGGCGGCGCTGCTCTATGCGCTGCGCGCGCACAAGGAGGCGCGCACGCGCGCGTGGGACGCGACGACCATCGCCATCGTCTTCAACTCCGACGAGGAGCGATTGTCGCCGACGTCGCGGCCGGTGATCGAGGCCGAGGCCAGGCGCGCGCACAGTGTGGGCATCCTCGAGCCGGCGCGGCCCGGCGGCGAGTACGTCATGGCGCGCAAGGGGGCCGGTACCTTTCAGCTGGAGGTGAGAGGGAAGGCCTCGCACGCCGGGCTCCAGCCGGAGCTGGGTGCCAGCGCCATCTGGGCGCTCGCGCAGAAGGTCGCGGCGCTGCACGCGCTGACGGATCTCGACAAGGGCGTGACCGTCAACGTCGGCACCGTGCGCGGCGGCGAGCGGCCGAACGTGGTGGCCCCGCACGCGACGGCCGAGGTGGACCTGCGCGCGTGGAGTCAGGCCGACGCCGATCTTGCCATCGCCGCCATGCGGAAGATCTGCGAGCAGACCCACGTGCCGGGGACGAGCGCGACCTTCGAGGGCCAGATCCACTTCCCGCCGTGGCCACCAGGCCTGCCCGGCACCGACCGGCTGCTGCAGATCATGCGCGCCGTCGGGCAGGATCTCGGCGTCGACGTGAAGGCGATCAAGACCGGCGGCGGCTCCGACGGCAACCACACCTCCGCCGTGGCGCCGACGCTCGACGGCATGGGTCCGAAGGGTAGCCGCGCCCACAGCGAGGAGGAGTTCATCGAGGTCGCCTCGCTGCTCGAGCGGACGAAGATGATCGCGCTCTTTCTCGACCGCTGGGCGGCGGAGTTTCAGATCGACGGTCGACGCTCGTGATGCCGCATGCCGTCTGAGCCGTGGCTCGAGACCTACCGGGGCACCGTCTTCCGCTGGGAAGTCGACCATAACGATCACTTCACGGTCGCGTACTACCTGGCGCGGATCGCCGACGCCGGACGCGCAATGCTCCATGCCGTCGGCGCCGCTCCCGCGCCGACGATGGACTGCTTCATCAATTATCGACGCGAGCTTCGTACCGGCGACGTCATGCACGTGAGCACCGGCGTGATCGCCGTGGACGGCGAGAGCCTGCTGCTCGGCCACAAGATCTTCGATTCCGCGTCCGACGAGCTCTGCACCACCGCGGAGCAGCGCGTGGGCGCGAAGCTCGGCGCGGACAGCCGGGCCGTCGCCGAGAGCCGACGGGTGACGTGGGATGGGCCGGCCCGGGAGGTCCGGCCGCGGCCCCGTCATCTCGACCGCTTGCTGGACGCCGCGCGCGACACAGTGAAGCCACACGAGGTGGATGTGACGGGACAGCTCGCGCTGTCGGCGGCCGTGCACCGCTTCTCCGCCTCGAATGCCCACGTGCTGACGACCTTCGGCCTCACGCCGGTGTACATGCGCGAGCAGCGACGCGGATTCTCGACGTTCGAGTTCCAGCTCGCCATGGCCGGCGAGGTGCAGCCGGGTGACGTGCTCGTGGTACGCAGCGGGCTCGTCCACGTCGGCAACTCGTCGATGCAGATCTTCCACCTCATGACCGATGCGCGGACCGGCACCGAAGTGGCGAGCCTTCACCAGTCGGGTGTGCACTTCGATCAGGAGCGCCGCCGCCCGGCTCCGCTTCCCGACGATCTGCGCGCCCGCGCGCTCGCGATCTACGGCTTGTAGTTCACTTTCGCCGGCAGCACCTTTCGCATGAGGTCCGGGTAGAAGAACGCGTTGTAGTCGAGCGGCTTCGTCAGCTTGCCCTGCTGCTTCAGCTGCGCCTCCGCCAGCCGGAAGAGATTCACGGTGAAGTCGTCGAAGACCATCTCGAAGCGGAGCTTCGTCATCAGCTGCTCCACCAGCGCCGGATCCAGGTTCTTCAGGAAGTCGGAGACGTCCTTGGCCGCGCGCGTGCGATCCTTGTTGATGAGGTCGGTCGCATCCACGAGCGAGCGGATGAACGCCTCGGCCGGCGCGGGGTTCTTCTGGATCCAGCCCCTGTTCATGTAGATGTAGACACCCTGCTCGAGGATGCCTTCCTGGTCGCGCAGGACCTTCGTGTTCTTGACGGCGGAGAGGCCGCGCGTCACCCACGGCTCCCAGACGGCGTACGCATCGATGTTCCCCCGCTCGAGCGCGGCCACCATCTCCGGCGCCTCCACGTTGACCACGGTGTAATCCGCGGCGTTCAGCTTCAGCTTGTCGAGCATGGCGAGCCAGAACACCTCGCCGCCCGAGCCGCGGGCGACGCCGACCTTCTTGCCCTTCAGCTGCTCCAGGTTCTCGACGTTGCGGCCGACCAGCGCGATCCAGCGTACGAGGCGCGTCGCCTGGGCGACCACGACCACGTTGGGGTCGAGGTTGTGATTGCTGACGCCGGCGATCTCGGAGCCGAAGGCGGACTCGATCTGGCCGTTCACGAGGAAGGCCACCATGGCCGAGCCGGACGGACCGGTGTTGATCCGGACGTCGAGCCCGTGCTTCTTGAAGAGGCCCGCCTGCTGGCCGACGTAGAACGCGGAGAACACAGGGTCCACGCCGGTGGCGATGGTCATCTTCGTCTGGGCTGACGTCGGACTGCTCCAGAGCAGCAGGGCGAGCACGAACAGGCACTGCGCCGCACGTGTGAGCATGACAGTCCTCCGTGACGACCCTAGGTCGCCGGCGAGTACTTCCCCGCGAACGTGTAGATGCTCCACCGAAACAGCCGGTCCACCGCGAAGCCGAGAAGGCCCAGCGTGACGAGCGACACGAAGATGTCGTCGACCAGCATGAACATCCGGCCGTCCCACAGCATCTTGCCCAGCCCCTCGTTGGCGGCGATCAGCTCGGCGGCCACGATGGTCGTGAACGAGTTGGCCATGGCCAGGCGCATGCCCGTGAGAATGTACGGCACCGTCGCCGGCAGCGCCACGTGCACGAAAATCTGCGTCCGCGTGGCCCCGAGCGCCTGGGCGGCGCGGAGCTTGTTGGGCGCGATGGCGGAGACGCCGGCGGCCGTGTTGATGATGACGATGAAGATCGTCGTGTAGATGATGAGAAAGATCTTGGAGGCTTCGCCGATCCCGAACCAGATCACGGCCACCGTGATCATGGCCACCGATGGGATGAAGCGCAGGAACTCGGTGTACGGCTCCAGCAGCTTGCGGGCCGGCCGGAACGAGCCCATGGCGAGGCCGATCGGGATCCCCATGAGCGAGCCGGCGATGAATCCGAGCAGGATGCGCTGGACGCTCGCGGAGAGGTGCTCCAGGAGGACGCCGCTCCGCGTGAGCACCACGCCCTTGCGGAACACGGCCGCCGGCGGCGGGAACAGCACCGAGCTCACCAGATAGACCGAGGCGAGGTGCCAGATCAGGAAGAGGCTCGCGAATCCCACGGCGTAGCCTCCGTAGATTCGCCACAGCCGGTGCGCCGCGCTCATGCCGGGCCCGCCCGCGCGATCGACTTGGCCACCTCGTCGCGGATCATCGCGTAGACCTGCTTGTAATACTCGACGAAGGCGTCGTCCGTCCGGCTCCGCGCGCCGTCGAGGGCGACGTCGATCACACCCTTGACGTCCGAGCGGGGCCCGGCGCGCATGACGCCGATGCGCGTACCGAGCGTGATCGCCTCGTCGATGTCGTGCGTGATGAAGAGCACGGTGGTGCGTGTCGTGCGCCAGACGTTGGCGAGCTCCAGCTGCATCAGCGACCGCGTCTGCGCGTCGAGGGCCGCGAACGGCTCGTCCATCAGCAGCATCGCCGGCTCGTTCACCAGTGCCCGTGCGATCTGGATGCGCTGCTTCATGCCGCCCGAGAGCTCGGCCGGATACT
>Ga0075431_100003615_pt1 | contig 14983 bp, 11 predicted proteins | sample RhiMetdeltSRZDD5_FD_75297 | JGI IMG/M metagenome (GOLD analysis project Ga0075431, IMG submission 75297) | Populus rhizosphere microbial communities from Tennessee, USA - Rhizosphere MetaG P. deltoides SRZDD5 | ecosystem: Host-associated > Plants > Roots > Rhizosphere > Soil | place: USA... | reverse complement strand
CTCGGATCTATTTCCCAGTGAGCCTGAGGATCAACGAGCACCACATCGGCATCCGCCCCCACGGCAAGCGTTCCCTTTGAAAGACCAAAGGCCTTGGCGGGCTGGCTGGTGAGTTTGGATACTGCCGCTTCCAAACTGAGAATGCCTTCATCCACCAATCCGAACGTCAACGGTAATGCCGTCTCCAACCCGACGATGCCGAACGGCGCTTCGGTGAATTCCAGCTGTTTTTCCTGGGCGGCATGGGGCGCATGGTCCGTCGCGATGACATCGATGGTCCCGTCGCGCAATCCTTCCTTGATGGCTTGCACATCCTGCCAGGTACGAAGCGGTGGATTCATTTTGGCATGGGTATTGTAACCGCGAGCGACCTCCTCGGTCAGCGTGAAATGGTGCGGGCAGGCTTCAGCGGTGACGTGCAAACCGCGTGATTTGGCTTCACGGACCAGACGAACGGAACCGGCCGTGCTGATATGCGCGAGGTGAAGCCGCGCTCCGGTCAGTTCTGCCAACGAAATGTTTCTCGCCACCATGACATCCTCGGCGGCAGCCGGAATTCCCGGCAGCCCGAGTTCCGTGGACACCAGACCTTCGTTCATGCATCCGCCCTCGGACAAATGAAGATCCTCGCAATGGTCGATGACCGGGATGTCGAACGCGCGCGCATATTCCATGGCTCTCCGCATCACCAGACTATTCATCACCGGCCGGCCATCGTCGGAGATAGCCACGCAGCCTGCACGTTGTAAGTCCCCGATTTCCGCTAGTTCCTTTCCTTCGGAGCCCTTGGTGATGGCCCCGATCGGAAACACGTGCGCGTTGCCTGCGCTTTTGGCCCGTTCCAGAATCAGCTCCGTGATGGACTGGTTGTCGTTCACGGGATTGGTGTTCGGCATACAACAGACGGAGGTAAACCCTCCGGCCACCGCCGACGCGGTGCCGGTTTGCACGGTTTCCTTGTATTCGAATCCCGGTTCCCGAAAATGCACATGAAGATCGATGAATCCCGGCAGGACCAGTTGCCCCTTGGCGTGAACCAGCGTGGCCGTTTTTGGCGCGGAAAGGCCCGGTGAGACAGCCGCGATGGCGCCGTTCTCAATCAGCACGTCGGCGGGTCCGTTCCACCGACCCGGATCGATGACATGGCCGTCCTTGATCAATATCGTCATGCTGCTCCTAACTCAACAGCCAACTCATGTCATGGCGGGATAATTGTCATTCCTCAATTGCCATACCTCAATAGCTACTCATTCATCATTCAAACTTCAGCACTCACCTCTCAGCACTTCTTGGTCATCCTGCGCCCGACATGAGATACAGGATTCCCATTCGGACCGCCACGCCATTGGCCACCTGATCCAGGATGACGGACGAAATGCTGTCCGCCACTTCCGGGGCGATTTCCACCCCCCGATTGATAGGTCCCGGATGCATCACGATGGCTCCCGGTTGGGCAAGCTTGACCCGTTCGGCAGTCAAGCCATAGAGGCGGGCATACTCCCGGATGGTCGGGAAAAGGGCGCGTCCCTGCCTCTCCAACTGTAGCCGCAGCATCATGATGACCTGAGTAGCCTGCAAGGCTTCGTCCAGATCGTAAAAGACTTTGACGCCCATCCGTTCGAGTTGGCACGGGATCATGGTGGGCGGTCCCACGACGCGTACCTCCGCGCCGAGCTTCGTCAGCGCGTAAATATTCGAGCGCGCGACACGGCTATGGGCGACGTCTCCGACGATGGTCACGCAGAGTCTTGGAAACTGCATGCCTCTTCCGCGGATCGTGAACAGATCGAGCAGAGCCTGCGTGGGATGTTCATGCCATCCGTCGCCCGCATTGATGACCGAGGATTTGACCCCTCGCGCGAGCGTGTCTGCTGCGCCGGCCGAGGGGTGACGGAGCACGATCAGGTCTGCCTGCATGGCCTCGATATTGCGCGCGGTATCCAGCAGGGTTTCTCCCTTCACCACGCTGCTCGACGAGGGCGAGAAATTGATGACATCCGCGCTGAGTCGTTTGGCGGCCAATTCGAATGACGTGCGGGTTCGCGTGCTGGGTTCGAAAAAGAGATTGACCACCGTCTTGCCCCGCAAGGCGGGCACCTTCTTGATGTCGCGGCCGGATACTTCCTTAAAGGACTCTGCCGTGTCCAGGATGAGGTGGATGTCGTCCACCGAGAGTGAGGCCAGGCTGAGGAGATCCTTATGTTTGAGGCCCACGACGTCCTCCGGCTATGCCTTGATAATCGCGACGCGATCCTCTTCGCCTTCTTCCTCGAGAAAGACGTGTACGAGTTCTTCACGCGAGGTCGGAATATTCTTGCCGATATAGGTCGCCTTGATCGGCAGTTGCCGATGTCCTCGATCGACGAGCACGGCCAACTGAATTTCGGACGGCCGCCCCAGATCGATCAGACCGTCCATGGCGGCACGAATCGTGCGGCCGGTGAATAAGACATCGTCCACCAGCACGACCTTCATGTCCGAGATGTGAAACGGGACCGTCGTTTTTCGGAGGATGGGTTGATTCTTCCGCATCGCCAGGTCGTCTCGATAGAGCGTGATATCCAATTCCCCGATCGGCACCTGCGTGCCTTCGATATCGCGGATGCGTTTCACCAGTCGATGGGCCAGATGCACACCCCCGGTGCGGATCCCGACGAGTGCCAATCCTTTGGTGCCTTTATTCCGCTCTAAAATTTCGTGCGCGATTCTCGACAGCGCCCGGCTGATATCACCGACATCCATGACAATGCGTTCTTGTTGCTGAGCCATCATCACCGCCGGGGCGCCGGCGTATTCCGGACATAAAAAAACCTCCTCATCCGATAGGATGAGAAGGTCGAATTGTCGGACGGCGTGGCGCCGCGATCCATTCTTGTACTCCTTGCTCACCTCACCGGATGAGCCTTAAAGGCAGTCTCATCTTACCGATGCGGTGAGGACCGTGTCAAGGTTGGAACGAATTGGCGGATACGTGTGGGAAGAAATTAATCCGCGCTTATTGTCGCGCTGTTCACGCGTCATGTCTGCGGGATGAATCACGATCTGATTGGCATCCGTTCGCAGGAAGTCCGAAAAAACCAACCGTGCCTCCTCCCGATCCACGCTGACGGTCAACTTCCTCTTTCCTCTTTAGTCTCGGATGGAACGGATGCGCGACGACGTGTGCCATAGCGGAATTTGCTGGTGGAACAGGTTGATGTATCGCTGTGCGACGGCATTGCGACGCCCCGACGCAGTTTCATAGGAGCACGCGGAAAACGAACCAGCCGAGTGGCTGCCTCGATTCGAGGCATCATGGTGCAACCAGGTTCGCGCACCGTTCGTCAGCCGAGACCGAGTATCACCTTTGCGTACGCAGCCGATCCGCGATTCAGATCAATCCTCGCTTCTTCAAATAGTCTGTATCGATGACCGGGGCTGGTTTGGCGGGCAGGATGCCGCGTTCTTGCATGAGTCGCTCGACGTACTTGCCGATCATGTCCGATTCCAAATTGACGGGATCGCCGACCTGTTTCAGTCCGAGCGTCGTCACTTTTGCGGTATGGGGAATGATCGACACAGTGAAAGATCGTTCGGTGACGTCGTTGATCGTCAGGCTGATTCCATCCACGGTAATCGAGCCCTTGGGGACACAGTACCGCAGAATTTCCTTGGGGGCCTCGAGGTCCAGAATGAGTGCGTTGCCGTCGGGATGCCGGCTGCGAATGACTCCTACCCCGTCCACATGGCCGGAAACCAAATGGCCGCCGATGCGCTCGCTCAACTTCATGGCCCGTTCTAGATTCACCGGAGTGCCGGATGAAAAGGAGCCGAGCGTGGTGACAGTGAGGGTTTCCGGCGAGACATCAACCGAGAAATCTTTGTCTGTTTTTGCGACGACGGTCAAACAGGTGCCGTTCACGTTGATGCTGGCTCCGATCGTGAGATCACCCAGCACCGTCGAGGCCATGATGTTGAGTCGAGTGCCGGCCATGCCCTTCGACAGAGTGGTCACGGCGCCCATTTCTTCAACGATGCCGCTAAACATGCCTGGCCCTCATTGAGATGATACCCGGCTTCACGCGCCGGCCGTCATTCTTTCTTCAGCACGACCTGCCGGAATACCCACACGAATACGATGATCAGGATGACAACGCCGACCGCGGCTAACACTCCCACGACGACATCGCCAGTTTCAAACCTTGAATCCACTTCTTACCGGCCATTCAATTGATGCCGATGTTCCAAGCAGACGCCGAACGTCCGCGCATTATAGCACTAGCGTCATATCTCTGGGGTTCGTTGGCTTGATCCGCGAGGGTGCTCCCCGCGGGCCTTGTGAGAGGAATCTTTAGGTCACCACACTAGCGCGCGGTGCGCCGCATGGTGATCCAGAAGACGGCGGCTGCGACCAGTTGGATTCCGGCGATGATAAAAAATGCCGCCTGATAGTTCAATCGCGCAATCAGCACTCCGGCCAACAACGGCCCGCTGGCATGTCCGATATCCATGATCGTCCCCTGCATCCCCATCCCTGCGCCGAGCCGTTTGAATTCCGAACTATCGGCGACCAGCGCGGATGAAGACGAGGACACCACGGCCTCACCAAAACCGAAGCCTGCGGCCAGGACGAGGAGCAGCGGGAAACTTGCCGTATGGGCAATCGACAAGAAAGTTCCAGCGCAGATGATCAAGCCAATGACGATCAGCGGCTGTCTTCCCACACGATCCGATACGCGGCCCATGATGGGCTTGGAGAAAAAAGATGTAATAGCCTGCACGCTGAAGAGCAGTCCGACCTCACCGGGGTTCAATCCGACCGAAACGCCATAGAGGGGGAGAAATGCCATGAGTGCGCCGTTGGCAATCATCTTGGCCGCGTCGGTCGAACTGGTAATAAGAACTTTACGGTTTTGGGCGACGGCCGCGAAGCCCTTCATCATCTCCGCCAACACAGGGGCCAACCCCTTTTCTTTGACGACCGGGGTTGGTGGATTAAGATGAAGGCTGAAAAAGATGATCAGGGCGATACAGCCGAAGACGCCGGCCGTCACGAATGCGGCTGGAAACCCTGCTGTATAGACGAGCCACCCTCCGATAAAAGGCCCGAGAAGCGCGCCCGACTGGGTACAAGCCGTATAGGTGCCCAACGCGGCTCCGCGACGTTCCTTATAGAGTTCTGCCACGGTCGCCAAGGCGCTGGGGGCGAAGATGGCGGTCGCGAGACCATGCACGAAGCGCAACCCCGTCAGCACGTTCAAATCTGATACGAAGGGGTAGATGAATGGCGGCAGGCCGAACGCCACGACTCCGACGCGAAGCAGGAGTCGTCTCCCGTAAATGTCCGATAAGGCGCCGGATGGAAGCTTGAGGAACACGCCGGTCAAGGTGGAGACCGACACGATCAGGCCGATCCGTTCCGGGCTTGCGCCGAGCGACTCGGCAAACAGAGCCAATACCGGCATGCGTATCAGGTTGTAACTGATGAAACAGAAGATTCCGATGGTGCAGAGAAGAAAGAAGCTTCTGGCAGTGGTCATGGAGATGTCGTTTTGGTGGGAATCGAGCGGTCGGCATCGTGATGGGTCGACAACGCCCGCTTTAAGAACGCCACGTCATCGTCCGGCAACGCGGGAGGATCGGTCGCTTCAAACAAGATGCGGTCTGGATGATGGAGCATCACTTGACTCAAGCGGTCGGCTGCCTCGAATCCCTTCATGAGCTGGCGAGTCACCACTTTTCCAATTAGCGGGCGGAGGAGAGAAAGCAATCCCGATAGAAAGGCATTGTCCAATTGTATGTACGACACCAGCGTCGTCTCGACTGCTTCGGTTCCTCTTGTGTCATTCACGGGCTGCATCCTGAGCAACACCACGGCCTTGCCGGTCATCTGCGGCAAGAACGTCCCGTTGTGGCTCCCTTCGAGATAGTAGATGCGTGTTGCGCGATCCTGATAGACCGATTCGACTTCACCTTCCGTCCCCTCGCCGTCGGTCACCCAGAACCGACCAGGCCTTCGCGCTGCAGCTTGATACAGGCCGAGATCGAGGCGGTTCACCAATGCAGCAGCCATAGGCGGATGATCGAGGAGGTAGGCATAGATCGTTTCCGACAACGGGGTTCGGATCGGCCCGATCTTGTTGGCGGTGGTGTAGTTGGTCATGATCGGCTGCAACCTGCAGGACCACGATCCCCCTACCTGGTCGACCGGAAAGGTCACTCCTGCATGCTGAGGCGCCAAGGCACAGGGCGCCGATTGTGCCGGGCTGGAATGAAGATTCGTACTCAACCCGATCATGATCGGCAGAACCATCAGGCCTGGTCTTCGCGAACGCAACCACTGAGCGCTCATGAAGGCTGCTTTCGCACGGGAATGGTGAGGGAAATGGGAAAGAGTTGGCGCGAATCCTGCCTGAGACGCATCTGCCGTAGCAACTTCTCAGGAGAGGGTGTCAAAGTTCCTTCGTATGACACGGCGCCATCAGTGACGACGGTGATCGGCTTGGATACATCGACCAGATCTTCGTTGAGAAAAAGCGTGTATTGTCTGACGTGATCCGTCCGGACGTCTATCCGGTTCGATGCGGCGATGGTTGCGACCACTCTCGCGTAACTGCGTCGCCGAATGTCGTCGTCCCCTTTGTCCACGAGATCTTCGGAAAACGATGCGATACGGTCCGTGGCATCGATGCGGATCCAGCTGAACGGGACGAGGTGGCTCGCCTCGCGCACGACCGTCAGAGTCTTAGGAGCCGCAGTTCGGTGCTGCTGGTCAAACCATCGAACCAATTCCGGCAGCTCCTCCCGCGGGAAATAGTGGCCGCCTGCCATGGGATGGGTCCGGTCATGCTCATGATAGACGTGGGGGTATCCCAGATGGTCCAGCTCTTTGTCCAGTTTGCGGCTGAGTTCAACCGGCATGACCTGGTCCTGAGAACCGTGAATGATGTACGCAGGCGTATTCCGAAGATTTTCCAGGAACGGAAACAGCACGTCGTCGATACCGCTCGCCATTGGGGCGATGCCGGCGAACATTGGGGCCTGGTGCATGCCGATTAACCAGGCGCCGATGCCTCCGTTCGACATCCCGGTCAGAAAAATTCGATCCGGATCGATGTGGTACCGTCGTTGAACGGTGCGTATGACGGCCAGCACCAGATCCTCTGCACGGCGCGTGAACCAGGAGCCAGCCGGATAGGAGGGGCAGACAAGGATATAGCGTTCGCCGAGGCGAGGTTGCCATCGTTCGAGATAGGCGTCGCCGGAAAATCCGGCTCCATGGAGGCACACGATCAGGGCATAGGATTCCGTCGGGCGATAGGAAGGCGGAACGTACAGGCTGTAGCGGTACGGCCGATCACGAAGGACGATACGCTCGTCGGGTAATGCTCCCACCGGTTGAACCGTATAGGGAGGCCCGGATCGGATCGCCTGCTTGAGCGCGTCCGGATTTCCATCATAACGATTCAGGATCTGCGGCAATAATCGACCAGCCTGCTCGGCGTCCTCGGTGAACAGGTACTCCCAGACCATTCCGGCCGGAGCTTGCGTAGAAGCCGGGACCTCTGCAAAGGTCGCAAGGGGAGGTAGGATCAGCAACAATGTGGTGGCCCAGCAGGTGCTGGTTCGGATGAAGAATATTCCCGGAAGCAGTCGAGAGGGAGAGAGCATGAATAGTCTATGGCATCTGCAGGTCGCCACAGATCACCATATCACGTCCAAGCTTTCGAATGGTGACCGTCTTCAAGGCCAGGCTTTCAGTGAGATGTTTGGGCGAGACGCCGCCGATCAATCCTTTCGCATCCTGTCCGCCGAGTAATTGCGGAGCGACATACAGGACGATCCGATTCACCAGTCCGCTTCTCAGGATGGAAGCGTTCAACGTACTGCCTCCTTCGATCAGCACGTGACTCATGCCCAATCGCCCGAGCTGCGTGCACAAGGCGAGGAGAGAGACCCGGTCTTTGCTGTCTGGCAACACGAGTACATCGATCCCCCTTCTTCTGAGTTGCGCGATTTTTTTCGGAGACGCAGCGGTCGTCGTCGCGACGACCGTGTGCGCATCACGGTCGTAGGCGACGAGCTGCGCCGTCAACGGGATGCGGAGGTGACTGTCCGCTACGATGCGGACCGGCTGCCGTGAGGCAAGACGTTTGGGCTGGTCGGAGAGCCTGGCCGTGAGGCTTGGATTATCGCGCAGCACCGTCCCGATTCCGACCAGGACGGCATCGACTTGTGATCGGAGCCGATGGGCGTCACGGCGCGCCGGTTCACCGGTAATCCAGCGGGATTCGCCGGAGGCTGTCGCCAGTTGTCCATCCAGCGTGATGCCTGCCTTCAGTGTGACGAATGGGCGTCCCGTACGAATCCAATGGCAATAGACCTGGTTGAGACGCCGTGCCTCTTCTTCGCGACAGCCGACGTCGACCCTGAGGCCCAGCTGTCGTAACCGCCGGATTCCCCGCCCGCTCACTTGGAGGTTGGGATCTGCCATGGCCACGACGATCCGCCGAAGACGTGATCGTGCAATCAACGGAACGCAGGGTGGGGTTCGTTTGTTGAGATGGCTGCATGGTTCGAGCGTGACATACAGCGTCGCACCCTTGGCCTTTTTTCCGGCTTGTTGCAGCGCGAGGACTTCCGCGTGCGGACCGCCTGCCCGGCGGTGGTAGCCCTGTCCGACGACGCCTTCCTTGGCGACCACGACGGCCCCGACCATAGGATTGGGGCGGGTCGATCCCCTGCCCTTCGCGGCCAGGCGAAGGGCGAGCGTCATGTACCGGCGGTCGAGATCGACCTGGTTCACCGTTTCTTGCGCGCCGAGCGGCCGGTGGATCGCTTGACGGAACGAGAGGGTCTGCGGCTTGCGTGCGTACTGGCTTTGGCCACCGGAGTGGCTTTCCTGTTGTCTTGCTCCGTGAGAGTGGCCTGAGCCGCGGCCAACCTGGCAATGCCGACTCGGTATGGCGAGCAGCTCACGTAGTCCAGCCCGATCTGATGACAAAATTCAATGGAACTGGGATCGCCGCCGTGTTCCCCGCAAATGCCAAGTTTGATGTCCGGTCTCGATTTGCGTCCCCCGGAAATGGCCGTTCGCATGAGCGCCCCGACTCCCTCTCGATCCAGAACGGCGAAGGGATCAGACTCGAGAATATTGACCGTCTTGTAGTGATCCACAAACTTGGCGGCGTCGTCACGTGAAAAGCCGAAGGTGGTTTGCGTGAGGTCGTTCGTGCCGAAGGAGAAAAACTCGGCTTCTTCCGCGATCCGATCGGCCGTGACGGCTGCGCGGGGCAGCTCGATCATCGTCCCGACGAGATAGGACAATTTCATGTTGTAGCGCTTCATCGTGTCCTGCGCGACGTCACGGATGAGATCTTTCTGGGCCTTCATCTCCGAGACCATGCCGACCAGCGGGATCATGATTTCCGGCACGATCTTCTTCCCCTCCTTCGCCATTTCACAGGCTGCTTCGATGATGGCACGCGCCTGCATGCGCGTAATCTCCGGCATGGTAATGCCGAGGCGACATCCGCGCAACCCGAGCATCGGATTGAACTCATGCAGTTCCTCAACCCGTGCCAGGAGTCGCTTCCTCTCTTCAATGACGGATGGTGTGCCGCCGGTCAGTTCGAGCTGGGCGATCTCCACCATCAACTCCTCGCGCTTCGGTAGGAATTCGTGCAACGGCGGATCCAGGAGTCGGATGGTGACGGGAAAGCCCTTCATTTCCCGATAGAGGCCGATGAAATCTTGCTTTTGCAGCGGCAGCAATTGATCAAGATACTTTTCACGGTCCTCTCGTTTCCTGGCCAGAATCATCTTCTGCATGATCGGAATGCGATCTTCGGCGAAGAACATGTGCTCGGTACGGCAGAGTCCGATCCCTTCCGCCCCGAATGCCCGTGCAATCCTGGCTTGATCCGGTACGTCGGCGTTGGCTCTCACTTTCAGGCGGCGCACCTCATCGGCCCATTTCAGGACGGTATCGAACAACTGGTACTTCTCCGACTTGGACGTTTCCAACTTGCCCTGGAGAACCTGAGTGACCTCGGACTCCATGACGGGGATATCCCCGCCGTAGACATTGCCGGTCGAGCCGTTGATGGAGAGATAGTCACCCTCGCGAAATATCTGCGTGCCGATTCTGACCGTCTGGGCATCCTGCACGTCGATGGCATCGCAGCCGGCCACGCAGACCTTTCCCATCTGCCGGGCGACGACCGCGGCATGCGACGTCATCCCCCCGCGCGCCGTGAGAAAACCGAGTGCGGCGTTCATACCGTGAATGTCATCGGGGCTCGTCTCCTGCCGTACCAACACGACCCGGTTGCCTGCGGCTTTCATCTCCACCGCGCGGTCGGGTGTCAGCGCAATCTTTCCTGCGGCGGCTCCCGGACCGGCCGGAAGACCCTTTCCAAGGGGCGTACAGTGGGACTCCTCTTTCGGATCGAAGATCGGATACAGATACTGCGCGAGCTGATCAGGCGCAATGCGCTGCAGGGCCTCCTTCTTGGAGATCACCCCTTCCTTCACCATGTCGACGGCGATGCGAACGGCCGCGATGCCGGTACGCTTGCCGACCCGGGTCTGCAACATGTAGAGCTTGCCTTCCTGGATCGTAAACTCCAGGTCCAGCATGTCCCGGTAATGGCGTTCGAGTTTCTTATATGTGGTTTCGAGTTCCTTATATGCCTGAGGGACCGTTTTGGCGAGTTGCGTCACCGGAAGCGGAGTTCTGATCCCGGCCACCACGTCTTCTCCCTGCGCGTTCATCAGACATTCGCCGAAAAATGCCTTGTTCCCGGTTGCGGGATCCCGTGTGAATGCGACGCCAGTTCCGCTTGACTCACCCATGTTGCCGAAGACCATGGCCACCACGTTGATCGCCGTGCCCCATGAATCCGGAATGCTGTATAGCCGGCGATAAGTGACCGCCCGTGCGCCATACCATGACGAAAATACCGCATTGATGGCCATGCGCAGTTGGTCCAAGGGGTCGTCCGGAAATTCCCGCTTGGTTTCTTCTCGCACGAGGTCTTTAAAACTGACCACGAGCTCCTTCAACGCTTTCGCGTCCAGATGCGTGTCTTGGGTAACGCCGAGATCCTGTTTCTTATGTTTGAGAATATCTTCGAAGTGCTCTCGACTGACTCCCATCACGATACTGCCGAACATCGAAATAAAACGTCGATAGCTGTCCTGTGCGAAGCGCTCGTTCCGGGTTTTTGCCGCCAGACCCTGCACCGTTTTGGTCGTCAGCCCGACGTTCAATACCGTATCCATCATGCCCGGCATGGAGGCTCGTGCGCCGGATCGAACCGACACGAGCAACGGGTTGTCGGCATCTCCGAAGCCGGCGGCCATCGACCGCTCGACGCGTTTCAGCGCATGGAGGGCTTCCTCCATCATGCCCGGCGGATAGGCTTTGCCACGCTTGTAGTATTCGACACAGGCATCGGTTGAAATTGTGAAACCGGGTGGAACCGAAATCTCCAGATTAGTCATCTCGGCGAGCCCGGCACCCTTGCCGCCGAGCAACTCCTTCATATGTCCCGTTCCTTCGGCTTTCCCGTCACCAAAATAGTAGACGTATTTCTTGCCCACGCTACTCTCCCCTTCTGCTATGAGGTCAAGGAATCGGCGCCGCACCCCGGGCAGCCGTTTCCAATTTTATGCGATAGCGATTGACCACGTGTCGTTTGAGCACAATTCCACAGACCAGAATCGCAATCACGAATGCCACGACGGCGAAAAACCGGTAATCCACCAGCGGACCATAGTCGAAATAGAACTTTCCATCGGCCCCCTGCTTGATCTCCGTTTCCTTCTCAAATTTGTGAGTTTGCCCGGTGGAATCAGCGAGATGGATCCACTCCGAGCAGAATTGCACGGGATTTGTAGTTCCGGGAATGTTGCGGTACGCGAACCGCAGACAGATGTCGTGTTGTGCGTTGAATACCTCGGGAGTGCGCACCAGGCGCTCGAAATTGAGGCCGGTAACCCAAAGGCCGAACAGGAAGACCGCATTGCAGACCACCATCATGACGACGCTGACGCCGGACGAAAAGCGCCGCACCTTCATCGCCCTTACCTCTGCCTCCCCGGTGAGCGCGGGAGGTCGAATTGCGGTGTCAGGGGTCGAATCCATCTGTCTACCATGCGCTACGATCCTTGTACCACAATCTGGGAGAAATCAGCGAATGACATGAACAACTCATCGACATCCTTCAGCAATGATAACCTATTGGCCCGGATCGCTGGATCGTCGGCATTGACCATGACACCGGTGAAGAACTCGTCGATCGGTTCTTTCAGTTGAACCAACACCTCCAAGGCTCTCGCATACTCGTGCTGTTTCATCAAGATGGAGAAGCGGTCGCGGCCGACGCGCAGCTTTTCCTGCAAGTTCGTCTCGGCCTGGTGTTGAAACAATGAAGGTTCGACCGGCTTCGTTTCCCACTGCTCTTTTTCCACGAGACGATGGGCCCGTTTGAAGCCGACGATGAGGGGGTCGAAATCCGGCTTGGTCGTGACGGCTTCCAGCGCGCTCATGAGATCTAACAGGTTTCCAAGGGAAAGCGTTCTATTCTGTGGCGTCAGGATTGCCCCGATGACATCATCGCGCCTGATCGAGCCGCTTGTCCCTGCATAGAATCGCAGGCGTTCAATAATGAAATCTATGGGATCCTGTTGCATCCCGGCTGCAACTCTTGCTACGCCCGACTTCTTCAATTCCTCTTCTGCCTTTTCAATGGCCTGAGGCAAATCAAGAATGAGCTGACCTTCGATAATAATTCGCACAATAGAAAGCGCATCGCGTCGCAGCGCATAGGGATCTTCCGAGCCCTTTGGGATGACACCAACCCAAAAAAAACTGGCAATCTTGTCGAGCCTGTCGGCAAGTGACAATACTTTGCCGGCCAAGGTGCGAGGGATTTCGCCCTCCATGCCGCGGGGAAAATAATGTTCCGCTATCGCCTCTGCGACATCAGGACGTTCTCCATCGTGCTTCGCGTACTCCCCCCCCATGATGCCTTGAAGGGTGGGAAACTCCCCCACAATGCCTGTCAAGAGATCTGTCTTGCTCAGTTCCGCCGCTCGTTGTGTGACCTGAGCAAGTTCATGGTTCCCCATATGTTCGCTCAGATATCCGGCAAGTTCTTTGATCCGCATGGTTCGTTGAAACTGTGTTCCAATCTTCTGATGAAACGTGACGGCCTGCAGTTTCTCGAGGCGGTCCGCGAGTGTGATCTTGCGGTCCTCCTCATAAAAGAACTTGGCATCGGCCAAACGGGCCGCCAGCACCCGTTCGTTTCCCTCTCGAATCAGTTGCATGTCCGATAACTTCATGTTCGTGACGGCCAGGAAGTTCGGGAGCAGAGCGCCGCTGCGATCGACGAGCGAAAAATATCCCTGATGTTCCTTCATCGCGGTCATGAGGATCTCTTTGGGCAGCTCGAGATAATCGGGTTTGAATGAACCGATGATGGTTTGGGGATACTCGACCGTATAGATGGCTTGTTCGAGCAGATCCTCGTCCTGATGGAGCTGTCCCTGCGCGGACTTGGCCAGGTCGGACAATTGTTCGACGACCATGGCGCGCCTGCGCTCCTGATCGACGATGACCCCCTGCCGTTCGGTCTCCTTCAAATACTGCTGGATTGATCGCACAGGAAAGTCCTTTGCTGACACCGACGTGTTGGTTTTCATGAAACGATGTCCATGGCTGACCTGGCCTGCCTTCACACTGGCAAATTCAATCGGCAGAGTCTTTCCACCGCAGAGCGCCACCAGCCAGCGGACCGGTCTGGCAAAACGCACTCCCGTTTCATTCCATTGCATCGCTTTGGGAAATGAAAGTTTGCCGATCAGCCCGGGCAGGTGTTGGGTCAGGACGGCGGTTGCCGCTTGTCCTGTCTCTTGCTTGACGGCACAGACATAGTCGCCCTTGGCTGTTTGCCTGACTTGCAATTCTTCAACCGGTACTCCCTGAGAAGCGGCGAACCCGATCGCAGCCTTGGTCGGCTGGCCGGCTTGGTCGAAGGCCACCGACTTCGACGGCCCCAAGGCTTCTTTCACGGCCGATTGCTGTTGCGTGGCCAATTGTTCGACCATCAAGACCAGGCGGCGGGGAGTCCCCATGGGCCGGATCTGCCCGCAAGAGAGCCGCTGGTTTTGCAGCATCGCCGTCATGCCTTCATGCAGGGAACGAAGCGCAGGCGCAATGAATTGATAGGGCAGTTCCTCCGTGCCGATCTCGAGAAGCAGTTCTGTTTCCAGGGAGGTTGAGGGCGATGTCGTTTTTTTTGCGTGAGTCTTCTTGGAGGATGGACTGGTCCTGGACATTATCAATCGTGCTCGTTACGAGTTTCGGGAAGACGCCACTGTGCGGGTTTCGTGAGTGCCGAGTGCAGTCGGGGTGTCTTGAAGCAGCGGATGCCCCAAAGCCTCCCGATCCGCCTTGTATCCCTCTGCACAACGGCGCGCCAGCGCCCGGACCCGTGCAATGTAGGAGGTCCGCTCGGTCACACTGATGGCGCCGCGGGCGTCGAGCAGGTTGAACATGTGGGACGTCTTGATGCAGTAATCATAGGCCGGCAAGGTCAGGTGTTTGTCCAGTAAGGTACGGCATTCCGCTTCGAATGCCTGGAAAATCGCCATCAGCATGGAGACATTCCCCTCCTCGAAGTTGTAGCGGGAAAACTCTTTTTCGGTCTGCTTGTGAATATCTCCATAGCTCAACTGATCCGTCCAGGCCAGGTCGTAGACATTATCGACCTTTTGCAGATACATCGCGATGCGTTCGGTGCCATAGGTGATTTCGCCGGTGATGGGACTGAGGGGTATGCCGCCGATCTCCTGAAAATAGGTGAACTGGGTGATTTCCATTCCATCGAGACGGACTTCCCAACCTAACCCCCAGGCACCTAAGGTCGGTGATTCCCAATCGTCCTGGATAAACCGTATGTCATGTCGCTTTGGATCTATTCCTAGTTGCTCG
>Ga0075431_100003614_pt1 | contig 14985 bp, 6 predicted proteins | sample RhiMetdeltSRZDD5_FD_75297 | JGI IMG/M metagenome (GOLD analysis project Ga0075431, IMG submission 75297) | Populus rhizosphere microbial communities from Tennessee, USA - Rhizosphere MetaG P. deltoides SRZDD5 | ecosystem: Host-associated > Plants > Roots > Rhizosphere > Soil | place: USA... | reverse complement strand
GTGAGGCGCGCGGGGGTAAGCTCGTTCGGTATAGGGGGCACTAACGCGCACGTCATTGTCGAGCGATGGGAGGGAAAACTGAGGGCGGGTGAGAGAACCACAGGCAGAGAAGTGATAGCGCTGAGTGGGCGCAGCCCCACAACGCTAGAGCAGATGAGCCAGATGGTCAGCCGGAGGCTCAGCGAGATGAGGGAAGAAGAGCTAGCGGACGCGGCATACACGCTGGCAGTGGGCAGGCGCAGCTACCAGCACAGGAAGGCGGTCGTATGCTCGAACTTGCGTCAGGCCATATCAGCGCTCGAGACCGGCGACCCTGAGCGAGTCTTCGAACGCTTTGAGGAGTCTACTGATCGCCAGGTGATCTTCATGTTCCCGGGGGGCGGCTCGCAGCATGTCAGGATGGGGGTGGAACTCTACCAGACGCAGAGCATGTTTAGAGAACAGGTTGACGCGTGCGCAGAGCTTCTGAAGCCGCACTTGAATACGGACCTGCGCGAGGTTCTCTATCCCGGCGACAAGCAGGTTGAAGAAGCGATCAGGTGTCTTGAACACCCCGCTTATGCTCTGCCCGCGTTGTTTGTGACCGAATACGCGTTGGCTATGGTGTTTAACGAGTGGGGCATCAAGCCGAAGGCCATGATCGGTCACAGTCTGGGTGAGTACGTGGCAGCCTGTCTTGCCGGTGTCTTTTCGCTTAAGGATGCTCTACTGATGGTCTCTTTGCGAGGTCGCTTATTTAGGAACTTGCCCGGGGGGGCGATGCTTAGCGTTCCGCTTTCTCCCGAAGATACCAAGCCATTTTTAAATGACCAGTTGTCGATTGCCGCGATAAACGGCCCATCATTATGCCTTGTCTCAGGCCCGACGGGCGCTATAGATAAATTGCAGAGGGCGATGACCGAAATAGGCGCTGAAGTTCGGCGGCTTCGAATCTCGGCGGCCGGTCACTCGAAAATGGTCGAGCCGATTCTGGAAGAATTCACTGAGTCGATTGCAAAAATAAACTTGCGCAAACCGCTATCCCCTTTCATATCGAACGTGACCGGCGATTGGATCAAGCCGGAAGAAGCTACGAGCCCGCAGTATTGGTCTCGACATCTGAGACAGACCGTGAGGTTCGCGCAGGGAATGGAAGAACTGCTGAAAGACGAGGAAGCCCTGTTTTTGGAGCTAGGACCGGGGCATAGCCTGAGCAGTTTGGCAAGGCAGCAGAAGGAGTGGAGGGCAGGCAGGGTGGCAATTACCACAATGCGCCACCCGCACCAGGAAGGGAGTGATGAAGAATACTTGCTGAAAGCCCTGGCGCAGGTATGGCTCTCGGGGGCGGACGTGGATTGGGAAGGAGTGATGGGGGGACGCGAGCGCCACAGGGTAGAGATGCCTGCTTGCCCGCTCGAGCGCGAGAGACACTGGATAGATGCGCGCTATGCCCCCGGCTCGGCGCCGGGAGATCAATATGAGTATGAGTTGCGCGAACCAGAACGGCACCAACGCCCGCGCGTCAGCGCCAGCTACGTCGCCCCCAGGAACGAGTTGGAAGTTAGCCTGGTGGGGACGTGGGAGAAGCTTTTAGGGATACAAGGAGTCGGAGTGTATGACAACTTCTTCGAGCTGGGGGGGCATTCGTTGTTAGGCACGCAGATGATTTCGAGGCTGAGAGAAGAATTGGAGATAGAGTTGCCCCTGCGAGCCCTATTCATATCCCCGACAGTGTCCGGATTGGCAAAAACCATCGTCGAAGCGCAGGCCGCGCAAGAAGACGGGCGCATTCTATCCGGTCTTCTCGAAGACATAAGGGGCCTCGGTCAGGACGAGATACAAGCCCTGATCGAAGAGGAACGGCGGTTGGTGAAGGAGGAAGCGAATGTTTGACACATCGAGCCTCGCGCCCGACTTGACGCCTGAGCAGAGGGAATTGCTCCAACTGCGCCTCCAAAGGCTTCAGAAGAATAAAAGGGCGGCGCTGCGGGAGAGGATACCTCCGAGGGCCGCCGACTCCGTCATTTTCCCGCTTTCGTTCACGCAGCAAACGCTGTGGTTCATTCAGCAGTTAGACCCGAGCAACGCCACGTATAACATGCCGGGCGCCATTCGTTTCAACGGCCCTCTCGATGAGCGGGCGCTTTCCGAAAGCATCAGCGAAGTCGTCAGCCGCCATGAGTCGTTGCGCACCAAATTCGTCGTCACAGACGGAAGCCCGATGCAAATGGTTTCGCCGCCACAGCCATTCGCCGTCGAGGTGGTGGACCTTACAAACTTTCAAGAAGGCGAGCGCGAAGCCGAGATTCAGAGATTAATCAGACGGGAGGCGCGAAAGCCGTTCGATCTGACGCAGGGACCTTTATTGCGCGTGACCTTGATGCGGCTCGACCCACAAGAGCATGTCCTGTCGCTCAACATGCACCACATCGTCAGCGACGGCTGGTCCATAGGCATATTCGTGCGGGAAGTGGCCGCGCTGTACGAGGCGCTGCTGGAAGGCAGGGCCTCGCCGCTCGACCCGCTGCGAATTCAATACGGTGACTACACCCTCTGGCAACGGGAGCGGCTGCGGGGGGAAGCGCTTGAGGAGCAGTTGAATTTCTGGAAGAAGCGACTGGGCGGAAGATTGCCCGTGGTTGAATTGCCTGCCGACAGGCCGCGCTCGCCATCGGGCAACGTTCGCGGGGCAGTCCAGGACCTGCTGCTGGACGAGTCGCTGACCGGCGCGCTGAATCTGCTGAGCGCGCGTCACGGCGCCACGCTATTTATGACGATGCTCACGGCGTTCAATACCCTGCTGTATCGCTACACGGGGCAGGAAGACATTCTCGTCGGCTCGCCCACCGCCAACCGTAGCCGCGCGGAGCTTGAAGGTTTGATAGGTTTCTTCGCGAATACTATTGTCGTCAGGACCGATCTGTCCGGCGCCCCGACCTTCACCGAGTTGCTCGCGAGGGTGAAAGAGACGACGCTGGCGGCGTACGCGCATCAGGAGACGCCATTTGAAAAGCTTGTGGAAGAACTGCAACCCGAGCGCGACTTGAGCCGCAACCCGCTGTTTCAGGTCATGTTCATGATGTCGAACACGCCAAAACAAGCGATAGAACTGAAGGGGCTTAAGATCAGCGTCATAGAGGTCAGCAACGACACGGCAGGCTTCGACCTCTCGATGTCCGTGGTTGAGGACGAGGGCAGGCTGAGAGTCTCGATTGAATATGACACGGACCTTTTCGACGCGCCGACCGTCGGCCGCATGCTTTCTCATACGCGCAATCTTCTTTGCGGCATCGTCGCCGACCCCGGGCGGAGAATCTCTTCTTTCGAGATCATAAACGAAGAAGAACGCCGCAGGTTGCTCGCGGATTGGAACAACACCGGGAAGGATTACCCCGAAGGATTTCGCCTACAGGACCTGATTGAAGCGCAGGTCGAGCGCGCCCCGGACAACGTTGCCGTGGTCTTTGAGCAGGACCGGCTTACCTACTCGGAGTTGAACCGGCGCGCGAATCAGCTAGCCCATTACCTGCAAAGGCTCGGAGTCGGCCCCGAAGCGCTCGTCGGCATCTGCATGGAGCGGTCGCTCGATATGATAGTTGGCATACTGGCGATCATAAAAGCCGGAGGGGCATACGCGGCGCTCGCCCCCGATTACCCGGCGGATCGCCTCGCGGCCATGCTCGAAGACACGCAGGCCGCGGCGCTGCTGACTCAATCGCGCCTGGCGCCAGGCCTCCCCTGCCACGACGCGCGCGTCGTATGCGCAGATACGGACAGCCGCCTGATCGACCGGGAAAGCGAGCAAAACCCGGCGAGCCGCGCCATACCTCAGAACCTTGCCTATGTAGTCTACACCTCCGGCTCTACGGGCAGGCCGAAAGGCGTGATGATCAATCACGGCAGCGTGGTCAACGCTTACTACGCGTGGGAGGATGCGTATCAGCTGCGCTCTGCCGTGAACTGTCACCTTCAGATGGCCAGCTTCTCGTTTGACGTTTTCACGGGCGACATTGCCCGCGCGCTCTGCTCCGGGGGCAGGCTCGTCATATGCCCGAAGGAAGCGCTCTTGACCCCGCATAAGTTGTACGAACTCATGGTCAACGAGAATGTTGATTGCGCCGAATTCGTCCCGGCTGTCTTGAGACACTTGCTCGAGCACCTTGAGCAGACGGGCCAGTCGCTGAGCTTCATGCGTTTGCTTGTCGCAGGCTCAGACAAATGGTACGCGAGCGAATACGAGAAGGCTCGCCGGTTGTGCGGCCCTCGCGCGCGGCTGATCAACTCTTACGGGCTGGCGGAAGCCACCATCGACAGCACGTACTTTGAAACAAGCGGGCCGGTAGTGTCGGTAGACGCGGGAGTGCCTATCGGTCGTCCCTTTGCGAACACGCGAATCTACATTCTCGATTCGGACCTGCAACCCGTCCCGGCGGGGGTCGCCGGAGAGCTTTACGTAAGCGGCGCGGGACTGGCGCGCGCTTACTTGAATCATCCGGCGCTGACCGCCGAGCGATTCGTACCCGACCCTTTCGGCGGCGAGCCGGGTTCGCGGCTTTACAGGAGCGGGGACAGGGGCCGCTGCTTGCCTGACTGGCGCATAGCGCTTTTGGGCCGCGCCGATAATCAGGTGAAGATTCGCGGCGCTCGCGTCGAGCCGGGAGAGATTGAAGCGGCGCTGGCCGAGCACCCCGCCGTGCGAGAGGCTGTCGTAACAGTCCGAGAGGACGTTCCCGGTGATAAGCGCCTAGTGGCTTACTTGACGTTGAAATCTCAAATCAAAGATGAAAGCCAACCCGAAATGGTCGGGCGCGCATTCGCAGACCAGTTGTCAAGCTGGCAGACTGTGTTCGAAGACCTCTACAACGACACCTTCCAGGCGGCGGAGCCGACCTTTAACATCAAGGGATGGAACAGCAGCTATACCGACTCGCCGATACCCGACGAGGAAGTGAAAGACTGGCTTGGAGAAACGGCGGACCGCATCCTGAGTCTAAAGCCGAGACGCATCCTTGAGATTGGTTGCGGGTCGGGGCTGATGCTGTTTCGGGTCTTTCCTCATTGCCAATACTATTGCGCGACCGACATGGCCGCAGCCCCGATTCGCTACGTCCGGGAGCAATTCGACGCGCTGGGGATCGATGACTCAAGGATAGAACTTATTCAAAAGCCAGCTCACGATTTCAGCGGGGTGCGACCGGGATCGCTTGACGCCATCTATTGCGTGTCTGTCGTTCAATACTTCCCCGACATTGATTACCTGCTGCGGGTTATAGAGGCGGCCTTGAATGCGTTGGAACCGGGGGGATTTATCTTCTTAGGTGATGTAAGGAGTCTGCCGCTATTAGAGGCGTTCCACACGTCCGTTCAATTGAGCAAGGCGAAAGCCTCTCTGCCCATCGCGCAGCTACGGCGACTGGCGCAGAGCCACCTTTTGACGGAGAGCCAGCTTGTAATAGACCCTGCTTTTTTCATCGCCCTCAAACGACGTTTCCCGCAGATAGCCGATGTCTCGATCCTCATCGAGCGCGGGCGATACAGTAACGAGCTAAATAAATTCCGCTACGACGTGATTATTCGTACTGGGGCCTCCGCCAGCCCGGATAAAGATGCGCCCACGCTGGATTGGCGACGGGACGGGGTGACGCTTTCAGGGTTGCGAGAGCTGCTTGAGAGAGAGAAGCCTGAACTGCTCGGCGTAAGACGCGTGCCCAATGCTCGCGTGGTCGCGGATGTCGAAGCGGCGCGATTGCTGGCAGGCTCGGATAGTTTCAAGACCGTGGAGGATTTCAGAAATGCCTTAAGCCGGTCGGCAGGGGAGGGCGTGCACCCGGAGGATATATGGGATTTGAGCAAAGAGTCGCCTTACCACGTGAACATTAGCTGGGCGGGCCGCAGCCGCGACGGCAGCTATGATGTGATGTTCGCGCGCCGCGAAGACGGTGAGCAGACCTCGGGGCTCGCTTTCAGTCGCATGGTCGAGGATGAGCAAAGCGTGAGGCCGTGGGGCGACTACGCAAATGCTCCGGCGATGGGAAGGCTCGCGGCGCAGAGCGCGCCTCTCATGCGAGGGTATCTGAAGGGGAAGCTGCCGGACTACATGTTGCCTTCAGATTTCATCGTGTTGCGATCGCTCCCGCTGACGCCCAATGGCAAGATAGACCGGCTCGCGCTGCCCGCGCCCGACAAGGAGTCGAGGGCGCTCGGCGATGTCGGCGCCTTACCTCGAAATCCGGTTGAAGAAATCCTGTCCGGAATTTGGTCGCAATTACTCGACGTCGGGCAGGTGGGGATACACGACAACTTTTTTGCGCTCGGGGGGCACTCGCTGCTAGCGGCTCAAGTGGTCGCCCGTGTTCGAAAGGTTCTACACGTCGAGGTGGCGCTGAGGAAAGTTTTTGAGCGCCCCACGGTAGCCGGTCTCGCTGAAGAGGTCCTGAGGGTGATGAGCGATGAGGCAGCGGCGCCCGCGCCTCCTGTCGAACGCGTCAATCGTGATGGGCGCTTGCGACTTTCATTCGCGCAACAGTATCTCTGGTCTTTGGCCGAGCAGGTTCGGCGCAGCCCCGCGCTAAATCTTTCCGTGGCGTACCGGCTCGCGGGGATGCTTGACAGGGCTGCGCTCGAACGGAGCGCCTGCGAAGTAATCAGGCGGCACGAAGCCTTGCGCACGACTATCTCTTTAGTTTACCAGGAGCCAGTCCAGGTGGTTTCCGAGCCGTGGAGAAGGCCGATCATGTTCATTGACATAAGCCGGTTGCCACAGCCGGAGCGCGAGCAGGAATGCGAACAGCTGGTCAAGCAACATGCCAGAGCCCTGTTCGACCTGGAGCGAGGCCCGCTATTGCGCATGACTTTAATAAGGCTCGGCGAGCGCGATCATGCGCTGGCAATGACGATGCACGAAATGATCGGGGACGAGTGGTCAATGGGGATATTCAGAGAGGAATTATTATTACTCTACGGCGCTTACTCGAAAGGGGAATCGCCGGCGCTCCCGGAATTGGAGATTCAGTACGCGGATTACGCCCAATGGCAGCGACGTTGGCTTAAGGGGGAGGCATTTCAAACGCAGATCGAGTACTGGAAGCAACGTCTGAGATCAATGCCTGCGCTCGATCTTCCCACGGATAGGCCGCGCCCCGCCTCGCCGGGTTATAGGAGCGCGCGACGCCGGCTGGAACTGGATGAACCGCTTGGCGAAGCGCTCAACGAGCTATGCATGCGCGAAGGCGCGACGCTGTTTATGGCCTTGCTAGCGGCGTTCTACGTGTTGCTGCATAGATCGAGCGGGCAATGCGATATAGCCGTCGCAACCCCGACACTCGGCAGGAATCGGGAAGAGTTCGAGACAGTGATAGGCCCGTTCGCCAACACGCTGGTGATGAGGGCGGAGCTATCGCAAGGACAGACCTATAAAACGCTGCTCGCTCAGGTGAAGCAGACGGCGCTCGATGCTTACGGGCGCCAGCAATTGCCCTTTGGCGTCTTAGCGGCTGAGCTTGAGCATGAGCGGGAGCGAGGTCCAATGCCCTTATTCAGCGCGATGTTCGTGTTGCACGGCGCGCCGCCAAGCGAACTGGGCGCGCGGGATATCACGATTTCAGAGCTTGAGGTCGGCATAACAAAGTGCGACCTGACGCTAAGCGTGGGAAAGGTCAAAGGCGGTCTGGTCGGGGAACTGGAATACGACGAAGACCTGTTCGATGCCGACACGATCAGGAGAATGGCCAATGACCTTGAAGCGATATTGGAAGAGATGACGGCCAATCCGGACCACCCTGTGACATAGTCCCGCCGCCTCGGATAAGTATCCCCTTCGTAGAAGGACGAGCCCACATTCATCACGCCGCAAACGAAACGAGGAAAGCTGTCACACCGCCCTGGCGCGCGCTAACCGACCGGGGGCGGAGTATTGCGGCTCGAACTGGCATCACGAGTATCAGCTCTTCCCCTGACGCCACGTCATGCGTCGATTGTCATCATCATCAAACATTGCGCAAACTCGCAATAAGTAGAGCCTGGAAATTCGGCAGAGATCACGCGGTCTCTGATATCAAAAAACATTTTTAAACTAGAAGGGAAAACCAGTGAAAAATCAAAATGGAATTTCCAATTGTCCGGAGCCGCCCGGTGTGGTTGATGAGAATAATCCTGAACCGCCGCCATCGCCCGGTAGGCGGAATTTCCTCGGGGGCGTTGGTGGAGCCACTGCCGCTATTGCGGCGGGAGCCACGGTTCTCACGCCGGTCTTGGGATCAGCCAACACGGCGGCTGACCGTGATGAGTTCGGTCGAGGTCATTCAAATGAACGTATCAGGGATGCGAGACGATTGCGGATCGATGCGGCTCTCCAAATGGCCAGCGAGGGACTTCCAGAACATCCTCGCAATGGCGACGAGGAACGGTTCCCGAGCAGAATCGGCAACTATTCGAAAGGGCTGCGCCATAACGAGATCGGCGAAGTCGATCCCCGCGCCTACAAGGCGTTTATCAGAGCGATCGAAAGTGGGAAGTTCTCTGACTTCGAGGCGCTCGCTACTAATGGCCATCTGGGGTGCCCGGACCCGGCGAGGCAGCGCCGACTTGTCAGCCCAATGTCAGGGTATGCCTTCGATTTAGAGGGGCTGGACCCTCATCAGTTCAAGATGCGGGCGGCGCCGGCTTTCAGCAGCGCCGAAGAAGCTGGAGAGATGGTAGAACTCTATTGGATGTCGTTGCTTCGCGACGTCAACTTTCTTGATTTCGAGACGCATTCGTTGGCTCAACTCGCGGCGGATGACCTCTCTCGTCTCCCAGACTTTCGCGGGCCAAAGCAAGGGAAGAGCGTGACGCCGCAAACGCTATTTCGCGACAATTTCCCTGGCTGCACGGTTGGTCCCTACATCTCACAGTTTTTACTCAAGGACTGTCCGATCGGCGCGCAACTGATCGACCAGCGCATCCGCACCGCGGCGCCCGGAGAGGACTATATGACGGACTTCCAGTCGTGGCTGGATGTACAAAATGGCTGTCAACCCGCGGAGGCCGTTCGGCTAGACAATGCGTGTTTCTGCCGCAATGGTCGCGACCTCGGGCAGTACATTCACGTTGACGCTCTATATCAGGCATATCTTGTCGCCGGGCTGATTCTGCTCGGCAACCGCATTCCCTGGGACCGCAACAATCCGTATGGCCAGGCGCCAGAGCCAGGATCAGGTCTGCCGCTGCCTCCTGGCGCGTCAGGATCGCTGGCCCAGGTAGGATTCGCCACATTCGGCGGACCACACCTTCTGGCCCTACTTACGGAGGTGTCTACACGCGCGCTGAAGGCCATGTGGTTCCACAAATGGCTGGTGCATCGACGACTCAGACCAGAAGAATTTGCCGGTCGCGTTGAAGTGGTTCGGAGAAATTTGGAGCGGTATCCGATCCATCCATCCCTTTTTAGATCATCGGCGCTCGACCAGCTCGACAGCAAGTACGGCGCCTACCTGTTACCGATGGCCTTCCCTGAAGGGTCGCCACAGCACACTTCATATGGCTCCGGCCACTCAGTTGTGGCTGGCGCGTGCGTTACCGTCCTCAAAGCATGGTTTGACGATACGGCAATCATTCCCGACCCGGTCGTGCCCAATAGCGACGGGACCGGGGTTGTGCCATTCGAGGGGCCTCCGCTCACAGTAGGCGGTGAACTGAACAAGATCGCGTCGAATATCGCCCAGGGGCGCAACATGGCCGGTGTACACTGGCGCACCGATGCGAGCGAGGCGATAAAACTCGGCGAGGAAGTGGCAATCAGCGTGCTTCGCGACCAGAACCCCACCTATAGAGAACCATTCCAGGGTTTCAGACTGACCAGGCTGAATGGGACTTCGATCATCATTTAAAGCGATGTCGGGTAGACCAAAGATGAACGCGGATTCGTCAGATAGACGCAGATAATCCGCGCTGACCTGCCTCATCTACGTTGATCTGCGGTTAGTCCCGCCGCCCCAATCACGGTTGTCTCGATTTAGTTACGAATGACGTTAGCTTCGGTCAACTCACCGCGCTCACTGACGGTTCCGTCGACACCTCCAAGAATGAAATCGCCGAATTTCTGAAACAACCACAGGTGTCGCCGAACGGCGCGCCGCGCGTAATTGCCGGCCGTCAATTGAAACATTTAGTGCGAGACAGGAAAGGCGTTGCGGCTCAAGAGCGGGTGTTCAGACGGCGTGGTTGCCCCCGGCAAGAGCGAGATGGTGACCGTAAGTGTTTACGACGGGCCGGCGTTCACGTCGGCCCGGAAAATGCAACAGCGGCGGCTCGTCAAAAACAGACGGCCGTAATCCAATCAACCCTTAAATGGAAACTAAACGGAGAGAAACTATGAACCGAAACATTGGGATTAGACTCAGTGGAGTCATTCTGTTCGTCTTGATGAGCGCAGTCTCCGCCTTCGCGCAGGATCGCGCCGCCTTCGGTCAGGATCGTGGCGACACGTCCATCGTCCAGGATGGCGTCGACACGCAGCACGGCGAAAGAGGAGGGCGCTGCGACCTCAGAAGCCTGAGAGGGTCTTATGGCTATACGATGGTCGGAGGAGTTAACGACGGCTCAGACCGTACACTTCATACCCATGCCACCTTCGCGGGGTTTGGGAGAATTGTGTTTAATGGCAGAGGCGGCCACTCGGGGGTTGAGGTCGTAAACTTAGCCAGTCACTTCATAAACAGATCCTACGTGGGGACCTACACCGTGAACGCTGACTGCACGGGCATCCTGCGCCGGGTAGAGATCCCGGCGTCTAACGCCGTGGTCCGCTTTGTTATCGTGGACGACGGCAAGCAGGTGTTCTTCATGCAGATAGATAACCCTGACGCCGCCATACAGGGAACGGCGGTAAAACAGTAGCCGTCGAGCCGGCCTCGCTTGGCGCTTACTCAGTTTAGCGGATGGGCGCCACGGGCGCGTCCCGGAATCAGTCGCCGTAGCGCCCATCCGCTACTCAAGAACGACGTCAGCCAGTGACAATAAACAAAGGTGAGCGTCAGCATGAAGCCTCCGCTACCACCCGGCAAGAACTTTAGCCGGAAGAACATCAGCCTCACGACAGGAGCGCTGGTGGAAGTCGATTGCTTAAACCCTGAACGGAGCTTGCCGCTGGTGATACGGCCCTCGGTGAAGCGACTTGACCTGTCATCATGGGCGGCCGGCAACGCCGACTTTATTGAAGAGCGGTTGCTCAAATGCGGGGCGATACTATTCCGAGGCTTCGATGTGAAAGCGGCTGACGAGTTCGAGGGGTTCATAAAATCCGTCTCGGGCCAGCCGCTTGAATACAACGAGCGGTCATCGCCGCGCCATCAGGTTACGGGCAACGTTTATACTTCGACAGACTACCCCGCCAATCAAGCCATCTTTTTGCATAACGAGAACTCATACCAGCACGCGTGGCCTTTAAGGCTTTTCTTCTATTGCCTGATACCTGCGCGGCAGGGGGGAGAAACGCCAATCGCCGATGTGAGGAGGGTATTTCAGCGCATCAGCCCATGGCTAAGGGAGCGATTCGAGCGGAAGAAGGTCATGTACGTCCGAAACTTCAGCGGCGAAGTAGGGCTTTCGTGGCGGACTACTTTCTGCGCCGACAGCAAGGCCGAAGTAGAAGAATATTGCTTGAAATCCGGGATCGAGTTTGACTGGAATGATAATGACAGACTCAGAACGCGCCAGGTGCGCCCCGCCATCGCCAGGCACCCGCGCACGGGGGAGGCGCTCTGGTTCAATCACGCGACCTTCTTTCACGCATCCACTCTGGACCCGGCCATTCGCGAAGGATTACTCGCGTCATTCGGCGAAGAAGACCTGCCGCATAACACCTATTACGGCGACGGCTCACCCATCGAGCCTGAGGCCCTTGATGAGCTACGCCGGGCTTACGAGGAAGAGACGGTTACATTCCCCTGGGAAGAAAAAGACATATTGATGCTCGACAACATGATGGTCGCGCACGGGCGGGCGCCATACGTCGGCGCGCGCAGCGTGCTGGTCGGCATGACCAATTTAATAACGAGCGACACTCGGCTCGGGAAAGGGTGAATCAAGATGGAGACCATTACGACTCAAGCCTGGGTACTTTATCCGGGGCCGGAAGGCCGGAGCGGGAGTAAGCCACAGCCTGCCGAGATTCAGAACGAGCCGTTCTCATTCTCGGCCCCGGCGTATTACGAGGTGTTGGCCGAACCGCTATACGGGTGCTGGGAAGCTAATATGACGCATGCGCTCGAACGCTACCCGATAGACATCTGCCGGGATCGGAAAGAGGAAAAAGTGGTCATCGGTAACGCGGGCGTGGTCCGAATCCTCAAGCCCGGCCTGGCGGTGAAATCGGTCAAAGAGGGGGACCTCTGCGTAGTATTCTGCAACGGCGTCTGGGATGAACTCGGCTTCCCTGAAAAAATTCTCGCCTATGACGCCCCTGGCACAATAGGGGTACTTGCCAGGAGGATCAAATTGCATGAGAAGCAAGTCATACGGATTCCCGATGGCACGCGATTTTCGCTTCAACAATGGGCCGCTTTCTCGCTGCGCTACATTACGGCCTGGGCGAACTGGGAGGCCGCGTATGGCTGCTGGTCTTTGCGCCAAGCGGGCGAATATTCCGACGAGGCGCCCACCATTGTATGGGGTTGGGGCGGAGGCGTCTCGCTGGCCGAATTGACGCTGGCCCGGCACTTCGGCTGCGAGGTCGCCATGCTCTCTTCTAACGACGAGCGGCTCGCCCTGATAGCAAGCCACGGGATCAAGCCGATTGACCGGCGGCAGTTTCCTAACCTCTATTTTGATGAGCAGAAGTACCGCTCCGACCCGAAGTCAATGACGTCTTATCAGGAGTCCGAAGAAAGTTTCCTATCCGTCGTAAGAGAAGAGACGCGAGGCGCGGGCGTCTCAATCTTCGTCGACTATATCGGCGAGCCTGTGGTCCGCGCCACCCTCAAATCGCTTGCCCGCCAGGGCGTCCTGACGACTGCCGGGTGGAAAGGCGGCATGAAGCTGACGACGGTCCGAGCTATAGAGTGTATGGGCTGGCATACGCATGTTCATACTCACTACGCGCGGTACTCGCAAGGCGTCGCCGCCACCCGCTTCGCGGAAGAGAAAGGCTGGATGCCGCCTGTTTCCCGCCAGGCGTATGCATGGGATGAGATCCCATCGCTCGCCCGCGATTACAGGGAAGGCCGGACTGATACCTATTTCCCGATTTATCAAGTCAACCCCGTTTAATGCCCAATAGCATTAAGTTTAAGGCGGCAGCCTTAGCTTCGCCTTCTTCCACGCCAAAATTAACGCCATCGCCGTTTAAGGCCGGGGTTGACTATCCGAAATTCTTTCACCCCCCGCAAGGCTGATCGAACGCCAGGAATACGAATATATCGTCACGACGCACAATGCCTGATTGCCAATTATGAAGTCGCAACTGGGAAATAGATCGCCCCCGGCTTGGGAGCGACTCGCGATGAACTGCGCAAGAGAATTTTGGAGTTCATCGAATACTTCAACAACACGCCCGCGAAACCGTTCAAGTGGACTTGCAAGTGGCGACCGCTGACGGTTTAGCGGGGGAGCGCTTTTGAAGGGCTCCGCTAGATAAAAACTAAAAGGAGAACAATTATGAACCGAAACATTGGAATTAGACTCAGTGGAGTCATTCTGTTCGTCTTGATGAGCGCAGTCTCCGCCTTCGCGCAGGATCGCGCCGACACGCAGCACGGTGACGGAGGAGGGCGCTGCGACCTCAGAAGCCTGAGAGGATCTTATGGCTATACGATGCTCGGAGGAGTTAACGACGGCTCAGACCCTACACTTCAAACCCATGCCATCTTCGCGGGGCTTGGGAGAATTGTATTTGATGGCAGAGGCGGCCACTCGGGGGTTGAGATCGTAAACTTCGCCAGTCAATTCATAGACAGAACCTTCACGGGGACCTACACCGTGAACGCTGACTGCACGGGCATCCTGCGCCGGACAGAGATCCCGCTGTCTAACGCCGTGGTCCGCTTTGCTATCGTGGACAACGGCAAGCAGGTGGTCTTCATGCAGATAGATAACCCTGACGCCGCCATACAGGGAACGGCGGTAAAACAGTAGCCGTCTATGCCGAAACGTTGAGTCGTCTCAGCCCGTACATCACGCAACATGTCAATCGGTACGGGGAATATCGGATCGATCTGAGTCGACGAGCGCCGCCGATCAGTTATCAATTGCCGATTCTTATGTATTGAATGGTGATAAGGTGGGACGGCGATTGGCGACAAGAAACACTCCGCTTTATCGCCGTCTCCCGATTATTGGAATTTTGGCGGGATTTTGTGCGACTCGTTCTCAAGGCTCCTATAGACCGTTGCAAGGCGATTCTCAATCACTCACAAAAGTAAGCGGAGGTGATCTTTCATGCGACTTCTAAAAATGCTATTCCTCAGTTTGTTTTTGGTATCAGCTTCTCTGTTTTTGTTTCAAAGCCAAGTGGCCATCGCGCATGACCCGCCTTCAAGGATAGGCGAGCGGCCGGCGCTTGAGGAACACGTAAAACAAATCGACATTGAAGCCGGTAAGATCAGATTCGATGACCTTCTCGAAATCGGCGAGGAGATTTTCGCGGCCCGCTGGAACTTGCTCGACGGGCAGGGGCGGCCTGCGGCGACCGGGGCCGGCGCGCCAACAAAACGAAACCCACTAAGTAACATTCCTTTCATCCGCACTTCCGGCCCCGACGCGACCTCCTGCGCCGATTGCCATCATCAGCCGACGATTGGCGGGGCGGGAGGGTTTGTCGCCAACGTCTTTGTGCTCGCGCAGATCTTAGACCCGGTGACAGACTCGGTCTCGGGGGAGTTCTCCAATGAGCGAAACACACTCGGGATGAACGGCTCCGGAGCCATCGAGATGCTGGCGCGCGAGATGACGGTCGATCTTCAAGCATTGCGCCAACTCGCCATAAGTAAAGCCCGGCAATTCGGCAGAGGTCACACGGTCTCTCTAGTCACG
>Ga0075431_100003613_pt1 | contig 14986 bp, 9 predicted proteins | sample RhiMetdeltSRZDD5_FD_75297 | JGI IMG/M metagenome (GOLD analysis project Ga0075431, IMG submission 75297) | Populus rhizosphere microbial communities from Tennessee, USA - Rhizosphere MetaG P. deltoides SRZDD5 | ecosystem: Host-associated > Plants > Roots > Rhizosphere > Soil | place: USA... | reverse complement strand
TGTTTTGCCGCCGAGATCCTGCATGAGCGCGGCCTTCGTCTCTCCACGATCCGAGAAGAGCTGGCTCGGTCGCAATCCGAAAAAGCGCCCTCGAACCGTCCCAAGGAAAGCTCGCTTCTCGCCGAGTTCAGCCGGGACCTCACGCAGGCCGCCATGGATAGCGTGCTCGATCCTCTCATTGGCAGGGATTACGAGCTCGAACGTGTCGTGCAGATTCTTTGCCGCCGCACCAAGAACAACCCGGTTCTCATCGGAGAGCCCGGTGTCGGCAAGACCGCCATCGTGGAAGGATTGGCGCAGCGGATCGCCGAAGGCGACGTGCCCAGCTTTCTCGCCGACAAGCGAATCCTGGCGCTCGATCTATCCCTGATCGTCGCCGGCACGAAGTATCGCGGACAGTTTGAAGAGCGTCTCAAGACCATCATGAAGGAGTTGATGGAGAATCAGAACGCCATCATCTTCATCGATGAGCTCCACACACTCGTCGGAGCCGGATCGGCGGAAGGTTCACTCGACGCCGCCAATATTCTTAAACCCGCTCTCTCTCGCGGTGAGATCCAGTGCATCGGCGCCACAACGCCGGCTGAATTTCGGAAATCTATCGAGAAGGATCGTTCGCTCGAGCGGCGCTTCCAGGCCGTCAAGGTCCCTCCGCCCAACGAAGAAGACGCCATCAAGATTTTGTTCGGCATCAAGGACCGCTACGAGAAATTCCACGCCGTCAGCTATACCGATGAGTCGATCGAAGCCGCAGTGTTTACGTCAAGCCGCTATATTCCTGATCGATTCCTGCCGGACAAAGCCATCGACCTGATCGACGAAGCCGGCGCCCGCGTCAAGCTGCGGCAGACAACTCTGCCGAGCGACCTCGCCGACATCCAGAAGCGCATCAAGTTCATCGTTCACCGGATGGAGAACGCCATCGCCAACCACGAGTTCGAGAAGGCGCGCTTCTACTCCGACGAGGAGCGCAAAGAGCGCGAGAACATGCGCCAACTGCGCGAGAAGTATAACCTCGACGAATCCTCCGCGGGCGTAGTGACGAAGGACGACATCGAGGACGTGGTGGCGCGCTGGACCGGCGTCCCCATGACGTCGATCAAGGAAGAAGAAATCGCCAAGCTGCTGCGCATCGAAGAGGAGCTCCACAAGCGCATCATTAGCCAGGAAAAAGCCATCTCCGCTCTGGCGCGGGCGATTCGACGCTCTCGCGCGGGATTGAAATCGAGCGCCCGCCCCGCCGGATCGTTCCTGTTCCTCGGACCCACCGGCGTCGGCAAGACCGAAGTCGCCCGGGCTCTCGCGGCTTTCTTGTTCGGAAGCGAGAAATCTCTCGTCCGCTTCGATATGTCTGAGTTCATGGAGAAGCATTCGGTTTCCAAGCTCATCGGCTCACCTCCCGGATACGTCGGCTATGAAGAGGGTGGACAGTTGACCGAGCGCGTAAAGCGCAATCCGTACTCCATCATCCTGCTCGACGAAATCGAGAAGGCGCACCCGGATGTCTACAATATTCTGCTGCAGGTCTTCGAAGACGGACAGTTGACCGACGGCCTTGGTAACACGGTCGATTTCAAAAACACGATCATCATCATGACTTCGAATCTCGGGGCCAGATTCCTCGAGAAGCGCGGGAACATGGGTTTCCAGGCTCCCAACATCGACGGTATCCCGAGCAAGGTGGAGGAGCAGGTGCGCTCGGAAGTGAAACGCGCCTTCAATCCGGAGTTTCTGAACCGGCTCGACGAAGTCATCCTGTTCACCTCCCTCACCGACGATGACCTGATCAAAATTATGGATCTCCTGGTCGAAGCGGTGAACGTGAACCTTGTCGCCAAGCAGATCAAGATCCACCTGACCTCGGACGCTTCGAAATACATTCTGGAAAAGACCTGCGCCGATCGCAACTACGGCGCGCGTCCGCTGCGGCGCGCTTTGCAGAAGTATGTGGAAGATCCGCTCTCGGAAGCTCTGATTCAGGGCACTCTGCCGCGGCCGAGCGAACTGGAAGTTTACCTCGGTGATACTGGCATATACTACCGTGTCATCCAGCCCGAAGCCGAGCAGCTCGTCGGGGCCGATTCTTCCCCGGCTGCGCCCGTGCCAGGCGTTCCGCTCTATAACTTCTGACGAGATCGAGTGCTCGCTTAAATACGTAATCCGGGACTGAAAACGGATTGCGCTTGCTGTTTTTACCGTAAACAACTAAAATCAGAACCTTAAGACTACCGTAGTCCCTCGCGCTATGAACAAGCTCGTGCAGAATGGCATCGCTTCACTCAAGCCGGAACTGGTACAAAAACACCTGGACAAAATTCTGACCAGCGCCGAAATGTGCCGGTCAAAGAAGCTCTGTCAATTCTTACGTTTCACCGTGGACGAGGTGTTACAGGGGCACGGTAGCGAGCTAAAGGAGTACGCGATTGCGATAGGCGTATTTCGCCGGGCGCGCGAGTTCGACCCCGGCGCCGACCCCATCGTGCGGGTGCAGGCTCGCCGCCTTCGAGCCAAACTGGAGCGGTATTACGAGAATGAGGGCCGCGACGAGCCAGTCCGCATTAAATACCCCGTCGGCAGTTACTCCCCGGTATTCACGACTCGCATCCCTCCGCTCGATGCCGCCATCACCGTGCAGGCTGCCCCTACTGGCCGGCAGATCGCCGTGCTGCCGTTCTCCAGCGTCGGACCCGAAGATTGCCAATACTTTAGCGAGGGCTTGGTGGAGGACCTCGTTCATAGGCTTTCCAGTTGCGCCGGCGTCCGCGTCGTCGCACGCGTCTCCTGCTCTGAATTCAAAGACTTATCGGTCAACGCTCGAACGATTGGAGAGCGGCTAAGCGTTTCCGCCGTCGTCTCTGGCAGTGTGCGGATGGAGGGTATCCGGCTGCGTGTGATAGCCCAACTGATCGACACCAAAACCGGCGTAAACGTCTGGTCGGGGGTGTACGATCAGGAGCTGGACGGTATCCTGGCCACACAGGAGAAAATCTCGCGGGAGATTTCTGACTCGGTTCAATGCCGGCTCGGTGGGTTGGGCGAACAACTCCGGAGTCTCGTAACCCGAGTAACAACGGCCTAAAAACTGTAGGATGCGCTCCCATTTTTTACCGTAACATGTTGTTTTTTACTTTCCTTCCGTGGCCTAAAGCTATAACCTACCGTATTGCCGCGTTCGAAATCGCATTCAACTAAGGAGACCTTCGTGAAGAGACTTTTGTTTATTGCTTTGCTGTGTTCGTTTTCAGCTCTGCACGCGCAGACCGCGCTGCCGACCTATACTATTTCGACGGTCGCGGGCTCGCTCGCTTCGAATATTGGCGACGGAGGCGGCGCAATAGGAGCAGTGTTAGTCGAACCGCGCGATGCCGTGACCGATGCCGCGGGAAACGTCTACATCGCTGATTTCGGACAAAACAGAGTTCGAAAAATCGCGGTAGGCACAGGAATTATCACAACCGTGGCGGGAACCGGACGAGCGACCAACTCGAACACGGCTGGGCCGGGTATCTCATCGGGGCTGAATCAACCCTCCGGCTTGGCGATCGATGTGACGAGAAATATCCTCTATATCGCATCCCGAGGCGCTCATGTCGTGAAGAAATTGGATCTGGCGACTGGAGTACTGTCCACACTCGCGGGAACGGGGAGCTCCGGCTACAACGGAGATGGACGCGCGGCGAACATCGCGCGGCTGAGGAACCCTACTGGCGTCGCTGTGAACCCCACCACTGGAGACGTCTTTATCGCGGATAGAGGGAACAACCGAATTCGAAAAGTGACTGCGACCGCCACCACTCCGATAATCACGACGGTCGCGGGGATCGGACCTCAGGACAGCGGCGCCGGAGCATTCGCGGGTGATGGCGGTCTGGCGACAAAAGCAGCTTTGAATCTTCCCGACGGAGTTGCCGTCGATAAGGATGGCAACATCTACATCGCGGATACAAACAACCACAGAATCCGCATGGTCACCGCCTCGAACGGAATCATCACGACAATCGCCGGCACGGGCGCCCAAGCCGTGGGAACAGCCACCACGGGATCCACTCCACCTATTGCCGCCTTGCCGATCGTCGATGGAGTGACTCCTACTCAGGGTACCTTGAACCAGCCGAGGGCGGTTGCCGTCACGGCGGACGGGGATTTACTGATTGCTGAAGCGCCGACCCCAGGAGCGACTGGCGCGCCGGGCACCGGTTCGAGCCGAATTCGCATACTGGAAAGAGTTGCGGCCACCGGGGCGCCTCAGTTCGCGTCTATTCAAACATTTGCTGGTTGCTGTTTGACCGGCAACGGAATTCAGAGCTCGACTGGCGGTAGCTCTTCGGACAATCGGCAAGCCAAGGCCACAATTCTGAACGGCCCAAGAGGTGTAAGTGTCGACTCTGCCGGCAATGTTCTGATTGTGGCAACTGGTGATGGGAAAGTCATAAAAGTGGATGCTACCAATGGTCTGACGACCACGGTCGCCGGCAATCCTTTGTTCGGGGGAGACGGCCAGTTGGCGACGACGGCGCTTTTCTCTCAGCCGCGCGGCGTGGCTGTGGATGCGGCAGGGAACGTCTATATAGCTGACACTGGGAACAATCGCGTGCGCAAGGTCACGGCGGCCACTAAGATTGTGGACACCATCGCTGGAGCAGCGGCTTCGGGTTTCGCCGGCGACGGCGGACCTGCGACGGCTGGACGGCTCAATGGTCCGCGCTGCTTGGCGGTCGACGGCTTAGGTACACTTTACGTTGCAGATACGGGCAATCATGCCATTCGGAAGATCGACGTTACCGGTGCAATAAGCACTGTCGCCGGGGCGTTTGTCAACGCGTTGGGCGTCCTCACCCGCGGAGATGACGTCGGCAACTCGGCCCTCCACGCACGCCTGAATGGTCCGGCATGCGTGGCCGTTGATTCAACTGGTACCCTCTACATCGCCGACACCGGCAATAACGTCGTTCGGTCGGTCAACACTGACGGAACCAGCGCAATCGTCGCTGGTACGTTAGGGGTTAGCGGCTCGATCGGTGACGGCGGCCCCGCCATAGAGGCCCGGCTGAACGGACCTGAAGGCGTCGCAGTCAGCTCGAACCTGCGGTACCTCTACATATCCGAGGTCGGTAACGATGTTGTCCGGCGTGTTGATCTTACGACCGGCATTATTGATACGATCGCGGGTACATTTGGTAATACCGGAGACGGCGGAGTCACGGCTGCGCCGGTCCCGCCCGCCACTGCCACCTTCACCATTTCGAGTGGCGCTCAAATGGAGAACCCAATCGGCCTCGCAACGGATGCAAATGGCAATATCTTTATCGCCGACAGCACAAATAATCGTCTGCTCAGAATTGACGCCGCTGGAAATATCAGCAGGGTCGCTGGCGGTGGAGACAACGTGTTTCCGGCTGCCGAGGGCGGGGCAGCCACAGCCGCACTATTGCAGACACCTCGCGGAGTCGCTACGGATGCAACGGGAGGCGTCTACATCACTGATACGCCCGGAGGCGTTAAGAAGCTCACACCGCGGTAAGAAGCTGTACTGATCAAGCCCTAGGTTCCAACCGGAGCCTAGGGCTTTTTTTATTGGCGCTGTGCAATCCCCCTTCCCTCCACGCAGTCGTAACGGCCCGCCTTGAGGTTCTTGAACTCTTCCACGCGCCCATTCGGCCAGCGGATCACAGCGCGATCGATGGAGTCTCTTTTGCCCAGTCCGAACGTGACCGGCAGTTCAGACTGAGACAGGTAGCTCGACCCGCTGCGAACCATCCGCGAACTGGTCTGACCGCCATAGTAGACACGCACCAGCGCGCCGATCCCATCCCGGTTGGACTCGGTTCCTTGCAACCGGAACCGAATGCTTCGATTCCCGGCGAGCTGGTCGTTGCGATACAAGTACGCCGGACCGTTATTGGTCGTGACCAACACGTCCAGGTCGCCGTCGTTGTCGAAGTCGCCAAACGCTGCGCCGCGGCCTACCTTTGGCTGCGCGAACGCCGCTCCCAAATTGGCTGCGACATCGCGAAAGCCGTCCTTACCAGTGTTGAGGAACAGATGCGGCGCCTGCGCGTAAGGAACGTCGGCGCGCGTTCTTGCGGCGGCGTCATCGATGTGCCCATTCACCACAAGCAGGTCGAGGAGACCGTCGAGATCGGCGTCGAAAAAGAAGCAGCCGAATCCCAGGCTCCTTCGCGTCAACCGGCCCACCTCCGAGCGCGGAGCGTGGTCAGTATACAGTCCGCCACCGCTCGAGTGATAGAGCCCGGTCATCTCGTTATCGAAGTTGGTGACGACCAGGCTGGGAATCCCCGAGTTATCGTAATCGGCCGCATCGACGCCCATTCCGGCCCTGGCCTTGCCGTCTTCGCTGAAGGCCAGGCCGGCGCGAACGGCCACTTCGTCGAAGGCGCCGTTCCTCGTGTTTCGGTACAGTTTGTTGGGCTGCGTGTCGTTGGCGACAAACAGGTCCGGCCAGCCGTCCAGGTCGTAGTCGAACATGGTCACGCCGAGCGACTTGGAGCTGGAATCAAACAGGCCGGCCTTCGCGGTGACGTCCTCGAAACGACCTCCGCCGCGATTCCGGAACAGCCAGCAGGTGGAACCGCGATAGGCTTCCGGAGTGCAATAGGACCGCTGCTTGCCGTCCATGCTGCAAAAGACATTCTGCTGCGGGGTCCATTTCACGTAGTTGCACACGAACAGGTCGAGCAGGCCATCGCGGTCGTAATCAAACCAGAGCGCGGAGCTGCTGAAGCCTGTGCGGCCCTCCAGACCGCTGCGCGCGGTGACGTCGACGAAGGTTCCCCGGCCGGTGTTCTGGAAAAGCCGGCTCTGGCCGAGACAGGAGATAAAAAGGTCCGGAAATCCGTCGTTGTTGTAGTCGCCGACGGCCACGCCCATGCCGTACATTTCGACATCGAGTCCGGCGCGCCGCGTGACGTCGGTGAACGTGCCGTTCCTGTTGTTGCGATAGAGGCGGAGCGTGCTGCGGGTCCGTTTGTGGCCGGGCCAATCCATCCCGTTGACGAAAAGGATATCCTGCCAGCCGTCGCCGTCGTAGTCGAGAAACGCGCATCCCGCGCCAAGCGTTTCCGGCAGATACTTTTCGCCGAACGCGCCGCTGTTGTGGCGAAAATCGATGCCGGCGCTCGCGGTCGTATCCACCAGGCGAAACCCAGGGGATGGTCCCTCAGCAGCCATCGCGGCGGATCCCAACAGAAAATCCCTGCGCCGCAGCAGGCTCAAGGCAGAGTAACCAGGCCCTTGCGGATGGCATAGACCACCAGCTCGGCGGTGCGATGGATATTCAGCGCGTCCATGAGATTCGCCCGATGCACCGAAACGGTGTTGACGCTCAGTTGAAGCAGCGTGGCGATCTCCTTATTTGAATTGCCCTGGGCGATAAGCTGCAAGACCTGCTTTTCACGCTGCGTGAGCAGCTCGAAGCCGTCGGACGGATGGCCATCGCCGGGCGAAAGTCCGCTGGCGTAGCGGCGTCCGGAGGCGACCGTCTTCACTGCCGCGGTCAAGTCCACTTCGATCGCGTTCTTGAGCAAGTAGCCCTTAGCGCCGGCCTCGAAGGCGTTACGGATGTAGTTGCTCTCCGCGTACATGCTGAGTATCAGGACGGCTGTGGAGGGAGTCTTCCGTAGAATCTCGCGAGTCGCTTGCACGCCGTCGAGCCCGGGCATCGACATATCCATCACGACGACATTCGGAGAGAATTTCGCCGCCAGATGGATGGCGTCGACCCCGGTGCCCGCCTCGCCGATAACCCGGATCTCCGGATCGTCTTCGAGAATGCGGCGGAAGCCTTTGCGGACGAGCTGGTGGTCGTCCACCAGGAGGACGGTAATCTCCTTCATACGATCGCCGGCTGCGCTAGCGGCATCTCCAGAATGACCATCGTGCCCCCTTCGGACGGACGCTGGAGCTCGAGCTTGCCCTGCAAAATGTCGGCCCGCTCCCGCATGGCGATCAGCCCCAGTCCGCCGGACGGGTCGTCAGGCACGCCGATTCCGCGGTCCTCGACTTCGAGGCGCAAGCTATGCGCAGTAATCTTCAGTCGTACCCATGCCCTCGAGGATTTGGAATGGCGCACCACGTTATTCAAAGTCTCCTGAAGGATTCGATAGACATGAATAGCCTCATTGCTTCCCACCATTGGTCCGGTTCCATATTTTTCATATCCTATAATGATCCCGGTCTGCTTGGCGAACTGCGCCACATACGACTCGATGGCTTTCTCCAGCCCATAGTCGTCGAGGATGGAAGGATGCAGGGCCTGCGATAGCGTCCGGAGGCGTTCGAGCGTGGACTGCGCAATCTCGCGAACTTCCGACAGCTCGATACGAAACGTGGAGTCCGGCGGAAGGTTTTTCCCTGCCCGGCCGAGCATGGCTCCGACTGCCGTGAGAATCTGGCCGAACTCATCGTGCAGCTCCCGTGAAATGGAGTGGAGGATATCCTCCTGCACGCGGATCAACTTGCGGGCGAGCGTGCGCCTCTGATCGGCGAGCGCGGCCATCCGGTCGAAGATGAGGCGATTAGCGCGGATCAAGTAAAGGCTGGTAACGCAGATGGTAATTAGGACGGCTAGAACGAACCAGTAAATCCGGCGCTCGATGCGATCGTAAACCTGCTGCACCTCCAAAGCGGCGCGATCTTCAGTTTCGTTATTCAAGACGAGCAAGCGAGCGACAGTGGAAGTCAACGACGCCTGTTGGGATTCGAGAGACGTCCGGATGAGCGCGCGCGCCTGGTCCTGCTTACCGGCGCGGGCGAGCGCGAACATCTGGTCGGTGGAGTTCCAGAACTGCAAAAGGGCCACGGCGAACTGTTTCTGCTGGTCAGGACGGCGGGAAACGGGAGTAATGCGGGCCTCGATGTTGAGGGCATCCTCGAGGTCGTAACGGATTCGGTCGAACTGCACTTTCCAGGATTCGAGAGGATAGGGCTCGGCGCCTTCGACCATGTCGCGCATGGCTAAGGCGAGCGAGTGGAAGTTGTTTTGGATACGCAGGAGCTGGAGGGAGTCTTGACGATTGCGGTCGATGATGTGCGTTTGCAGCGCGCGCACTCCTTGGATCCGGCTGAGCGCGTACCAGGAAAAAACGGCGACCGCTAGCAAAGTGATCGCAAGGCCGATGAGGAGGGGCCGGGTTGGCGAGGAGGGCGCCATCCTCTATATGTTAGAGGATGGCGCGGGGATGCGCCTGACGAACAAGCTAAAGCTTGTTCCACAGTTACTTCGACTCCTTGATTTGTCGTTGGGAACGAGCTTTAGCTTGTTCCACGATGGCAATCACGAAAGTGCCATCGCAGGCTAAAGGCCTGCGGCACAGACGGACCAAGACTTACCAGAGTTCTCCCAAATCGCGGGGAATCCCGTACAATTGAGTTTTCAGGATGCAATGTTTTGATCTGATTGTGATCGGCTCGGGTCCCGCTGGGCAGCGAGCCGCCATCCAGGGCGCAAAGCTTGGAAAAAAAGTTGCGCTGGTGGAGCGGACCGAAGCTATCGGCGGCTGCTGCATCAACACCGGCACCATTCCCAGTAAAACCATGCGGGAGGCGGTGCTGCACCTCTCCGGTTTTTACTACCAGAATATCTACGGCATCAACTATCGCGTGAAGGACAAGATCACGATGGCCGATCTTTCCTTCCGCGTGCAGCACGTGATCAAGACCGAGGTCGACGTAACCAAGGCGCAGTTGTCGCGGAACGGGATAGAGATCCTCCGCGGCGTCGCCTGTTTCACGGATCCACATCATCTCCATGTGACGGGGCTGCGCGAGCAGTCGGATTATGAGTTCACTGCTGCTGTGATCGCGACAGGAACCAAGCCGGCTGAGTCGCCCACAGTGCCGTTAAACGGGAAGACGATTGTTAACAGCGATCAGATCCTGCAGATGGAGAATCTTCCCAAGACCTTGATCGTGGTGGGCGGCGGCGTGATCGGGGTGGAGTACGCGTGCATGTTCTCGACGCTCGGTGTGCGAGTGATCCTGGTGGAGAAGCGGCCCCGCCTGCTCGAGTTCGCCGATTCGGAGATCGTCGAGGCGCTCTCTTATCATCTGCGCGACAATCGGGTGACGATGCGTCTCAACGAGGCGGTCGAATCGGTGGAAGCAACAGCCGACGGCACAGTAGTGGCCAATCTCGAGAGCAAGAAGAGAATCTCGGGGGACACATTGCTCTACGCGGTCGGCCGGCAGGGAAACGTGGATGAGCTGAACCTGCCTGCGGCGGGGGTCGAAGCTGATGCCCGCGGCCGGATCCCCGTCGATGCGCAGTATCGCACGAAGCAACCTCACATCTTTGCGGCCGGCGATGTGATCGGTTTCCCGAGCCTGGCGTCGGTTTCGATGGAGCAGGGCAGGCTGGCGGCTGCGTTTGCGTTCGGGTCCACCGCTACCTCGAATCCGGCCCTCTACCCTTACGGAATTTATACGATCCCGGAAATCTCGTTTATCGGCAAGACAGAGGAACAGCTTACTGACGAGGACGTCCCCTACGAGGTCGGCGTCGCTTACTACCGCGAGATTGCGCGCGGCCAGATTCGCGGTGACACGACCGGCCGGTTGAAGCTGATTTTCCATCGCGAGACGAAGGAAATTCTCGGTGTGCATATTATCGGGGAAGGGGCGTCGGAGCTCCTGCATATCGGTCAGGCGGTTTTGGCGCTCAAGGGGACCGTGGAGTACTTCGTGACGACCGTCTTCAACTATCCGACGCTGGCGGAGTGCTACAAGGCAGCGGCGTTCAATGGCCTCAACAAGCTGAGCAAATTCTGAGCGGACTTATGCGGACAATCGGAGTGATTGCAGGTGGCCATGTCGCCGTCGGCGTCGTGGATGATAACCGTTTGGTGTCCCCGGTCCGGCGTTATCCGTCGTACGGCGATTCCGAACCATTGGCCGAAATGCCGGCCGAGAGCTACGGCGCTCACATCTGCCGCGAGGTCGAGGCGGCGGCCCAGGGCGAGGAGATCGGCGCAATCGGGGTTGGGATTCCCGGAATTATTAAGGATGGTCTCATTGAAGAGTCTCCCAATCTGCAGCAGCTCAAAGGACTGAATTTGGGCGCGCTGCTTTCGGCTTCGTTTCCATCCACCTCAATCGTGGTTTTGAACGACGCCGATGCAGTGGCCGCCGGTATCGCAGCGACGCGCGGCGAACTGGGCAAGGTGATCCGTGTCTGGACGCTGGGGACCGGTCTCGGCTTCGGCCGGTATCCTCGTCTCCCGGGAGTCTGGGAAGGAGGGCACTGCATCGTCACGTTGGACCCGAAAGAGAAATTTTGCGGCTGCGGCGGAGTAGGACATTTGGAAGGCATCCTGGGACACCGCGCGATGCGGCTGCGTTTCATGGATCTGGAGCCGGAGGAGGTTTTCCAGTACGCCATGGAGGGCGACGAGCGCTGCCGCAATTTTGCCAACTTGTGGCATCGGGCTCTGGCTGGGGCGACGGCTAGCAGCATCCATCTCGACGGTCCGGGGAAGTTCTACCTTACCGGGCCGAATTCGAAATTCGTCGAGACGGGCCTGCTGCATCTGTTTCTGCACGACATGGTGAAGATGAGCCCACTGCAGGGCAGCTACTTCGAGGTGATCCCGACTTCCGAGGAGATTGCTATTATTGGGGCTGCTGTGGATGCGCGGGGATAATTTGAAACGAACAAGCTAAAGCTTGTTCCACAGTTACTTCGGAGCCAGCAGCTTGAGGTCGATCGACATTGCCATGGCGAGATAGCCGGCGCGGTTCGGATGGAGCTTGTCGCCTGGGCCGCCGATGGTGCTGTCGGGCACGAATTCGGCGCGCAGACCGCCGGTCGCGGGATCGAGTGTCGCTCTGTCGAAGTCTGCTACGCCGTCGAAGGTTCCCGAGGTGCGGATAAACTCGTTCAGCGCTTTTCGTTTCAGATCCTGCTCCGCCGAGCTGTTGGCGGCGCCAAACGCTGACGTGACGGTCGCGCCGATGATGCGAATGCCGGGCGCGCGAGAACGGATTCGGGCGACAGCGTCTTTCATACCAGCCTGCACGGCCTCGGCGGTGGCGTTACCGTTCCTTCCAAAGTCGTTGATGCCTTCGAGCCAAATGATCGCCGACACGCCGGACAGACTGAGGACATCGCGTTCCAAGCGCTGGAGCGCAGAAGGTCCGCCGGCGAAGGGTTTCTGCGCGGAGTATTCCGCGGGTCCGACAACCTGATTCCCCCCGATGCCGGCGTTCACTACGGAAAAACGATTTCCGTAGGCGGCATGCAAACGGCGGGCGAAGGCGTTTGGCCAGCGGTCGTCACCGTTGAGCGTGGAGGCAGTGCCGTCGGTGATCGAGTCGCCGAAAGCGACGATGACCCCGGGTGTCGGCGGGGGCCATCATGTCCACTGCGTCGAGGAAATACCAGGAAGTCGTGCTGAAGGGGAAGGCCGCTTCGTCTTCTGCCTGGCCCTTTGAGCCTGCTCCTGGCGGCGTCAGATACGACGTCTGCAGGGCTTTGGCATGCCAAGTCATCGGACCGCTTTCGCCGTCGATATGCAGGCTCACGGCGAGCTTGCGTCCGGTTAGGTCCTGGTTGGCGAACGGCAGAGACACGGCGTCGCTCCATACGGATTCACCCGGCGGAACGGTCACGCTGGATTTGCGACTGAATTTGACGGGCTGGTTTGTGCCGGGGACTACGGCGGCGCTGCTCCAATGCAGTCCGGCGAAAACGCCGTCGAAGGTCACTGGCTTCGTTCCGAAAACGTTGGACAAGCGCAGTCGCGTCTGCCGTCCCCAGATGGCGGGCTGCACGATGAGGCGCAGGGTCTGGTCTCGCGCTCCAGTGGCGGCGTCGGGAAACGCGAAGCGAAGAGCGGGCTGGGCGGAGGCGTTACCGGAGGGATAAGGACCATGAGCGGAGGCGGCCCAGCTCGTCGCCCATTTCTGACCGGACTGGGCGGACACGGAGGCAGTCAAACAACACAAAAAGACGAGCAGCAGACGCATGGCAATAGCTTACATCAGCGCACATTGACGGTGATGTTGGCTTCGTCGGTCAGACCACCTTCGCCGACGATCGTGAGCTGGTAGGATGTGGTCTTTCTCGGATGGTCGATCAGGCAGTCGGCTTTGGGGGATCCGCCGCTGAGGAAGCGTCCCGGACTGCCGCGCACAGACACCGCGTTCTTCGCTTTGAAACAAAACTGTATCTGTTGGCCTGGCTTGACTTCCTTTGAGCTGATGGAAATGTCGTCGAACTTTGGACGGGCTCCGGTGACCGCGAGTGTGACAGACTGCGTCGCTGTCTTTCCTTGTTGGTCTTTTGCGGTCAAAGTGTAGGTCGTCGTTTCGGAGGGGGAAACGGGGAAGCAGCGAACAAGCGATGGCGTAAGCTTTTCGACTGGAGGATGAATCTCCACGGTTACCGCGTTTTCGACGCCATAGCAGAGATTCGTTGATTCACCACGTGGCGCAGAGGAGGCCGCCCCGTAGAATTGGGTAATGCGGACCGAATCCGCGGCCTGGGGAGGAGTTTGCGTGGGACGGTAACACGCAGTCAAAAAGACAAAAAAGAAGATGTACTTATTGTAATGTTCGCGCATCACCCAACTGACATACAATAATCAGAAAGCTGCGGTAGGCGCAACTCAAAGAGAACGTTATGGCAAATCTATCGATTTTTAATCGCCGATCCCTTTTCAAGCACGGCGGTCTGCTCGCGGCGGCGCAGGCCTTGGGCGGAGGCCTTCAACGGGCTGTGGCGGCGCCTCTGGAACTGGGCGCGAATCTGTACCGGTCGATTGGTGTCCGGCCGCTGATTAACGCGCGAGGCACGTTCACGATCATCACCGGATCGCAGACTCTGCCTGAAGTGAAGCGCGCGATGGACGACGCTTCGCGCGGCTTCGTGCAGATGGACGAGCTCATGGATGGGGTCGGCAAACGGCTGGCCGAGTTGTCCGGCGCGGAGTGGGGCATCGTGACTGCGGGCTGCTGCGCGGCGCTGTCGCATTGTACGGCTGCCGCGGTAGCCGGGTCGAATCCGGAGCGAATGCAACGTCTGCCGGACACGACGGGACTGAAGAACGAAGTCATCATTCCCAGTTATTCGCGAAATGTTTACGATCATGCCGTCCGGATGATTGGCGTCAAGATCATCGAGGTAAGGCAGCCTTCTGAGCTGGCGTCCGCATTTAACGAGCGCACCGCAATGGTCTACATTCTGGGCGGGCAGGGCGATGATGGACCTCTCGGGACGCGAGCGATCGCGCAGGTTGCGAAGCAGTGGAACGTTCCGATAATCGTGGATGCTGCTGCTGAAATCCTCACGTTGAAGCCGAACGTTCACCTGGAGCGGGGCGCAACAGCGGTCGCCTATAGCGGCGGCAAGTGCATACGGGGGCCGCAAGCCGCGGGTCTCCTGCTCGGCGACAAGACGCTGCTGCAGGCGGCCTGGCTCAATAGTGCGCCGCATCATGCGATCGGCCGGTCGATGAAAGTCGGCAAGGAAGAGATCATGGGGATGCTGGCGGCCACTGAGATGTGGGTGAAGCGCGACCACAAGGCCGAGTGGCGTCAGTGGGAAGCATGGCTCGAGCACATTAGCGAGCGCGTCAAAAAGATTGATGGCGTGACGACAAGAGTGGCTCAGCCGGATGCGGACTTATCGAATCGCACTCCGAGATTGACGATCCAGTGGGACGGGGCGAAGCTCGGCATAACGGGGCAGGAGGTGAGTAAGCTCCTGCTCGATTCGGAGCCGCGCGTGGTTCTGGCCGGGGCGAACGGGATGCGGCCCGGCGCCATGGCGAGCTCGGCCTCGATTGTCCCTTACATGATGATGCCGGGAGACGAGAAGGTGATAGCGGATCGTCTTCACGCGGCGCTGACCAAGCCGCCGAAGTTTGAGGATCCGGTTGTGCCGCAAGGCCAGCTCGTGTCCGTTGCCGGACAGTGGGATGTGCGGCTGGAATTTGGCAGGGGCTCGGTCAATCACAAAATCCTGCTCGAG
>Ga0075431_100003612_pt1 | contig 14987 bp, 14 predicted proteins | sample RhiMetdeltSRZDD5_FD_75297 | JGI IMG/M metagenome (GOLD analysis project Ga0075431, IMG submission 75297) | Populus rhizosphere microbial communities from Tennessee, USA - Rhizosphere MetaG P. deltoides SRZDD5 | ecosystem: Host-associated > Plants > Roots > Rhizosphere > Soil | place: USA... | reverse complement strand
GTTCATGGTCGAGAAATCTCGTTGTCCTCCGAACGACAGTCGCAGGCTTCCAGTGAAACGTCGCCGTTAATTAAATTCCCATCATACTCTTTGCCCAAGCCGGTGGAAATCCAACCATCGAGCACAAAGGGGATGGACTGGTCGGCGGGAATCCACTCGCCATTGTACTTGCGCGCGAGATGTACATGCGTCCCGTTGGCGAAGCCGCCTTCACACGAGGGATGGCCCAGTCGGTCGCCGGCCGCAACGCGCGCGCCAACTTGAATCCGATCACGCGTCTCGACGTGCATATAGAACAAGACCCAGCCGGTTGTCTCGTAACCGTCGCCGTCCAAATCTTCGAGCACCGCGCCGTACTCCGAGCGAACGATCAAACCATTTGCGGCGGCCGTGACCCATTCATTCGATTCAAGGCAGCCCTCGGCTTCAGTAGGCGGCGCAAAATCGAGCGCGGCCCACGCGGAGCCGGTGTCCCACGCGCCATGTGGCCCGCCAGTGAATGCCCATACTTTGCCCGGCTCGAACGGCAGATGCAGTTCCGGCTGCGCGATCTCCGTCGGGACGAGCGGCTCAATCGCCAGCGCGAACGGATTCCCGAATAGCGCCTGATACGTCAGAATGAAACCCTCGGCGGAGACGGTGCGTCCCCAATCTGTAGGGTCGAGCAGGAGCGAGAAGAAATGCTGCACGCCCGCGGTTCCGGAGTTCAAGCCGGGCGGAATTAATTTGATCGAGTCGTTGGGAAAGCCCCACGCTTTGACTCCGTTCACGCGCCACAGGTAATAGCCCCGGTTCAATTGATTCGCGGCCCAGGCCAACTGCCGATACAGACCCTCGCGCGTGACCTCCACTTGTCGCAAGGGATAGACCAACGTGTTACCGGGCGGGTTGCGGCGCGTGACCCAGCTGCTCTGATATTCTAACAGCGCGAGCAGCAATCGCGGGTTCACCGAGTAGCGCCGGGCAACCAGTTGGACTATTTCACTTCCGGCCAGCGTGGTCCGGCCGGTCGAGCCGTCCATATAAATATTCGAGACGTCTTCAGTGTAACCGGCCAGGTAGCCGCCGTACGCCTCGGCGAAGGCGCGCACATCAAAGCCCGCCGCGTTCGGGCCATAGACGAGTTCGCTGTCCGGGATCAGCTTCACGTCCGGGCCATAAGGTTTTTCTCTGGGAAGGGGGATGAGCAGCACCTGCCCAACGTGGAGCGTGTCCGTGATCATCATCCCGTTGGATAGGGCGATTTCGGTGGCGCTCAGCCCGTAGTGCTCCCCGATTTTGCTGAGCGAGTCGCCGCGCGCTATGGTGTAGCTTTCGATGGTGGTGCGGTTGATGATGTCCACGTGCGGCGGGTCCGGAGTGGGTGAGCCGGAGGTGTCCCCCGGTTGGCGCGGCGTGGCGGTTGGAATGATCCACGGCGTTTCCGTGAGGGTGGGAGGTGCGTCTGTGGGGATGAGGGTGGGCGTTTCGCTGGGCGGGATTTGAGTCGGCGTGGCGGTGAACGACTCCGCGCCAAAGGGCGTGACGCCGCCGATGGGCGTGATGTTGCTATAGCTTTCCGGCAAATCCGTGCGCGCGCAGGCGAGCGCGGCGCCGAAGGTGATGGCAATAAAAATATAGAAACGAGCGGAGTTCATAAAACGTTGGTTAGGTGCGGGGAGACCTCGCCCCCCGTCCCCCTCTCCTGACGACAAAGAACAAGAGCATCGTCAGGAGAGGGGGTGTCCTAAGCAAAGTGAATGGGACAGGATGGGGTGAGATTAACATTACTCTTCGTTGCAGTACACCAATAAATGGAATATCATGCACATCAAGACAGCCAGTGTAACTCCAAAACCAAGTGTATTTTACCGCAGACAGGGGCGGGGGATTCCAGCGGGCAATGTTTAGCTACAACAGAATTCTTACGATTAAGACCTGCGTAGACCTGTGAGGTCTTTAAGACCTCACAGGTCTGCAACTCGATTAGAATCAGCGTCAACAGATACGAAACCGCTTCGAGTAAACGGATTCACCTAATAAATTTGTGAGGAAATATGAGCCGAGCTAACAGAATACTTCAGAGACGTGATCAAGCAAGACAAAAACTTGCCGAATTGATGGATCATCCAGAGCATGTAATAGTCGTTCATTACTCCTGTGAAAGTTTTTATGAAAGACCAGATGGTTCATCTCCAAGAATCACTTCCATTGCTGTTCGAAATCTCGAATCTGCTCAAACCAGTTCGTTTTCTATTCATCAGATTGCTGAGAGAAACAAATGCAAGAAAGAAGAAATAGAGACTCGGTATGATGAACTTGAAAAGCTAATGCTCAGTGAGTTCTACGATTATGCCCGTGCTCATGTTGGCTACAAGTGGCTTCATTGGAATATGAGGAATGCCAATTATGGGTTTCCGGCGTTAGCTCACCGACATAAGATTCTAGGGGGAAAGCCGCCCGAAATTCCCGAGGCGAATCTCTTTGATCTTTCGCGCCTTCTGGTTGCAATTTATGGTATTGCTTATATTGGACATCCTCGACTGACTAAGCTTATGGAAAAGAATGATGTTAGTGGTAAGGATTTCCTCGACGGAACAGAAGAAGCTCAAGCTTTCAAAAGTAAGGAATACGTAAAGCTTCATCAATCCACGCTAAGGAAAGTAGATGTACTGGCTAACATAGCAGAACGCGCTAACGATGGAATCTTGAAGACAAAAAGCGATTTGGCAAAAACATATAGGATTTATCCAGAACGCATAGGCGACTTTCTGAAGGATCATCCATTGGTAATCATTCTAAGCTTTGTTGTGAATATTGCTGCCTTAGGAGGTTACATTTATTCCTGGTTAAAGCCGGGTCAATAATCCAAGGCTATGGCCAACGGACTATCATTTACTCCGCGCGGCTTCTCACGCCTGGTTTTGGGGCGAGACCTCACAGGTCTTAAAGACCTGAGGTCTGCTTAATTAGATGAAATCCGAACATTCCGAACGCTTGAAAAAAGAATTCGATCACCAGGTCGAGACCCTGTTGCAAAAAGGCTATCCCAAGCTGGCCGGGGTTTCGGCCGCGGCGTTTACAAAGGCTTTGCAGCCGCTCAGAGCTAAAGTGACGAAGAGCGCGGTGGCAGAGATAAAACTAGATGAAGGAAAACTGCCTTTCGTCATCGTCATTCAGAGCGAGTGGGTCTCTACTGAGAAAGCCCTCCAGCGGGTAGAACGTAAAGGCAAAAGGGGATTCCTCAGCATGTTTCCGGTCAAGCCGGAGAGCTTCGAGCCGATTGAAGGCGTGAAAATTCCTCGCAGCCGGGCGTACTTACTGCTTGATGTTGATCGGGGTAAAAAGACTCTCAATGTTGCTCCCGACGCAGCGTTGAAGATGATCAAAAAAACAAAGCGCTCACCGCTGACCATTGACGAGGGGATTGCGGTCCTCACCCACTATCCGGACTTCTTGAAAAAGAATAACTGTTTCTCCATGCTGGCTTCGCGCTGCGGCGACCGCCGGGTTCCGGCTTTGTGGCTCAGCGCCGGTCGGCCAAAACTTGGCTGGTGCTGGGCGGGCAACCCGCACACGTGGTTAGGCTCGGCCTCCTGTGGCAAGCGGGTTGGATTGTTAAAGAAGTAATCAGTATTGAGAGAAGGTCTCAAGCATCCGTCGGACCCGGCTGCCAACCGACCGCTTGACTCCATTCGCTGGCGTTCACCATGATTTCCCAGATGAGCGGCTCTTTGGCTTCCGTGTACGCTTCCCGATCCGTCTGATATTTTTCCGCTAAGGCATATTTGAGGGCGGCGTATCGCCTCGCTTCACCCGGTTGCGCTCGCAGATAATCTCGAAAGAGCAAAGCGAACTGTTCGGCCCAACTGCCCGCTCGCCGCACGTGAATGTGAGTCCGGCGTTGTCCGGACGTCTCACGGAAATAGCGTTTGGTACGATCCGGATTATCGGCCCGGAAAACATAGCCGAGGCCCTCAAGTAGCAGACGATAGACCTCCACCGGCTCAAAGGTAGCGACTGAGATTTGAACATCAATGATGGGCTTCGCATCCAGACCGGGGATCGCCGTTGAGCCAATGTGATCAATGCGCAGCGCGGTTTGGCCCAACGTTTTGCGGAGGTCGGCTCCTAAGTGTGAAAAGAGTTCGGGCCAGTGCGGATCGTAGGGGTGGATGATTATTTTGTCTTTCATGACTTGTTGATATCCATTGCTAGACGTTTCCTTTTGCCACGAATTTTCACGAATTTTTTTCGTGGAAATTCGTGTAATTCGTGGCTAAGATGTTCCGATATTAATCTACCGTTGATGCTCTCACCTCCGCCCGCTTCATATAAGACGGCAGGATCGTAATCCCCCAACCGGGCCAGTCATTCACCGCCACTGCGCCGTTGACGACTTCCAAGACCGGCTCGTAGATATCCTCCGCCCAAGCATCGTTCTCAATACTCCATTCCTGATAATGATAGCAAGCGGGCATCGCCGCGGCGAGATGGAGTGTGAAGACTTGCAACAGTGAATGATTCGCGCAGTGGGCGGTGCAGGGGATTCCGGCCAGCTCCGCCATCTCCGCGACTTTGCGCGCCCGCGCCAGCCCGCCGATATATCCAATGTCCGGCTGGACGATGTCCACCGCGCGCATGTCAATCATGCGCTTGAATTGTGGCAGAGAGTTGTCTTGTTCACCGCCCGCGACGGGAATATCGAGCGCGGCGGCGACGGTCGCCGTGTTCTCCAGTTCGGGAAACGGGCACGGCTCTTCAAAATGAAAGTAGTTGTACTTTTCCAACAGCCGTCCCACTTGAATAGCGCGGTGCGGTGAAAAACCGCTGTTCGCGTCGGCGTTGATGTCCACGGTCTCGCCTAACGCTTCACGCATGACCGGGATCAACCGTTCCGTGCGCTGCGGAGAAGCATCTCGATCCTGTCCCATCGCGTCGCCGATGCGGATTTTGACCGCGCGGAATCCGTAGCGGCGCACAATGTCGGAGAGACGCTGGGCTTCGTGATCCGGCGAGATGTCGCGGCGCATGCTGGAGGCGTACATCGGCACTGCGGTGCGCGCCGCGCCGCCGAGCAAACGATAGACCGGCTGGCCCGAGGCTTTTCCCAGCAAATCCCACAAGGCGGTCTCGACACCGCACAACGCGCGACAGATGAACGATCCACTGAATTTGTAGAGCTTGGTCAAGCAGCGCTCGGCAAGTATCTGCACGTCCCACGGACTCTGATTCAGAAAGAACGGCGCGATCATTTTGTGCAGCACCTCGACCGTGATCGCCGCCTGATACGGCGAGGTCTGGCCAATCCCCTCCAGCCCGTCGTCGGTGTACGCTTTGATGATGGCGAGTTCGGAGGTCAGATAAGTTTCAATGCGGGTGATTTTCATGGGATGACTCCAGTTTTTGAGAGTAGTCGGTATAATGATCCGCGTTTTCTTATCACGAATGCCACGAATGAGTTTTAAGGTTTTATTCGAGTTATTCGTTCATTCGTGATATTCGTGATAAAAACGTTCTGAACTACAGATCCTCAGAAAGGATTAATTATCTAAATGCCCTCCTCCAAAAATTCCACCTTTCGTTACGCCATTATCGGCTGCGCGGCGGGGATCGCACCGCTTCATCTTCAGGCGCTGGCCCAGTTGCCCGCAAGCGCGGCGCAGATCGTTGGCATGTCAGACATCAACGCCGAGCGCGGGGCGGCGCGCGCCGCCGAATCGAAATCGCCGTTTTTTGTGGATCACCGCGAAATGCTGGAGCGGACCAAGCCGGACATCGCCGTCATCTGCACACCACATCCCTTCCACGCGCCGCTGGCGATTGATTGCTTCGTCGCCGGAGCGCACGTTTTGACCGAGAAGCCCATCGCCGTCGAGGTGCAAGAAGCCGATAAAATGATTGCCGCCGCCGAGGCGGCTGGCCGGCTGCTCGCGATTAATTTTCAACAGCGCTTTCGTCCGGCCGTCGAGAAAGCGCGCGCGCTGATAGATGCGGGCGAAATTGGGCCGTTGGTGCGGACGTTGTGCCTCGAGCCCTGGTTCCGCCCCGCCGCGTATTATCGCTCCGCTTCATGGCGCGGGACGTGGAAAGGCGAGGGCGGTGGCGTGCTGATGAATCAAGCGCCGCACACGTTGGACATCCTCTGCCATTTGGCGGGACTTCCGACCAAAGTCTGGGGCTGGACGCGCACGCGCGTTCATCAAATGGAATGTGAAGACTCGGCCCAAGCAATGTTCGAGTACCCGAACGGCGCGCCCGGTTATTTCACGGCGAGCACGGTGGAGGCCGGGGTGCAAAGCCGCTTGCAAGTGATTGGCGATAAGGGCGCGTTGGAGTTGGTGGGCGATCAACTGACGTTGTATCACTTCGACCCCTCGCTGCCGGAACACCGACTCAATGCGACGGAGATGTTTAGTTCGCCGACGGTCAAGTCGGAAATAATCAACGTGCCGGAGGGCAACGGCGGCGGACATTTGGCGATTTATCGCGATCTGCAACATGCGATTGCGGAAGGCCGCCGCCCGCGGATTGATGGGCGCGAGGCGCTGATGTCGCTCGAACTGGCGAACGCGATTGTGCTCTCTAGTTATACGGATCGCGCCGTGACGCTCCCGCTCGACCGCGCGGCATATGCGGCGTTGCTGAATGATTTGAGGGCTGGGCGGAAGTAAAAAGTCAAAAGCGTACACGGATGGCACGGAAAGAGCCGGATGACACTGAAAACAAATTAAAAAATCCGTGGTATCCGATCTTTCCGTGTAATCCGTGTACAGCTCTTACTCCGCTTTCAATCGCTCCTCAAGCCCGCTCCAACGCTGCGCGACTTTGTCATTGTTCACCGCCATCGCAATCGCCCGGCGGCTGCCGACGATGACGCCCAGCTTCTGCGCGCGTGTGACCGCGGTGTAGAGCAGGTTGCGCTGCAAGAGCATGTAATGGCGTGGCAGTAGCGCAAGCACGATCGCCGGATACTCTGAGCCTTGTACTTTATGCACGCTGGCGGCGTAGGCGTGCGTGATCTCATCCAACTCTGTCCAATCGTACTCCACCCAGGTCCCCTCGAAGTTCACTTCCAGCCGCTGCATCTCCAAATCAATTCCCGTCACCTGGCCGATGTCGCCGTTGTAAACATCGTGGTTGTAGTTATTGCGCAACTGCATCACCCGGTCGCCGACGCGAAATGTCCGGCCGCCAATCGTCTTCTCCGCTTTGCCCGGTGCGGAGGGATTAAGCACGGCTTGCAGGTTTTCGTTCAAGGCGCCGACTCCCGCCGAACCCCGGTACATCGGCGAAAGCACGATCACCTCCCGGAGCGGGTCAAGGCCGAAGCGGGCCGGGACGCGATTCGACACCACCTCGACCACCCACTTTGCCACCTCGGCTTCCTCCTCTTGCTCGAAGAGGAAAAAGTCTCCGCCCTCAGCCACATTCTTGTTGAAGATTGGCATCTGACCATGGATGATGCGATGCGCGTTTTGGATGATGCCGCTCCCTTCCGCCTGTCGAAAGATGGACGTGAGCCGCGTGACCGGGACGCGCTCGGAGCGAATGATGTCGCGCAGCACGTCGCCCGCGCCGACGGAGGGCAACTGATCCACATCGCCGACGAGCAGCACGCGCGCGGCAGCGGGCACCGCCTTGAGTAGATGATAGGCGAGGACCAAATCGAGCATCGAGGTCTCGTCCACGACGAGCATGTCTATATCAAGCGGATTGTCTTCGTTGTGCTTGTACGTGCCGTCGGGCGAGTAGCCCAACAAGCGGTGAATCGTTTTCGCCTCACGCCCCGTCGCCTGGGATAAACGTTTGGCGGCGCGGCCGGTCGGAGAGGCAAGGGCGTAGCGCCGCCCGGTCATTTCCAGCGCGAGGATGAGCGCGCGGAGTGTTGTCGTTTTACCAGTCCCTGGGCCTCCGGTTAAGACGCTGACTTTGCTTTCCATCGCCATGTGGACAGCAGATAGTTGCTCCGGCGAGAGATCGGCGCTAAAGCGCGTTAATGCCAGTTGCATCGGGCGAGCGGGAGTATTCATCAAGCGCTTCAATTGCATCGCCAACCACGCCTCGGCGTGAAGAAAAGGTGGAAGGTAGATTGCGTCGTGCTCCGCCACTTTGTCACGCCGCAGACGTTCATTCGAGATGAGGCGGCTGAGCGCGGGGCGCAGCGCTTCGGATGGAATTTCCAGCAAGGCGCTCGCTTGATTGAAGAGTTCCGATTGGGGCGCAAACGTGTGGCCTTCATCGGCGAGTTCGGAGAGGACGAAGACCAGCCCGGCTTCCAGGCGCGAGGGCGCGTCCGTTGGCAAGCCGAGCGCGCGCGCGATTTTGTCCGCGGTCTTGAACCCGATCCCCCAAATGTCGCGCGCGAGACGATACGGATCAGACTGCACGACGCGGATCGCCCCATCCCCATATTGTTTGTAGACCTTGATCGCCAGCCCGGCGGAGATGCCGTGACCTTGGAGGAAGACCATCACTTCCTTGATGGCTTTTTGAGTTTGCCAGGCTTCGGTGATGATGCGATACCGTTTCTGGCCGATGTCGGGGACTTCGCGCAGGCGCTGCGGCTGCGAGTCAATGACGTAGAGCGTCTCCGGCCCGAACGTGTCCACGATTTTGTCCGCGGTGCGCGGCCCGATACCTTTAATCAATCCCGAGCCGAGATACCGCCGAATGCCTTCGGTGGTCGCCGGGAGCACTTGCTCGCAGCGCTCGGCTTGAAACTGGCGGCCATACGTCGCGTGATTTGACCACCGCCCGTGCAACCGCAAACTTTCGCCGATGGCGAGTTCCGGCAAGTTGCCGACGACGGTGACCGGATCGGTGCGGCCTTTGACCTTCAGCCGCAGAACGGTGTAGCCGTTCTCCGGATTGAAGAAGGTGATGCGTTCGATGAGGCCTTCGAGGGTTTCCATAGAGAGCGTCCTCAGCGATTCTACCTCCAACTAGCCCATTTGGACGGTGTGACTTTTTTCATAGCGGACAGTCGTAAAGCCGAGTATCTTAAAAAACATGCAGGGGGCAAGCAGCAAGTAAGGAAAGGAGTTCTGTAATGGTTATCGCAATGTTTTTAGCTCACTTGGTTGGCGACTATGTCTTGCAATGGGATGGTCTGGCGCGCTGGAAGAGCCGAGAAGTTAAGGGCGCGGTCTTTCATGGCCTGATCGTGCTGGTGGTGACGTGGTTATTCACCCTGCCGCTTGACCCAAGCTGGTGGCCCTGGGCGCTGTTCATCGGCCTGACGCACGTTGTGGTGGATGGGATTCAGCCCTGGCTCATGCGGCGCTTCTCAATCAAGGGCGGCGGCAGCTTTGCCCTGATGCGCCTGATCGTGGATCAGACGATTCACTTGAGCATCATCGTGCTGGCGTTAGTGTGGTCGGGTTATGTGCCGCTGGAGCAAATTGGGAAACAGATCCTTTTCGAGCTGCATCAGGATCGGTGGTTGGCATTCGTCCTGGCTTACGTCTTTATCGCCATGCCCGCTTGGATTCTGGTCGAGTTCCTGGTGTACGGTTTGGTCGGCGGTTGTCCGCCGGATATGGCGCGGGTGGCTCATCTCAAATACGTGGGCACGTTGGAGCGCTGGTTGATCGCGACCTTTGTGGTGCTTGGGCAGTTCGCGCTGATCCCAGTCGTGACGGTGCCTCGGTTGGTCTTTGAGGGACGGCAGGTGATCGGGACAACGCGCGCGAAGCTGTATGTCGCTGAATTGCTGGCGAGTGTCGCGCTGGCGGTGGCGATTGGGCTGGGGCTGCGGTACGTGTGAGTAAGGGCGAAGCATTCGCTGAACTTCGCGAATGCTTCGCCCTTATGGAACTGTGAAGGTGAAGCGGAGGCGGTAGAAATGAAAGTCATTGCCACACAACCAGAGCCAGCGTACAATGCAGCCTCGCTGCGCGCGTCGGGCTGGATGGATCGTCGGGTGATAGAGCAAAAAGAATTCTTTAAAAACGTTCCGCTGTTTGCGGGACTGGCCGAGGCCGAGTTGGGAGCCTTGGCCAAAGATTTTTCGCGCCGGGACTTCCGGCAGGGCGAGGCGATTATTCAGCAAGGCGATCCGGGCCAGGTGTTGTATCTCATCGAAGCCGGTCAGGTGCGGGTTTACGTTCAGGACGAGACGGGCCAGGAAACATCGGTTAACTTGTGCGGGCCGGGAGACATCTTCGGTGAACTTGCCGTTATAGATGATATGCCGCGCTCGGCGAATGTCGTCGTGCTAGAAGACGCCATCGTCCACAGCTTGGGGCGCGATCGTTTCCGCGAGCATATGTTTCGTTCGCCGCGCTTGGCGCTGAACTTTATGAAGGCGTTGAGTGTGCGCGTCCGGCACAGCACGGGCGAGTTGGGCAACCTGGCGTTTCTGGATGTCCCGGCGCGCTTGGCTCGCAAACTGTTGGACCTGGCGCAGAATCACGGGGTGGCCGAGCCGAAGGGTGTGCGCATCAATTTGGCATTGACGCAAAGCGACCTCGCCAGCCTGGTGGGGACGACGCGGGAAAGTATCAACAAGGCGCTGAGCGCTTTTCGCCGCCGAGGCTTGATCCTGATGGAGCAGGGGGACATCATCATCCTTGACCCGGACGCGCTGCGGGAATTGAGTTCGTAGCCTCCCTAATAAATACAACCGAAAATTTAACCGCTGAGGGCGCAGAGAAGTTGAAAACTTGGCCGACGCTGCTCTACGACACTAAGCTGCATATGCCAGTACTCGTACTCGTCGCCTTGCTAGGACGGACGAATCGCCAGGGCAATCGCATCTTATTGGGCCAAGATGGTCATGAGATACTCTTCGCTCCAACCGGCACGCAGGCGCTTGCCTTGGATGCCTTGTTTGACCGTCTTTTCCCGGCGGAGCAGGTTGAGCGCCAGATGACGAAGCACCACAAAGTTTTCCTGAGCGTGGCCCAGCCGCAGGCGACTCGCGTCTTCATTTAGGGCTGGCGACCACGCAGCCTTTCTGCGCTACCACTTGGCGCAGCAACCGAGGCGCTTGTGCGTCAACTTCCAACCGGGCTAGACTCTGGCCGCCTTCAGGCAAAATCACCATACAGAACTCACCTTTTCAACTTCAGACTATTTTTCAGTCTCATTATGGGAGTGATTGTCCAGTGACAACCTAGCGATTGACCGCCCATTTCTGGAGAACCGGAGTGGCTTATCTGTGAAGTTCTGCGAGAATCTGTGAATCGCTTGCCTCTTCGTTACGAAACATGCGAGAGTATGATACGATCTGCCTGACTCCCGGCCGAGAGTGAGGTGGTAGTGCCAAAATTCTGCAAAGCGCGGTTACCGAACCAGCACCGGCCAAGCTCCCCAGGCCAGGATGAGCAACCCCAAGATGAACAGGACCAAGCGTAATCCCGCTCTAGAAGGAGGCGGGGCTAGGTGCGGCACCACAATCGCGGCATTCTGGAAAGCATTAAGAATGCGCTGATTGACGTAGAGCTGGACGCGTAAATAAAGGATATAAACTGCTAAACCTACAAAGAAAATCACTGCCAGAGCGGACATGAAAGTCTCCTTTCCGATTCATTGAGTGATTGTCTGTGTCCATTGCGCTCTCAGAATACTTGATCTGCTCTCTAGCCACACCCTGAAAGGGGAGGAATTCTTTCATAACCTATTGGGAGATTCGAGCCAATGCAAACACAGACGACTTTGGTCGCCACGTTAGGGGGGAAGCCGCACTTGATTTCTTTCCTGTTGGATTTGCTCTTAAAGCGGGGAGAAAAGATTGACCAGGTGATTGTGGTCTACCTGGCGCACTATCCGCGTTCCAAAGCTGCCTATGAATGCTTGAAGACCGAGTTCAGCGGGAATTACTACCGGGGCCATTCTTTTGAATTTTGGGGCCATCCCATCCAGGCAGGCCGGGCGGAGTTAGTGGATATTCGCACGCCGCCGGAAGTTGATATTGTGCATCAAAACATCTACAGCCTGTTCAGCGAACTCAAAGAGAAAGGGCAGCGGATTCACCTAGGGTTAAGCGGCGGGCGGCGGCTGATCTCGATGGTTGCACTCACCGCAGCGATGCAATATCTCACGCCCGCTGACCGGCTCTGGCATATCCACGCCGGACCGGAATTTATTGACCAGGCCAATGATCCGGTCATTCTGCACGCGCCGCCGGAGGCCGACCTGCGCCTGGTCCCGGTTCCCTTTGTCCCGTGGGTGGCCTACTTTCCCGGCCTAACGGCTCTTTTGAATCGTTCGCCGCGTGAGGTACACGAGTCCGTGCGGGGCTGGTTGGATGCGGAAGAGCGAGCGCGCTGCTATCGAGTTTGGGAAAAACTGACGCGTCGTCAAAAGGAAGTGTTGCGCGCCTTCGCGTCTGATCTGTCCCGGCAAGAGGTCGCCCAAAAGCTTAATATTGCAGAGTCCACGGTGGACAGTCATCGTGATTCCATTGTGGACCGATGTAAAGAGATCTGGGAAGCGCAGGATGGCAAGGAATTTGATATCAAATTCTTACAACAAAGCTTTGGCCCATTCCTGGCAGGCTTGGGCCAGACGGAATGACACTCCTCTTCCTCTCCTACGTCCGAGGCAATGACGAGCCGTTTGTCAAATGTCTGTGAAGAACCTCACCGTTGAATAGGAGAATCGTCGCTACCGCTGCACCTCAATGAGGTGCATGTCATCTATATAAAAGGTCCCTTCATCAACACCCTCCCCTTTGCCGAGTGCTATTCCGATTATGCCACCACCAGGATGAGTGTAGACTACTCGATCTGTAGATCCTATCAAGGACTTATCCTTGTGTGAACTAACAAGTGTTCTCTGGTAGGTAAGAGATGGATCACTGCCAGAGTCAGGACAGCTCAAGAACGAAAGTTACGAAGCTCGGCGGTAGAAATTGTATCGCAGGTTTCTTCTGCAAGATAATTCAGCTTTCTCATCCCTGTGGCCTGCGCCTGCGCCCCAGTCCGGCTGCCAGGAGGCCGGCCAACACGATCACTCCACCCAGTCCCAAGACAATCAAAATGCCGAAAGTGGGCAACTGGCTATTCGGGTCTTCTAAAAGTTGATGGACCGGCTGAGTGATTTGATCGAGCGGACTGCCCCCCGTGGGAGTGACTTGGAGGTTGAGACTGTTCAAGTTTGGCGCAATCGTCTCCCCGTTTTGAGTGCCGAACAACCCCTCTATAATGGAGACCGTTATTTGTCCCTTGGCCTTGGCCCGAAACCGAACCTCGACTAAGCGTCCATTGCCTTTCACTGGCGGAGCCGGGTTGAGCAGCGCCAGGGCATAATCAATTGTCCCGGCCTGGTTGTCCGCTTGGTGTTGTAAAACAAACGAATTCGTGGAGTCAATGAAGTCACCCGGCATAAGCTGGATGCCGTCCAGCTTTGCATCGGCATCCACCACTTCCAGCAGCGCCGGATCAAAGGTCAAGCGCACATCGGCGCCGTAGATCGTCGGCGCGTCCTCAATCAGCACTTCCACAGTAATCTCTTGGCCCACAACCAAATTGGTATCCGAAGCGGATAGTCGTAAGCGGCTACCCTCCGCGGCGTGGGCCGCTACCGGAAAGGCCAACATTACTAGGATTAACCACATACTGAGAATTCTTTGACTGCGCATGTTGTACACTCCTGTCTCTAAGCTTAGTGAGGATGTAGGTCAGCCTCGATGTTGTCTAGAGGCTCAACTCTATTCATTATTCGTTCATGGCCGTTTGGCGCCGGACATGTCTCTAATCAGACCACCTGCCCGGCGCTTTAAGCCACTGGCTCGGTCTACCAGGCCTGGTTGCCTGAGAGGCCGTAGTTGCTGCCCAGAATGGCCAGGTCTTGCACGTTCACGATGCCATCGTCGTTGATATCCGCGCGGGCATCCCCCGGTGGGACTGTCAGTCCAAAATTGGCGGCCACCAGAGTGGCATCGCCGATATCAATGACATCGTCTCCATTAACACTCCCACCTTGCAGGATTGTGCTAGGCAGCGTGACGCTTTGCCCACTTGTTACAGTGACCATGGTACTCTTGGATAGATAACCCTCCGCACTCGCCACCAGGGTGTAATCCCCTGCTTTAAGTTCAAGCTCGAAGTTGCCCGTGCTGTCGGTCGTAACCGTCCGCACGATCGGTCCAGTCGCGGTGAGGGTGATGTCGGCATGATCCAGCCGTCCTTGATAGGTCACTAAACCGTTGGCGGTGGCGAAGGGCAGCACGGTGATCTCTGTGCCGGTGAAGGTGACCGGCTGGGCGAAGCCGTTCTGGTCCGAAAGTAGCGGATCGCAGGTGATCGAGGTGGTTCCTGGACTCTGGGCTTGATAGACGATCGTGGCAAACAGACCGTTACCCGAGAGCGGCTCGGCCGGGCTACGGTGACTGATAGCGCCGGTCCAGGTACCCGCTGCCGCGTCCGCATTATTCATGCCGATGAGGTTGTTGACCGAATCAAAGAAGTTGCCGAAGCTGCCGCTCTGGGGTTGCAGAAGGGCCGGATCTACTGTGCAGGTGGCTTGCGCGGCGTAGAGGTCATTCGCCTCCTCGAGGGTCAGCTCGACAGAAATCGGATCGCCCGGGTAGGGGGCGGTGCTCTCGGTGGTCGCAACGAGGCGCGTGGTTGGGGACGGGCTGGAATATTTGATTGTGCGCCAATCGTCGTTGGCGCCATTGAAAGAAGTACCCGCGACATAGACCTGACTGCCATTCGGATTGACCGCGACCCCATGCGCGCCCTCATTGGTCGGACTGTCATAGGGGAGATCCCACTGCAACGTCCCGGCCGTGTCGTATTTGATTACCCGAATGTCGAGGTCCGCTCCCTGGACAGAATTTCGTTTGCTGGCTCCCACGTAAACATTGCCGGCGCCGTCTGCATCCATGCCGCCGGGCACGGCAAACGCCCCGGCATTGTAACGCCGGTCCCACTGAAAATTGCCGGCGTTGTCATATTTGAGCGTAACCGCTTCGAAATAAGACCAGTTATCGCCTGACCAACCTGACACATACACGTTGCCGGCATCATCCAGCGCAAGATCATTCGAGTAATCAA
>Ga0075431_100003607_pt1 | contig 14997 bp, 14 predicted proteins | sample RhiMetdeltSRZDD5_FD_75297 | JGI IMG/M metagenome (GOLD analysis project Ga0075431, IMG submission 75297) | Populus rhizosphere microbial communities from Tennessee, USA - Rhizosphere MetaG P. deltoides SRZDD5 | ecosystem: Host-associated > Plants > Roots > Rhizosphere > Soil | place: USA... | reverse complement strand
AGCGAATCTTCAAGCCCCACCCGCACATTGCCGCCCATGGCGGCGGCGATGGCGACGATCGGCATCTGGTTGCGCCCTGCCCCCAGCACGGACCAGCGATAGTCCTTGCCGAACAGCCGGTCGGCCGTACGCTTCATATGTGCCACGTCCTCAGGATGCGGGCCTATTCCGCCCAATATGCCAAAGACGCTCTGGACAAAAAAGGGCGGCTTGACCACGCCACGGTCGGCGAAATGCGCGAGCGTATAGAGATGGCCGATGTCGTAGCATTCGATCTCGAAGCGCGTGCCGTTCTCGGCGCAGGTGGTGAGGATGTATTCAATATCCTTAAAGGTGTTCCTGAAAATGCGCTCGCGCGAGGTTTCGAGATATCCCTTCTCCCAATCATGCTCGAAGTTCTTGAAGCGCTCGAGCATCGGATAAAGCCCGAAGTTCATCGACCCCATATTGAGGGATGCGACTTCCGGCTTGAACATCGCCGCAGGGCTCACCCGCTCCTCGATGGACATGGTCGCCGCGCCGCCCGTTGTGATGTTCACGACGCAGTTTGAGCGCTGCTTGATGACCTTGAGAAAGGGGTGAAATGCCTCGGGCCTCTGGTCGGGCCGTCCGTCCTGCGGATTGCGGGCATGGAGATGAATGATGGCTGCTCCCGCCTCGGCGGCGCCCACGGCCGCATCGGCAATCTCTTCGGCCGTGATCGGAAGGTAGGGCGACATCGAGGGCGTGTGGATCGAGCCCGTCACCGCACAGGTAATGATGGCCTTACCTTTGGCTACCACGGCTATTGCTTCGCCATGTCGAGAATGAGCCGGGTGACCTCGGGTGCCGCCTCCATGTGGGGCATGTGGCTCGCCTCCGGAATGACCTTCACCTTCACATTTCCGCCGAGACCTTCCGCATGTCTGGCCGGGATAATCTGATCCTTAGCACCGAAGATCACCTGCACGGGAGTCTTGATGGCGCGGAGCTTCTCCCTAAGAAGGAGGCTTTGCTTTCCGCCGGCGAAAGCACTGCCGGCAATGGCCTTCAGCACCTCCTCGACGCCGTCCATTCGCTTGTACTTCAGCACATCGTTGATCATGTCGCGGCTGACAAGACTCGGATCGGCAAAGAGCTTCTCGAGCTCCGGCTTCAGATCCTTGCGGCCCGCCGCCCTAATGAATGACTCGACATAAGCCATGTTGATATCCTCACCCAGGCCAGCGCTGGAGATGAGTGTCAGAGAGGCCACTTTCTCCGGATGGTCGAGCGCCAGCTTGAGAATGATGGCTCCGCCCAGCGACTGGCCCACGAGATGGGTGCGGGGGATGCCCAATGCCTCCATGAAGCCTGCCAGGACGTCGGCAAATTCTTCGATCGAACCTTTCCTGACTTTCTTGTCAGATTGGCCATGTCCCGGCAGGTCGAGGGCATAGGTCGTATGGCTCTCGGCAAGCTGCGGCTGATTGAACATCCAACTGTTGAGATCGGCGCCGAAGCCATGAACCAGGATGATGGGCGCGCCTTCCGCATTGCCGAGTTTCACATAGTTGATCTGCCGGCCGCCGACCTCGACCTTGCGATCGGCCGGTTCCTCCGCACCTCTCTCCTCGGCCGCAGCGGCGAATTCCTCCTCGAATTTGGCAATGAAGCGTTCGACCTCCTCGGCGCTTGCAGCACTGTCGCCGACAACGGCGAGGAGCGCGCCCACGGGTAGCATCGTCCCTTCGCTCGCCACGCGCCTGAGCACCCGGCCCGCAACCGAGGCTTCCATGGCATTGGCGATCTTGCTCGTCTCAATGTCGCACACTTCGAGGCCGGGCTTCACCTCGGCTCCCTCCTCGATGTGCCATTTGGCGAGCATGCCCTCCTGCATCGCGAGGCCCCATTTGGGCATCACGATAGCTTTGAGATTTGCACTCATGCAGCGGCCTTCCGCCTAATCTTGCGCACCGCCGAGGCGATCTTGTCAGCATTCGGAAGATAGAGATCCTCGAGGGCGGGTGAAAAGGGCACGGGCGTGTGCGGGGCCGTTACCATCTGGATCGGGGCCTCAAGCGCATCGAAGGCCTCCTGCGCCACGAGGGCGGCGATGTCGGTCGCCATGGAGCAGCGCGGATGCGCTTCATCAACGACAACGAGCCGGCCCGTGTTCTCGACGCTGTCAAGCACAGTGTCCGCGTCGAAGGGCGAGGTCGTGCGCGGGTCGATGACCTCGCAGCTGATCCCTTCGCGCGCCAAGGCATCGGCGGCTTGCGTGGCGAGCATGACCATGCGCCCCAGCGCCACTATGGTCACATCCTTGCCTTCGCGAAGGATATTGGCCTCACCGAAGGGAATGGTATAGGCGCCTTCTGGCACCTCTTCCTCCACGTCATAGAGCATTTTGTGCTCGAAGAACATCACCGGATCGTCGTCGCGGATTGCCTGGGTCAAGAGACCCTTGGCCTCGTATGGCGATGAGGGGACGACGCATTTGAGTCCCGGTATGTGGGTGAAAACATTGTAGAGGATTTGCGAATGCTGCGCGGCCGCCCGGAAGCCCCCGCCGATCATGCAACGAATGACGACGGGCGTCGTCGCCTTACCGCCGAACATGTAGCGGAATTTGGCCGCCTGGTTGAAGATCTGATCGAAACACACGCCCATGAAGTCGACGAACATGAGCTCGGCCACCGGCCGCAAGCCCGAGGCCGCAGCGCCGATGGCGGCGCCGATAAAGCCCGACTCGCTGATGGGCGTATCGAGAACCTGCTTCGCGAAGCGTTTCGAAAGCCCCTTGGTCACGCCGAGCGGGCCGCCCCAGGCGTCGGTCTCGCCCGGCGAGCCGGTTCCGCCGGACACGTCCTCGCCCATGAGGATCACGCTGGAATCGCGCTCCATTTCCTGCGCCAGAGCTTCGTTGATGGCATTCCTGAATGACAGCTTCCTGGCCATTGCTCTCTCTCCCTTGCGGCCTCGTTATCGTCAGTATGAGACGTAGACGTCTGTGTGCAGTTCGGCAGCGGACGGATAGGGCGCCGATTTTGCCCGCATCACCGCGCTTTCGATGAGGCCCATGATCTCCTTGTCGATCCCGTCGAGCTGGCGGCCCTCAAGGAGCTTTGTCTCGGTGACGCGGGAGCGGAAGAGCTTGAGGCAGTCCTTTTCGTCGCGGAGTTTCTTTACCTCGTCCTTGCCGCGATAGGTTTGCGCATCGCCCTCGAAATGACCGTAATAGCGGTTGAGCTTGAATTCGAGGAGCGAGGGTCCACCGCCCGACCGGGCGCGATCGATCGCCTCCTTGGCCACTTCATAGATCTCGAAGAAATCATGCCCGTCGGCAATCTTGCCGGGCATGCCGAAGGCCTCCGCCCTTTTGGCGATGTCGCCCGAGGCGACCGACCACTTACTCGAGGTTGATTCGGCATAGCCGTTGTTCTCGAAAACGAAAATGGCGGGAAGCTTCCACACGGAGGCGAGATTCATGGCCTCGAAGGTCGTGCCCTGGTTGGAACCGCCGTCCCCGACGAAAGCGATGGCGACACCGCCGGTGCCGCGGTGCTTGGCGGAGAGCGCAGCGCCACAGACGAGGGGCGGGCCGCCGCCGACGATGCCGTTCGCGCCCATCATTCCCTTGTCGAGATCGGCGATGTGCATGGAGCCGCCTTTGCCTTTGCACAAACCGCCCTGCTTGCCGAAAATTTCAAGCATCATGGCGTCGACATCGCAGCCCTTGGCGATCGAATGGCCATGGCCGCGATGGGTGCTGGCGATATAGTCGATGTCCTGCTTGAGGTGCTGGCACACGCCAACGGCGCTTGCCTCTTCCCCCGCGTAAAGATGGACGAAACCCGGGATTTCGCCATTGCCGAATTCGATGTGGAGCCGCTCCTCGAATTCGCGGATGGTCTTCATCTTGCGGTAGGACTGCAGCAACTCTTCTCTGCTGAGCTGTAACATTCGCTTCGTCTCCCCTGAGTCTTGATGATGTTTCCACGACACTAGCTTCAATTTCGGGTGATGAAAACTCCGCTCTGAGCAATTGCGTCATGCCGTTCCTTACGGACTTGTAAGACTTCCGAAACTTGATGGACAGGCCGCCGTGCGCAGGTTGGGCGAAACCCAAGAGCTCCGCGTGCCGTGGTGATGCCAATATTCTGGAGAAGACTGAAACCTGAACCCGCGCGCGGCGAGAGACGCAACGTCGGCTCCGCTGCGGACCAAGGTTACTCGACAGGGGGTGGCATGCACGTGCTTCTGATCGAAGACGATCGAAGGACCGCCGATTTCATCGTGCGCGGGCTCAAGGAGCACGGTCACGTAGCCGATCATGCCGTGACCGGCGCAGACGGGCTCTATCTGGCCACCACGCGAACATATGACGCGCTTGTCGTAGACCGGATGGTGCCGGAAATCGACGGACTCACCGTCGTCAAGACCCTGCGCGCCTCCGCCAATCGCGTGCCCGTGCTTTTTCTCACCACCATGGCGAGCATCGACGATCGCGTCGAGGGCCTCGAAGGGGGCGGCGACGATTACCTGGTCAAGCCCTTTGCCTTCGCCGAGCTTCTGGCGCGGCTTGGCGCTCTTGCCCGCCGGCCGCCAATGAGCGATATCAAGACGACACTCGAGGCGGCCGATCTCAAGATTGATCTGCTGAAACGCGAGGTGAGTCGCGCGGGCAGGCGCATCGAACTGCAGCCTCAGGAATTCAAACTGCTTGAGTACATGCTGCGCAACAAGGGCCGCGTCGTCACCCGTACCATGCTCCTCGAAAACGTGTGGGATTTTCATTTCGATCCGCAGACGAGCGTCGTCGAGACCCATGTGAGCCGTCTGCGCGCCAAGATCGACCGCGGCTTCGATCGGGAGCTCATTGAGACCGTCCGCGGCGCGGGATACCGCATTCGCAATGAAAAGACTGCTTAGGACCGCGAGCTTTCGTCTCGCCGCGGCGTATGCCGGCGTGACCCTCATCGCCTTTCTGACGCTTTTCGCCACGGCCTATCTGATCACCACCAGAGCGCTCGATCGCCAAATCCGCTTCGGCATCGAGGCCGAGTACCAAAGCCTTGCGTCCGCGGCCGGAAGCGGAGCAACACCAGAACTCGTGGCGGAAATCTCCAAGCGCGTACGGCTGCCCGCCGGAACCTCCTTCTTTTACTTTCTCTCCGATGCGAACGGGCACAGGCTGACGGGGAATCTGAACGATCATCGTCCCATGGACGGATGGCAGACCATTCCGCTCTCCGAGGTTTCAGGAGAAACGAACCTCGCCTCGCCGAACGACGACCACCGGCTTACTGCCCTTGGCGGGCATCTATCCGACAATTCCTTTCTTCTCGTGGGCGACGACAGCTATCGGCTGTACGACGCTCAGGAAGGCATCATGGAGTCCTTCGCTCTGGCCTCCGGCCTGGTTCTGGCCCTGTCCATCTTGCCGGGCATGATCATGGGCCAAAGCTTTCTGAGGCGCATCGACTCGATCAACACCGCCTCACAAGCGATCGTGAAGGGTCGCCTCAAGGAGCGCATTCCGATTGCCGGCAAAGGCGATGAACTCGATGAGCTTTCCCACAATCTCAATCGCATGCTCGATAGCAATCAAAGTCTCATGGAGAGCCTGCGACAGGTATCGAGCAGCATCGCCCATGATTTGCGCACGCCCTTGAGCAGGCTGCGCCAATATCTCGAGGACGTGCGACTTTTCGCCGGTGGGCCGGGTGAGCTGCAGTCGGCGATCGATCAGGCGATTGCTGAATCGGATACGCTTCTGTCCACCTTTTCCGCCTTGCTGAGAATCAGCCAGGTCGAATCAAAGAGCCGCCGCTCGGGATTCAAGACCGTCTATTTATCCGGCCTTTTCGAAAAGATCGCCGAGGCCTACGCCCCAGTGATCGAAGAGGCGGGCAAGACGCTGAGGTCGAGAATCGCCGCCGGGGCAAGCTTGACGGGGGATGAGGAACTGCTCACCCAAATGCTCGCCAATCTCGTCGAGAACGCGATCAAGCACACTCCGACGGGAGCAGCAATAAGCCTCACGCTCGAGGAAAACTCATCGCTCCTCGTCGGTTGCGTGGCCGACAGCGGCCCGGGCATCCCGGAGCCCGAGCGCAAGCGTGTCTTCGAACGATTCTACCGGCTCGACCGCAGCCGCACCACACCCGGCAGCGGTCTCGGCTTGTCGCTTGTCGCGGCGGTTGCCGATTTGCACGGTATTGCCGTGACCTTGGAGGACAACCGGCCCGGCCTGCGTGCCGTCCTTCAATTTCCGCGCCATCGATTTTCCGTGAGTTGATCTGAGCCCGGCGGCGTCAAAGCTTACAAATCCGTAAGTGCTCCGACAACCGACCTTCAGCTGCATCGCATAGCTTCGATCCACCAGGCGGGCTCATCCGCCCGTGAACTGCAACAGGAGGTTATGAAATGTCGTACAAATTCTCCGCTCCCATCGTGCTTCTCGGCATCGTTTCGGCCTCGGCCATGGCCTTTGCGGCCGTTGAGACCAAGGTCGGAAACATCAAGACCATCGATTCCGCCAAGCACGAAATCGTGCTCTCGACGGGAGAAACCTTCGAACTGCCGAAGACCGTCCAGCTCAAGGACTTCAAGGCGGGTGAAAAGGTCAGCATCGCCTATGAGCTCAAGAACGGCAAGATGATGGCCACGACCGTCGAGGCCGCGAAGTAGCGAAGTGCCGCCGGACCGGCGCAAGCGGCCCGAGCGGCGCCTTCCTCGAAAACCAACAACAACATGAATCGAAAGGACTCTTCTCATGCGAAATATTCCCAGTCTGTCGGCCTTGGGCGTCCTCGCGCTCATGTCCATGGGCGCCTCCGCCCTTGCCGCGACCGCTTACCATCACAAGCCCATGGCCGGCGTGACGATGCACCACCGCATCGCCTGCGCCGACGGTCGCTCGATCGTGCGCGATCATGGCTACAACCGCGTCAAGCCTCTCGACTGCCGTGGCGGCACCTTCGCCTATCTTGGCCACCGCGATGGATCGAGCTTCCGCGTGCTGGTCAGCGCGCGTACCGGTCGCATTCTTCAGGCGAAATCGATTTAGTCGTCCCCAGATGCGTGGGTGGCCGGGCTCAAGCCCGGCCATCTGCTTTCGTTCATCAGTCCGAAGCCAAATGACACCCTGCCCTTCGGCGGCCCTCGAGATATTCATCAATGAGCTGACTCAATCGCGCCCGCCCGAAGCTCGGGAAATGACCGCCGTGGACGACGCTCGCCGTGAGTAGTCTCAGCCGTTCAAGACTTCGGACATAGTTTTCAGGATTCGAGTGATAGGCATCATCGATCAGCGGGCCGTCATAGACAATGTCGCCAGACAGGAGGATTCCGGTCTTGGCCTCCCACAGGCCGATGCCGCCAGGCGAGTGGCCCGGCGTGTGGATCACTTCGAAAGCCCGGTCGCCCAGATCGACGACGTCGCCATCCGCAAGCAGCCTATCGGCCGGCGCCGGCTTCACGCGGTAGACCGCGGCATTCCAGCCCGAGGGAAAACGGTCGAACATCTCGTCCGTGGCATAACGGTCAGCAAGCGTCCATTCGTTGCGCGGCTCGGCCAATATATGAGCCTCCGCACCATGAACGGCGCGGGCGGCGAATTCATGGTGACTGCCGATATGGTCGAAATGCGTGTGGCTCGCCACGCAAAGGAGCGGCCGGCCGCTCAGAAGCGCCACATGCTCCCGCAAGCTCACATGACCTAACCCCGAGTCGAACAGAAGATCGCGGTCCCTGCCCCGCACATGCCACATGTTGCAGCGGAAAAAGGGCTTGATCCAGGGCTCGTGGATCAGGGTCACGTCATCAGCCATGCGGATCGTCTCGTACCAATGTTCCGGGGTCACGAAATCCACGAGATCCTCAGGCCTTGAGAAGGATGAGGTCGGCGGGCCGGCAATAGAGATCGACATGCTCTCTGAGTTTGACTCCCTCTTCGGTGCCGATGCGAAGGATCATCTGCACGGGGGGCATGCTGTCGCTCACCGCTATCACGCGTTTAAAGCTCCCCTGGAAGACGACGTCGGTGATCCGTGCCCGTCCCAAATGCAACCAGGCTTCCCGGCTGCCCTGAAGCTTGAGATTCTCCGGCCTGATGGCGAGTTCGATCTCCTCTCCCTCTTCGGCCTCGCCATGAGCGGTGAGCTTGCCCAAGGGTGTCATCACCAACAGACGGTCGCTCTTTTCTACTACCTTGCCGCGGAATATCGTGCTTTCGCCCATGAAGGCAGCGGTGAAACGGGAGCGCGGGCGCCGGTAGACATCTTCCGGAGGTCCATGATCCTCAATCCTGCCGTCGTTCATCACGACCACGTCGTCGGCCAAGGCCATCGCCTCTTCCTGGTCATGCGTCACATGCACGAAGGCGGTTCCTACGCGCTTCTGAATGGCCTTGAGCTCATCCTGCATCTGCCGCCTGAGCTTCAGGTCGAGGGCGCCTAGCGGTTCGTCCAAAAGCAGGACCTTGGGTTCCACCACCAGGGCGCGGGCAAGCGCCACACGCTGCCGCTGACCGCCCGAGAGCTGATGCGGCCTCTTTCGCGCCGCCTGATCGAGGCCGACGAGACCCAGAAGATCCAGCGCGCGGGCATGGCGCTCCCGCCGCTTCACCTTTCGCATGCGGAGGCCGAAGGCCACGTTGGCCAGCACCGACATGTGCGGAAACAGCGCATAATCCTGAAAAACCGTCGTGGTCGGGCGCTCGGCCGGCGGTGTCAGCGTGCAGTCTTCCCCGCCAATGAGCACCTGCCCTTCGGACGGGGTCAAGAAGCCGCCGAGGATCGACAACAGCGTGGTCTTGCCCGATCCCGAGGGGCCGAGCAGCACCGTGTAGCTGCCGGGGAGGATCTCCAGCGAAATGTCTCTCAGCACCTCGACTGCGCCAAAGCGGTGGCTAATGCCGCGAATGACGGCGAGCGGTTCATTCATATCCTGCGCCTGCGCAGCACAACCAGTTCGAGAACCAGTACCATGACGATCGAAACGCCGAAGACGATCGAGCCAATGGCATTCGTCTTGGGGCTCAGGCCTGAACGCAGCAGGCTCCAAATTTCCACGGGAAGGGTGGTGTCGAAGCGGGTCAGCAGAAACGAGATGACAAACTCGTCCCAGGAGAAAGTCATGGACAGGAAGAAGCCGGCGAAAAGGGCCGGCCACAGCATGGGGGCAGTTATGTGGGTGAGCACTTGCCAATCCTTCGCGCCCAAGTCTCTCGCCGCCCGCTCGATGTTCACCTGGTGCTCGCCCATCTGGCTGTAGATAATGGCGAAGCAGAGCGGCAGGTTGATCACCACATGGCCGATGCCGGCGGCTGCGAGCGATTTCGGCACGCCCATCCCGTTGAACATTATATTGAGCCCCATTCCGATGATGAGATAGCTCACCATGAGGGGTGCCGTGATCAATCCTCTGAGGAAATTGCTGCCCGGCAGGCGATATCGGGCAAGGCCATAGGCGGCAAGAAAGCCCAAAAGAACGGCGAACAGCGAGGTCGCGACCGCGAGCACGAGGGAGTTAACGAGAGCCGAGGTGAGCCGAGAATCGGCAAGCACGGTCTCGTACCAGCGCAGCGACGGCCCGTTGAATGGAGGCACAGGAAACATCGTCCCCTGGAAGGAGAAGAGCACGAGCATGATGACGGGAAGGAAAATGAATCCATAAAGGATGAGGGCGTAGGCCCAAGCCAGCGATGGAGCCAGGTTTTTCATCCCTCATGCCCTCTCGAGCTTGAGCCAGCGTGCCGCTGCCAGATAGGCGACGGTCACCACGAGCATGAGGATCAGGGACAGGGCGGCGGCGAGCGGAAAATCTCCGCGCCGGCCGATCTGCAGCATGATCAGCTGCGGCATCAGCAGCTCGTTGTTGCCACCGAGAATCTGCGGTGTCACATAATCTCCGATCGCCAGCACGAAGGTGAGAAAGGCACCGACCATGATGCCGGGCATCGTCAGGGGCAGAATGATGTGACGGAAAGTCTGAAGGCCGCTGGCGCCCAGATCGGCCGCAGCGCGCCGATAGGTTCGCGGCAGCTGCTTGAGGCTCGCATAGATGGTGAGCGTGAGCAGCATCACGAAGAAATGAACGAACCCCAGGATCGTTGCAAAACGCGTATTGGCAAGCTGCACCGGCGCATTGAGCAACCCGCTCGCGACCAGCACGTTGTTCACGACGCCCCGTTCCGACAGGACCAGGAGCCAGCTGTAGGATCGCACCACATAGGAGGTCCAGAAGGGAAGGATCGCCAAGATCAGCGCAAGCCTCTGCCAGCGTTCGGGCACGCCTTCGGCCAGGATCCAGGCCAGCGGATAAGCGAGCAGAACCGACACGACGGTCACGATGGCGGTGACCTCGAGAGAATTGATCATGGCCCGGTAATAGCTCGGATTGGCGAAAAACTGCCGGTAATTGGCGAGACTAAAATCTGTGCTTTGGCCCTCGAGGGTCCACAGGCTGACGACCGCCATGGCGGCGAGCGGCAAGACGAAGAAGGCCACTGTCCACAGCGTCGCCGGACCGGCGAAATACCAGGGCCTCAAAGCTGAGTGCAGATCGCCCGTCCTTTGGCCCCCCTTCATCCGCCGCTATTGCGCCTGCAGCATCTCCGTCCACACATCCTGCATTTTCTTGTCGAGATCGGCATCGGGTGCGGGATAGGGCTGCGCGCGCGCCAGAAATTCCTTCTGCTCGTCGAAGCGCAGGGTTTTCCTCTCTTGGTCTGTAAGCGCCGCCTTCTGACTGGCCGGCATGCCCCAATAGCAGGAGGAGGTGGCAAGCCGCGCCTGACCCTCGGGGCTCAGGATATACTGGATGAACTTGAGCGCGAGACCCTTGTTCTTGCTGGCTGCAAACATGGCGAGGGACTGCGACCAGAGAATGCCACCTTCCTTCGGGATGGAGAAGTCGAGCGCGGGATTCTCCTTTGCGAGCCCCGCCGTCACCCATTCACCGCCGCCAACCAGAATGTCCACCTCGCCGGTAGCGAGCGCCGTCTGGCTGGCGGTCACCTCGCCGACGAGCTTCGAATTGGCCTTCCACTTGAGCAGCACATCACGAATGGCGGGTAGATCGTCCTCGGTAAGCTCAGACGTCTTCTTGCCCGCGGCGAGCGCCGCCATGCCGATGACCGGCAGATAATAATCGTAGATGGCAATGCGGCTCTTGTACTTCGGATCTGCTAGCGCGGCCAAGGACTGCATGTCGGCCGGATCGACCTTCTCCTTGTTGAAGCCGATGGTGTTGTAGCCGAATTTCTCGGTAACCCCGTAGCGCTTGCCGTCGACCTTGCCGTGCTGGTCCATCATCACATCCGGGAAGATGTCGGCCAGAGGAAGCTGGTCTTCCGGCAAGGGCTCGAACAGGCCTTTCTCCACACCCCGGCGCACGTCGATCGAATCGATGACCATCACATCCCAATCGCCCGGCTGCGACTGCTCGACGATGGCGAGCCCGGCGCCCGTGCCCTCGAATTCCTTTACATTGACCTTGACACCATTGGCTTCCTCGAAGGGTTTCAGCACTTCGGGATCGGAATGATCGCACCACACGAGTGCGTTGAGCTCCTGGGCGTCGGCGCCAGCGGACAGAAATGCCGCTGCCATGCCGGCCAGCAGCGTGCCGAAAAGTCTCCCCGCCGCGCTTCTTTGGAATTTCATCGTCCCGACTCCCTGTCGATCGCGAAATGAAAACTGAACCAATTCAGATAGTGAGTCAAATTGAGGTGCCTGCGACTTTCGCCGGGGTGGCGCGTGGCGACGGTTTGCCAGGATGACAAGGAGGAAAGGCGGGCGAAGACCAATGGCAATCGTCCGAATTGATGGTACAGTCTCGCCCGCAAGAACAATCCAAGAGGGAGGAAGTCGATGGATTTATTGCGCATAGCCAAGCAAGGCGCCCTTTCCGGCGCACTGTTTATTTCGTTCAGCGTCGTGGCGGCGCTCGCGGCTGGCCCCGAGGTCGTGCAGGGACCGGGTGCTGAGCCCGAGTGCTTCAAGCCTGTCACTGCCGAGACGAAGTATTTCAAGTGGCCGGCCAAGCCAGGCCCCTACCGTATCGCGCTCGTCAACGGCTTTATCGCCAATGACTGGCGTGTGCAGATGATCAAGGTTGCCAAGGCCTATGCCGGCCAGCCTGAGGTTGCCAAAGACCTCAAAGAGTTCAAGGTCATCTCAGTCGGTGAAGACATAGCTGCCCAGATCGCCGCGGCGAACAATTTTATCGACCAGGGCTTCGACGCGATCATCGTCAACGCCAACAACTCATCAGCCTTCGGTGGCGTGGTCCGCAAAGCCAATGACGCCGGCGTCATCGTGCTGTCGTTCGACAACGTCATAGACGACCCGATGAACGTCCAGATCAACGTGGATCAGGTGGGTCTCGGCCGTACCGCCGGTGAGTTCTTGCTTAAGGAGACCACCGCGGATCCGGCCAATTTCCTGTTCGTGCGCGGGCCTGCCGGCCAGCCGGTGGATATCGCGCGCGCCAAGGGCTTCAGCGAGGTTCTCGCCGCGTCGGGCCGCAAGGTCAACGTGACGGAAGTCGTCGGCAACTGGGCGCCAGGCGACGGGCAGAAGGTGACCGCCGACGCAATCGCCGCGGGCGGCGTGTTCGACGGAATTTATGTCGAAGGCGGTTCGCAGGGTGCGGCGCAGGCCATGCTCGACGCTGGCAAGTTCATCGTTCCGATGTCGGGTGAGGACGAGAATGCGTTCCGCATGCTCTGCAACGACAACCACGATAAGGGCATGCACTGCCAGTCCGGCGGTACCGGCCCGGCCCAATCGGCCGTGACCATCAAAACGGCCATCTCGGCGCTCAAGGGTGAAGCCATCCCGCAGAGCATCGCACTGCCGACCTCGATCTCTTTTTCACCCTACAAGGTAGGGCAGGAAGTGTTCCCCGATCTTCCGGGCAGCCTATTCACCGGCAACAACTTCCCGGCCTGCAACATCGGCTTTACGAACGAAGAGATCGCCCAGCAGACGGGCGAAAACAACTAGTCTATGGTCATCAAGACGAGCGCTGCGGGTGGCTCGACCATCCGTGGCGCTTTGGCTTCGGGGGAAGGCAGAGCGATGACCGATGGCCCTATGCCGCTGCTGCGCATGGAGAACATCTCCAAGAGTTATGGCGGCGTACGTGCGCTGCAGGACGTGCGCTTCGAAGCTGAGCGCGGCCGCATCCACGCTCTGTTGGGCGAGAACGGCGCCGGAAAGTCGACGCTCATCAAGATCCTGGCGGGCGTGATCAAACCGGATGCCGGCTCGATTGCGATCGGCGGACAGCCGGTGCAATTCGCCTCGCCCTATGCCGCAAATGCGGCAGGCGTCGCCTGCATCTTCCAGGAACTGTCGCTGCTGCCCGACTTGACGGTCGCTGACAACATCGCGATCACCAATCCCCCCAAGCGGTTCGGCCTAATCGACCTGACCGAGCAATCCCGTTTTGCCGAGCGCCTCTTGGCGCGCGTCGGCGGCGACGATATTCACCCGATGGCGCCGGTTGGTGACCTGCCCTTGTCGCGCCGACAGATCGTCGAGATCGCCAAGGCGCTAGCGCGCAACCCCAAGATTCTGATCCTCGATGAAGCGACCTCTGCACTGACCGCCGCGGATGTCGCGCGCGTCTTCGGCATGCTCAAGCAGCTGCGCGACGAGGGCCTTGCCATCATATACATCTCGCATCGCATGCACGAGGTGGCCGAGCTTGCGGATGACTGCACCGTGTTCCGCAATGGCCGGTTCGTTGAATCCTTCGCTGCGGGCACCAAGACCGATGATGCGATCGTCGAGCTGATGATCGGCCGCGAGTACAAGAACGTTTTTCCAGCACGGGCCCCCAAGTCAAAGGATGTCGCGCCGGTTCTCAAGACCTCAAATTTATCCTGGGGCAGTCAGCTCAAGGGCATCGATCTCGAAGTGCGCCCCGGGGAAGTCGTAGGGCTGGGCGGGCTCGATGGCCAGGGCCAGCGTCAGCTGCTGCTGGCGCTATTCGGCACGCTCGTGGGACTGACCGGAACGATCGAAATCGCCGGCAAGCGAGTCAAGCTTTCCAGCCCGCGCCAGGCGAAGTCGCCCAATTTCGGAATGGCGCTCATCCCCGAGGACCGCAAGAACGAAGGGCTGATGCTGCCCATGTCGGTGCGCGCCAATCTCTCCTTTGCCGCGATGGAAATGTTCAGCCGCTTCGGCATCGTGGACCGGGCCGCCGAAGACAAGGCGATCGACTCCATCGTGAAGCTACTGCAGATCAAGACAGACGGGGTGGAGGGACCGGTAGCGGCGCTCTCGGGCGGCAATCAGCAGAAGGTCGTGATTGGCAAGTGGCTGATGACTGGGCCACGCATCGTTCTGCTCAATGACCCGACGCGCGGTATCGATGTGGGCACCAAGCAGGAATTCTACCAGCTCCTGGTGCGGCTCGCCGAGACGGGCGTAGCCATTATCTACTACTCTACCGATTACGATGAGCTGGTGGGCTGCTGCGACCGCGTGCTGGTGATGTATGACGGCCGCATCGGGAGGACGCTCGCAGGCGACCAGATCACCGAGAAGAATCTTGTTGCAGCGGCACTTAACCTGCCGTCATCCACACCACCGTCGGCATCGACGCAGAGTCCGTCCAAAGCCATAGCAGGAGCACAGGCGTGAGCGATATCGCCATCGCCACCGACAGGAGCCATCGACGCTGGCAGTCGATAACTTATTTCATCTCGGCGCAGCGCGGCATCCTGCTCGCCATCGCCATCTTCGCGGTGATGTTTGGCCTTTATGGCTGGAAGCAGGAAGTCGGCCTCACGTCCAATATCATCAATACCGCGGCCAATAAGGGCGCTTTGCTGGCGCTGGTGGCGATGGCGCAGACAATCCCGGTGTTGACGGGTGGACTCGATCTGTCAGTCGGTATGATCTTCCTTTTGACCAATTGTCTTGCCTCGGTAATCGTCAATGGCGACCCGTTGATGACAAGCATCGGGGTCATCGGCGTGCTGCTGGTCGGGCTCCTCTGCGGCATCCTCAA
>Ga0075431_100003600_pt1 | contig 15015 bp, 18 predicted proteins | sample RhiMetdeltSRZDD5_FD_75297 | JGI IMG/M metagenome (GOLD analysis project Ga0075431, IMG submission 75297) | Populus rhizosphere microbial communities from Tennessee, USA - Rhizosphere MetaG P. deltoides SRZDD5 | ecosystem: Host-associated > Plants > Roots > Rhizosphere > Soil | place: USA... | reverse complement strand
CAGCGTCCGGAACAACGTCGTCTTGCCGCTGCCGTTGGGACCCAGCAGGCAGAGCACTTCGCCGGCCGACATGGCGAAGCTCACATCACGGCCGACGACGCGCCCCGCGTAGCCGAAGGCCAGACGCTCCACGCGAAGCCGCGCCACCACTACCAGCCTCTCCGCGAGGCCGCGAGGACCCAGATGAAGAACGGCGCGCCGATGAACGCCGTGAGCACGCCGAGCGGAATTTCGATGCGGGCCGCCGTGCGTGCGAGCGTGTCGACGCCGAGGAGATAGCCGGCGCCGAGCAGGATCGACGCGGGCAGGAGCCGCCGGAAATCAGGGCCGACGAGGAAGCGCGCGAGGTGCGGCACGAGCAGTCCGATCCAGCCCACGACGCCGCTGATCGACACGACGGCGGCGGTCATGAGCGTGGCGGCGGCGACGACCGCGAGACGTAGCCGGTGCGTATCCACGCCGAGTGCCCGCGCCTCGTCTTCGCCGAGGGTCATCACGTTCATCCGCCAGCGGAGCAACACCAGCGGGACGACGCCGAGCAGCACGCCGGGCACGATCGCCCGCACGTCCGCCGGCGTCACCGACGCCAGGCTGCCGAGCAGCCAGAACGTGATCGCGGGCAGCTGATTGTATGGATCGGCGAGATACTTGAGCAGCGAGACGCAGGAGCCGAGCAGCGTGCCGATCACGATGCCCGCGAGTACCAGGACCAGAACGGGATCGTGGCGGCGGAGCGCGGTGCCGATTGCGTAGACGACGGCCACCGCGCCGAGCCCGGCGACGAAGGCCAGCGTCTGGATGGCCACCACGCCGAGCGAGAGATAGATGCCGACGACGGCGCCGAGTGCGGCGCCCGTGGAGACGCCGAGAATGTCGGGCGACACGAGCGGATTGCGAAAGAGGCCCTGATACGCGGAGCCGGCCGCAGCGAGGGCGGCCCCGACGAGGATGGCGGCGGCGATGCGCGGCCCTCGGACGTTGAAGACCACGGTATCGACCGACACGGGCAGGCCGTGCGGCGTGCCCGTCAGCTTCGACCACAGCACGGCCAGCAGCTCGGCCGGCGTGACGGGAAATCGACCAACCGAGAACGCGACCGCGACCAGGACGACGAGAGCGCCGCCGGCGACGGCGAAACCAAGGCGGTGGCGGGATGGCGACGGGCTCAGGGACTGACGCCGAGCAGGCTGTCGAGCTGCCGCTCGTCGGGAGCGCGGTGATAGAAGAGCTGATAGAACGTGCGAGTCTCGTCGCGCAGGCCACCGGGGAACGCGTCGGCGTAGAGCGTATGGCCGAGCCAGCGCAAACCGATCACCCGGTTCACCGACGGTGGAAAATCCACCCACGGAAACGGCATGAGCGGCACGAGGTGCACGCGACCGTCTCGGACCGCGCGGACGCTCCGCCAGGCCGGATCGCGGCGAACGCTCGCGTGAAACGCCGGCTCGAGCGTGAGAATCACGTCGGGATCCCACGCCAGGACCTGCTCGATCGAGACCGTCGTGAGACCGCGGCCGCTGCCCGCGGCGACGTTACGCACGCCGAGACGGTCGAGGCTTTCCGCATTGATGGAGCCGGGCGCGGCAGTCTCGAGGCCCTTCGGTCCACGCGCATAGTAGACGCTTGGCCGGCGCTGCTTCGGCACCGACGCGACGCGCCGGTCGACGTCGGCGAGTGTCCGCTCGACGTAGCGCGCGAGCTGCGCCGCCGGCTCAGCGAGCCCGAGCATGTCGCCGGCCAGCGTGTAGGCCCGCGCCGTGGCGCCGAGACTGCCGTCCAGCAGCACATAGGGCACCTTGGTCTGCTCCTGAACGCGCTCGGCGAGCGAGACGTATGTGTCACCGATCATGCCGAAGTCGAGAATCACGTCCGGGCGCGCGGCGAGGACCACTTCCACATTGGCGGTGTTGCCGCGGCCCGTCAGCCGACCCAGCGCGGGCAGCTCGGCGTATTTCGCCGGCAGCCAGCGACGCTCCTCCTCGGTGGGCGCTCGCGTCCAGCCGAGCAGCGCGTCGGGTGCCAGCGTGTAGACGAAGATGCTGGCCGGCCCGCCCGCCGCGAACACGCGACGGATTTGACTTGGCACCTCGACGCGGCGGCCGGCGCTGTCCACGATGACGCGGCGCTGCGCCGAGGCCGGTCGCGGCATCGCGGCGGCCGCAAGCGCCGCCTCCACGAACCGCCGCCGAGTCAGCACGCGGCGGCCCTCACTCCTTGGCCACCGCCTCTACCGTGATCGAAGCCGTGACCACCGAGCCGCCACCCACGTCGATCTTCACGTGCGCCGTCGTCGCCCCACGGATCACCTTCACCACGCGCCCCTTGAGGACGTTGCGCGCGCTGAGCTTCATGGCGTCTCCCTTTTCGGCACCGCGACGACCGCGCCCGGCTCGAGCGTGATCCGCTCGACGTGCCCCGACGCCTGGCCATCGATGGTTCTGAAATGCATGTGCAGATCTGAGTCTCCTGGCGTGAAGATGCCACGATGCCGGCTCGAGTAGAAGCCGAGCACGTCGACCACGCGGCGCTCGAGCTGGAAGCGAACCTTCGCGCGCTCGTGGAGCGCCGGGGTGTGAGGCAGCCCGTCGCGCTTGTCCAGCACGTGAAACGTGATGGCCGCCGCGTAGGCACGGAGCGTGAAGATCAATGGAGCGTCCGCGTCGAGGCCGCTCTCGCCGGCCACACGTCTCACCGTCGCCATCAACGCTGCCTCGTCGTCGATCGATCGCAGCTGAACGGTCTCGCGCCAGGCGTCGACCTGGTCATAGACGAGGAAGCAGGCCGCGTGTCGGGTGTCGGCGCTCGTCTCCACCTGGATCCTGCCGTCGACGATCCGCGCGACACAGGGCTGACCGTCGAACACCGTGATCTCGCCCGACACGCCCGCAAGAGGCCCGAGCGCATAGAGCTGCGGAAGGTCGCCCAGTTCACGCAGGGAGATCTTGGGGCCCACGTCGCCGCCCAGCACGTCGCGCTGGGCGCCGATCCAGCGAACGCTCACCGGGTGCCGGCGGGCGGCGGCAGGAACCCGAGGCGACCGAGCACGCTCTGCCCCTCGCGGCTCATCAGGAGGTCGAGAAACGCCTGGGCGATGCCGGCGCGCTTGGTGCCTGCCACGACGGCCACCGGGTAGAGGACGGGTCGATAGGTGTCCTCCGCGGGACGGAACGCCTCCTTCACCCGCTGGGCACGCGTGGCGGCGTCGGTGGTGTAGACGAAGCCCGCTTCCACCTCGCCGCGCGCGACGTAGTCGAGCGCCTGCCGGACATTTTCAGAGAACACCAGCTTGGGCTGCAGCCGATCCCAGAGCCCGAGAGCACGGAGGCTCTCCTCAGAATACTGGCCGACCGGCACGGTCCTGGGACTGCCGATGACGATCTTGGTGACGCGGGCGTCGAGCAGGTCCAGGGGCTTGGCGATGTCGATCTTCGAGTCGACGGGCTTGATGACGGTGAGTACGTTGCGGGCGAAGACCTTGCGGCTCGCGGCGACGATGAGGCCCTTGGCCTGCAGCGCGTCCATCTGCCGCTGCGCTGCCGAGATGAACAGGTCGACGGGAGCACCGGCCTCGATCTGCTTCTGAAGCTCCCCCGACGAGCCGAAGTTATAGCGGAGCGTCACGCCGGGGCGCGCGGCCATGAAGCCACGTCCCAGCTCCTCCACCGCCTCCTTCATGCTGACCGCGACGGAGAGCATCACCTCCTGTGCGTACGCCGCCGCGGACGTGGCAAGGAGCAAGAGGACAACGATGACCGCAACGCGCTTCATGAGCCGGATCGTACCCACCGCATCCACGTCGATCAAAATGCTCGCACCAGCATAACGGTTACACGGAGCGCCGCTGCTGCACGGCGGTCAGCGCCCAGTTGACGCCGAACACGAGCACGAGCAGCAAGATGGACAGCGCGATCGCGATCTCGAAGTTGCCCTTGCCGGTCTCGAGCACCATGGCAGTCGTGAGCGTGCGCGTCTGGCCCTTGATGTTGCCGCCCACCATCATCGACGCGCCGATCTCGGAGATGATGCCGCCGAAGCCGGCCATCACGGCGGCCAGCATCGGCAGCCGAGCCTCGCGCAGCACCACCCGCACCATCTGCAGCCGCGACGCACCCAGCGCGAGCAGCTGCAGCCGGAATTTTTCCGGGACGTTCTGCACGGCGGCGAGCGTGATGCCCATGACGATCGGCGCCGCGATGACCGCCTGCGCGAGCACGATGGCGGTCGGCGTGTAGAGAATCTCCCAGCCGCCGAGCGGGCCGCTGCGCCACAGGAGCAGCGAGATGAAGAGCCCGACGACGACGGGCGGAAGCCCCATGCCGGCATTCACCGCGGAGACGACGAGCGTGCGGCCGGGAAAGCGCAGGAGCGCCAGCGCGGCGCCGGCGGGCACCCCGAGCGCCAGCGAGATCAGCGTGGCGAGGCCGGAGACCTGCAGCGACAGCAAGAGAATCGTGACGACCTCGCGATCGCCGGTGACGAGCAGACGGAGCGCCTCCCGCAGCCCGGCCCAGAGCAGGTCCACCGCCTACAGATCCTCGTCCTTCTTGCCCGCGATCGGCACGAACAGCGCCTGGCCGAACTTCTCCACGCCGAAGGTCTTGATCACCGCCTGCGTCGCGGGCGCCAGCATGAAGTCGGCGAAGACCTTGCCGCCTGCTGCGTTCACGCGCGGCCCGTTGGCGGAGTTGACCTCCATCACCGAGTAAACGTTGAAGAGCGCCCGGTCGCCTTCGACGAGCGTCTTGAGCGCGATGCGCTTGCTGAACGCGAGATAGGTCCCGCGATCGGTCAGCGTGTACGCGCGGCGGTCGTCCGCGATGCCCAGCGTGGCGCCCATGCCCTGCCCCGACTCGATGTACCAGGGCGCCGCGGGCGTCACGCCGGCTTCCTTCCAGAGCGCCTGCTCGAGGATGTGCGTGCCGGACTTGTCGCCACGCGAGACGAAGCGCGCGCCGGCGGCGGCGATCTTTGCGAGCGCGGCGGCGGCACGGGGCTCGCCGCGGATCTTCGCGGGATCGGCCTCCGGACCGACGACGATGAAGTCGTTGTACATGACGAGGCGCCGGTTCAGCAGCTTGCCGTCCGCGACGTACTTTTTCTCCAGCGCCGGCGCGTGGACCAGCGTGACGTCGGCCTCGCCGCGGGCGGCGAGTGCCAGCGCCTGCCCGGTGCCGACCGACACGGGCTTCACGGTCAGACCGCTCTGTTTCTCGAAGAGCGGAATCAGCACGTCCAGCAGCCCCGAATCCTGCGTGCTGGTCGTGGTCGAGAGCACGACGGTCGGACCCGGCGTCTGGGCGCTGGCCGAAGCCCACGAAACGGCGCAAACGAGCAGCGCGACAGCTATGCGTGTCATGGGGCGCATTATGCCTCAAAAAACATATTGGGCGTGTCCGGGAGGTAGTACGCTCTGACGGTGTGAAGCGCCTTCTGCACGCCACGGACTTTTCGGCCGCGTCGGGTGCGGCGTTCAAGGCCGCGGTCGAGATGGCGCGGCGCGATCGTGCTGAGCTACTGCTCCTCCACGTCCTGAGCCCGCCGGCGCCGCTCGTCGCCGACGCCTATGTCACCCCGGAGGTATGGACGACGCTGCTGAACTCACAGCGGGCCTCCGCCCAGCGGCAGCTGGATGCGCTCGTGGAGAAGGCTCGGCGTGCCCGCGTGCGGGCGCGGGGACTGCTCGTCGATGGCGTGCCCGCGGACCAGATCGTGCGAACGTCGCGCGCACGGCACGCCGGCATGATCGTCGTCGGCACCCACGGCCGCACCGGCGTCGCGCGATTTTTTCTCGGGTCGGTCGCCGGACGTGTGGTGGCCACCGCTCACTGCCCCGTGCTGACCGTGCGCGGACGGTAGACGGGCGCGAGCCGAAGCTCGACGACGCCCTGCTCGGTCCGGCGCTCCAGCACCTCGGCGTGGCGGGCGAGCATGCCGAGCATCCGGCGGTTGTCGGCGAGGACCCAGGCGCGGACGTGTGTGATGCCGTTCTCGGCGGCGGCGCGGAACAGCTCGGTCATCAGCAGGGTGCCGAGGCCCTTGCCCTGCCAGCGGTCCTCGACGACGACCGCGATCTCCGGCACGCCGTCGTCGGTTGGCTCATAACGCGCGACCCCGATCACCGATGTGGCCGGCGCGGCGAGATCTTCGACCACGAGCGCGAAGCGACGCTCGTAGTCGACGTTGGCGAGAAAGTGCGCCCAATCCGGCGGCAGACGGCGGTGCACGGTGAAGAAGCGCTGGTAGCGCGTCGTGTGGCTGGAGCGGTCGTAGAGCTCGGAGAGCCGAGGCTCGTCGTCGGGGCGAATCGGCCGAATGCGTACGCGCTCACCGCTTGCCAGCGTGAGGGTGCGGTCGAACCGCGCCAGGCTGAGGGTGTCCATACGCCTTGGATGCGTCGCGGCGGCCGAGGGTCGCGGCGACACACGATCGTTACACGACGGCGCCCATCCCCCCGTCGAAGTTGATCGCGGTGCCCGTGATGAAGGCCGCGCGGGCCGAGACCAGGAAGGCCACCAGGTCACCGAACTCTTCGGCCTCACCCACACGCCCGAGCGGCACCCGCTTGGCGGCCTCACGATAGACCGTCTCGACGTCGCCGCTCTTGGCACGGCGCTCCCACTGCTCGCTCTTCACGAGACCGAGGCAGATCGTGTTGACGCGGATGCCGGACGACGCGTACTCGTTCGCGAGGCCCTTGGTGAGATTGATGCCGGCCGCGCGCGTCACGGCCGTCGGCACGGCGCGGGGCGCGGGCGCCTTGCCACCCACCGTGGTGACGTTGACGATCACGCCACCGCCGCGCTTCTGCATGATCGGAATGGTCAGGCGGCAAAACCGGATGGCGGCCATGAGCTTGAGGTCGATGTCGGTCTGCCACGTGCGGTCATCCACGTCCATGAACGCGGCGGCCGCCGAAGTCCCGGCGTTGTTCAGCAAGATATCGACACCGCCGAAGCGCTCGGTCGTGGCGCTCACCACCGCCTCGACGTCCTCGGCGCGCGTGACGTCCGCGGGAATGGCCAGCACGTCGCCGCCCGCGTGTCGGATTTCGCCGGCCGCGCGCTCGAGAACCTCCTTGCGGCGCGCGCAGATGGTCACGCGCGCGCCCTCGCGCGCCAGCCGCATCGCCGCCGCGCGACCCAGTCCCGCGCTGCCGCCCGTCACGATGGCCACTTTGCCCGTCAGGCCGAGATCCAGCATGAACGCCTCCGTTGGGTGCCTCGAGTGCCCGCAAGTGTACACGCGGGGAACCGCCGGCGGTGGCTCCGAGTCTAACGGCCGTGGAGGAGCGACGATGACCCATTACCGTCGGACGGTGGCAGCGATCGCGCTCACGCTGACCGTGGTCACGGGCGCACGAGCCCAGTCGAACTTCGGCGCGGGCACGCCCGAAACCCGCTACTTTCGCGCCGAGCCGGCGGTCTCGGCCGGGCGCCGTGGCCCGCAGGTCGAAGGCTACGTCTACAACCTCTACGACGCCCACGCCACACGCGTGCTGCTGAGCATCGACGCACTCAACGCTTCGGGCGGGCTCATCGAGACGCGCCGTGCCTACGTGCCGTTCGACGTGCCTCCGCGCGGCCGGTCGTTCTTCCAGGTGCCGGCGCCGGCCGGCACGGCATCGGCGCGCGTCAGCGTGGAGTCGTTCGAGTGGACGGGACGTGGCGCGGGCGGCGCTGGCGGCGGCGGCGGAGGTATGTAGCCGGCGTCAGCGCGGCGGCGTCAGCACGCGTCCGGCGCCAGGACCGGTCAAACGGCCGCCGTCGACGGCGACGTGGCCGTTGACGACGACGTACGGAATGCCGCTGGGATAGCGGTGAGGATCGGGATACGTCGACTCGTCCTTCACGGTCGTGGGATCGAAGACGACGAGATCCGCGACGGCGCCCGCACGCACGACGCCCCGGTCGCCAAGGCCGAGACGCGCGGCCGGCATGCCGGTCATCTTGTGTACCGCGGTCTCCAGCGAGAACAGCCGCCGCTCGCGCGCATATTCGCCGAGCACGCGCGGAAACGTCCCGTACGTCCGCGGATGCGGCTTGCCGGGCCGATCGCCCTCGCCCTCGAAGAGCGGAATCGAGTCGGAGCCGATCATCAGCGACGGGTGTGCCATCACCTTCGCGACGTTGTCGAGCGACTGCGAGAACGACACCATACCGACCGTGCACTTCTCGTCGAGCAGCAGGTCGAGCAGCGCTTCGGCGGGTGCCTTGCCGGTCTGCGACGCGAGTTGCGCCAGGTTCAATCCTTCGAGCTCGCGCCGGCGACAGGCGGCGATGAAGATCTGATCGAAGCCGATGCGACCCTGAGAGACGGTGCCCCAGCGCTCGCCATCGGCGAGGCACTCGTCGGTGATGCGCTTGCGCGCGGCGCGGTCGGCCAGGCGCTCGAGCAGCTTCGTCACCCCGCCCTCGTGCGCCCACGCCGGCATCAGGTTGTCCATCTTCGTGCTACCCGCGTTGTACGGATAGACGTCGCCCGCGACGTCGACGCCGCGCCGGCGCGCGTCGTCGATCATGGTGAGTGCTCCGTCGAGCTTGGACCAGTTCTCGCGGCCCGAAGCCTTCACGTGCGCGATCTGGACGGGGACGCCGCCGGCGTCGCCGATGCGAATCGCCTCGGCGATGGAGTCGAGCAGCATCGCCGACTCACCGCGGACGTGCGAGAAGTAATAACCGTGGCGCCCCTGCATCGACTTCGCGAGCGCGATCAGCTCGTCGGTCTGCGCATAGGCGCTCGGCGGATAGACAAGACCCGTGGAAAAGCCCCAGGCGCCGGCGTCCATCGCGTCGCCCAGGCCGCGCTCCATTCGACGCAGATCGTCGGCGCCCGCCGGCCGTGCCTCGAATCCCATGGCGGCGATCCGCAGGGCCCCGTGGCCGACGAAATGGATCACATTCACCGAAGGCCGGATCGAGCGCAGCCTATCGAGGTATTGCCCGAACGTCTCCCAGGGAAGGTCCGGCGTGAGCCCGATGCCGCCGACCCAGCCCTTCACCAGCCCCTGCTGGTCGGGCCGAACGGGAGCGTGCGAGAACGAGCACATGCCGACGACTTCCGTCGTGACGCCCTGACGGATCTTCGACTCGGCGGACGGACACGCGAAGTAGAACAGGTCCGAGTGCGAATGCATGTCGATGAAGCCCGGCGCCACGACACGCCCGGTGACGTCGACCACGCGGTCGGCGGCGCCGGTCAGCGCCGGCGCGACCGCGACGATGCGATCACCCTCCACCGCGACGTCACCGGCACGCCCCGGCGCGCCGGTGCCGTCGACGACAGTGCCGCCGCGCAGCAGGAGCGACCAGGGCATGGCTATTCCTCGGCGATCGTGATCGACTTCATCCGATCGCCCTGCCGGATGGCGTCGACGTGCTCCATGCCGCTCGTCACCTTGCCGAACACCGTGTAGTTGTTGTCGAGGTGCGGCTGGGCGCCGTACGTGATGTAGAACTGACTGCCGGCGGAATCCGGGTGCTGGCTGCGCGCCATCGCCAGCGAGCCACGCACGTGCTTGTTGCGGTTGAACTCGGCGGGGATGGTGTAGCCGGGACCACCGGTGCCATTGCCCTTCGGACAGCCGCCCTGCACGACGAAGCCGGGAACGACGCGGTGGAAGGTGAGTCCGTTGTAGAAGCCCTTCTTCGCGAGCGTCACGAAGTTCTCGACGGTCTTCGGAGCGTCCTGCGGGAAGAACTCGAGGCGGATCTCGTGGCCGTTGTCGAGCGTGATGGTTGCCGTCTGCTTCATTTCTCGACCACCTTGATGGACGTGATTCGATCCCCGACGCGGATCTTGTCGACGACGTCCATGCCCTTGGTGACCTGGCCGAACGCCGTGTACTTGCCGTTCAGGAACGGCGCCGGGCCCAGCATCATGTAGACCTGGCTGCCCGCCGAATCGGGATCGTTCGTGCGCGCCATGCCCAGCACGCCGCGCTCGAACTTCCGGCTGTTGAACTCCGCCTTGATCGTGTAGCCCGGTCCGCCGCTGCCCATCGACGGATCGTCCATCGGCTTCGTCTTGGACTGCGGATCGCCGAACTGCACGACGAAGCCCGGCTCGACGCGGTGCACGCGCTGCCCGTCGTAGAACTTCTTCTTCGCGAGCGTCAGGAAGTTCTCGACGTGCTTGGGCGCGTCCTTCGGGAAGAACTCGAGCACGATCTCACCGCCCTTTTCCATCGTGATGACGGCGGTCGGCGTCCGGGCCTTGTCTTGCGCTCCCGCGCCGCCGGTGGCGAGCGCGAAGACGGCGAGGGCGAACACGGTGCTCACGAGTCGGAGGGGTCGGGAGCGGCGCAAAGTGCCGACATTATACAGCCGCCGCGGCCGGCTCACCGGGCGGGTGCGCCGGCGCGCGTGATCATCGACAGGATCAAGAAGATCACGACCAGGCCGGCGACGGCGACGAGGACGACCTCTATGGGGACGCGGAGCCGGCGCCGCGGCCGCCCGACGTCGATGGGCAGCGCGATCGAGTTGATGTATTCGGACAGACGCCGCTGCTCCTCGAGGGCGACTTTCAGGAATTGCAGGCTCACGCGGTCCTCGTGGCCGGCGCGGACCACCGCCTCGGCGATGTTCACCGTCCGGCCCGGTCCCAGCTGCAGCGTGACGCGGACCTCTGTGCCCGGCAGAAACCGTCCGCGGGTGCGCACGGCGCAGCCGGTGATCGACAGGTCGGTCGTCTCCCCGTCCGCGCTCTCCGTTCCCGCCGTGAGTCGTGCCGGCAGGCGCACGACCATGCGGTCGAAGTCACGTCGCTCGCCGGCCGGATGCGGGTAGCGCCCCCAATGAAGCGCGCGAAAGCGATGGGCGCAGCGCTGGCAGCGATACGGGTAGAGATAGAAGGCGCTGATGATCCGCTCGTACGCGCCGACGCGTGAACTGCGCCGCACACTGGGGCTGTCGCAGCGCGGACACCGCACGACGACATGGTACAGTGGACTGATGCAACAGCGCGAAAGCATTCGAAACGTGGCGATCATCGCCCACGTCGACCACGGCAAGACGACGCTCGTGGACGCCATGCTCTGGCAGTCGGGTCTGTTCCGCGCCAACGAGGCCGTGCCCGAGCGGATCATGGACTCCATCGACCTCGAGCGCGAGAAGGGCATCACGATCATGGCCAAGAACACGGCCGTGACCTACAAGGGCGTCCATATCAACATCGTCGACACCCCCGGGCACGCCGACTTCGGCTCCGAGGTCGAGCGGACCCTGACGCTGGTCGACGGCGTGCTGCTGCTCGTCGACGCCGCCGAGGGCCCACTGCCGCAAACACGCTTCGTGCTGAAGAAGGCGCTGGAGGCCGGATTGCCTCCGATCGTGGTGATCAACAAGATCGATCGCAGCGACGCGAGGCCGGCAGAGGTCCTCGACGAGGTGTACGACCTCTTCATCGATCTCGACGCCACCGAGGACCAGCTCGACTTTCCCGTGCTCTACACCAACGCCCGCACGGGCACGGCGGCAACCGACCTGAAGGTCGAGGGCCAGAGTCTCGAGCCCCTGTTCGAGGCGATCGTCGGCACGGTGCCGGCGCCGCAGTTCGATCCCGCCGCCGGGCTGCAGTTCCGCGTGACGATGCTCGACTGGGACGATTACGTGGGGCGCCTGGTGATCGGCCGCATCGTGAACGGACGCGTGCGCCAGGCCGAGCGGATCGCCGTCGTGCACCGCGACGGGAGCGTCGAGGTCGCGAAGGTCACCGTGCTCTATGGTTACGAGGGGCTCAAGCGGATCGAGATTCAGGAGGCGAGCGCGGGTGACATCGTCGCCATCGCCGGCATCGAATCCATCGACATCGGCGAGACGGTCACCGACCTCGAGCATCCGGTTGCCCTGCCGCTGATCACTATCGACGAGCCGACGGTCTCGATGCTCTTCTCCTCCAACGTCTCGCCGTTCGCCGGCAAGGAAGGCCGCTTCGTCACCTCGCCGCAGCTGCGCGAGCGGCTCATGAAGGAGAAGAAGCTCAACCCCGGCATCCGCGTCGACGAGACGGACTCGCCCGACACGTTCCGCGTCTCGGGCCGCGGCGAGCTGCAGCTGGCGATCCTCATCGAGATGATGCGTCGCGAGGGGTATGAGCTCGAGGTCGGCAAGCCCGAGATCATCACGCATCAGGACAACGGGCGCACGCTCGAGCCGATGGAGCATCTCGTGGTCGACGTGCCGGAGGAATTCATCGGCGCGGTCACGCAGAAGATCGGGCCGCGGCGTGGCGTTATGACCAAAATGGTCAACCACGGCACCGGGCGCGTGCGCCTGGAGTACCGCCTGCCGTCGCGCGGTCTCATCGGTTATCGCACCGAGTTTCTGACCGACACGCGCGGCACCGGCCTGCTGAACCACCTCTTCGACGGCTGGGACGAGTGGCAGGGCGACATCGCGCACCGTCAGAACGGCGCCCTCGTCGCCGACCGGGCCGGCAAGACGACCGGCTACGCGATCGACAACCTCCAGGCGCGCGGCACGATGTTCGTCTCCCCCGGCGAGCCGGTCTACGAGGGCCAGATCGTCGGCGAGAACTCGCGCGACAACGACCTCGACGTCAACATCACCAAGGAAAAGAAGCTCACGAACATGCGCGCCTCGACGGCAGACGAGGGCATCAAGCTCACGCCGCCGCGAATCATGAACCTCGAGCAGTGCCTGGAATGGATTCGCGAGGACGAATTGCTCGAGGTCACGCCGAGGTCGCTGCGCCTGCGCAAGCGGGCCATGGGCGGCCGCCGGCGGTTCTGAGCGCGGCTTCAGTCCAGCCGCGCGGCGTCAGTCCAGGCGCCGCTCAGCCCCGGGCGCGCGCCACGTAACCGTAGCGGAGATTGCTCCGCTCGCCGCCTGCCGCCTCGTACTCCGCCTTGAGCGTGGCGATGCGATCGGTGGCCAGCGCCGCGCGGCGCTCGTACTTGTACAGCCGCGCGTTCGTCTCGCCGAGGATCGCAGTCTTGATCGGTCCGTCGGCGGCGCCGAGCGGCTTGAAGCCGTGCTGCTTCTGCATGTCCTCGGGAATCTCGAGCCGGCGCAGCGCTTCGATCTGCCACTGAGGCGAGCCCGTCCAGATCGCGTCGGTGCCCCACACCACGTGATCGGCGCCGAGGCCGCGCACGAGCATGCCCATCATGGCCGCCGACACGCGCGGATCGGCGATCGTCGTCTGCGCGAAGAGCTGGCCGACGTCGGCGTAGACATTGCTGACGCCGTACTTGGACGGGATCTCGGCGAGGTCGGTCACCCACTCGATCCGTCCCGTCTTCTCGAATTGCGCCCACGCGTCTTCCGGCTTGCCGCCGCCGGCGAAGCGATAGCCGCCGTGATAGATGATGAACGTCATCTTCGGCCAGTCCTTGGCCGCCTTTCCGACGTCGCGCACGTCGGAGTGCGCGAGCAGATGCGGGAATTGCTGCTCCACCGACGGCGGGAAGAGCCCTTTGTGCACGCAGACCTTGTCGTAACCGGCCTTGAGGAGCTTGTCGTAGAACGGATAGACGAGCTTCTCGTCGTCCATCCGCCACGGGTGCTTGCTGAGGTTCTTGTTGGTGTTGTCGCCGATCGTGTAGCCCTTGAACGAGTCCGGCTTCAGGTCGCGAATGGCGTGGTCCACCTGCTCCATCCAGCCGGGATAGCCGGGCGTGAAGATCGCATGGCTGAGCATGCGCCGCGAGCCCGCCTCCTTGTTGACCCGCGCCCGCGCCTCCGCCTTCATCTCATTCGTGAGAAACCAATCCTGAGGGATTTCCGACGGCGCGCCGGACAGGAGCGCCACCTTTGTATCGCTATCGAGGAACACTTCCTTGTAGTAGTTCGCGAACTTCAGATCCTCGATCGTCTGCTCCTTGCCGCGGAGCGCGGGATTCCAGCCGGCCTTGCCGACGGCCTCGCGCTGTCGGACGAACCCCATGATCCGCGTGTCGTCGCGCAGGAAGTGCGTGTGGCAGTCCATCACGAACTGCTTGGCGAGCGCATCGGCTCGCGCCTGTGCTATCTCCGGCGTCTGGGCCTCGGCTGCGCTCACGTCGTAGAGCGCCCCGTAGACCTCGTTCATGGCGAGGAACGCCGCCGCCATGCCCGACGCCGTCGCGAGGAAGCGCCGACGCGTCATCCCCTGCCGCCTGGCCAGTGTGTCGCCCAGCTCCTTCACGCGCGATTCGACGCGACGCTGCGTCGGCGTCTGCGACACGGGCATGAACTCGTCGCTGGACACGCTCTGCGTGGGAATCGGGCCGGCGAAGGCATGCATCTCGGCCGGCAGCAGGCCGGCCAGCTCCCGGTCACTCAGCAGTCCCATGGCGTTCTCCTCAGGAGCGGGTGGCGCGCTCGGGCATCTCGAGAAACGCGCGCATGACGTGCCAGAGCTGGTTGCGGGTGTAGCCGAGCGCGACGGCGTGCGAAGCGCCGGCCAGCACGACGAACTGGCGATCCGCGTTCGGCAGTCGTCGATAGAAGTCGAGCAGGTCCTCTTCGGAGAGACACGGCGCCTTTCTTCGCCCAGTACTCCTGACTCCAGATCGGAACGGCCGACTGTCCGAGCGCAGGCGCCGCGGCGCTACGGCGCCGAGGCCCAGGCTGGCGCCTTTGATCAGCGAGCGCCGCGAGATGGACCGCCCGGCGGGTGTCATCGCGGTCTCCTGTGTACGCCAGTCCGGCTTCAGTGGCAATGGCCTTGCACACAGTCCCCGCGTAATTCCTTCGGGCTGGTGAGAGGGCATGCCGGAAGAGAGCTGCGGACCGTGGGCGTCTCTTCGCGGCCTCCACGTCTTTCTCGTCGTGGATGATGTCGAATCGCGTGAGCTCCTGCGAGCGGCGCTCGAGCATGCGGGCGCGCTCGTCAGTGTACCGGCGTCCGCCGACTCCGCCCTCGCAGCGCTCGAGGCCGTCCGGCCCGACGCGTTGCTCGCCGACGTGGGCGACACGGACGAGCAGCCGGCGACGCTCATCACTCGGGTGCATGCGCTGCCGGGATGTGCGGAGATTCCGTCGATCGTCGTGACCGCGGACGGGGGTTGCG
>Ga0075431_100003598_pt1 | contig 15020 bp, 13 predicted proteins | sample RhiMetdeltSRZDD5_FD_75297 | JGI IMG/M metagenome (GOLD analysis project Ga0075431, IMG submission 75297) | Populus rhizosphere microbial communities from Tennessee, USA - Rhizosphere MetaG P. deltoides SRZDD5 | ecosystem: Host-associated > Plants > Roots > Rhizosphere > Soil | place: USA... | reverse complement strand
ATCATGTACGGGGCATCCGAGCTTCAGACGGGCAGCGGTAAGCGCGATCTGATCGGGGCCGTCCGCAGCCTCGCGCGGATGCCCGTGGCGACGATGCCGTGGTGGAAGAGCATGAGCCTGATCAACGAGAACAAGGGCGTGTTCGGGCTCAACATGCTGTCGTGGTGGGACCGCGAGGGAGACGTCGACAGGCTCACCGAGCCGCTGCTCGAGTCCTTCCGGAACGGGGACCTGCGTCCGATCGTCGCCGAGGCATTCCCGTTCGACCGCGCCCCCGACGCCCATCGCTTCATCGAGGAGCGCCGCAACGTGGGCAAGGTAGTCCTGGTTCCGTAACCCGCGACCGCGCCGTTACCCTGCGTCCGTGCTGACGCCGATCCTCGCCAGCGCCACGAGCGTCTACGACCGCGCCATCGTCGACACCGGGCGTCAGCCGGAGTTCCTGTTCTTCGTCGCGTTCCTGATCACGTTCGGGTTCATCCGAACCAGCGCGCACATGATCCGCGCGCAGGTCAGCTGGTGGCCGGGGAACGTCCAGGTGGGGGGGACCCATATCCACCACCTCGTCTGGGGAATCGTCCTGCTGCTGATCACGGGTTACGTCGGCGTGGCGATCCGGCCGCCGTCGCCATGGGAGGAGGTCGTCGCGATCTTCTTCGGCATCGGGACCGGCCTGACCCTCGACGAGTTCGCCCTGTGGCTGGACCTCAAGGACGTCTACTGGGCCCAGGACGGGCGCAAGTCGATCGACGCGGTGATCATCGCCGCGACCATCAGCGGGATGGTCCTGATCGGGTTCAGCGCCTGGATCGACGTCGCGACCCAGGTCGAGGACGCCATCTTCGCCATCGTCGGGAGCTTCGGCATCGTCGCCATCGTCTTCGCGCTCGTGAACCTGGCGAAGGAGCGGTTGGTCTACGCCGTCGTCGGCCTGTTCCTCCTCCCGGTGGGGATCGTCATCGCGTTCCGCCTCGCGCGGCCGGGCTCGCTCTGGGCGCGGCTCTTCTACCGCGGGGAGAAGCAGGCTCGCGCGGAGCGGCGCTTCACGAGCGGGCGCCGGCTGCCATGGCGGAAGCACGAGGGCGATCCGGCATCCAGTCAGTCCGCGCAGGGCTCGCCTGAGGGCGTGCGCTAAAGTCCCAGCCCGATGATCTCACCGCGGCTCCAAGGCCTGGCGCTTCTCCTTCTCCTCCCCCTGCGGGGGGAGTAGCGCTGGCGGCGCGACGGCCGCGACTTGACAAGGTCATCGGAGTTTTTCGAGAGAAGGAGGAACGGCCAATGAATGGCCCGCAAGTAGCCGGCGACAAGCAAGTCCACATCTTCGACACGACGCTCAGGGACGGCGAGCAGTCGCCGGGGATCTCCCTGAACACGCAGGAGAAGGTGGAGATCGCGCAGCAGCTCGCGCGGCTGGGCGTGGACGTGATCGAGGCCGGCTTCCCGATCACGTCGCCCGGCGACTTCGAGGCGGTCCAGGCGATCGCCCGTGAGGTGGAGGGCCCGGTGATCTGCGGGCTGGCACGCACGCACAAGGCGGACATCGACGCGGCGTGGGGCGCGATCAAGGACTCGGCGCGTGCCCGGATCCACACCTTCGTCTCGACGTCGGACATCCACATCGAGCATCAGCTCCGGACGACCCGCGAGGACGTGAAGGGCCAGGCGCGCGCGGCGGTAGCGCTGGCGCGGAGCTATTGCGAGGACGTCGAGTTCTCGCCGATGGACGCGACCCGTGCGGACGTGGAGTTCACGGCCGAGGTCTGCGCGATCGCGGTCGCGGAGGGAGCGACGGTCATAAACATCCCGGACACCGTCGGTTACACGACGCCGGCCGAGTACCAGCGGTACCTGGCGCGGGTCTACGAGCTCGTTCCCGAGCTCATGAACGTGCGGCTCTCCGTCCACTGTCACGACGACCTGGGCCTGGCTGTGGCCAACTCCTACGCCGGCGTGCTCGCGGGCGCGCGCCAGGTCGAGTGCGCTGTCAACGGCATCGGGGAGCGCGCCGGAAACTGCTCGCTGGAGGAGATCGTGATGCTGCTGCGGACCAGGGGCGACGCTCATGGGCTCGATACCGCGCTCGACACGCGCGAGCTCGCACGGACCAGCCGCATGGTGTCGCGCTTCACCGGGTATGCCGTCCAGCCCAACAAGGCGATCGTCGGGCGCAACGCCTTCGCGCACGAGTCCGGCATCCATCAGGACGGCGTGCTCAAGGAGCGCACGACCTACGAGATCATGGACGCGCGCGACGTGGGGCTCGAGTCCAACTCGATCGTGCTCGGCAAGCACTCGGGTCGCCACGCCCTGCGCGACGCGCTGGAGCAGCTCGGGTTCAAGGTCGAGGGCAACGCGCTCAACCAGGCGTTCGCGCGCTTCAAGGAGATTGCCGACAAGAAGAAGCAGGTCACGTCACTGGACCTCGAGGCGATCGTCTCCGAGGAGATGCGCGAATCGGCGGAGCGCTACATGCTCCAGTCGTTCGAGGTCACGGCGGGCTCCCACACGGCGCCGCGGGCGAACGTCACCGTCCGCCTGCCATCGGGCGCCGACTCGGTCGGAGAATCGAGCGGTGACGGGCCGGTGGACGCAATCTTCGGCGCGATCCGCGCGGCGACCGACGTGGAGTCGGAGCTGCACTCGTACACCGTCTCCGCGGTGACCGAGGGCGAGGATGCGCTCGGCGAGGTCACCGTCATGCTGCGTGCCCATGGGCGCCTTGCGAGCGGTCAGGGCGTCGCCACGGACATCCTCGACGCCTCGGCCCGCGCCTACGTCCGCGCGCTCTCGAACGCCCTGGAGGGAGCGGCCGTTCGGGAGGCGGAGGAGGTCGCCGCTGAGGCGGCGGCCGAGCCGGCGAGGCCCGGGCCATAGGCGTGGCGGGCTCGCTCGAAGGCCGCAGGGCCGTCGTCACCGGCGCCTCGTCGGGAATCGGCGAGGCGACCGTGGACGCCCTCGTTCGCGAGGGGGCGGCCGTCGCCGCCGGTGCGCGTCGCCGCGAGCGGCTCGAGGCGCTTGCAGAGCGGGTTGACGGCGCGGTCCACGTGCACGAGGTCGACATAACCGACGAGGCCGCGGCGCGCTCGTTCATCGAGGATGCCGCGGCCGCGCTCGACGGCCTCGACGTCCTGGTGAACAACGCGGGGGTGATGCTGCTCGGGCCGGTGACGGGAGCGGAGGTCGAGCACTGGCAGCGCATGATCAACGTGAACCTCCTCGGCCTCCTGTACTGCACCCACGCGGCGCTCCCGATCATGGGCGAGGGCGGCGGCGGTCACATCGTCAACGTCTCGTCGGTCGCGGGGCGCCAGGCCACCCTCGGCGCCGCGGTCTACAACATGACCAAATGGGGTGTGGTGGCGTTCTCGGAGGCGCTGCGCCAGGAGGCGCTGCACGCGAACATCCGGGTGACCTGCGTCGAGCCCGGCTTCGTTGACACCGAGCTCCAGGGCCACAACGAGCACCCGATGGTGGTCGAGGCGACCGAGAAGATGCGCGACGAGATCGGCGAGGTCCTCAAGGCGACCGACATCGCGGACGCGATCGTCTACGCGCTGTCCCGCCCGCCCCGAGTGGCGATCAACGAGGTCCTGGTCAGGCCGACGAAGCAGCGCCGCTAGAGCCCGCCCCGCCCGCGCCCCACCGACGGATCAGGAAGCATTGACGGGGTTAGGTGGGCTATAGCGCCCTTAATCCCGTCAATGTCGTCGGCGGGGCCCAGCCCGAACGCCGTGGGTGGTCAGGACTTCAGGATTCGCCGCACCCGCCGGTCGCGCTTGTCAACGACCTGGAGGTGCTTGCCATGCTTTGGCCGGAACAGGTCGTGCCATGTGTCCTTGGGCAGCTTCCGGCCGCGCTTCACGCCGCAGCGGCAGCCCGGATGCGCCCGGAGGTGATCCTTCGCGGCGGCCTCGCGGCTGGCGAAGAGCTTGTTCCGGGCGTGCTTGTGGCACGCCTTGCAGGCCTCGCAGCTGTGCGTCGCCTGCTGCGAGGAACTGCAGTGGTAGTGCTGCCCCTCCGGCGCCAGCCTGTACACACGCTTTCGGCGGTGGCCCGCCATCGCCGTGCCGGGTAGGCCGAGGACGACCGCCAGGGCTCCAGCCGCCGTGCCCGCGCGGGCGAGAAAGCTGCGTCTGGAAGTTGGCTCCTCGATCACTGCTGCGACCTCCCGTCGACAGTGGAGAGGCTCGGCCTGCGGAGCCGCTGCCACACCATCACACTCGGGTACTAGCCGCAGAGCATCGTGACAGCGGCGTCGCAGGCCGAAACTTCTCCTCCCGCCGACCCTCTCACTGCGGCGGCGCCGTGTCAAGGCAATTCGTAACAGTTGTACGTGATAACGTACGCCCACATGGCGGTGACGGTCACGGAGAAGGGTGCCGGGGCGGATGCGGCTGTCGTCGAGGTTCCGGCGGTCGGGACGCGAATTCGCGCGCTGCGCGAGGCGATGGACCTGTCCCTCAGGGATCTGGCTCATCGCAGCGGCGTCAGCGCGCCGATGCTCTCCCAGGTCGAGCGCGGGGAGACGAGCCCGACGCTCGCCGTCGCCTCGCGGATCGCCGCGGGCCTGGACCTCACGCTCTCACAGCTCCTGCGCCTGGACGAGGACCGGCATGTGGTCGTCACTCGCCGCGGCGAGGGGCGGAAGCGCCGCCGGGCGGGGCACCGCGTCGAGGAGTTGACGCCGCCCCTCCCGGGCCAGCGTGCGGACATCTCGCTTCATCGCCTCGAACCCGGCGCGGTGACCGGCGGGCCCGGCGACCCACCCATCCACGAGCCCGGCAGCCGCGAGACCGCGGTGCTGCTCGACGGCCCCGCGACCCTCGTTGTCGACGGAGAGCGCCATGAGCTCCGCACCGGCGACAGCGTGACGTTCGACGCCGATCTCGCCCACCATTTCGAGAACAACTCGGACCACCCCGCGGAGCTCCTCGCCGTGGTCGCTGCCGGGCTGCGAAGGAGCTGACCGATGCCGAAGACGATGTTCGACAAGATCTGGGACGCCCACGAGGTGGCCGAGGGGCTGATCTACGTCGACCTCCACCTCGTGCACGAGGTGACCTCGCCGCAGGCGTTCGACGGCCTGCGGGTGGAGCGGCGGACCGTGCGCCGGCCCGACAAGACCGTCGCCACCGCCGATCACAACGTGCCCACCGACGGGACCCGTGCGGCCCGCATGATCGCCGACGAGCTCTCCCGGATCCAGGTCGAGACGCTGGAGCGAAACTGCGCCGAGTTCGAAATCCCCATCTACTCCCTGGGCTCCGAGCGGCAGGGCATCGTGCACGTGATCGGTCCCGAGCTCGGGATCACGCAGCCGGGGCTGACGATCGTGTGCGGCGACAGCCATACCTCGACGCACGGCGCATTCGGCGCGCTCGCTTTCGGCATCGGCACCTCGGAGGTCGAGCACGTCCTCGCCACCCAGTGCCTGGTCCAGCGGCGGCCGAGGACGATGCGAATCGACTACTCGGGTGAGCTCGGGGTCGGAGTCACGGCGAAGGACCTGATCCTTGCGACCATCGGCCGGCTCGGTGTGAGCGGCATGGTCGGCCACGCGGTCGAGTACGCGGGTGAGACCATCCGCGGGCTTTCGATGGAGAATCGGATGACGATCTGCAACATGACCATCGAGGGCGGCGGCCGCGCCGGGATGATCGCCCCGGACGACACCACGTTCCAGTGGGTCGCCGGCCGTCCGGGCGCCCCCGAGGACTTCGAGGCCGCGGTCGCCGCTTGGCGTGAGCTACCGACCGACGAGGGAGCCGAGTTCGACACCGAGGTCGAGGTGGACGGCGCCGCGATCTCGCCAATGGTGACCTGGGGCACCAATCCGGGGATGGTCGCCCAGGTCACCGATGCGGTCCCCGACCCGGCCGGCTGGGGCGAGGGACCCGCGGACCGCGATGCGGCCGTGCGCGCTCTCGCCTACATGGCACTCGATCCTGGCACGCCGATGACCGATATCCCGCTCGATCGCGTGTTCATCGGATCCTGCACCAACTCTCGGATCCAGGACCTGCGAGAGGCGGCATCCATCGTCGACGGGCGGCGGGTCGCGGACTCGGTGCGGGCGATGGTCGTGCCGGGCTCCCAGCAGGTCAAGGCAGAGGCCGAGGAGGAGGGCCTCGACGACGTGTTTCGCTCGGCGGGCTTCGAGTGGCGCACGGCGGGCTGCTCGATGTGCCTGGGCATGAACCCGGACATCCTCGACGAGGGCGAGCGCTGCGCGTCCACCTCGAACCGAAACTTCGAGGGTCGCCAGGGCCGAGGCGGGCGCACGCACCTCGTGAGCCCGCGGATGGCGGCGGCGGCCGCGATCGAGGGGCGCTTCGTCGATATCAGGACTTGGGCGTAACTTGAGCGCACCGCCAACAACCGCCCGTCGCCTCCTCCGCTTCGCGTCCGGGGGCGACGGGGGACGAGGAGGACGGGCATGAAACCGGTTGACGTCATCGAGGGCGGGGTCTCGGTCGTCGAGCGCGCCGACGTCGACACCGACCAGATCATCCCCAAGCAGTTCCTGAAGCGGGTCGAGCGAACCGGCTTCGGCGAGTTCCTCTTCTACGACTGGATTCGCTCCGGGGAGCTCGAGCTCGAGCCGAACCCGATCCTCGTCGCCGGGCGCAACTTCGGGTCAGGCTCATCGCGCGAGCACGCCGTGTGGGCGATCCAGGACTTCGGGTTCGAGGCGGTCATCGCTCCCGCGTTCGCGGACATCTTCTACGTCAACTGCACCAAGAACGGCCTGCTGCCCGTGATCCTTCAGGAGGACACGTGCCGCGAGCTCGCGGCGGCGGGGGAGGTCAGGATCGACATCGACGACCAGACGGTGACATTCGCCGGCGGGGTCGTCCGGTTCGAGATCGATGAGGACGTGAAGCATCGCCTGCTCCACGGCCTGGATGACATCGGGATCACCCTCCAGAACGAGGCCGCGATCGGCGCCTTCGAGGCCGGCGGCGGGGCGGACCGTGGCCCGGTCACCACCGCGTTGTGAGCTCGGCCGAGCGACGCGAGTGGGACGCGGAAACCTACGATCGCGTGTCCGACATCCAGGCGGATTGGGCGCTGGCAGCCCTGGACCGGCTGGACCTTCGCGGCGACGAGACGGTCCTGGACGCGGGCTGTGGTAGCGGCCGGGTCACCAAGCTTCTCCTGGAGCGCCTGCCACGTGGCCGCGTGATCGGGGTGGACAGCTCGACCTCGATGATCGAGCAGGCCCGCGAGGCGTTGCCGGAGCGCACCGAGTTCATCGCCTCCGACCTCCTCGATCTCGACCTCGCGGACGCGGCCGACGCCGTCTTCTCCAACGCCGCCTTCCACTGGATCCTCGACCACCGGAGGCTGTTCGAGCGTCTGCACGCCGCGCTGCGGCCGGGCGGCAAGCTCGAGGCGCAGTGCGGGGGGATCGGCAACCTCGACGAGTTCCTGAACTCCCTGGAGAACGTGAACGGGGACGAGCGCTTCGCACCCTACGTTCGCGGGATCGCCAGCACGTGGAACTTCGCTTCGCCGGGCGATACGGAGATTCGCCTGCGGGCCGCGGGGTTCGCGGACGAGCAGTGCTGGCTCGAGGACCGACTCGAGAAGCCGCGTGAGCCGCGCGAGTTTCTGCGGGCCGTCTGCCTGGGGCCGCACCTCGAGCGGCTTCCGAAGAGCCTGCACGAGCAGTACCTGGACGCCGTGCTGGAGTACATCCCGCGCCCGCTGACGCTGGACTACGTGCGACTCAACGTCTCGGCGCGGACGCGATCGGCGTGAGCGCGACCGGAGGCGTTCCCCGCATAGTTCTGCTGCCCGGCGACGGTATCGGGCCGGAGATCGTCGCCGCGACCAGGCGCGTCTTGGAGGGAGTCGGTGAGTTCGAGTTCAGCGAGCAGTCGGTCGGCGGAGCCTCGATCGACGAGCACGGCATCGCGCTCACCGACGGCGTCCTGGAGGAGTGCCGCGCGGCCGACGCGGTCCTGCTGGGCGCCGTGGGCGGGCCGAGGTGGGACACGACCGATCCCGACGCACCGCGCCCGGAGCAGGGGTTGCTCGGCCTGCGCAAGGGAATGGGTCTATACGCGAATTTGCGCCCGGTGCGACCCAGCCCGGCCCTCGCGGCGGCAAGCCCGCTTCGACCCGAGGTGATCGCCGGAACGGACCTGCTCGTGGTCCGCGAGCTGACGGGCGGAATCTACTTCGGCGACAGCGGGCGGGACGGCGACCGGGCGCACGATGACTGCGAGTACACGGTCGCCGAGATCGAGCGGATCACCCGCGTCGGCTTCGACGCCGCGCGGCGACGGGCGCCGGATGATGAGGAGGCCCGGGTGACCTCCGTGGACAAGGCGAACGTTCTCGAGACCTCGCGGCTGTGGCGCGAGACCGTCGAGCGCATCGCGGCCTCCTACGGCGACGTCTTGCTCGATCACATGCTCGTCGACAACGCCGCGATGCAGCTCGTCGCGAACCCGGCGCGCTTCGACGTGATCCTGACCGAGAACATGTTCGGCGACATCCTGAGCGACGAGTCGGCGATGCTCACCGGCTCGCTGGGGATGCTCCCGTCGGCCAGCCTGGGGGCGGACGGCGAACCGGGCGTGTTCGAGCCCGTGCACGGCTCCGCCCCGGACATCGCCGGAAAGGGCGTCGCCAATCCGCTCGCGACGTTTCTGTCGGCGGCCATGATGCTCCGCCACGGCCTGGACATGGAGAGCCGGGCAGGGGCGATCGAGGTTGCCGTGGATGCGGCCCTCGAACGGGGGCTTCGCACGCCGGACCTCGCCGGACCCGACGACGAGGCGGTGGGCACCCAGGAGATGGCAGATGCCGTCATTGAGAAGCTCTCCGAGGAGTAGCTCGCCGCCCGTGGACTTCCGCTTTCGCATACCGAAAGTAGATGTCCAACCGCGGCCACGCTTGCCGACACTTCGCCCTCGTTGCCGTCCGCTTCGGGCCCCTATGGCCATGGGTCATACTTCGCACGCCCCGCAAGCAAGGAGGAACAGTGGACAAGTCTGACTGGATCTGGATGAATGGTGACTTCGTCCCGTGGGACGACGCCAACGTCCACGTGCTGAGCCACGGCCTCCACTACGGCACCGGGGTCTTCGAGGGAATCCGAGCGTACGAGACCGATCGCGGCACGGCGGTCTTCCGTCATCGAGAGCACCTGGAGCGGCTCGTCCGCTCGGCCCAGCTCTACTACATGGAGCTCCCGCACTCGGCCGACGAGCTCCGGGACGCGACGCACGAGCTCATCCGCCGCAACGGGCTCACCAGTTGCTACATTCGCCCGCTCGCCTTTCGTGGCTACGGCGAGATGGGACTGTTCGCCCAGAGCGCGCCGATCGATGTCATGGTCGCGGTTTGGCCCTGGGGCGCATACCTGGGTGAGGAGGGGAAGCGCAGCGGCATCCGCTGCAAGGTCTCCTCGTGGCGGGGGATCTCCGGCGACAGCCTGATTCCGCACGCGAAGGCGTCGGGCCAGTACCTCAACTCGATCCTGGCCAAGACCGAGTCCGCGAATGCCGGGTATGACGAGGCGATCCTCCTCGACGTGCACGGCAACGTGTCCGAGGGCTCCGGCGAGAATGTCTTCATCGTGCGCGACGGCGCCCTTGCGACGCCGGGCCATGCGAGCTCGATCCTCGACGGCATCACCCGCCGGTCGGTGATCCAGATCGCGACCGATCTCGGCTATCCGGTCGCGGAGCGCGACATCGCTCGCGCCGAGCTGTTTCTCGCCGACGAGGTCTTCCTGACCGGCACCGCGGCCGAGCTCGTTCCGGTCCGTGAGGTCGACGACCATGCGATCGGGGAGCCGGGCGAGGTCACCCGCGTGATTCAGGCGAAGTTCGAGGACGCGCTGCACGGGCGTGCCCCCGAGTACCGGGAATGGCTGGACGTCGTGGAGCAACCGAGTAGAGTCACCTCCTGATGCGTCTCATCGGCGGAGGCATCGAGCGAATTAGGAGCGCCGCGGCGGCGTAACGCCCCGTGGCCGCGCGGCTCGCCGCGCCCGACCCCCGCTCGTCCCTCCAACGGAAAGGCATCGACTTGACACAGGTAAAGCTCTACGACACGACCTTGCGCGACGGCATGCAGGGGCAGGGGATGTCCCTGTCGGCCGCCGAGAAGGTCAGGGTGGTCCAGGCCCTGGATGGCCTCGGGGTCCAGCTCATCGAGGCCGGGTTCGTGGGCTCGAATCCGAAGGACGCCGAGCTGTTCGACCTGCTTCGGGGGGTCGAGCTGGAACGGGCCGACGTGTGCGCATTCGGCATGACGCGCCGGCGCGGGATCGCCGCGGAGGAGGACGCGGCACTGCGGGAGCTGGCCGAGTGCTTCGCGCCGGTCTGCACGCTGGTCGGTAAGACCTGGGGCCTTCACCTCGACAAGGTGACCAGGGTCTCGCGAACCGAGAACCTCGGGATGATCACCGACTCCGTCTGCTATTTGGTCGGGCGGGGGAAGCGCGTCGTCTACGACGCCGAGCACTTCTTCGATGCCTGGCGCGACGACTCCGGGTACGCGCTGGAATGCCTGCGGGCGGCGGTCGCGGCCGGGGCCGAGAACGTCACCCTGTGCGACACGAACGGCTCGAGCCTGCCGTTCCAGGTCGCCGAGGCGACCGCCGCGGTCGCCCGGGAGCTGGGGGGCCGCACGGAGATCGGCATCCATACGCACAACGACGCCGGGTGCGGCGTCGCCAACTCGCTCGAGGCGGTACGCGCCGGCGCGCGCCTGGTCCAGGGGACGATGAACGGGTACGGCGAGCGCACCGGCAACGCCAACCTCGTTTCGATCCTCCCGGCGCTGCAGCTCAAGATGAGCTTCGACTGCGTGCCGCCGGATCGGCTCCGGCGCCTGACCGAGACATCGCACCTGATCGACGAGCTCTGCAACCTCCAGCCCGACCCCGACCGGCCCTATGTGGGGCGCAACGCCTTCGCCCACAAGGGCGGCATGCACGCGGCCGGCGTGCAGGCCGACGCTCGTACGTTCGAGCACATCGAGCCCGGCCTGGTGGGCAACAGCCGCGACGTCCTGATCTCGGAGCTGGCCGGCCGGGGCTCGGTGCAGAGCCGGGCCGAGGCGGCCGGCATGGAGTTGGACGCCGACGCCTCCAAGCGCGCCGTCGATCGGCTCAAGGAGCGCGAGCATCGCGGCTACCAGTACGAGGCCGCCGACGCGTCGTTTGAGCTCCTGATGCGGCGCGAGGCCGGCTCCTATCTGCCGCTCTTTCGGCTCGAGGGGTTCCGCGTGATCACGGAGAAGCGCGCGAACGGCAAGGTGGAGACCGAGGCGACGATCAAGATCTGGGTGGACGGCCAGCGGTTCCTGCGGACGGCGGAGGGCAACGGACCGGTGAACGCGCTCGATCGGGCGCTTCGCGCCGCCATCACCGAGCTCTATCCGCACCTCGCGGAGATCGAACTGGTCAACTACAAGGTCCGGATCCTCGACACCCACCACGGGACGGGGGCGGTCACCCGGGTCCTCCTCGATTCGTCCGACGGCCGCGAGACCTGGGGCACCATCGGCGTCTCCGAGAACATCATCGAGGCGTCCTGGGAGGCGCTCGTGGACTCGCTGGAGTACGCGTTCCAGCCGCGTGATGCGACCGCCCCGCGGGGGGATTCCAAGGCCGCGGTCGGTACCCAATAGGGGGCGCACCGCGGGCCACCCGCCGCGATGGTCGAAAGCCGCACGTACAGGTGGGTTCTTCAGCCATCGCCAAAACGAGGGGCTCGGCCTGGCCCCGGCTGCCCTCGATATAGCCTGCGTCGGCCATGAGCCTTGAGACCCGCATCCCCCTCGCGCGCCCCGACCTCGGCCCGCGCGAGGAGGAGCTGGTGCTCGAGGTGCTGCGGTCGGGGCAGCTGTCGCTCGGGCCGGTGCTCGAGCGGTTCGAGGCCGACTTCGCGGCCTGGATCGGGTGTGACGACGCCGTCGCGGTCTCGTCCGGTACGACCGCGCTTCACCTCGGCGTTCGCGAGCTCGGCTGGGGGCCAGGGGACGAGGTCGTCACGAGCCCGTTCAGCTTCGTCGCGTCGGCCAACTGCCTCCTGTACGAGGGCGTCACTCCCGTCTTCTGCGACATCGACCCCGTGACGCTGAACATCGACCCGGCGGCGGCGGCCGCGGTCGTCTCGGAGCGCACGGCCGGGCTGCTGCCGATTCACATCTTCGGCTGTGCTGCACCGATGACGGAGCTCGAGCGGCTCGCCGCCGGCCGTGGTCTCGGCGTGCTCGAGGACGCGGCCGAGGCGACGGGCGCCGTGGACGCTGAGGGCATCAAGGTCGGCGCCCGAGGCAACATCGCCACGTTCGGCTTCTACCCCAACAAGCAGCTGGTGACGGGAGAGGGCGGGATCGCGATCCCGCCGGACGGCGACGCTGCCGCGCTGATGCGAAGCGAGCGAAACCAGGGGAGGGCGCCTGGGATGGGCTGGCTCGGGCATGAGCGCCTCGGCTTCAACTACCGGCTGACCGACCTCCAGGCCGCGCTCGGGATCGCGCAGGTCGAACGGGCGGATGCCCTGCTGGCCGAGCGCGCCCGCGTGGCGGCCCTCTACGCGGAGGCGCTGGCGCCGCTCGGTGCCGCGCCGGCCGGCGAGGGGGATCCCGATGGCCTGCTCCTGCTCTGCGCCGATCAGGGGCAGGCGCGCCGGAGCTGGTTCGTATACATCGTCCAGCTTCCGACCGGCACGGACCGCGACGCCGCGATGGCGGCGCTGGCCGAGCGCGGGGTCGATTCGAAGGCCTATCTGCCGTGCATCCACCTCATGCCCCACTATCGGGAGCGATTCGGGTTCCGAAAGGGCCAGTTTCCGACCGCCGAATCGGTGTCGCGCCGCTCGCTGGCGCTGCCGTTCTTCACGGCGATGGGCGAGGCGGAGGTGGGACGCGTGGCCGCGGCGCTGGCGGCCGCGCTGGGCCGCGCCGTCGGCACCCGCTAGAGGCGCCCGGTCTCCGCCATCCAGCGCACCGTGCGAGCCACGCCCTCAGCAAGCGGCGTGAACTCGATCCCGAGCTCGGTGCGCGCCTTCTCGTTCGAGGCTCGCGCTTCCCACAGCAGGAAGGTGAGTTGCCCGGAGCCGAGCAATGGCGGACGGCGGATCAGGCGAGCCACCGCCTCGCCGGCCCGCGCCATCCCCTTCGCCATCCCCACCGGGAGCCTCGGCGGAACTCGGCCGCGGCCCGCCTCGGCCACCGCCAGCGAGAGCAGCTCGCGCATGGGCGCGTAGCCGTCGGCCAGGATGTAGCGCTCGCCGGGTCTGCCGCGATCGAAGGCGGCCAGATGCCCCGCCGCCACGTCGTCGACGAAGGCAAGCGTCATGCCGCCGGGCGGCGTCGCGGGCAGGCGACGGCGGATGGCGTCGCGAATCGCCCGGTCGAGTCCGGTGCCCTGCCAGGGTCCGGGGCCGTACACGCTTGCGGGGTTCGCGATGACGACCTCGATACCGCCGGCCGCCTCCTCCAGCACGAGGCGCTCGGCGAGTTGCTTGGAGCGCTCGTACGCGGTGCCCTTCGGGTAGTCGGCCACCTCGCCCTCGGTCACGGTGCCGCCCTCCGGGGCGTGAAACACGTCGAAGGTCGACGTGTGGACGACGCGCTTGGCGCCCGCTTCCCGGGCGGCGGCCACCACGTTCCGTGCACCCACCGCGTTGACACGGTCGAAGACCCCCGGGTCGGCGAACCACTGCTCGAACAGGCCCATGCAGTTGAAGGCCCCGTCGATCCCCTCGGCGGCGCCCCGGACCGACGCGGGATCGGCGACATCGCCGCGGGCGAGCTCGACGCCGTCGGGCAGCAATCCGCGGGCCTTGGCCGGATCGCGCACGAGCGCCAAGACGTCGTCGCCGCGCTCGATGAGCCGGCGCACAACGGCGTTGCCGATCTTTCCGGTCGCGCCCGTGACCAAAGCCCTCATCGGCGGGTCACCCTATCCTGGCGCCCACCATGATGCGGCTGCCAGATCCGCAGGATCCGCTGTTCCAGCGCCTCAACTCCTCGCTTCGTTTCGACCGGCGTCTGTGGCCACAGGACATCGCCGGCTCCAAGGCCCACATCGGCGCGCTGCGGGAGCTGGACGTCATCGACGCCGACGAGATGGGCCGGCTCGACGAGGGCCTGGACGCCGTCGCCGCCGAGCTCGAGGCCGGCACGTTCGGGTTCAGGGACTCGGACGAGGACATCCATGTGGCGATCGAGCGGCGACTGACCGAGCTCATCGGCCCGCTGGGAGGGACCCTTCACACGGCCCGGTCACGCAACGACCAGGTCGCCACCGATCTCGCCCTCTACCTGCGGGAGCGGGCCACGCGCGCGCGGGAGCTCGTCGTGGCGCTCATGGGGCGGCTGCTGGACCTCGCGGAGGCGCACCGGGACTGGCCGATGCCGGGCTACACCCACCTTCAACGCGCGCAATCGGTCTACCTCGGGCACCACCTGCTCGCGTACTTCTGGATGCTCGAGCGCGACGAGATCCGGTTCGGGACCGCGGCGCGGTCGACCATGGCGATGCCGCTCGGCTCGGGTGCACTCGCCGGCCTCAACTGGGATGTCGACCGCGAGCGGACCGCTGCGCGCCTGGGCTTCGCGCGGCCAACGCCGAACTCGATCGACGCCGTGTCGAACCGCGACTTCGCGCTGGACTACCTGTACGCGGCGGCCGTCTGCGCGATGCACCTGTCACGGCTCGGATCGGAGCTCGTCCTGTGGTCCAGCGAGGAGTTCGGGTTCTGCGAGCCCGCCGACGAGTTCGCCTCGGGGTCGAGCATCATGCCCCAGAAGAAGAACCCGGACGCCGCCGAGCTCCTGCGGGCGAGGTCGCCGCGGGTGGCGGCGTCCCTCGCGACGCTCCTCGGGGTGCTGCACGCGCTGCCGCTCGCCTACGCCAAGGATCTTCAGGAGGACAAGGAGCCGCTCTTCGACGCCGTGGACACGATCGAGCTGTCGCTGGAGGCGGCGGAGCGGATGCTTCGTGGCCTTCGGTTCGACCGCGCCCGGCTCGAGGCCGCGGCCGC
>Ga0075431_100003597_pt1 | contig 15021 bp, 13 predicted proteins | sample RhiMetdeltSRZDD5_FD_75297 | JGI IMG/M metagenome (GOLD analysis project Ga0075431, IMG submission 75297) | Populus rhizosphere microbial communities from Tennessee, USA - Rhizosphere MetaG P. deltoides SRZDD5 | ecosystem: Host-associated > Plants > Roots > Rhizosphere > Soil | place: USA... | reverse complement strand
ACATTGACGGCATGTCGATCCGCTTGCAGGGCGTTCGAGTGCTGACGCCTGTCGAATGGGCCAAGCACGAGCGAGACATCCGGGACAAGGTCTGGCAGCAACGGATCCAGAGCCTGGAGAACCAGTACGAGGACAGCAACGCCAACCGGCTACGTCCCTACTTCGAAGAGGGCGCGACCGCGCTTGCGAGCCTGGCGGCCAGCCGCGGCGAGCTCGACCTGTCTACAGCGACTGCCGCTGCCTATGAACGGGACGCCGAGGGGCTCAGGAACCTCATCGAGGTGTTCAAGTCGTTGCCGCCGGAGATCATCGACACAATGCCGATCGACACGGGCCGGATCCTTGAATCGTTGGTCGACAGGGTCGCCGGTCCGGCAAAGGAGCTGGGTCCGGTGCTTCCGGACCCGTCAAGGCCGGGCATTGCCGCTGCTGGCGAGCCGCCGGCTGTCGATGGCCACATGCCGGACCGGGGACGGCATGATGGTTGACGACGCCGCGTCCCCGGCCGGCGCTGCGGAGTCGCGGGCCACGGCGTCGGTGGCAAGCGATCCGGGCAATCGTTACGGGTTCTCTGGCCTGGCTGTCACGCCGTCCGCGACCGCGCCGCCCGAGCATTTCGGGTCGCGTGCCGGCCGCCGAATGCGAGTCCTGGCCGGCGTCGATGAGGACCTTCTTGCATGGGTGCCCAGCGAACGGGCCAGATACACGGCTCTCGGCGGCGTGGTGCTCGGCACCGCTACGATAGCCGCGTTCTCGATACTGGTCGCCCTGACCGAGATCCTTGATGGCTTCACGCTCCTGCTGCTCGTGCCGATGCTTATCTGGGGCGCGTTCGTTCTCAATCTCGACCGGTGGCTGGTGGCGAGTTCGACCGGTACCAGATGGCATCGCAGCATTGCGATCTTCGCGCCGCGATTGGTGCTCGCCTGCTGTTTCGGGGTGATCATTGCCGAACCGTTGGTGCTGCGCATCTTCGAACCTGCGATCGAGCGGCATATCCTCGACCAGCGGCAGGTGCAGTTGCAGACCCTGACCGGGGATCTAGTGCGTTGCAATCCGGATCCGACAGCCGGCGCGGAAGTCCAACAACGGGCGCTTGAGCCCGACTGTGCCGATCTGCGACTGAACCTGGCGGCCGGATTTGCGGCCGCGGCGCAGGAACTGGCCGGCAAGCAGAGCGAGGCGGCGGCCCTGCGTGACCGCATCGCCGCGGACGATGCCGAGCAGTCCCGGCGAGACACTCTCGCGAGCAATGAATGCGCCGGCACGCCGGCGCCAGGCACGACCGGGAGAGCCGGGCGGGGCCCAGAGTGCCGTCAGCGCGAGCGGGAGGCGCAGGAATACCGGGAAGCGCACCCGATCGCCGATCGGGCACGGCGGCTGGCTGCGCTCAATGGTCAGATCGAGACGCTGCTGGCCACCGTCGCTAAGCAGCAAGGCTCCTACCAGGAGGTGCGGGATCAGCGCATCCAGCAAGAGGTCGCGGAGCTGGCCAGCCATCACGGCGCGATCGGCCTGTTGGAACGAATGAAGGCGCTCCACGAACTGACGTCAAACAATGCGGCCCTGGCCATCGCCGCTTGGTTCATCCGCCTGTTCTTCATCCTGGTCGACTGCCTTCCGGTCATCGTGAAATTCCTCGGCGGCAAGACCCGATACGAGGCGCTCATCGACTTCAGGGTTGCCAGTACGCGAAAGGTGTTCGAGCAGGGTATTCGTACCAACGAGGTCGAGGTCGTAGCTGCGCTCAAAGCTAAGCAGGCAAGCGTTGACGCCGAATCACGCAAGCGGCGGACGGTCGCCGAGTTCGATCTGCGCTGGCACGACGCGAACCTCGACGCGGAACTCGGGAGTCGAATCGACGAACTGGCCGAGCGCATGCGTCGCGAACACCGGTCCATGACGAACGGAGCTCGGGCACACAGCAGCACGCTCTGCTGAGCACGTCAGGGTGCCAACGCCACCCAGGCCGTTAACGTGATCGCGGCCACTAACCAGAACCACACGGCTCGCCTTATCGCCTCGTACTTCCGCCGGGCGACACCGGCGAGCAACACTGCCGTGGCCCAGGCCTCACATCGGTCGGCGTGTCTCGTGCGGACCGCGAGGTCTGTCGGCTGCGAGCGCGCCACATACGGCCAGCCGTAGCGGCTTGCTTCGCCTGGACCGATCCTCGGGATCAATGCCCTCACCAGAAAGGCAGCCGTCACAATCAAGGCCACGACCACGCCGCCGAACAGCAACGATGAAATCCAGTTCCGCGCTGTGCTGGCTTCCAACGCGATCAGAACCCGCGCGCGCTGCCCTCCGGCGATCCCTCCCAGCAGCGTAGTAGCGGCGATCAGCAACCCGGCCTTCGTGTCCGCGTTCGTCACCCACGTCGCAAAGTGGGTGATCGCAAAGCGGGCCGCTTCCAGCGACTCTGCGTCGTTTTCGGTAATTGGTTGCTGCGGCAACGATTCCGAGGGTTCGGCCATGCCGTCCATTCTCGGCAGCTGGCGCCGCGCCGGGCAACGACGTGTCCAGGAAACTGATGACCGGCGGTGTAGGTGGAGCACGGTTGGGTGGGCGGTGGACGTAGGGCCAGGTGTTCTGGCGCGGCCCGGCCGCGATGCAGGTCGATCGTGTATGACTTGCCAGGATCAGTCGCGAGCCGTTGCCGTTTAGCCGGCCAGCTGCTCACGTTCGCGGGGCGTCGCGTACTTCACGACGGTGCCGCCGACGGCGAGGAGGAGCCGGCGGCCCACCGGTGCGGCCAGCGTGACCCTGAGCGGGCGTGGCACGACCACCGCAGCGCACGTCTCGCCCCGGCGGGGTGGCTCAACCTGGATTCCGAGGACGACGACGTCCGCGGTCTCGTGGGCGACCGCGCGGACGACCCGGTGGCAGTCGAGGGCGAACCAGAAGTGCACCGTCGCGCCGTCGACGTGATCGATCATCATCGGCGACACCATCACCGTCCGAAGGCGGGGGCTCATGGCCGGCAGCGGCGGCGGTTCCGTGATCGCCTCGGATGCCACGGCGACCCTGGCGATCGGTGTGGGTAAGCCCGGCACGGTGAACAGCCAGGCCGGTACGGTGGCCGCCCCGCGGGTGGTCTGCATCGGCACCTCACCCAGCCGGACGTCCGTCACCGGCAGCGCGAAGCAGGCCATGCCGGAGGGGTCCGGCTGCCCCGGTTCGAGAAGCGGGCGGTCCGCCGCGCAGACGACCCTGTTGACCTGCGAGAACGCCTGATCGGCTGGGACCAGCGGCACGGCCATCGGTTCGGCGTCGGCGAAGCGGATCAGCCCCGGTTCGGCGGGCGGGCTCGCCAGGTCGGTGCGCAACCAGTAGGCGCCGAGGAATACGGCGGCGTCCAGCAGCTTCGGGAGGCCGGCCGGTTCTATCGTCAGGGACTGCAACGGCGAGAACCCACCGTGGCGAGTCTGGATGGGCATCGCCTGCCACGCCTCGGCGATCTGGCGGCCGCGGGCCTCGAAGAGCGAGCGGGCCTCGGCGGGACCCGGGCCGGTGGGGCCGGAGTCCCGGACGATCACCGCGGCCAGCAGCATCACCGGCAGCGCGGCTAGCAGTACGGCCAGCATCGTTCCCAACACCGCTGGCACGCGTCGACGGGTCCTTCCAACCACGGCCATCCCCTTCGTCTGCCCCGACCGCCAGTAGACGTGCACCTGGCGGTGGGTGGAATGGCCGGCTCGGGATCGACGCCGCGCCGGTATCCGGCTGTGACTCGGCCGCTCCTCCGGGTGCTCGGGCCGCACGCGGCCGGCGCCAAGAGCGCCGTCACCGAGCCGATGACGGCCTGTCAGCGGTGATCAGGAGGATCTTGGCGTCGAGCCGGAGGTGGCCAGCGCCGTCGAGGTGCTTGGCGAACGCGGCGGCGATGGCGTTGGTGACGGCGGCCCGGTCGGCGTCGGCGTGGAGCTGGTCGCTGACCAGCCGGGTGGGGCCGCAGTCGAGGACGGCCGCGGCGGCCGAGGCCGGGTCCATGCTGCGGCGGAAGTGCAGCGACAGGCGGTGGGGGGTGCACCGGATGCCGGACCAGCCGGTCGCGGTCAGCAGCGCGGTCACGGTGTCCGGGTCGTGCAGGGAGAACGCGCCCTCGTCGCCGGGTGGCAGGTCGACGGAGACGCCGCGGCGGTGCAGCTCGTCGAGCGCGGCGTTGAGCGGGACGGTGAACAGGTCGCACTCGTCGCGGCGGGCCCAGACCACCATGGCCAGGCGGCCGCCCGGCCGGGTGACGGCGGCGAGCGTGGTGAAGGCGACCGCGGGGGCCGAGAAGAACATGACGCCGAAGCGGGACATCACGACGTCGACGGTGCGGTCGCCGGGCTCCCAGGTGACCGCGTCGGCCGTGACCCAGTCCAGCGCGGCGGCGCCCTGATCGGGTTCGCGGGCGGCCGCCGCGGCGATCATGTCGGCGGAGATGTCCAGGCCGGTCACCCGGCCGGCCGGGCCCACCTCCCGCGCGGCACGCCGGGCGATCGGCCCGGTGCCGCAGCCGACGTCGAGCACGCGCTCGCCGGGTTGCAGCTCGGCGGCGGCGAACAGCACGTCGGACACCGGGGCGTGCTGGTACTCGATGTCGGCGGCATGCCGCAACCAGCGGGCAACTCGGTCGTCGTCGGCCCAGGTGCAGCCGTCGGAAATCCCGGTCATGGCCGCCCAACCTAGCGGCCCGAGCCCGATATCAGGCTGTATGGGCCGGCCGTGCGTTACCGGGCGTCGAGGACGCTTCCGGTGGCCGGCGTGGGTGGAGCCAGCCCGGCGAGGTGGGCGCGGATGCGGTCGGCCTCCGGGGTGCGTAGCTCGTCGTGCACGGCGAGGGCGGCCTGCCAGTGCCGGCGGGCCGAGGCGGGGTCGCCGGCCGCGCGCAGCGCGTCGGCCAGGCCGCCGTGCGCGAGGGCGTACTCGTAGCGGATGCCCGCGGTGCGGGCCAGCGCCAGCGCGGCCTCGTGCTGCCGGCGGGCCTCGCCGGGCCGGCCGCCGGAGGTCAGGGCCCGGCCGAGGTTGTTGCGCGCGGTGACCTCCAGGGCGGTGTCGCCGGTCTCGCGGGCGATGGCGAGGGCGCGCTTGTGGTGCGCGATGGCGTCGGCCGCGGCGCCGGTCCGCTCAAGCGTGGTGCCGAGGTCGGTCAGCGCCAAGCCCTCGCCGTTGCGGAAGCCGATCTCGCGGTGGGCGGCGACGGCCCGCCGGAGGTGATCGGCGGCGTCCCGGTGGCGGCCGAGGGAGGCCATGGCGACGCCGAGGTTGTTCAGCTGGATGGCCTCGCCGCGGCGGTCGCCGAGCTCTCGGTTGATGGCAAGGGCATGCCGGCCGCAGCGGATGGCCTCCTCGTGGCGCCCGATCCGCTGGTAGGCCAGAGCCAGGTTGCTCAGGCCGGCGCTCTCGCCAGCGCGGTCGCCGAGCTCGCGGCAGGTGCCCACGGCCTGCCGGCCGTGGTCGATCGCGTCCTGGTAGCGCCCGAGCTGCTCGTAGAGGTAACCGAGGTTGCTCAGCGCCATCGCGGCTCCGGTGCGGTCACCCAGCTCGCGAAAGATGTCCAGGGCCTGCCGGCTGCACTCGACGGCCCGGTCGAGCCGGCCGACCCTGGCGAAGACGACCCCGAGCACGAGCGCGGCGGCCTCCCCGGCGCGATCGCCGGCCGCCCTGGCCGCCGCGAGGGCGTGGCCCTGCACCGCGATGGCGTCGCCGTAGTGGCCGCCCATGCCCAGGTGCAGCCCAAGCGTGGTCGCCAGCTGGTTGGCGTGCGCCGGCCAGCCGTGCCCGGCCGCGTACGCGATGGCGGCGAGCAGGCTGGGCCGCTGGGCATCCAGCCAGGCTCGGGCCGCGTCCGGCTCGGCGACCGGCGGCACCGGCGTGGCCGGGGCGCCACCACCCGGCTGCCGCCCGCGCCACCGCGCGGGGTAGATCGCCGCCATGGCGGCCACGGCAGTGTGCAGGTAGTTGTCCAGCACCCGGGTCAGCGCCTCGGTGCGGGCCGACGCCGGCTCATCGTCGACGGCGCGGGCGTTCGCGTAGAGGCGCACCAGGTCGTGGAACGAGAACCGGCCCGGCCCGGCGCGCTGCAGCAGGTTGCCGGTGGTCAGCTCGTCGAGCAGGACGGCTGCGTGGTCCAGCCCGGTGCCGGCGAGCGCGGCGGCCGCGTGCGTGTCCGCCTCGTCTGCGGGATGCAGCGCGAGCAGCCGCAGCATCCGCCGCGCCGGCGGCGTCATGGCCTGGTAGGAGGTGTGCAGCGCGAGCTCGACGCCGTCGTCCAGGCGACGCAGGCGGTGCCGCTCGACCAGCCTGGTGAGCTGGTCGGCCAGCGTCCAGTCCGGGTGGACCGCCATCCGCCTGGCCACCAGCCCGATCGCCAGCGGCAGGTGCCCGACGGCGCCGGCGATGCCGGCGGCGGTCTCCGGGTCGGCGTCCACCCGCCGCGGGTCACCGGCGCGCCGCAACAGCTGCAGCGATTCGGCGGCGCTGAACACGTCGAGGCGGATCCGCCGCGCGACCAGGAGGCCGGGCAGCTCGCCGCGGCAGGTCACCAAGGTCAGACAGGACGGGACATCCGGCAGCAACGGCCGGACCTGCTCCTCGGAGCCGGCGTTGTCCAGCACGATCAGCGCCCGCCGCCTGGCGAGCTGCCGCCGGTACCTGGCCGCGCGTCTGGCCAGGTCGAGGTGGAAGAGCTGGTCGCCGGGGACGCCGAGCTTGCGCAGGACGGCGCCGAGGACGGCAGCCGGGTCGGCCGGCGGGCGCTCGGGGTCGTGGCCGCGCAGGTTCACCCACAGCTGCAGGTCGGCGCCGTGCCCGCGGCGCAGCAGCCGGTGGCCGGCGCGGATGGCGAGCTGGGTCTTGCCAACGCCGGCCATGCCGTGGACCACCGCGGTCGGTGCCGGTCCGCGGTCCGTGGGTGGGTCGCCGGGTGCCTGGTCGCCGGGTGCCTGGTCGGCTGGTGCGTCGCCGAGCAGCAGGTCCAGCTCGGCGCGCCGGCCGGTGAACTCCGCCAGCTCGTCCGGCAGCGCCCAGGACACGGTGACGATCTCGGCATCGGTCGCCAGGGACGTCACCACCTGGTATGCGGCGCGCCACTGCTCAGCCTGCGTGTCGTCGCCGAGCAGCACCCGCGCGATGTCGACCACCAGCTCGACGTCGAGGCGGCTGCGTCCCTGCTGGAAACAGCGGTAGACGGTGTTGTACGCGAGCTTGGCCGGGATGCCGCGGCGCCGGCGCACGGCGACCGCCCTCCGGTGGACCTCGTGGTAGCCCAGCCCCGACCAGGCACGCAGCCGCCCCAGCCGGGCGACCAGCTCGTCGAACGTGCGCACGCCGTGCGGGCCGGGGGGCCCGCTCGTCCGATCCTGCTCGCGCGCCATCTCCTCACCCACGGTAACGCGCGGTGTCCGGACCGCCCGCCGAGTTTGGTCGAAATTGGTCGAAAAGCCTACCGGTTCCGGCGGCGGATAGCACGATCGCATCCGCCATTTGAAATGGCTCCCGACAATCGGAGGCATTGTGAGACATCCCATTCGCGCTGCCCGGCGACGCCGGATCGGCGTGTTAATGACGAGTTGCGCGGTTACCGTGCTGGCTGCCGGATCGATTGGCTTGGCACCGGCGGCGTCCGCCGGGCCGGGCGTGGTGCTCGCCGCGGCGGAGTCCGCGGTGCCAGGCAGCTACCTGGTCGTGCTCGACGACCGCGCCACCGCGGCGCCGGGGGTCCCGGACGCGGCCCGGTCGCTCACCGGCCGGTACGGCGGCGAGGTCGGGGCCGTGTGGCAGCACGCGGTGCGCGGGTTCGCGGCCAGGATGAGCGCGGCCCAGGCCGGCCGGATGGCCGCCGACCCCCGGGTCGCCTACGTCGAGCAGGACGCCGTGGCGCGGCTGCAAGGCACCCAGCTCAGCCCGCCGTCCTGGGGCCTGGACCGCATCGACCAGCGCACCCTGCCGCTGGACGGGCTGTACGTCTACCCGGTGCGCCCGGTGACCAGCGTACGCGTCTACGTCATCGACACCGGAATCCGTACCACGCACAGCTCGTTCAACTGGCCGTACGTCGGCCTCGCGACGTGGGGCACCAACACCACCGGCGACGGAAATGACACCGACTGCAACGGCCACGGCACGCACGTCGCCGGCACGATCGGCGGCTGGGACTACGGCGTCGCCAAGAATGCACGGCTGGTCGCCGTGAAGGCGGTGCACTGCGACGGGTCCGGCACCACGGCATCAATCGTGGACGCCATCAACTGGGTCACCGCGAATGCCGTCAAGCCGGCCGTGGCGAACATGAGCCTGCGGGTCGCCGGCAGCACCACGATCGACACCGCGGTGAACAATTCGATCGCGCAGCGAATAACCTACGTCGTCGGTGCCGGCAACGAGAACCGGCCGGCCTGCAACTACTCGCCGGCCAGGGTGCCGGACGCGGTCACGGTCACCGCCTCCGACCGCGATGACAACCGTCCATGGTGGCCCAACTACGGCACGTGCGTGGACCTGTATGCCCCCGGGCAGGACATCACATCCGCCTGGCACACCGGCGACAATGCGAGCTACACGACGTCAGGGACGTCCATGTCCACGCCGCACGTGTCCGGCGCGGCCGCGATGTACCTGCAGGTGAACCCGTCGGCGACACCGGCCCAGGTGGCCGCGTGGCTGCGCTGCATGGCAACCCCGGGCGCGATCGCGGGCAATCCGGCCGGCACACCGAACCTGCTGCTCTACGTGCCGCCGACGATTGGCGCGTGCTGACGGCGTCTGTTCGTGACGTCCTTTACTGAGATGTTCGGCCCAGGGTCCCGGCGGGAGAATGGTATTGGCCGGCCGGGAGCCCTGGGCCATTGGCACAGCCCTGGCCGGGAGCCCCTGGGCATTCGGGTTCATCCACGCGCGTGAGTGTACCGTCGGTGGTTCGTTCGTACGTCCGAGCCGCGTTCTTCTCGATCTTCTTCCTTACCTCGGTGTCCAGGTCGATACCATTCATCTCGGCAATTGCCAGGAGATAGATTGCGATGTCCGCGAGTTCCTCGCCAAAATCATCCAACCGCTTGCGCCAAGCAGTGAACGCCTCGCCGACCTCGGCCGTGAGCAGCCCGAACTCCAACGGAACATCATTCATGTTGAAGCCTTTGTCCCGCTTGTTGTGCCAGGCCATCTCCTGGGCCGCCCGGATCTCCAAGGTTCCTCCGCAGATGTGGTCAACCGGCCGCGCAGCTTACAGGTCATGATCTAGCTTCGTCCGGCGGACGGAACCAATCACCCTCCAGGCGGGGGCATCACACTGATATCCATGGAGATCACCGGTGCGTGTGGCCGGAGCGCGTCGAATATCTGCTGGTAGGCAGCAACGAGCCGGGCGATCTCTGACTGCGACGGCGGGTCGGTGTCTCCCCGTTTGATGAGGCGGTCTCGGATAGTCGCCGGAGAGCCCGTCAGGTGGAGAAGGGCCCCGCTCCGCTCGGCAAGCCGCCTGCTGAGCGCCACGGCGTCTGCCCAGGACAGGCGCGATCCACCATGCCGTAGTGGCCCATAGACCAGCTCGGACACGAAGCACCGGTCCAGTACCACCCGCCCTGGCTTCTCGAAGATGCACTGGTAGCGAGCGACGAGATCGATGTGCTCTGGAGTGCGCGGAGAGTGAATAGCTCGGTATCCGTGCTGAGCTCCCAAGCTGGCGGCGAGCGTCGACTTTCCGGTGCCGTCGCAGCCGTCAATGGCCAGCAGCCGGTAGGTGTCAACAGCCAGGTTCCGTTTCACGGGTTGCCAGGAAGCGTCGGATGCTGGCTACCCGAAAACCGATCGTGGACCGCATACTGAATCATCAGGTTTCGCCAGTTGGGCTCGCGGCCGTTGGCGAAGGTCCAGGTCAGCGCGTGATGTCTGGCCAAGACTCGACAGCCTCGGGCAGTGCACGCGCCGATCAGGAGCGCCGCGCCCGGCGGCGTCTCCGGCCCCGACACGTCGGCGATCAGTAGGCCAGCGTGGGCGGCACAGACCCAGTCAGTACGGGCGGCGGTGGCCGGGTCGGCAGCGCAGAAGCGAGTGGCTTTCAGGGTTTGGTACCCATCCAGCTCGAGCGCTTGGACGAGTCTTGGCCAGTGCGGGTCGTGCCAGTACGGCGATGGCTCGCAGAACGCGACGTGGTCTGCGGTCCCGACCGCGACCGGCGCGGCACTTGGTTCGGTGGCGAGCTCGAGAAGCCGGGTTACCGCGACGTCGATGGAGCGCGCGAGCTGGTCGGCATTGCGCCGATGATAGGAAAGGTGGGCATCCGTAGAATTTCTGGCGGGCTGCGCCAGGTTGGGAAGGCGTATGACATCCGTGACGACCTCCTCGACAAGTGGATCAGGAAAGCGGAACGATGGACCACAACTTTCCCAGCCATAGGTGATGAAGTCGGTGGTGAGTGCGACTACGGGGATGCCCCGGGCGGCCGCGTAGCCGATCTCCATACAAACGCCGTCATCCAGGCTTGGGCCATGCAGGATCGCAAGCATGCCGGACAGTTCGTTGAGTTGTGCCAAGTCCAGCTCGAAAAGGCGGCGGCCCTTGGCGTCGTGTACGAGATCCTCCTCGTTGGTATCGAAAAAGGGCAGAAAAACGGACGCCCCGCCGTGTCTGGTGATTCGGTGCGCCACCATCGCGGCCAGCATCCTGTCGTGAGCCGCAAACAACCGATGGGCAACGTAGAACACAGGCCTCACTCCGTTGCGGGAAGCGGGATGGCCGGGCGAGTGGTATGCGTGCTGGCGGCCTCGACGGCCTTACGAAGCGCGCTGGGATCATTCATGCCGATTGCCCGAAGGGCAAGGAACGAACCGGTCAGCGTGTCCCCTGCGCCCGCGAGTTCGGCAGGTGTTGTGGCCGGTGGCATGGTCATCTCGACTTGCATGCCATGGTGGAACAGGCGAACTGCTCTTGGACCGTCGGAGACCACAACCGTAGCCAGATCTTCGACCGGGATCTGGCTGGCAAGAATGCGGTACTCGGCGAGGTTCACGAATACGGCGGAAGCCCGTGGCAGGTATGGAAGGGCTGCCCCAACAAGCAACGAGGCGCTCGACACGACAAAGTCCAGGCTGAATGGCCTACTTGCGATGGCGGGCAGCACCCTGGCTATGTCGAGCGGTCGCCGGCAACATATGTGGTATGCATCGTCCTGCTGGTTGGAAAGATGCCGCAAGGCGTGGTCCGTGAGCAGGGCGGAAACGCCGTATCCGGCACTGAGCTCCACCAGTTCGCCCTGGTGATCATAGCTCAGGGTGAACGTGGCCGAGGGGCCGGGCAGCGCTGTCACGCCAGACAGGTCCAACGTTGCAAGCTGCGGGTGGCTGCCCAGTCGCATGAGCTCCGTGCCGATTACCGATACCGGCCTGGCGGTAAGTCCGGCCCGGCTCGCTGCCAAGGCGATGTGTAGTGCGGCTCCGCCGGTGGCGGCGCGGCGTTTCCCATCGGCGTAGTTGCGGATGTCGATTGAGATGTTGCCGATGACTGCCAGTCGTGTCATGGGCGCCTCGGCATCATGGGAAGTCGGAGTGTGGACAGTCGAGGACCGCATTGCAGACGGGTCGCGCCGGGCACAGGCGCGAAGCCGGCCGGTTGAGATAGAGGCGCTTGAAATAGATCAGCATGAGGTGGACCCACCACGTCGGCGGGACGTCTGCGGGAATCGTGACGCGATAGCGGTGTTGTTGGGCAAGTTCGCGATAGTCGTCGGGGCGAGCAGCTACGCTGGTCTCTAGCTCTCGTCGCATATGTTCATGCGCCTTCGGTCCGGCTGGTAAGTAGAGACCGAGCACTGGTGCTAGTCTTCTGACCATCCCATCGTCCACCGGTATGATCCCGCAGTGATAGCCACGCGCGTAGAGAATAGCACATTGGGCAACTTTGAATGATGCTTGCCTTACGTCTTTCGCAAAGCGCTGGATGATGACTGCGGCGTCGTCCGCAAGCGGATCGGTTCCTTCGCTCTCGATGCGGGCGAGAAAGGTCGTCAAGGAGCGCAGGTAAGTGATTCGTGCGGTCGCCAGGCCAATCGGCCGAACTAGCCGAGCGATCTCGTCGTCGCCTGCTCGGGTAATTCGGTCGTAACCAATATTCCTGGCTTGTCTTACGACAAGCGCATAGGAGTCTACCATTGAGTACGACACCCGCGCCGACCATCCGGCTACGAGCATGCGTATCCGTGGGTCATCGACCGTCTTCGGCCACCAGCGATTGTTATCGTGATTGGCTTCGACGGCTACCTTGAGATCCGGCAGGCTTGCGATTCGGTTCACCAGGTTGTACAGGCGTCTGGACAGTATTTCGCTCAGCCGAGCTGCTGTCTTGCCCCGGGTCATGTCTGTCCCCCCGGCGTCAATCTGCTTGCTTGGATGGCCATCGCAAGGTTGGAGGAGATGACTGGGATTTGCAGCTCTTCCTCCAGGTCGGTGAGCAGGTTGATCGTCGGCCATGCCGTGCAGGAAAGCACAAGTGCGTGCGCCGAAGCGAGCACCGTTGGCGGTATGTCGCGAACGAGATTCTGGACTTCTGCGCGCGTCACGTCACAGAACTGGTCGTCGCGGCCGAGCCCAGCGCCGCCCAGCACGTGGATGCCGTTTCGGGCAAATGCAGCAGCCTCCAGGATGACCATCGTGTGGGGGTACGGCGTCAGTACCACGACATGTGTCGCACGTAGCTCAAGAAGGCTGGCGACGAGCGCGTCGAACGCCGTCGCCGGGCTCGCGATGTCATCATCAGTGGCGGTGAACCCGGCCGACGTGCACGCGACAAAGACGCCGTCGAGTGGTAGCTGCTTGAGCTGCTCGAGGGCACCTGGGACGGCAGCCCGTAGCTCGCCTAGAAACTGGTCATCTAGTGCGGTACCCCGGTGCTCTGGGACCAGCCGGGCATAGTGGAAGATCGCGGCACTCCGGCAGAGCTGTGGAAGCTCCTCCTCCACTGTCCGGTTCGCCCACGGAACGAGCACGCCGACCCGCGGCGTCGACCCGGTGGCCGGCCGGCCACGCTCGACCAGGGTTCGCGCCGACTCAGGCCGCAATGCGGCCGCCGAAGATGTAACGTGATGCGTGGCCGGTTACGGTAAGGTCCGCCGTAACATATAATGGCAGTGCGGTATCGGGCTCGACAATTTGGATGGAGTATGAGCCAAGACGTCGAAACCACGTGCCCCGGGAAGTGACGAAGAATGAGTGAACGTTCTTGACCTGCAGGCCGCTCGGGTACACGCGAAGTTTCATGGGCCGATCCCACGTCTCGTCGATGTCCGCCTTCCACGTCGTCATGTGGTCGGCTGAAGGCAGTGGTTCCGGTGCGGCCGCCGCTAGCGGCGTACCAGGGTAAGCTCGTGCTTGGCGAACATTCGTCCGGTGGCACATCATGCCCGTGTCGAGAATCCGCGCGAGCCAGGTTAGGTTTGCAAGATGCGTCGCGTGCGTCTCCCCTGGTAGGCCGTAAACCAGGTTTAGGCCGGGTAGTAGCACTGGCAATCCGCCGGGGCCGCGCCCAGCGCCTGCGGTGTTCACGTGCTCGATGGCCCGCATCAGGATCTCCGGGCTGCACGTCAGCGCGTTGCGCTCGACCACAATTGGGTCAAAAGTTTCGATTCCCATAGGTGCGCAGTTGCCCTCGGTGCAGTACTTTGCTATGAGACTCGCTATGCGTGCGCCGGATGGTGAAGCAACCGCGAGTGGATCGGCGTTGTCGATATGCAAGACGGCGAGGTTCGTACACGACTCTCGGATACCGGCCAGCAACCGCTCGATTTGGGCGACGTCTCGTCGTTGGTAGGAGAAGAAGCACGTCTGCTGGCCGAGTCGAAAGTTTCGTAGACCGGCGGCTGTCAAATGATTTACCTCATCGAGCACGTCTGCCACGTCGCGGAAGTCAACAACACCAGCCTTGACGGGCTCGTTACAGAAGGTGCAGAACTTCCGGCGGGTGCATCCACGGTACAGTTCGATCTCGGCTATCGGTTCCCACGTGAGCTGGTCCACCAGGCCGGCGTACGAGTGTCGATCGGTGCGTAGCCGTGCGTACGGCGCGGCCGATCGGCTGCCAGACAAGACGTCCTCTGAGGTCACAGTGTGGGTGTGCAGCGCGTCGAACAGCCCGGCGTAGGTGCCTGGCGCGGCAAGCGCGTACGTTGCAAGGGGGCCGAACAACACTCGCCGCCCACGAGCGCAGGCCAAGGCCCGGACGATCTCTTCGACCGTGCCGTTGCTTGCGTGCAGGTGTACTGACGGCACGGCGTCACCCGCAATGACCAGCACTATGGCCGCGTCGTGCAAAATCTTGATCGCGTGTTCGCGGTTGCCGGTGGCCGAGTAGGTCAACGCATCTGAGAGTGGTGGCGCTACGTAGGCGTTGCCATCATTCAGGCACCATCGGACGTCGTCGATCGTCAGGTATTGCACCAGAGAGTCCGGATAAGCGGTCGAGAGCGCCGAGTACGCCTCGCGTACGTACGTGGACAGATATGGCGGCACGCCGAGGCCGCTCGGCTCCACCGTGTAGCAATCTAGAATCGCCACAGTCGATTTCATGGTCGTCTCCTGGTCGCTGGCTGCCGTTTCAGTGAATTCGATGAGGTGCAGCGGCGAAAGACGCCACTATGGTGGCATATTGCTCATCCGCGTGGGGTCCTTTGTCACGCTCCGTTACAGAGGTGTGACGTTCGAGGTGTGGCCCCGATGTAGGGTCGACGACGACTTATCGGCGGGCCAGCCGGTTGGCATAATGATAATCGTCCAGACGAGGACGTTTTGGTTCCAGCCGGCGTGTTGCTGGCTGCTGGCTGTTGGTTGTGCGCGACTCAGCCAAGGTCGCCGAAATATGTCCGTACCTGGAATGCCTGCTTGGGAGCAGGCCGCCGTCGCCTCCGCGAATCCGGCGACAAGGCCTGGCGACGTGCCGTGACCTGGCCGGTCCGGCTGTGGGGTCCGCCGTGGGCAGGTGGTCAGTCGGCCGATGCGCGTACGTATTTCCGTGGCGAACGGCTGCTCATGGTGTGTCGGAGCCTGTCCC
>Ga0075431_100003592_pt1 | contig 15032 bp, 9 predicted proteins | sample RhiMetdeltSRZDD5_FD_75297 | JGI IMG/M metagenome (GOLD analysis project Ga0075431, IMG submission 75297) | Populus rhizosphere microbial communities from Tennessee, USA - Rhizosphere MetaG P. deltoides SRZDD5 | ecosystem: Host-associated > Plants > Roots > Rhizosphere > Soil | place: USA... | reverse complement strand
CGGAACTGGGCGGCGTGCGACGCGAGGAAGACGTCCAACGTGAGCGCCTTTTGCTTCTGGAACGTCCGCGCGTAATCGTCGCCAATCGTCGGATAGAACGGCATCCCGCGCACCCGCACACCGGGATTGATGCTGCCCATGTTGACGATGCCGACCTTGTAGGTCCGTCCGTCCTCGCGGACGTCGAATGTGAAGCTCGTCGCGCCTTTGGTGTGGCCAGGATGATGGTGCGCGGTCACGACGACGCCGCCGAGTGTGATCGTCTCGCCGTCCTTCAGCCGCCGGTCGACGGTCACGGGCTCGAAGCGCGCCGTTGGGTCATCGCCCCAGCGAAAATCCGTCTTGCCGCCGCTCTCGAGCAGCGGCGCATCCGCCTCCGACATGACGACCTGCGCCTTCGTGAGCCGTTTGAGCTGCGCCAGGCCCCCGACGTGATCGAAGTGCCCGTGCGTGGCGCTCAGCACTGTCACGTCGGCGGGCTCGAACCCGAGCAGCTCGATCCCGGCCATGATCTGCGGCACGGTCTGCGGCAGCCCGGTGTTGATCAGGATGTGCCCTTGGGGCGTGGTGATCAGATATGTGGACAGATCGTAGGTCCCGACCCAGTAGACGTTGCCAATCAGCCGGAACGGTGGAAACGCCTTCACCCAGTCAGGACTGCCGACGCTCTGGGCCGACTGCGCGATGAGCATCGCCGGGAGTGCGCCTGCCGCGAACAGCGCTGATATGAGGCGTCGCCTAATCATTCAATCCCCCACGCCGCGACGCCTGCGAGCAGCCGCGATCGGATACGAGGTGGCCGTAATTGTAGCGAAGGTCTCGAAGCGCGGCACGCCATGCCGACACTCACGAGTCTTGACACACTCACGAGCCGCCGTTGTCGAGGGGAAATCCCGGTGTTAGAGTGACGCTGATCGGAGGGCTCGTATGCCATCGCGCCGCATCGTTCTCGTGCTTCTCATGTCGCTGGTGCTCGCGTCGTCGGCACATGCCGCACAGGTTGATGGCGCAAACGTTCACTGGACGAGCACCGGCAGCGGGCCCGCGATCATCTTCGTCCACGGCTGGACGTGCGACGAATCGTCCTGGCAAAGCCAGGTACCGGCGTTCAGCAAGGGCTATCGCGTCATCACGCTCGACCTACCGGGCCACGGCAAGAGCGACTTGCCGAAGGACGGCAAATTCTCGATGGAGCTTTTCGCGCGGGCGGTGGAAGCCGTTCGCAGCGACGCCAAAGTCGACCGCGCCGTGTTTGTCGGTCACAGCATGGGCACGCCTGTCATCCGCACCTACGCGTTGATGTACCCGGCGCGTGTCGCGGGTCTGGTGATCGTCGACGGCCTCGTGCAGGTCGCCGGCTCGGCGCCGCCCTTCACGCCGCCGCCAATGCTCGGCAAGGAGGGCCTGCAGGCGCGCGAGAGGATGGTGCGCGGCATGTTCGGTCCCGCGACGACGCCGCAGTTGCAGGAGCACATCCTGAAGATGATGCTTGGCACGAAGGAGGCGACAGCTGCGGGCGCGATGACCGCGACGTGGGATCAGTCGTGGGTGAAGAACGATCCGATCATTGTGCCGGTGCTCGGCGTCTATGCGGGAAGGCCGCTCGCTGGGCGCGAGGCGATCTCCCGCATCTTCCCCAAGGTCGAGTATCACGAGATTGCGGGGTCAGCGCACTTCCTCATGATGGAGAAGCCCGACGAATTCAATCAGCTGCTGAGCGCGTTCCTGAAGAAAGTCTATCCGTAATCCGTATCCTGTCTGGATGGACTATCGTTCGATAGGAACGCTACGCGTCTCGCTCGTCGGCCTCGGCTGCAACAACTTCGGTATGCGCATCGACGCCGCCGCCGCCGAGCGCGTCGTCCATGCCGCGCTCGACGCCGGCATCAACTTCTTCGACACGGCCGACATCTACGGCAGCACCAAGAGCGAGGAATTCCTCGGACGCGCGCTCGCTGGACGGCGCGATCGCGCGATCGTCGCCACGAAGTTCGGCATGGCCGTGGACGAGCAGCGCAAAGGCGCGCGGCCCGAATACGTTACGCGAGCCTGCGACGACAGCCTTCGCCGGCTCGATATCGATCACATCGATCTCTATCAACTGCACCAGCCGGATCCGGACGTGCCAATCGCGGAGACGCTTGGTGCGCTCGACGGCCTGGTCAAGGCAGGCAAGGTCCGGGAGATCGGCTGCTCGAACTTTTCCGCGGAGCAGCTCGATGAGGCGGAGCGGGCGGCGAAGTCAGGTGCGGCGCGGTTCGTCAGCGTGCAAAACGAATACAGCCTGCTGCATCGCGAACCGGAGCGCGTTGTGCTGCCGGCGTGCGATCGCCTGGGACTCGCCTTTCTTCCTTTCTTCCCACTGGCGAGCGGGTTACTGACCGGTAAGTTCGAGCCGGGCAAGCCGGCGCCTGCAGATAGCCGGCTGTCGCTCCGGTGGACGTCGCGATTTACGACTGACAAGAACGTGCGCATCGCGGAGGCACTGAAGGCGTTCGCCGCCGCGCGACATCACACACTGCTGGAGCTGGCGTTCTCGTGGCTTGCGTCACGGCCGCAGGTCGCGTCGGTGATTGCCGGCGCGACCTCGCCGGAGCAGGTGCGCGCGAATGCCGCCGCCGTGAACTGGTCTCTGAGTCCGGAGGATCTTGCGGAAATCGATCGGCTGACGCCGTGAGATCACGGCTTTGGGCGTTGAGCTCTAGGCATTGGGCTTTCCCAACGCCTAGAGCCTAGAGCCCAGAGCCGATTCGCGTTCTACTTGCCGGCGGCTTTCCAGAGTTCAGCCTTCGTCTGCGGCTCAGCCGACGTGTGCACGTTGATGTAGCGCTCGAAGTCCGTCACCTTGATCTTCTCGAGCGCCGGCACTAGTGCCTTAACGTGATCGTTGCCCGGCTGTCCGGGAGCCGGCAGCGAGAAGTCACCCTGGAACAGGATCTTCTCCTTCGGGAAGTACGCGACCAGCAAGCCGTTCGAGTGCGGAGCCGGATAGATGTGGTACATCTCCACGGTCTTCGAGCCATCCGTGTAGACCTTTTTGTCGCCGACAGGATCAACCGTGGCCTTCTTCGGATTCTTTGCCAGCGTGTCATTGAGCAGCGTGCGCGGTGTATTGAGCGCTTTCTCGAAGAACGTCGCGTTGTTCTTGTGCGTGATGATCGTCGCGCCCTCGGCGACGAGCGCCGGCAATCCGCCTGTGTGATCCGCGTGTGGATGCGTGTTCATGACGAACCGAATCGGCTTGTTGGGAATCAGCTTCTTCGCTTCGGCGATGTAGGCGAGCGCCCGCGCCTCGGACTGACCGGCCTCGAGCATCATGATGTGGTCCTTGAAGTCCACGATCAGCGAGTCGTAGCTGCCGGCGCCGGTCGTGAGTCTGTAGACTCCCTCACCAAGTTTTTCGTTGGTGACGGTCAACGCCGGCGGGCCACCCGGACCACCAGGCCCACCCGGGCCGCCGGGGCCGCCGCCACGGCCGGGAGGAGGCGGCGGTGCAGGGGCGAGCGATGCGACGTCAGGCGGATTCAGCTTCGCGCTAGTCACGTTCACCTCGAAGAACGGCCAGCCGCCGCGCGTCTGCACGATCTTGGCCGGTGCCATCGCGCCGCCGAAGTCCTTCCACCCCGAGTAGGTGGCGACGATGTGCATGTCGCCCATAATGTTTTCACCGAGCCAGGTCTCGACGCGTTCGATCTGATTCTGGCCGTTCACATAGCCGTTGACCGTATAGGCCTTGCCCGACGGCGCCTTCACCGCAGGACTCCACGACAGCACCGTGTACTTGCCGTCCTTCTTGGCAGTCGCGTTGTTGGCCTCGGCGCCTTTCAGGAAGCCCCACGGCGTGAGGTAGAGATCGACGGCTTGCGCCCATGCCTGCGGAGTGTCCGCCTGCTGCGGAGTCTGTTGAAAGAACTTGCCGGGCGTGATCGTCGTCGAGCCGCCGGGCCCGATGTTATTTGTGTCGCCCGTGTGACGCGACGCGGGCGCGCTCAGATCGATGACGCGGACGTAGTTGTCGATCGGCCGCATCGGATCGTGCGTGCCCTGACAGTTCATCTGCGCCTTATTGGCGCCGCACTGCTGGAACGACACGTCCTTGGCCGATCCGGAATACGTGATCGATGTCGGATCGCCCAACGCTTTTTTCGCGCTGGCGATGACCGCCTTCGCGTCCTGCGCCCACGCACTCCCGCTGAGCGACGTAAGGCACAGTGTGACTAACGCCAGTTTCTTGACCACAACGACTCCTCCTTGATTCCCCAGTTCGGCACGTCCAGAGGGGCGTGCCCGACTAAGATTGCGGTTGCGGATTGTACTGTGACGCACTGCGGCCGTCGAACCGTAGACGGAAATTTTCCTCGGGCACTCGGAATCCGTGTCATTTGGGCACTGCATTCAGGATGACGGTAATGGCAGAGGTCTGCGGGTTCGGTCGGAGTGAATTGAGCAGGAACCGCTGACCGTCAGACGCCACGGCGTACGACGTGCGGAAGGGGGCCAGCGCGTTCGGCAGCGTCGTTTTGAAGAGCGGTTGCGGCGACGCGGGCTGCATGCCCTCGCCGACAGTGACCGCTTTCAGGACGCCGTCGAGCGCGAGGTAGAACAGTTCGCGACCGTCGCCCCGCCAGACGGGTTGCGTTCCGCCGCCGCGCGAGATCTGCCATCGCCCTTGGGTCGCGCCGAAGCCGCGGACGTAGACCTCCCACGTCCCCGTCTCATCTGACGCGTAAGCCAGCCACTTCCCGTTGGGAGACAAGCGCGGCTGCACCTCGTTGGCCGGCGACTGAAGCACCGGTTCCGCCTTCTGCTGCATGACATCAAGCGACCAGACGTCGAAGGCACGCTCGGAGGCGACGACGTAAAGGAGCCAACGCCCGTCGCGCGACCAGTCATCAGGAAAGACGGCGTAGTGCCGCGCGATACCAGGGATGATGACTTCCTCGCCCGCGCCGCTCGCCGGCTTGCGAAAGATCTGCTGACCGCCGCCCGTACTGCCCATCGAAAACACGACATCCCCGCCGCCCGGGCCCCAGACGCCAAAGCGAGCCACTCCTCGGGAGAACGTCACCCGCGAAGAGGACGATCCAGTGGCAGCATCGAACAACCACATCTCGTTGTCGTTGGAGTTGGTGCGCTGCGTCGCCAGCAGTTTCGTACCATCAGGCGACAACGACAGGCTGTCGTAACGGCCTCCAGTCGCGACTGTCGTCATCACGCGACCGGTGCGATCGACCCAAACGATATCGGACGGTGTGAGCGGTGCGGTCCAGAATGCGACGGTTCCGTTGCGCGCTGTCGAGATCGGCAGATAGCTGGGACCGCGAAGTCCCACAATCGCGTCGCCAACGGGTTCAGGCGCCCCGACGAGCGTGCCGGATCCAAGGTCGAGGCGTTGTCTGGTGAGTACACCGTTCTGCTCGAACAGCAGATATCCAGGCTCGATGAAGGCCGCGTTGGTCAGAGTTCTGAGCAGCTGTGTCGTCGAGCGGGAGCCGAGCGAACCGAGGTAGATGCCGGCATTCTCCGGGATGGTACTGCCGGCGAAGAAGATGAAGCGGCCGTCGGGCAGGAACTGCGGCCAGCGATGCGCCGTCTCCTGCCGTTTCGGGTCGAGCGTCGTCACCCGCGTGACGGCGCCGCCGGTGGCGCGGACGCTATCGAACGCACCGCCGTTGCCGCCGGAGAACATAATCACGCCATCCGAGTTCCAAGCACCCGTTGATACGTCGAAGGACTGCTCAGCGAGCGTTTGCGGTGCCGCACCGTCCAGCGACACCCTCTTCAACTTGCCCTCGGCTTGAAAGGCGAGACCCTTTCCGTCGGCGGCCCAGAATGGCCCAGACGCGCCGTCGGTGCCGGGCACCGGCTGCGTCGCTCCGGTCTCGAGCGACCTGATCCAGATCCTCTGGCGGTCTCCGGCAGCGCCAGCGACGACGGCCAGACGATCGCCCTCGGGAGAAAGCGCGAATTGAGGATGTTCGGTGATGTCGCGCGGCGTGAATGTCGTACCTGTTGGCGGAATCACTGACAGACGAACGGCATTCACCGTCCGGGCTGGGGCGCGGAGCGCGAACCAGGCTCCGCCAATGGCAAGCGCGGCAACGAGGGCTCCGACACCGGCCCAGAGAATCCTGTTGCCGGCCGGAGCGCTGGGCGATGGACGCGCGATCTGGTCAACTGCGTGTGCATCCTCGAGCTCTGCACGCGCGTCGCCGATGTCACGAAGCCGGCGCTTCGGATCCTTCTGCAGGCACCGCTCGATGAGCCGTTTCACCGACGGTGTAGTGGCCTTCGGCAGCGCGCTCCAATCCGGCGCGCCCTCGATGATGCTGGCAATCGTGTCGGACAGGGTATCGCGGCCAAAGGCCGCCCGGCCGGACAGCATCTCGTAGAGCAGACATCCAAACGCCCAGATGTCAGTGCGCTTGTCCACGATCCTGCCGCGCGCCTGCTCAGGGCTCATGTACGCGGCCGTGCCGAGCAACACGCCCTCGCGTGTCACGCCCTCGCGTGTGCCAAGTCCGATCGCCGTCGGCGAATGCGTCAACCCGTCGGCGCCCGCTTCATCCAGCGCCGGTTTCGCCAATCCGAAATCCAGCACTTTGACGCCGCCGTCCGCCGTGATCATCACGTTCGCCGGCTTCAGATCACGATGAACGATGCCCTTGTCATGAGCGGCATCGAGGGCATCGGCGATCTGCCGGGCGATGGTGAGCCCGTCGGCGAATGAAAGCGGCCCTCGGCTGATGCGAACCGACAGATCCTCGCCGTCAACCAGTTCCATCACCAGCGCGTGCAGGCCGTCGGCTTGTTCGAAGCCGTGCACGTGCGCGATGTTGGGATGACTCAGCGAGGCGAGCACCTTGGCTTCGCGCTCGAATCGCGCAAGGCGGTCGGGATCGGCGGCGAACGACGCCGGGATCACTTTGATGGCGACGTCGCGATCGAGCTTCGTATCACGGGCCCGGTAGACCTCCCCCATTCCGCCGGCGCCGACAAGCGCGGCAATGCGAAACGAGCCAAGGCGTGTGCCCGGAGCGAGACTCAAGACAGGGAGCATTATTCATGCTTCTGACATAATTCGCACCGGAGTTTGATGCGAGTTCAGAAGCTCCTCGACTGGCGAAAGCTGCTGATCTACTCGCACCGATGGCTCGGCATCGTGCTCGGTGCGGTGTTCGTGGCGTGGTGCGTGTCCGGCATCATCTTGATGTACGCGGGCGTTCCGCACTTGACGGCTGGCGAGCGGCTCATGCGGCTGCCGCCGCTTGACTTGTCCACGATTCGCGTCACGCCGGCCGAGGCTGCCGCCCAGTTCAAGGAACCTCCACGTCGGCTGCGCATCTCGATGCACGGCAACCGGCCGGTCTATCGCTTCAACACCGGCCGGGTGTTTGGGCGCTGGACCCTCATTTACGCCGACACCGGCGAGCCAGTCACACCTCTCGACCGCGAGGTGGCGCTCGCCTGGCTGCGCGGCTACCTCCCCGATCGGCCGACGCTGCGCTACGACGCCTACCTCGAACGCCCCGACACCTACACCAGGCTTCCGGCGATGCAGGCGCACTTCCCCTTGCATCGCGTCGCACTGGACGATGCCGCGGGCACCGAGTACTACGTCTCGGCACGATCGGGCGAAGCGGTCATGAAGAGCGATCGGCGAACGCGCATGCTGGGGCTCTTCGGATACATCACGCACACGTTCTTCTTCTTCCGTCAGCAGTCGTGGTGGAGCGCGCTGCTGCAGTGGCTGTCGTGGATCGGGCTGGCGATGTGCCTGACCGGCGCGGTCATCGGCGTCTGGCGCTACGGGCTGACGCCGCGATTCCGGCACAAACGGATTCCGTCACATTCGCCCTACACGGGGTGGATGAAGTGGCATCACTACGCAGGCTTGTTGTTCGGGATCTTCACGATCACCTGGACGTTCAGCGGCCTCGTTTCACTCGACGTCATCCCCGGCATCCGCGAGTCGAGGTACTCACCGCAGCAGGTTGCCGAAGGCGCGCGCACCGTCCAGGGCGAAGGTGCAGTGATCGATCTCTCATCGTTGACCCTGGACACGCTACGCACCGCGGCGGCGACAGTGTCGTCATCGTTCACTCCCAAGGAGCTCGAGCTGCTGCAGTTCGGCAGTGAGCCGTATCTGATCGCGTATCGGCCGCCCACACGCGACGCGGTTGACCAGTGGAGCAGCCGCAGCGGCATGGACTTCATCACGCCAACCCCCGACGGCGAACCCGTGCTCGTCTCACCAATGCACCCCGATCGCCACTTCGTCCGTTTCGACGATGAGACGATGATGCGCGTGGCGCGAAAGGCGATGCCTGGGGTGTCGATTCGCGATGCGGTGTGGCTGTCGGACTACGACGACTATTACTACAAGACCGTGTCGTCGTTCGATCTGGGTCTGCCGCGAATGGCGAAGACGCTGCCCGTATTGCGCGTGAGATATGACGATGCCGCGGACACCTGGCTCTACCTGACGTCCGCACCGGGACAGATTTACAAAGCCGAGCGTCTCGACCGCGCGAACCGTTGGGGCTACTACGGTCTTCACGGCCTGGATTTCGCCTTGCTATATCGGTACCGTCCGCTGTGGGATATCGTCGCGATCGCGCTGCTCGTCGGCGTTGGTGTGTCGAGCGTCACCAGCGTCGTGCCAGCGTCGCGCCGCCTCGCTCGACACGCACGCGCGCTACTCGCGAAAGAGCGCCACGACGTCCTCCCGGCCTTTCTCGGCGGCAATGCTCGCCGGGGAGTAGCCGAAATCGTTCTTGATGTCGATGTGCGTGGACGCACCCGAGCGCAGCAGCAGGCGGATCGTATCGAAGCTCGCACCGCACCAGACCGCCACGTGTAAGGCGCCTGTGCCGAAACGGTTCCTGGCTCCCACATCCGCGCCCGCATCGATCAGCAGCCTGGCAATCTCGGCAGACGTCGCCGACGACGATCCTCTCAAGGCGTGCATCAACGCCGTCGACTGGTCGCGGCCAGCCACGCTGTTGACACCGGCGCCACGGGCCAGGAGTCCGCGGCACAACGCCGCGTGGCCGCCCTTCGCTGCGCCGGCCAGCGCCAACGCGAGGCGATCCGCCACCGGCTCGTCACCGATGAGCCGTAGGACGAGCGCCTCGTCCCCGAGCAGCGCCGCGCCGTCGATGCGATGCGGGAGATATTCCAAGAACACATCATCGAGGCGCGCATCACCGGTCGGATACTCCAACGCGTCCCAAGGGCTACCCGCCTCGATCAACGACTTCGCGACGCGGCCAAACTCGCCTTCCGGATGCCGCTTCTCCACCAGGCAGTCGTACATCGCGAAGCCAAGCGGCGTTGATTGAAATACCGGGTCGACGAGGTCGAGTGGTGCACCTCGCGCAATCAGCAGATCGACCAGATCCGCCGATCCCGCCCACGCCGCATTGTGCAGCGCAGTATAGCCATGGCTGCGTTCGGGGTACGCGATCGGGAAGCCGAGATCGAGCATCAACCTCACCGAGTCGTAGTTGGTGTTCGTCTCCCAGCAGTAGCGAGGCAGCAGCTCGAGATCTTCCGGAGGCAGCGATGCGACGATGCCGGGGCGACGAGCGGCGATGCCTTGAGCGTCGGCGCGGCGGCCGAGCACACAAGACACCAGCAGGCGCGTGGTGTCGTCGCTTCTGGCCCACAGAAGATCGAATACGTCCGTGTGCCCCTTGAGCAGCGCGATCTGATGCGCGTACGAGTTGAACGCGAGGGTCCACTGATAAATCGTGCCGCCACGCCCGTGGCCGAGCGGTGGAAACTCAGGCCCACGTCCGATGCGATACGCGACGCAACGCGGATTCGCGTCGATGAGCCGCGCCGCCAGATCGCGATCGCCAAGCGCTGCGGCCAGAAAGATGTCCGGCATTGCGCCGTGGTCCAGGAGAAAGCGAACCACATCGGGCGCATCGCGGATCAGCCACTGCACGGGGGTCGAGTCGTGATCTTCGTCGCGGGCGCCGATGCGGGCACCGCGATCGAGCAGTAACCGGGCGGTCGGGACATCGCGTGAGAAATGCAGCGGGGTGCAGGCGTCGCAGCCCTTGGCATCGATCAAGGACGGATCGGCGTCGAGCATGCGCGCGAGGTGAACGGTCAGGCCAGTCCCTGCCGCGGCATGCACCGTCAGCGTCGCCCCACGTTCGACAAGCATGCGGGCAACCTGAGGCTCGACCTCGCGGGTGTGGAGACCAGACGCCCACCACTCGCTCACCGCCCGCAAGTTCTCGGGCGTTGGCGATTCGAGCGCGCGGTTCAGAACTGGATCCATTACAGTAGACCGATGTGGCTTCGGACGTTTCCCCTCGTGTCCGCAGCATTATTTATCGCCAGTGTCGCCGCGGCGCAATTCGGCCGCTTCGGCGACACCAGCCCGCAAGCCCACCTGGCCCGGCCGAGTGACTACGACGGCAAGTTCCATTACTGCCGCGCTGTGTACCGTCCGAACCCGCGTGGCGACGGCGGCGGCTGGCTCACCGACTATCCGTTGGCCGACATCGACCTGTCGATCCGGCTCTCGGAGCTGACGAACATCAAGGTCGCCTTCGATGCCCCTGGTCAGCCGCGCCATCTGATCGTCCAGCTGACCAGCGACGAGCTGTTCCAGTGTCCGATCATCATCATGCAGGAGGTCGGCCGACTGCTCTTCACCGCGGACGATGCCGCACGGCTTCGGTCCTATCTGATGAAAGGCGGTTTCCTCTGGGTGGATGACTTCTGGGGTTCGTACGCGTGGGACGTCTGGGAGTCTGAGATCCGGAAGGTCTTTCCCGCCGCGGAGTACCCGATCGTGGATCTGCCCAACACGCACTCGTTGTTCCACACGATGTTCGATCTCGAGGCGGTGCCGCAGATTCCGGCCGCCGGCGTCTGGCTCGGCAGCGGGCAGACGTCGGAGCGCGGCGCCGACAGCGCACAGGTTCACGCACGAGCGATCTCCGATGCCAGCGGGCGCGTGATGGTCTTCATGACGCACAACACCGACGTCAGCGACTCATGGGAACGCGAAGGCGAGGACCCGGGCTACTTTTATAAGTTCTCCATCGACGGCTATCGCGTCGCGGTCAATGTGCTCGTCTATGCAATGACGCACTGAGCGTAGCTGGAGCTGGTAGCTGGTAGGTGGTAGCTGGTAGGTGGTCACAGCGACTGGCTACTCGCTGGCTACCGGCTACCAGCTACCGGCTACCACCTAGCAGCTGACCGGTCGTGGGACGCGCGGTGTCAGCTTCAGACGGCAGGCGACCCGATCATCCGCGAAACAACCGTGATCCGCGTGTGACGGGCCTGGCATGTGCAGTGCATGTATGCGCTGCGCATAGAGGCTTCCAGCATGGGAACGGATCGCGACCGCATCGACCTGCTCCTGCCGCTTCGCCCCGTCGAATTTCACATTCTGCTCAGCCTGGCCAACGGCGAGCGGCACGGCTACGGAATCATCCAGGACATCGAAGCCCGTGGCGAGGCCTCGGTGCCCGATGTCGGCACGATGTATCGCGCGCTGGCGCGCATGGTCGACAGCGGCCTCATCGCCGCAGCCCCCGCCCTGGCAAGGGACAGCAGCGACGAGCGTCGCAACTACTACCGGATCACCGATAAGGGACTCCGCGTCGCGAAGGCGGAAGCGCGGCGGCTGCAGGCGCTGACGCGTGCCGCGAGGCTGGGCGGTCTGCTGGAGAAAGCCACGTCATGACGGGCAGCGCGCGCTCGTCGTGGTCGAATCGGTGGTTCACGCTTCTGCTGCGGGCCTACCCGACAGATTTCCGCGAGGAGATGGGCGATGCACTGCTCGATGCCTATCGCCATCGCGCGGACGCGGCGCTGAGCCAGGGAGGAGGCTGGCGTCTCGCCGGGGTCTGGATCGCCGCGCTCGTCGACTCGCTGCGAAACGGATTGGGCGAGCGGCTGCGGCCGGCCGCGTCGTGGCGCCGCAGCGGCAACTGGGGCCGCGATCTGGAGTTGACCCGTCGGCGCCTGGTCCGCGCCCCTCTGTTCGTCGTCTCGACACTCGCGACGCTCACGGTCGGACTGGGCACATTTGCCGTCGTGTTCACGGCGGTCGACAAGATTCTCCTCGAGCCCCTCCCCTATCGACATTCCGGCGATCTTTATAAGGTCTGGGCCGAGATTCCCAATCTGAACCTGAGTGAAGGCCAACTGTCGGGACCGCAGGTGGTGGAGCTGCAAAACGCTGGCGGAGTGATCGAGGATGCGGTGGCCTTTCAATGCGGGAACGCCGCGATTCCGGCCGCCGACAACAGGGATGCGTTTCACATCAACATGATGATTGGCACGCCCAACCTCTTCGACGTGCTCGGTCGCGAAGCTGCGCGTGGTCGCACGTTCAGGCGAGACGAGGGCGGCCGATGGCCGACCAGCATTGTGCTCAGCGACGGCATGTGGAAGCGTCTCGGCGCTGACCCCGGGGTCGTCGGTCGACCGCTCAGGATCGGACCGGACACGCACACCGTGGTCGGTGTGATGCCGCCGGAATTTGCATTCACGTGCTGGCCCTCGCAGCCACCAGACGTGTATGCACCGTCGCCACAGGACATCGCCACGACGAAACCAGACAACTTCAGTGCCTTCGCGATGATTCGAGCGAGCCATGACGCATCCGCCCGACAGGTTCAGCAGGCGGTCGAGCGTGTCGGTCAGTCGTGGGCAGAACGCTCCGCTGGGAACCGCTCGGGCCTGCGCTTCTACGCCGTTGGTCTCCAGGCAGATTTGATCAAGGAGATCCGTCCTGCACTCCTGGCTCTCAGCGGTGCGGGCGCTTTCCTGCTACTGGTGCTCGCGGTCAATTTCGCGTCGGTCCTGCTCGCTCGCGCCTCACAACGCGAACGGGAGTTCGCCATTTCGCGCGCGTTGGGCGCGAGCGGCCCGGCCATTCTGCGCGCGAGCCTGCTCGAAGGCGCGATGCTCGGACTCATCGGTGGGGTCATTGCTGCAGCTGTGGGCATCTGGGGCACGCGCCTACTGCTCGATCTCGGTCCGCTCGATCTGCCGCGCCGGGAAACGATCGTCTTCGACTGGAGCATGGCGGTCGTTGTCATCATCGTCGGCACGCTGATTGGTCTCATGGCTGCCACTGTACCCGCGACGTGGGCAGCGCGGGTCTCACTTTCCTCGCTGGTGTCGGCCACGATGGTGCGCGGCGGTGCCAGCGCCGGCCGCATGCGCCGCAGTCTGATCGTGGTGCAGATCGCCTTGTCGCTCGTGCTGCTCAGTGCCGGAGGGCTCGTCGTGCGCAGCTTCGAACGATTGCTTGCCGCGGACCCTGGTTTTGTCTCAGACCACGTTCTCACGCTGAGACTGTCCACGATCGTGCTTACCGAGAACACCGATGCGGCGTCGTTCCTCGACCGCACCGCCGCCGCGCTGCGCGCCCTTCCCGGTGTGACCGGCGTCAGCGCCGCGTCGACGCTGCCACTGTCCGGCGGCACCAGCATGAACACGGTGAGGTTCCCGGGAGCGCCTGGCAATACTGGCGACGAGCAGCGCGACCGTCCACTCGTCGATCGGGTCCACGCACGTGCCGGATACATCGAGACGATGAGAGTGCGTGTGCTGTCGGGGCGCGGATTTGAAGAGACGCGTCAGATCGACGTCCGCGAAGCGGTGATCGACCGGCACCTGGCTGACCAGTTCTTCCCGAACCGCAATCCGATCGGATCGCCAGTCATCTTCAACAACAATTCGCTGACCATCGTCGGCGTCGTGGATCAAGTCCGCCTCCACGATTTGTATAAGGACGGCCGGCCGCAGTTGTTCGTCCGCGCTGAAGATTACCCACTCAGAGGCTATTGGTTTTTTGTCATCCGAACGACAGGAGAAGCCGAAGGGTTGATTCAGGACGCACGCGCAGCGATCCGCCGGATCGAGCCTCGCATCCCCGTTTCCGCCATGATGACGATGGACGAGATCGTCGCCGATAGGCGCAGCCGCGAACGCATCAGCGCAGTGATCATCGCGGGTCTTGCGCTCGGCGCGGTGCTGCTCGTCGCAGTCGGACTGTTCGCGGTGATGGCTGGCTCCGTCACCCGCCGGCGCGGCGAGTTGGCCGTGCGCCTCGCTCTCGGAGCCACGCACGGCCGGATGGTGCGGCTGCTGCTCGGCGAGGGAGCGCTGCTCGTCGGATTAGGTCTGGTATTGGGGCTGCCGGGGGTCTACGCGGTCGGCGGCCTGTTTCGCGGCCTGCTGGTCGGCATCTCGCCCTGGGACGGCCCAACGCTCGTCGCCGCGTTGCTCGGTTTAGCCCTGGTCGCGATGGCGGCGTGCTATCTGCCCGCACGTCGCGTGCTCAGAATCGACCCTGCGCCACTGCTGCGGCAGGATTGAGTTGATAACACGCTGAATCCCAGCGCGCTGGACGTTGCATCGTCTCAAGAATCGCAAATCTCCGGCGCTCCAAGGTGGCCGAAGTTGCGTACTCGAGTTCTCAAGGAGGCACTGCGCGCAAAATATTACGGCCAGAATCACTTCGTCGCGATGGGCTCGGCCAGTGGCATGGTTCCCGCACAGGGACCTAGAATGAGCGCATGGCCGGGAGCGATCCTGTGAGACCTTCCTCCCCGGGCGTGAAGCTCACCTACGACGACTTCGTGCAGTTTCCCGACGATGGGCAGCGGCACGAGTTGATCGATGGGGAGCACTACGTGACGCCGTCGCCCAATACGAAGCATCAAACGATATCGCTCAACCTGACAGTGCTGATTGGCGGCTGGCTCGAACGCAACCCAATTGGCCGTCTCTTCCACGCACCCTTCGACGTGGTCTTCTCGAACTTCGATGTTGTCGAGCCCGACCTGCTGTACTTGTCGAATGCGCGAGCCGCTGACGCGTTGACGCCTCAGCACGTTCGTGGTGTGCCCGAGCTCGTCATCGAGATCGGCTCGCCGAGTACTCGAAAGCGCGACGAAACAATCAAGCGACGGCTCTACGAACGAGCCGGGGTCGCCGAGTACTGGGTCGTCGATCCGGAGCTCGATGCGATACGCGTCTAT
>Ga0075431_100003591_pt1 | contig 15033 bp, 10 predicted proteins | sample RhiMetdeltSRZDD5_FD_75297 | JGI IMG/M metagenome (GOLD analysis project Ga0075431, IMG submission 75297) | Populus rhizosphere microbial communities from Tennessee, USA - Rhizosphere MetaG P. deltoides SRZDD5 | ecosystem: Host-associated > Plants > Roots > Rhizosphere > Soil | place: USA... | reverse complement strand
AGATTTCCACAGGGTCGAGCCTCAACGGCGGTGACGGGCTGTGGGCCGTTTGTTCACCGGATCAGGCTCGCGGTTTTGCACCGGATTCCCGCCGTAAACCCGTCCGTAGCCCCGCAGCAATCTCCACAGGCTAAGTATCAGAAATTTAAGGACTAATCGACGGAAAATCGGTTTTCAACAGCACCTATTTCTTGTTATAATCTTTTGTTCTTAGTTCTTCACATTTCTACTGAGGGGATCAGAGCGCCTCCGCAGCGTTCCCTTCGAGGTCAATGCCACCATGGAACTGGTTGTCCGCAAGACTGATCTGTTGCGTGAACTGCAGCTGTTCCAGGGCATCGTCGAGCGCAAGAACACAATCCCCATCCTCGCGAACGTGCTCATCGAGGCGAATGGCAACGAGGTCAAGCTGCTCGCGACGGATCTCGAGGTGGGGCTCCGCAGCAGGTGTACAGCCTCCGTCACGAAGGGCGGCTCGCTGACGCTGCCCGCCAAGAAGCTGTACGAAATCATCAAGGCGCTTCCTGAGACGGACGTGCGAATCGAGGAAGACCGGAACGGCGTCAAGGTTGCCGCCGACCGGTTCGATTCGCGGATGCAGACCCTTCCGCGAGAGGATTTTCCGACGCTTCCGGAGTCGACGGGCACGTCGAACGCGACGCTGCCCCGCGACGTGCTGAAGCAGATGGTCGCGAAGACGCAGTTCGCCATCACCGGTGAGGACACGCGTTATTTCCTGAACGGCGCGCTGTTCATCCTGCAGGGCGACTCGATGAGCCTCGTGTCGACCGACGGGCATCGGCTGGCGCTCGTGACCGTCGCGCGGGACAAGAGCAAAGCGAAGGGCAAGGCCGATGACGAAGTACGCGTCATCCTGCCGAGAAAGACATTGCTCGAGCTCGGCCGGTTATTGGCTGAAGGCGACGGCGATATTCAGTACGAGCGCGGCGAGAACCATCTGTTCTTCGACATCGGCGGACGGCTGCTGATCTCGCGGATGATCGATGGGCAGTTCCCCGCGTTCGAACGGGTCATTCCGAAGAGCAACGACAAGCGGGTGGAATTCGACCGCGATCGGCTGACGAACGCGGTCAAACGCGTGGCGCTTTTGTCGAACGAGCGCTCGCGCGCGGTCAAGTTCCAGATCGACAAAGGGAAGGTGGAAATCGCATCGAGCAGTCCGGAATTCGGCGAGGCGAAGGAAGCCATCATCGTGGATTACAGCGGAGCTCCGGTGACGATCTGCTTCAACGCGCAGTACGTCCTGGACTTCCTGAGTGTGGTCGAAACAGATGTCGTGGCGCTCGAGTTCAAGGATGAGATGAGTCAGGCCGTGATGAAGCCGGTCGGCGCCGAGGGATACGACTACACCTACGTGATCATGCCGATGAGGGTCTGACGCCCGGGCCTGCTCACGCCATCATTCATGTCTCAACTAGAACCACCGAACGACGAGCCGCGTCTGCAGGCCGACGCGGAAGCTCCATCTGACGCTTCCGCGTCCGCGAGCACCAACGGAAACGGCGCCGGCGACGACTACGGTGCAGACAAAATCAAGGTCCTCGAGGGCCTCGAGGCCGTCCGCAAGCGCCCGGCAATGTACATCGGGTCCACCGGTGCGCCAGGCCTGCACCATCTGGTCTACGAAATCGTCGACAACTCGATAGACGAGGCGCTGGCGGGATTCTGCGACCAGGTCAGCGTCACCCTGCACATCGACAACTCCGTCACGGTCGTGGACAACGGCCGCGGCATCCCCGTGGACCAGCATGTAAGCGGGCGATCGGCGGCCGAGGTCGTCATGACCGTCCTGCACGCCGGCGGCAAGTTCGACAACGACAGCTACAAAGTGTCCGGCGGTCTGCACGGCGTGGGAGTATCCGTCGTCAACGCGCTGTCGGAGACGCTGGATCTCGAAATCTGGCGTAACGGGCAGGTGTACAGGCAGTCCTACGAACGCGGGACACCCTGCGCCGACCTCGAGATGACCGGCACCACGAAGAAGCGCGGCACCAAGATCACGTTCAAGCCCGACGCCCAGATCTTCGAGACGATCGAATTCAGCTTCGACATCCTGGCGCAGCGGCTGCGGGAGCTCGCGTTCCTCAACGGCGGCGTCACCATCACGATAGACGACGAGCGAGACGGCAAGAACCACAAGTTCCTGTACGAAGGCGGCATCAACGCCTTCGTCCAGTATCTGAATCAGAACAAGGCGGCGGTCAACGACAAGCCGATCTACATGCACGGCGAGAAGGACGGCATCGATGTCGAGATCGCGCTGCAGTGGAACGACGCCTATACGGAGACGGTCTACTCGTTTGCGAACAACATCAACACCCACGAAGGTGGCACGCACCTGTCGGGCTTCCGCTCGGCGCTTACCCGCACGATCAATTTTTACGTCGGCAAGAACAACCTCGCCAAGGACCTGAAGGACGCGAGCATCGGCGGCGACGATATCCGTGAAGGGTTGACGGCGGTGGTCAGCGTGAAGATTCCGCGGCCGCAGTTCGAAGGCCAGACGAAGACCAAGCTCGGGAACACCGAGGTCAAGGGGATCGTTGAAGCGATCGTCAACGACAAGCTGGGCGCATATCTCGAAGAGAACCCCGGCGTCTCCAAGCGCATCATCAGCAAGGCCGTCGACGCTGCGCGGGCGCGCGAAGCCGCGCGAGCGGCGCGCGATCTCGTGCGCCGGAAAGGCGCGCTCGACAGCAGCAGCCTCCCAGGCAAGCTGGCCGACTGCCAGGAGCGCGATCCCGCGCTCAGCGAGATCTACATCGTCGAGGGCGAGTCCGCAGGCGGATCGGCGAAGCAGGGACGCGATCGGCGCTTCCAGGCGATCCTGCCGATCAAGGGCAAGATCCTGAACGTCGAGCGGGCACGCTTCGACAAGATGCTGAGCAGCGACGAGATCAAGACGATGATCGCGGCGCTGGGCTGTGGCATCGGTACCGAGGATTTCAACGCGGCCAAGGTCCGCTACCACCGCATCATCATCATGACCGACGCGGACGTGGACGGATCGCACATCCGCACGCTCCTGCTGACGTTCTTCTACCGTCAGATGCGCGCGCTGGTCGACAGCGGATACGTGTACATCGCGCAGCCGCCGCTGTTCCGCGCGAAGCGCGGGCGCAGCGAGACGTTCATCCGCGATGAGCGGGCGCTCGAGGCCTGGCTGATCAAGCGGGCGGTCGAGTCGCGGGTCGTGGTGCTGCCGGATGGCACCGAGATCAGCGGCGATCAGCTCGAGCGGACGATCGAGAAGCTGATGGCCTTCCGCAAGTTCCTGCAGATCGTCGAGCGCCGCGGTCCGTCGCGCGATGTGGTCCTGGCGATGCTCGACCGCGACGTTCGCGACAAGACGTTCTTCAGCGAGAAGGCGCGTGTGGAGGGACTCGCAGAGGCCCTGGCCACGAAGACGAGGTCCGCGACGATCCAGGCCGACGAGGAGCATCAGGCGTTCGCGATCGACCTCGAGGACCGGAGCGGCGGGTATCCGCGCCACCATCGACTCGATCAGGACTTCATCACCACCGCGGAGTTCCGCACGCTGGCGAACAGCTACCAGGACGTCAAGGGCATGATCGGCCCGATGATCGTGAAGACGACCGGGCCGGCCGAACCTGAGGAGCCGGCGCCAGAGAGTGGCACTGCCACGGCGAATGAGACGGCGATCGGCGGCGCACCGCTGGACGCGGCCACCCGGCTGGCGGCGGAGCCGAAACCGCTCGACGCGTCCGGGTCGCCGAAGCCCGCGCCAAAGTCGGGCCGCGAGGCCGAGGTGCGCGTCGAGTCGCTCGACGAGCTCGTTGAGTTCTTCACTGCGGCCGGCAAGAAGGGCGTCGCCATCAACCGCTACAAGGGTCTCGGCGAGATGAATCCGGACACGCTCTGGGAAACGACCATGAACCCGGAGACGCGGACGCTCGCGCAGGTCCGCGCGGAAGATCACATGGAAGCCGACCTGATGTTCACCACGCTCATGGGCGATCAGGTCGAGCCACGCCGCAAGTTCATCGAAGACAACGCGCTCGATGTGAAGAATCTGGATATTTGAGCCGGGCGTCCGCGTCCCCACCGTCCATCACGACATGACCGACAGCAGCAACAAGATCCCAGTCAACATCGAAGACGAAATGAAGCGCTCGTACATGGATTACGCGATGAGCGTAATCATCGGGCGAGCGCTGCCTGACGTCCGCGATGGGCTGAAGCCCGCGCACCGCCGCGTATTGTACGCGATGCGGCACATGGGTCTGGCGTCGAACCGCGCGTATCGCAAGTGCGCGGCGGTGGTCGGCGAGGTGATCGGCAAGTTCCACCCGCACGGTGACGCCGCGGCGTACGACACGCTCGTGCGCCTCGCGCAGGATTTCAACATGCGCTATCCCCTGGTCGATGGCCAGGGGAACTTCGGCTCGATCGACGGCGATCCACCGGCGGCCATGCGCTACACGGAGTCGCGCCCGGAGCCTGCGGCCGAAGCGCTGATGGCCGATCTGGACAAGGAGACCGTCGACTTCGTTCCCAACTACGACGAGACGACCGAAGAACCAACGGTCCTCCCGGCGCCGTTCCCGAACCTGCTCGTCAATGGATCGTCGGGCATCGCCGTCGGCATGGCGACCAACATCCCGCCGCACAACATGCGGGAGGTAATCGACGGCGTCATTGCCGTGATCGAGGCGCATGGCGAGTCTGCTGACGCCAAATTCCGCGCGCTGCTCAAGGTCATACCGGGTCCCGACTTTCCATCCGCCGGCTTCATCGTCGGACGCCAGGGCATCTTCAACGCTTACCGCACCGGCCGCGGCGCCATCACCATGCGCGCCCGCGCCAAGGTCGAGGAGAGCAAGAAAGGCGACAAACTCTCGATTGTCGTCAGCGAGATCCCTTACCAGGTCAACAAGGCACGGCTGATTGAGAAGATTGCCGAGCTGACGCGCGAGAAGGCGATTGACGGCATCTCGGATATTCGCGACGAGTCGGATCGCGACGGCATGCGCATCGTGATCGAGCTGCGCCGCGGTGAGGTGGCCGAGGTCGTTCTCAACAATCTCTACAAGCACACGCAGCTGCAGACGACGTTCGGCATCATCATGCTGGCCATCGTCGGCGGCCGGCCGCGAGTGCTGCCCCTGCTCGCCATCGTCGAACACTTCATCGACTTCCGTCGCGAGATTGTCCGGCGACGCACGGAGTACGAACTTCGCAAGGCGGAGGCGCGCGCGCACATCCTGGAAGGGTTGAAGATCGCGCTCGATCACCTCGACGCGGTCATCAAACTCATTCGCGGGTCGCGCAACCCGGCCGAAGCGCGTGAAGGGCTCGTCACGCAATTCAACCTCAGCGTCGTGCAGGCGCAGGCGATTCTCGACATGCAGCTTCAGCGCCTCACCGGCCTGGAGCGTCAGAAGATCGTCGACGAGCTCGCCGAGCTGATGAAGATCATCGAGCGGCTCCGCGCGATCCTGTCGAGCGACGAGCTGCTGATGCAGGTCGTTGTCCGGGAGCTCAAGGAGGCGCGTGAGCGCTTCGGCGACGAGCGGCGGACCGAGATCATCGACGAGAGTGGCGAGTTCCGGATTGAAGACCTGATTGCCGACGAGGACATGGCGATCACGGTCACCAACACGGGTTACATCAAGCGCACCCCAATCTCGACCTATCGCATGCAGCGCCGCGGCGGCAAGGGGCGGATCGGCATGCGCACGCGTGAAGAGGACTTCGTCAGCCACCTCTTCATCGCGTCGACCCACTCGTACATCATGATCTTCTCGGACCGCGGCCGGGCGTACTGGCTGAGGGTCCACGAGGTGCCCGACGTCGGTCCCGGCGGCAAAGGCAAAGCGATCGCCAACCTCGTGTCGATGGAGGAGCGGGAGAAGATCGCCGCGCTGCTCGCGGTCAGGGAGTGGCCGGAGGCGGAAGGTCAGCAGTTCGTCGTCATGGGCACGCGCAAGGGCGTGATCAAGAAGACGGACCTCTCGTCGTTCAGCAATCCGCGCGCGGGCGGCATCATCGCCATGGGCGTCGAAGAAGGCGATTCCGTCATCGCCGTCGAAGTGTCAGACGGCACCGAGCAGATCTTCCTGGGCACGCGCGACGGCATGGCTATCCGTTTCGACGAAACGGATGTTCGGCCGATGGGCCGGACGGCCTACGGCGTCCGCGGCATCAGCCTTCGCGAGGATGACGAGGTCGTCGCAATGGATGTGGTCCGCGCCGGCGCCACGATGCTCACAGTCACGCAAAACGGTTACGGCAAACGCACTGACCTCGAGGAATATCGCGTCCAGTCCCGCGGCGGCATCGGCATCATCAACATCCAGACCAGCGATCGCAACGGGAAGGTCGTCGGCATCGCCTACGTGCACGACGACGACGAGCTGATGCTGATCAGCCAGCAGGGAAAAATCCTGCGCATGGTGTCGCGCGACGTGCGGGCGATCGGGCGCGCCACACAGGGCGTGCGGCTGCTCGGCGTCGAGGAAGGCGATCAGGTCGTATCCGTAGCCCGCCTCGCCGAACGTGAGGAAGAGGAAAACGGCAACGGCTCCTCAACATCCGAGCCGCCGGCGGGCGGTGAATCGGTCCCGCCCGACGACTCGACCGCCTGACGCGCTTCCACGCGTCTCCCTGACACGCGTTACGGCTCGCGGATGACAACGGATGCCGCGCCCCGGTCCTTGATCAACCGATCGATCGCCTGCTGCATCCGCTCGCGCCTCTGGAGAACGGCGCGGATTTCCGATTTGCCCATCCACTGGCTCAGCGTAGCCGTGAGCATCGGCTCGTCGAGCGTCTTCATGCGATCCCATAGGTCGCCGTCAATCTGGTTCATCTGGTGGTACAGGTCACGGTTCGACGTCAGCGACCGCGAGTGATCAATCAGAATCAGGTTCCAATCGTCGTCTTTCAGCCAGTTCCCGAGGTTCGGATCGAGATTCCCAATCAGGTTGTCGTACATCATCGCGCGCACCAGCTGCAGGTTCCAGCGTGACGCCTGATCGCGGGGCGCCTGGATCGTCTGGCCAAGCTCGGTGAACGTCGTGACGTTGCGCACCCACATCACGGCAGCGCCGACCTCCCCGCCAATGCGCCTCTCCACCGTCGGGGGAACCATGTCGAGACGGATCAATTTGTCGATTTCGTACGCCGCGATTTCGGCCTTGTAACTTTCGTAGAATCCCGATGGATACCATCCGGGCCTGATCGGTTTCCATGCGACCGCTTCGATGGGCCCGCCACCCGTCAGCGCCACTTTCCTCGGTCCAGTAACGCCAACCGAGATCTTTTCCTGCGGTCCGGCCGTGGTGGCTGTCCGAATCAACTCCTCGAACTCTGCGTGGCGGCCAATCCACGTTTTGGCGCCTGAGGGCGGTGAGGCCGTTTGCAGTGACGCGTGCGGAACCGCGCCGAGAACGAGGGTCACGACCGGTGCGAGGAGCCAGGCGGCGGGGCGCATGTGGGCCTCCCTCTTTCCAGTAGTGGACATTTTGACGGGGAAGACGCTCTTATACGCCCCGCGCCGTCGAAAAGCAACGGCGCCGAGGGTTCTCAGCGATAGCGATACAGCTTGATCCGCTGCATCGACGGCGCCCTGGGGGAAGACGCAGATGGCGGCCCTGATGGGTCTCGTCGCCGCTCAGCCATCGAAGCGGTGGCCGATCTCAGGCCGGCTGCAGCTTCGCGTACTTTGCCAGCAGCTTCTTTACGCCCACCGTGTTGAAGCGGACCGTGATCTTCTGATCGTCGTTGTGCTCTTCGACCGAGATCACGCTGCCCACGCCGAACTGCGCGTGGCGCACGCGCATCCCGGCGCGGAGACCGAACAGCGATTGATCTTCTTCTTCGTAGGCGTAGGCCGTTTCGGTTTCCCGCACCCTGCCGGTGCGGCCCTTGCGGCCGTACGGGTTCGTCCGAAACTCGTAGTGGCTGTGCGCGAACGTCCCCTGGTAGGGCGACGAGAACGACGGCGCGATGCGATCGACGAGCTCGGAGGGAACCTCGTCGAGGAACCGCGACGGTTCAGTGGATTGATATTCCCCAAAAACCCGCCGACGGGCCGCGCTGGTCAGCACCAGACGTGACTGTGCCCGCGTCATGCCGACGTAACACAGGCGACGTTCCTCTTCGATCTCTTCTTCGTTGTCGGCAGAGCGCGAATGCGGGAAGAGCCCTTCTTCCATCCCCGCGATGATGACGACCGGAAACTCCAGTCCCTTCGCCGCATGCATCGTCATCAGCCAGACGCGCGCGTTGCGGCTCCCGGATTCCTCGTCGGCTTCCGACAGCAGGGACAGACGATCGACGAAGCCGCCCAGCGAGGCTTCCGCCTCGCGAACCTCATAGTCGCGCGCGGCGGACACGAGCTCCATCAGGTTCTCGATTCGCTCGTTCGACTCCTCTGAGTTGTCGTCGCGAAGGTCCTTCAGGTAGCCGGTCTGATCGAGGACCTTGCCGATCGTGATCGACACCGAATCGTTCCGCGCCACATGGGCCAGCGCAACGATCAGATCGCGGAAGACCTTCAGGGCCGCGACCGCGCGGGACGTCAGCTTGCCATCATCCACGGCATACACGAGCCGCGCCCAGAGCGATCGGGCCGACGAGATCTCCTGAAGGCCGGCGGCAAGCAGCGGCGGCGCCTCAGCGATCACGGCATCGGGGTCGATCGCCTGAAGCGAATCCATCACACCCTTGCCGATTCCACGTGCCGGCACGTTAATCACCCGTCTGAGGCTCACGTCGTCGTGCGGGTTGATGATCAACTTCATGTACGCGAGCAGGTCCTTGATTTCCTTGCGCTCGTAGAAGCGAACGCCCCCGATGACCTTGTAGGGAATCGCTTCACGCATCAGCGAGTCTTCGATCGCTCTCGACTGCGCGTTGGTCCGGTACAGGATGGCGGTCGTGGCCTCGACATCCTCCGCGCGCGCCTGTTTCACGGTCCGCGTGATGAAATCCGCCTCCTCGAGCTCGTCGCCGCCGCGGAAGTTGACAATCCGCGAACCACCCTTGCGGTCGGTCCACAGGCGTTTGTCTTTACGATTCCGGTTCTGCTGGATGACGGCAGATGCGGCATCGAGGATGACCTGCGTGGAACGATAGTTCTGCTCGAGCCGCACGATACGGGTTTCCGCGAAGTCGTGCTCGAAATCGAGGATGTTCTTGAGGTCGGCGCCGCGCCACTTGTAAATGGACTGATCGGGGTCTCCGACGACGGCGAGGTTTCGATGCACTTCGGCCAGGCGCCGAATGAGCAGGTACTGCGGCCGGTTCGTATCCTGATACTCGTCGACCATCACGTATTTGAACTTCCGGGCGTAGAAATTCCGCGTCTGCTCCGACGTCTCGAACAGCTCGACCGTTTTGAGCAGCAGGTCGTCGAAGTCGAGCGCATTGCTGTCTCGCAGGGCAACCAGGTATCGCTCGTAGACCTTCGCGATCTGCTCGTCACGCAGGTTGTAGTTGCCCCTGAGCGAGTCCGGCCCCTCCATCCGGTTCTTCGCCTGACTGATCCGCGACAGCGCCATCCGCGGCGGCACCAGCTTGTCGTCGATGTTCAGATCCTTGAGCGCCTGCTTGACGACGGCGACCTGATCCGACGAGTCGTAGATCACGAAATCTCGCGAGAGCGAAATCTTCGGCGCCTCCCTCCGCAACAACCGCGCACAGAGCGCATGAAATGTCGACAGCCAGACACCCTTGGCCTCGTCGCCAATCAGCCCCTCGACCCGCTCCCGCATCTCGCCCGCGGCCTTGTTGGTGAACGTGACCGCCAGCACTTCGCCCGGTTCTGCATGCCCGTCCCCGATGATGTACGCGATGCGATAGGTAATCACCCGCGTCTTTCCAGAGCCCGCGCCAGCTAGGATGAGGAGCGGACCGTCGATCTGCAGGACGGCTTCGCGTTGTTCGGAGTTGAGGTTGGAGAGGAAGTCCATTGGGGCAGAGTCGATTATAGCTTTGCTGAATCCGTAATCCGTGGTCCGTGGTTCGTGTCTCGCCGAACATCAGACGGCAAATACGACGGCAGCCATCAGAGCCAGACTGACCATGCCGAGCTTTTTCAGGCGCCGGGCACGAATAGATCGCGCAAGGCCATGAAGAAGTTGATTGGTGCGATTCAACTGTAGTTGAAGCTGGTCCACGTCAGTGCGAGAAAGTAGACCGACCCGGGCCGCCAGCTCCATCTGAGTCTCCAGCTCACCAACCGAGCCGAGAGAGATGCGCACGTGTCGGGCAAACAATCCGTCGCTGCCAGTCGAGAACCCCTCCGCAACGTTTGAAGGCACAGATACTGCGGCACTGCGAATCTGAGCGCTGAGCTCGAATCGTTCCTCGCGTGGAAGTGTCTGTGCGATGCGATAACAGGCTTCGGCGAGCTTCATTGCCTCGTTCCAGGCATCAAGGTCTCTGAAGCAGCGAATGGGTTTGTTCGTTGTCCGGTTCTGCATTTTGCACAACCCGCCTCGACCCGTGAGGTGGCAGATCCTGCGATCAATCGGGCGAAGTCGTTGATGGCCGTATCAATTGTTCGAGCGAGGCAAGAAACGAACCACGGACCACGGACCACGGACTACGGACTACGATCCACGCCCCACGCCGTAGTACTATTCGTGTGAATGCCCTCAACCCTCCTGAACAAAGTTTGGAACGCTCATACGGTCCGAACTCTCCCCACCGGCCAGACGCAACTCTTCGTCGGCCTCCACCTCATTCACGAGGTCACCACTCCGCAGGCGTTCGACATGTTGCGGGCGCGGGGGTGGAGGGTGAGGTTTCCGTCACGCACGATTGCGACGGTCGATCACATCGTGCCGACGCGCGATCAGCGGCGGCCGTTTAGCGATGTGATGGCTGAAGAGATGCTCGCGGCGCTGGAGCGGAACTGCCGTGAGGCGGGCATCAGATTGTTCGACATCAATAGCGGCTCCCAGGGCATCGTCCACGTGATCGGACCGGAGCTGGGACTGACGCAGCCGGGGATGACGATCGCGTGCGGCGACAGTCATACGTCGACGCATGGGGCGTTCGGGGCCGTGGCGTTCGGGATAGGCACGTCGCAGGTGCGTGACGTCCTTGCGTCACAGTGTCTCGCCATGGAGCCTCTGAAGGTCCGGCGCATCGAGGTCGATGGACGGCTGTCACGCGGTGTCTATGCGAAGGACGTCATTCTCGAGATCATCCGCCGGCTCGGCGTGAACGGCGGTGTCGGTTTCGCTTACGAGTACGGGGGCCCTGCGGTCGATGCCATGACGATGGACGAGCGCATGACGATGTGCAACATGTCGATCGAGGGGGGAGCGCGGGTCGGCTATGTGAACCCCGATGAGACGACGATCGAGTATCTGAGGGGACGGACGTTTGTGCCGGCTGGTGACGCGTTTGAGCGCGCGGCGGAATGGTGGAAGAGCATGCGCTCGGATCCCGGCGCCGCCTATGACGATGAGGTCAGGATTGACGCCGGGGCGATCGCGCCGACGGTGACATGGGGGATCAACCCTGGCCAGTCTGTATACGTGGACGAACGATTGCCGAAGCCCACGGACGTCCCGCCAGGCGAACGCGCGTCGCTGGCCGAAGCGCTGGAGTTCATGGGATTCCACGGCGGCGATCCGATCAGCGGCACGCGCATCGATGTCGCGTTCGTAGGTTCCTGCACCAACGCGAGGCTCTCCGATCTCCGCGAAGCGGCGCGCATCGTCCGGGGGCGGCACGTCGCGCCGCATGTGAGGGCACTGGTCGTGCCGGGTTCGCAGAGCATTCGCGCCGCAGCGGAACGCGAAGGGCTCGATCGCATCTTTGCCGAGGCGGGTTTCGACTGGCGCGGCGCGGGGTGCTCGATGTGCCTGGCCATGAACCAGGATCGGCTCGAGGGTCGCGAGATCTGCGCGTCCTCGTCGAATCGGAACTTCAAGGGCCGCCAGGGGAGCCCGACGGGGCGCACCTTGCTGATGAGCCCGGCCATGGTGGCGGCAGCCGCGCTGGCTGGAGAAGTGGTCGACGTTCGAAACGTCGCGGTGTAGGCGGCTCAGGAGACGTTGATGGCCATTGATCGAATCACGAGCATCGAGGGGACGGGACTGCCGCTGCCAGGCAACAACATCGACACCGATCGAATCATTCCGGCGCGATTCCTCAAGTCGGTGTCGTTCGAAGGGCTCGAGACCCACCTGTTCGAAGACGATCGTTCGCAGGTCGAAGCCCAGGGTGGCACGCATCCGATTGCCGACGCGCGCTTCACCGGCGCGTCGATCGCGATCGTCAACCTGAACTTCGGATGCGGCTCGTCGCGTGAGCACGCGCCGCAGGCGATCAGGCGGCGTGGGATCCGCGTGGTGGTCGGGCAGTCCTTTTCCGAGATCTTCTTTGGGAATTCGGTCGCGCTCGGCCTTCCGTGCGTCTCAGTCGATGCAGAGACAGCTCAGGCCCTGCAGCGCATGGCGGAGGCCGATCCGTCGGCGCGGCTGGAGGTCGATCTCGCTGGTCAGCGTATCAATGCCCTCGGTTCGAGCTGGCTCTGCTCGATGCCCGCCAGCGCTCGTGATGCGTTCCTCAACGGAACCTGGGATGCCACCGGGATGCTCTTGGATAACTTCGCTGAGGTCGAAGCGGTCGCGGCGCGGCTGCCTTATGTGGGGTGGTCGGGGTTACGGTAGGTGGAGATCGTGAGGTCCGGCTGAAGGCCATAGGTGGTCCGGGGAAAGCCGGACGCCACGGAGGTCCGGCTGAAGCCGGACGCTACGAACGCGTGCGGCGGCCGGGTGAAGGGGCGCGCTCGTGGATTGCTCGGGCCGACTCCAAGAAGGCTTCGACGGCGTGTGACAGCTCACCCCGGCGACAGACCAGCCGGACCTGACGGCCGCGGCTCAGTCCAGGAATCCTTATCGCGACCAGCTGCCCGAGCGCAATCTCCGCGAGCGCGCAGCGGCGAGGCAGGACCGCAACGCCGATCCCCATTTCAACCGCCCGCTTGATGCCGTCCAGACTTGGCAGCGCAATCTGGATGTTGATCGGCGCGTGACGGCGCTCGTAGAGGCGGAGGACCCGCTCGCGCGCAGGAGAGGGGTCGTTATGGGCGATCACGGTCTGACGTCCGACCTCTTCAAGCGAGACCCGCTTGTGTCCGGCGAGCGGGTGCTTCGGGTTCGTCAGCAGCACGAGCTCGTCGTTCCCGAGCAGGATCGATTGCAGGCCCTTTTCCGACGGCTGGAAGGTGAGGACGCCGCAGTCGAGCGCTCGATTCAGGATCTCGCCCGCCACCTGCCGCGAAGGAACCCGGCGCACTTCGACGAGGACCTGCGGATGCGCCGCCGCGAACGTCTCGAGAGAGGGCAACAGTGCGTGGACGGCCGCCTCGTTCGCGCCGATGACGACCCGGCCGCGCCGTACCTGCTGCAGCTCGCGGACCGCCTGCTCGGCATCAGACGCAAGCCGCACGAGCCGCGTCGCGTAATCCCGCAACAGCACGCCGGCCTCGGTCAGCGCACCATTGCGCGACGACCGGTCGAAAAGCCGGTCGCCGATCTGATCTTCGATTCGCCGGATGGCCTGGCTGACGGCAGGCTGCGTCCGGTGGAGCTTGCTGGCGGCGGCCGAGAAGCTGCGTTCGCTGGCAACGGTGAGGAAAGTGGTCAGATCCTGCAGCTGCATACAGCATCATAAGTAGCATTTATCAAAACGGCAAAACTATAAATTGGACTCGCATGCGCCGGGAGTGTACAACCAAGACTGGGAGCATGCGATGTCTACACGACTGACGATTTTCGACACGACGCTCCGGGACGGCGAACAGGCCCCCGGGTTCTCGATGCGCACGGACGAAAAGCTGAAGATGGCGCGCCAGCTGGCGGCCCTCGGCGCAGATATCATTGAAGCAGGGTTTCCCATCGCCTCGGACGCCGACGCCGAATCCGTCCGGATGATCGCCACGCACGTCCGCGGTCCGGTGATTGCCGCGCTTGCCCGCTGTCACCCCGCGGACATCGACCGCGCCGGATGGGCGCTCGCACCGGCGCCGCGACGCCGCATCCACGTGTTCATCGCGACCTCCGACCTGCACCTCGAACGCAAGCTCCGCATGTCCAGGGAAGCCTGCCTCGAGGCCGCGGTTGCGGCCATCCACCGCGCCCGTCGCTATGCGGACGATGTCCAGTTCTCTGCGGAGGATGCGACGCGCAGCGACATGGATTTTCTGTGCCGGCTCGTCGAAGAAGTGATTTCCGCAGGATGCACGACGATCAACCTGCCGGATACCGTGGGCTATTCCACGCCCGACGAGATCGCCAGCTTCTTCACGACGATCATTCAGCGGGTGTCGAACGCGCGCCACGCGACGTTCAGCGCGCACTGCCACGACGACCTCGGGCTGGCCGTCGCCAACACCATCGCGGCGGTGAGAGCCGGTGCGCGCCAGGTCGAATGCACGATCAACGGGATCGGCGAGCGCGCAGGGAACGCGTCGCTCGAAGAGTTCGTGATGGCCACGCGCGTGCGGCCGGACATTCTGCCGTATTCCACCGGCATCGATACCCGTCAGATCTTCCCCGCGAGCCAGCTGCTGACGGCGCTCACCGGCGAAGGCGTTCAGGCGAACAAGGCGATCGTCGGCCGGAACGCGTTCGCGCACGAGGCCGGCATCCATCAGGACGGCATGCTCAAGGATCGCCGGACCTACGAGATCATGCGGCCAGAAGAAGTTGGCGTGCCGCAGGCGACGCTCGTGCTCGGCAAACATTCCGGCCGGCACGCGGTGCAGAGGCGGTGCGAGCTCGTGGGGCACACGCTGGAAGGGCGTGAGCTCGACGCGGTCTACCGCGCGGTGATCGCGCTCGCCGACCGTGAAAAGGTCGTGACCGACGCCGACCTGCTGGTCATCGTCGCCCGCCTCCGTGGCGCGGTTGCGCAGGCGTCGGCGCCGGTGCAGATGCCGGTGGTCGCGGATTTCTACAATACGCCGGCGGAGAGCGGGTACGGACACGGCATCTGACCTGCACCTCGCCGTGGATCGTCCCT